>Ga0247807_10001519_pt1 | contig 13498 bp, 10 predicted proteins | sample UWRJL074202C1_FD_179931 | JGI IMG/M metagenome (GOLD analysis project Ga0247807, IMG submission 179931) | Plant litter microbial communities from Arlington Agricultural Research Station in Wisconsin, United States - UWRJ-L074-202C-1 | ecosystem: Environmental > Terrestrial > Plant litter >...
GGCACCTCCAATCAAAGGGAATTGTGGTAGAGAACCTTGGGTGGTGAAGCCTCTGGTGAGGAGGCCGTGGGAACCGTCACTGCAGCTAACATCTGCCAGAGAACGAGAACCTGCATCGTAACCTGTACTGCGAATTAGCGCCATAGATAATGGAAGTTCGCCGCGAATTTAGGAGCAGGAGGCTTCTTAGGAGTCGAGACACAGTAAATTCAAATTTGAACAAACATGATTCTATCTCAGTCTCGCTCTTGGACTCTCCATTTGTCAAAGGACTTGGACTTAAGAAATAAACTTACCCGGGTCGTAGGAAACAGTGATTGCAGAAGCGAGGGCTGGGAGGATGGAAAGAATAAGTGCTTGGAACTGCATTGTGATGGTTGTTTGGGTGTTTTTAAAGAGCTCAAAAAATCTTAATTAGGGTATTGAGTTGGATTCAGGATAATGTTTGGTGAAATAATTAATTGATGAGAGTAATGAGATTTAAGATGTAGTCTAGAGCTCATACTTATATGTTTTCGTAATTGTGTTTGCGGACATGCTTGAATGGAATGCCTTGACCTCTCGTATCACCTGATCGACACCGTGTTTGACTCAGATTGACAAGTCGTTTCTATTCCTGTTTCCTCACAAGACCGCTCTTATGACGTTACTTAAGGCTGAAATGCCAACAAAATATTCGTAAGTTTCGTGTATGCGGCTAACCCTCTAAATTTGTGGGGATCCACCCCTGCGATGAACCGCAATCACGAGGCTTGGTATCGGCAGTGAACAGTAGATCATTTACTGATGAATAAGAAGGGTCACCGCGACATGAGCTATCTAAAAATATAAATGCTTGAACGAGTACTGGCTAATATAACCTTGAAACTTTGTGAATAATAAAGGTGATGTTCCTTTTGTCGCTGATGTCACACAATGATACCTAGTTGCATATATCTGTGCCATGGAGAGGTTAATTAAACCTACTGCTAGCATTATTCTGTAACCAACAGGAGCTCTGCGGTTTGAAATGCCTATAGTCCAGTAACAAAACTTATTAGGTTTAGATAAAAAGGCATCTGTTAAGGGGCTGTATTACGGTGTATGAGCTAACATTTATATGCCGTTGCTAATTAGGTCTCTCAAATGGTATGCCTTCTTCTCAGATGACCCCAGTAATTCATGTTAAACCCTTTCGACAACCATATTTACTAACGTCAGCATTCACTATGTTATTCATTAACGCAACCAGGTGGAATGGATCACGCGCTGTTAAGCGAGTGAAAAGGGGCTCGCAACTTGGCATAGGGGGGAAAAGGTCCTTAACCTTTTTTTTTGGCAGAGATCAGTACCAATCTTTACTCTTCCAGAGACTTTGATGCATCTCGACGGTACCAATACCTCATGCAATGTCTCAGGTAGAATAATCGGAAAACTAGAGTAGTTTTAAGTGGAAAAAACTTTACCACATAATTTACGTCAGGACCAGAATAGGCCAGATTTATCGATAACTTGTCTAACTGTCATCAGGGAGGCGTTCTTCAGAACTAGTTGCTCCGCTAGGGGTCCTATAACTATATCCTAATTCTTAGAACTTCAAGTCATCTTACAGTAGTCGATTATCTGGATACCTGTGTTGAAATCTTTGCGTAAGCTGAGATGGACATTGATAGGAGCTGAGAGCAAATCTATTTGCTAAGTCACCTCGTATGTTCTGGAGTGTAATCACATCCTTGATATATGGAAGTGATAGTTGCGCAATGTTTTTAAGTGGATTGGACAGCCGACAACATCTCCTGCATTACCTCCAAACTTAGGATTTACCTAATTTAACAAATAAAAATTTAGTGTAGCCTATTCCATTTCCAATTATTCACAGAGTTGTTGTATTAATGGTCGCTGATCATAGACAACCAGATAAAAAGATGTCACATTAATCGCACGTGATATCGATAATGCCAAGATATATCCCAATTGAACTCGCCGTGATTAAAGTATAGCCTAGCTACGCCGCAAACTCGATGGGGAAGTACGTTACTCTTTGAGTTCTCTCGTGCCTCGGTTGCCATCTTGCAAATAACAAACAATCTGCTCTTCGATGTCAATTTTCATTTGAGTCAAGTTCTTTACCTTCGACGTGATGCCGTCACCATTACAGTTTATATTTGCAAATTCGCCGCAATTCCAGATCGCTATAGACATTCCATCTAGATGCACACCAGAGTCTGACAATGTGTTTGGCCCTTTCAGCGGTTGTCGTTTTGATTTCACACTTTTTTTTGAGCAAGCCGTACTCTCGGTTGTCCCAGCCATAATCCTCCTCTTGACGGCTCCTGTTAGAATTATTTATTTATGGAAACAGAACAAAAAAGTCGTTAAAAACAGTGCCGCGCTTGTGAAATTGGTAAGTAAATCACTTTGGGAGTGAAGTAAGCTAACGATGCACAAGGCTTTGAATATAGTTTCCGTATTGCTTCAATTAAGCCTATTGATTCTATGGGCCTTTTCTCCAGTCTCTAGAACAGGAGTTTCTATCTTCTCGGTAGCTCTGACACTATCTGTTGCGTTATTTATACTCCCATTGTCTTTCCTTGAACACAGCCGCTCAATTAGGCCTTCTTCCGTGTTGTCGATACACTTTCTCATTTCGGCAATTTTGGATTTAGCTCAAGCTAGAACGCTACATATCAGAAACTCGAACGCTGCAATTACTGTGGTTTTCATAACTATTATTCTGCTGAAATTGGTCCTACTCGTGGCTGAGGGGTGGAGCAAACAATCTATTCTGAAACCTGAATATCAACTACTCTCACCCGAGGCGACTAGCGGGATCATTAATCATACTTTTCTATGGTGGCTCAATGACTTATTCAGGAAAGGAACTAAATCAATCCTAACACCGCAAGATCTACATGACCTGGATCCGATTCTTGCATCTGAACAGGTGGGTGGGAAATTGAGAGAAACCTGGGCTCAACGATGTATGTGTTTGGCTGCTTTCGTGTACATCCACAGATTTCTGACACTCAATAGCTTTACCTGAAGGCCAATTTTCTCTTGTGTTTGCAGCATGGAAGGCATTCCGTGGACAGTTTGCCTATTGTTTGTTCCCACGGCTATGTCTCATTGCATTAATTTTCACTCAACCGTTCCTTATCACAAGTGTTTTAAATCTGCTGGGAAAACCAGAGAATGATACCACTCACAGTAAAGGCTTGGGATTAATTATAGCAACAGGGCTCATCTACCTTGGCATTGCAGTAAGTTGAAACGCGAATGTCTCTATCAACCTAGCTGACCAAAGAATTTATAGATCTCAAACCTACATAGTACTTACAGCCTCTTACGCTTCAATACCATGTTTCGCGGAGCTATGATATCGTTGATATATGAACGTACTCTTCATGTCAAGGATGGTGTGGTAAAAGATTCGGCAGCATTGAGTCTCAGTGAGAAATCTATAGATTCTTTGTCTCACATCCAGAAACGCTGACTTTTGGGATTACAGTGAGCACTGATGTTACCCAAATATGTTCTTGCATCGAAGATGTCAACGAAATATGGTCTCGCGCTATTGAGTTTGCAATCGCACTCCCTTTATTGACCAGACAACTCGGGTGGGTTTCGGTCGTTCCATTGATTGTGATTGCTGGTAAGCAGTTCTATAACCAAAGAGAATGCTAGGCTGAAATGACATAGGACCATTCTATGGGGCTGCTCTTGTAGCAAAACATATACCTGGACGTCAAAAGGCTTGGGTAGACGCTACACAGCGACGACTTGCGGTTACAAGCTCTATGCTCCGAGATATGGATGGCCTTAAATTGATGGGACTTAATGAAGTTTTAGGGGAGGCAGTTCAAGATGAGAGAGTAGTCGAGACCAAGAAAAGGAATAGCTGGGTATGGATGATTGTCTGGAAAAATGCTATTGGTTGGTAATGCCGAATTTTGTGTGAGTAGTGCTAATATGTGACAGCGAATTCCCCTAGCGTGATGGTTCCCGCAGCGACATTCTCTGTATACGCTATACAGGCGTACCTACAAGGCACAGAATCTTTGAATACCGTACAGGCATTTACTAGTCTTGCATTAATCCACCTCTTAACTACGCCTACCGCGATATTGCTTCAGGCAGTTCCTACTGCTGCATCTAGTATTGGCTGTTTTGATCGAATTCAAAATTATCTACTGTCCGAATCTCGTGTAGATGGAAGGATTATCTTGCCAAAGGTCATGGCATTAAGCGGAATTGCTGGCGAACATGAAGATAATGTGGCTGAACCATCTCCAGAGACCTTGATGGTAGAAATTGAGAACGCAAGTTTCAGACCAGCAATCGATGCAGAAATAGTTCTTCCAGCTGTCAGCCTCCAAATACGATGTGGAGCAACAGTCATGATCACTGGACCAGTAGGAGCTGGCAAGACAACTCTTCTCAAAGCCATCATTGGAGACATACTGCCGGACAGTGGAGCAGTTTATGTTAAAACTAGAAAAATGGGTAAGTTCATATTGGGTGGCTATACACCTATTTGTTGAGGGTAAAAGTATTGCGTAAGCTCAAAAATAGTCTCATATTGTTCGGCAGATTCAGAAGCGTAAGACAAAAGATTAAAGGAAAGGCAAAAAAGCGTCAAAAGTGGTATTAAACCATGCTACTAACTTTTCAGTGTTGGTAGGCAACTGTCAAGCTTTTGAATCTGTCAAGCAGTCTGAGATATTGAACAAAGTGCGAATAGCTGTAACCGCACCAGGTGGTTGGCACTACTTAAAAGTCTGTAACATTCTAACGCATAGCAGCATACTGTTCTCAATCACCGTGGCTACAGAGCGGCACCATCAGAAGGGCAATTTGTGGGGTTTCAGAAGATAAATTAGTCGACGAAGAGTGGTATGAGACAGTTCTAGATGCTACCTCACTCACATATGACTTATCCAGTCTGCCCAAAGGTGATCTCACCTTGATTGGAAGCCGTGGAATAACCCTATCCGGCGGGCAAAAGCACCGTGTAGCTTTAGCAAGGGCTCTCTTTTCAAGAACCGATATCTTCATTTTGGACGACATATTAAGTGCGCTGGATAAGAAAACCGAGAGGGTAGTTATAGAAAAGCTGTTTGGCACCAGGGGCCTTTTTCGTAGGATATCCGCAACGGTTATAATGGTTACACATTCAAGTATGTATCTTCAGGTTAGAAGCTTTTAGAATCAGACTAACCAGCGTCTCAGCTCAATATCTCCATTTAGCAAATCAAGTCATCGTTATCCCCGTCGGCCCCGGGCAAGAAATACAATATGGCAAATATCAAGACCTTCAGCAATCCCAATTACTGGTGGGATTAGCTAACGAGGAAACTACTAAAGAAGACAATGATGATGCAAAGGTAGAACAGGCCTTTCTGGCCACTTCAGAATTCAAAGAATCAGGCGAGGCTCTAGATCTGAAGAGGAAGACTGGGGACTTGGCAGTCTACAAGTACTATTTCCGGTCTGTTGGGTTACTCCCAATGGCAGTATTTATGTTTTTCGTCTTAGTTGAGTTATTTGCAGAGACTTTTAGTAGTAAGTAACTATTTTAGGATAGAAAACTATTCTAACCGGAATATCAGAAATATGGCTGAAATGGTGGACCGATGTTCACGGAACTCATATATCATTATACATTAGCGTATATTTCTTCCTTGGGTTAATATTGGTGATTGGAATCGCTGGGTATATATGGTATGTTGATCTAAACTTTTGTCATTCTTCTTGATATCAAATTGACCAAGGAAGGGCTTGTAACATTTGGATCGGTGGTTCAACGGGCATTAAACTCCGTAAGTCCAGAGAATCCCTAGTCAAATATTCACTTTTTAATAGCAAGTGAATACTGCTTACTTAGAGCTGTCTACTCGATAAGCGACATATTTATCTAGCGGCTTGCCATTGACGTTCTTGTTACGACATCTACCCACTCGTGAAATTTGGGATTTAGTTTGATGCAGATGCGACTAATGTAGCAAGCCCCCAAGAACGGGGATTCCTTCAAGTTCCGATGAGTTGCGTTGTTCAATTTAACCAGAGCCGGATCTTATGAAATAGGTTTCTAGGGGTGACTGTGTAGATGTTGTTCCAAGAGCTTCGATGGCAAATCCCAAGATCACACCTCAAAATATATACTTCTGGAATGCTACAAGGTATTTTGAAATCAAGCAGACTGACGCAAAAATCTCAGATCGTGTTCTCCTGGATAGTATTATCAAGTATGAACTACTTTTAACTCCTCCAGGGAAGATTGTTCTGACATAGTATAGGGCGCCTGTATCCTTCTTCTCGCAAACTGAAACAGGAGCTATTCTCAGTCGATTCAGTCAGGATATGAGTATGATAGAGCTCTCATTGGCCACTGGCGTTCTAACGACTGTAACAAATTTATTCGGGGCCATAGGTGCAGCTGCACTTCTAGCTACAGGATCCCCTCTTGTTGCGCTGACCACTCCCTTGTTCATCATATTTGTATACTTTCTTCAACATACCTATCTACTCACATCTCGTCAAATTCGACTGCTCGACCTAGAAATGCGGAGCCCACTCTATTCACATTTTCTGGAAACAATCGAAGGACTACCTACAATTCGGAGCTTTGGGTGGCAAAGGGAGTTTATACAAACAAATATTCGCTACCTTGATGGGTCCCAGCGACCTTATTACTTCTTGTTCTGTATTCAGCGATGGCTATCACTTGTATTGGATCTCATGGCTACAGCCATGGCAGTTTTGGTAGTTGGGCTAGCGATTAGGTACCGACAGTTGACAGATCCTGGTTCCCTTGGTGTTTCCATGACGAGCGTTCTGGGCTTCAATGTCAGTCTCTCGCAATTCATCAACGGCTTTACATTGCTAGAGACGAGTCTAGGAGCCATATCACGGCTTCGGAACTTTGTCAATGACACGCCTGCGGAAGCTAAGGTAGATGAAGTTGAAGAACCTCCCCTCGACTGGCCCACCCGAGGACTTATCGAAATCAAAAACGTCACTGTGTATCACAAGTACGAGTTAATATCGCATTTAACACTCTAGCTAACTTTTCGCAGTCCTTCTTCCGCCCCGGCGCTACGAGACGTAGCATTAACTTTTCTTCCGGGTCAGAAAGTTGGTATATGTGGTCGCACTGGGAGGTTTGTATCCTGTTTCCTATCTAATTGAGAACTGTGGCAACTAACACATTGTAGCGGTAAATCTACATTGCTATCGACAATCCTCCGCACTCTTGACTTCTCCTCTGGGAGTATACACATTGATGGTGTAGACGTCTCTACACTTCCACGCACAACACTTCGTCGTCATCTAACCGTAGTCCCTCAATCCCCAATTCATATTCCAGGCAGCCTCCGCCAAAACATCGATCCACGATCCCAAGCTACCGATCTAGAGATTGATTCCGTCCTCCAGAGGGTACAGCTGCTTGACATCGTCCAAGAACGAGGTGGTCTTTCGGCAGAATATTTACCAGACTCACTCTCCAAAGGCGAAGGACAGCTACTAGCATTAGCTCGAGCAATGCTACAAAAAAACAAGATTATTCTTCTTGACGAAGCTACTAGTAGTGTTGATGCTGAGACTGATCGGATTATGAAGGAGGTTATTAGGGAAGGTTTCCAAGAATGCACCGTCATCACGGTTGCGCATCGACCGGCCACAATTTTGGATTCCGATATTGTTGTTGTTTTAGAAGCGGGGAAAGTAGTCGAAGTTGGAAACCCGAGAGAGCTAATGTTAAAGGAAAGCGGTTTGAAGGATTTGCTGAGTGGTGATGATCGCAAAATGTAAGGAGAATTCGCTTCTTGGCTCCAGCAAATTTAGACCAAAGAATTGCTACAATGTTTGGCGTTGTATTAGATCATAGGCAGGTAAAACTGTAATTCTATAAAGTCGAAATCTATTCATTAACATAGGAATTATCAGATGCCTGCTCCGCTTTTGGAATCGTGAAGTTGGCAATTTCCCACGGTACCGGAGTAGAAACATTGTATCAATTCCTGACATTTATACTGCCCTCTTCAAAGGAGCTCACGTCGACGTTAGGTGGACATTGTATATATCTGGACCACGATTTAATTTAACTGTATAGCATGGTTCATTCTGTTAAATTTTCGGGTAGTCGACAGCAAGGCTGCTTGCTGTACAACAATTCCTCTAATTAATGGAATCCCTACAGTAGACACGATGGTATGCATTCAACTAATAATTCTCCGATTTCTCAGGGACAGGGATCCAATCAATTTCCTATGAATAGATCATTGAGATTTCATTCCATTGCTGATCGATTCATGCACATGTCCGCCTTGTTGCGTTGATCCTGGGACGGCATGGAACGTGGCATGAACCGGCCCAGCAGAAGGAACCGGAAGAAGCAAATAGCGCCCAACTAGAAGCCATTAACTTCGCTTTGACAACGCCATACACAAAGAAGTGTCAGAGGTATCTCACACTCCTTGACTGTGATGTGAGATGAGATGAGGGTGGAACGGGTTCGCCCCCAGACCATGAAATATTGGTCAGAGGACGCAACCACGCGCGGTGAATTAATATACAAATCTGTGCCCCAACATATACTAAGCCGTACCGCTCTTGGGGTCCAAACTTCAGTAAACGATGCACTCCTTTCTTATATAACTGAAAACCTTTCCTGTATCACTAAAAACAATTGTACCAGAGGACTTCGCAGAATGAAGCTTTCAAGATGCCCTTAACGTCTAGCGAGGGTAGCCTATCACCAGCCTCCTTGTCTTGTCCGCAATCCTTAGCGAGCAGTTCCTGCATGATTCCTCTCCAATTACCCCTTCACACTGCATTAGCACCAAAATCCAGACGTAGCTCCGAATACCATCCCTTTTCGAATTCACGCCCATTTCAACGAGTCCAATTACTTCACCATTCACGCCAGCACCACCGGACATACAGCGAACCCCAAGTGCCTTGCGCCCTCACGGCACCGTTCCAACGGCTTCATCAAGTGGACCGACGACCACCGAAGCTGGGCCATCCTCCATAACAAATGAGCCTGCGAACACCAACTCCCAGATTGCGCCTCCGAGTTTCCAGCCTCCGTATCCATCACCATCGCAGAATCTCCCGTCGCCAACTGCTGAAGAGTCACAACTACCAGTGACGAGCCCGAATCGTTGGAGTTTGCGAAACGCCTTTGTTGGTCCCCGGAACCCTGACTTCTCGACTCCTTTCCGAAGTCGTGCTCGTACTGGCAGCAGTGCAACATCTCGACCGCGAAGAACAAGCGCTGCACGACTGTGGAATCCGACAAATTCTACCCCCAGGGTTTATCCGCAGCCCTCCCAACAGGAATCTATACCACGAAAGCAGGACAGAGCATTTGAAAACAATAGTACGGCAGTTACTGTTGCGCTACATCATCCTGCTCTTGGATCACCTAGACAATACGGAGGTGCTCCCGGAGACTATCCATTGTTGACATTGCCAGAACAGAGGCAAAACCGACATTCTGGGTCTATAAGAGGGAGCTTACAGGTAGAACGAAGTGGCAGTTCAACCCATTCAAATCGAATATCTTTGCCAAGAAGTGTGAGCATTGATATATCAAGGAGAAAAAGTGGCGAAAGATCTCCTCTAGCAGCAACAATTGATAAAGGCAAAGGGAAAGCTGTGGAATACGAAGGATCGCCTGGTTTGAGTCTACGAGAAGGAAGACAAGTCAGTGATTACGGAAGCAGAGCACAAACCACAAGTCGCTCAACCGCTCCTGTACAAGGTCTGTCATTCGATAAAGGCAAAGGAGTTGCAACTATGGCTACCGATCTTGAGCGTGGATCCGCTATTCAGAACCCATACACCCCGGGTGGAACATCGAGTCTTCCTCACAATCCAATCAACGCCTCAAATGGCTCACTGCACAGTGGTATTGGTCCTGCACTATCCTCGAGAGCCACATCTGTGAATAGCTGGGCGGAGCAGGAGCAAGAGCAGTCTGCTGAAGATGAATGGGGTCCTCAGCATCCTTGCTACCCACATATGAATCCCCATGTGCCGTTATCTTCTCCTCTATATCAAACTACTAGGGTGATACGAATCCGACGCGACTGGATGCTGGAAGGAGATTTAGCGCCGACTTTTTCAAACCTTTACCCTGAAATATTAGACCCAGCAGGTGTCAGTGAGCAGGAGTTCCGGAGCATAGTTGATAGGGTGAACAGGGAGCTAATACCTGCTTTCAATCCTTGGGGAGCCCGAAACATGCTCGATGCCACCTTGGGGTTGTTAACAGGCTGGATGTGGGATGACTTCGGTTTGACAGGTGTGAAGGCGAGACTTCAAAAAGTAGAGCAGTATTTGGAAGAGTGGAATCGGGAAATGGAAATCAAGAGTAAGGACGGACCAGGTAGTGTACCACAAATCGTCAGTCTGAGGAGAACTGGCTACATGAACGTAAGATCTCCCTCCTTTCGAGTAAAACAGGGAAACTAATTGACTCCAATAGCTCGATATCCAAGTCCCCGATCCTGAAATTTCTCAGGGAGATGAGCGGACGAACACAGGGCTCTCGCAGCAAATGACGTCCTGAGCTGGACATTTCCTATATTTATTTTTACTACATCCAACAAACTTAATCAGACACTACGGAACGAGGCAGGAAAGTGGGAGGAGCAAGAATCGTATACCCCGTCTCAAAAAGAGACTTTCATTGGTTTTATCATGCGTAGGCGTTGTAAGGAATGGTAATTTTCTTTGCCTTTAGCATAGCGTTACCATAGATGTTCAGGTGCTACTTAATCATTTCTTTATGATCTAAGAATTTATGTTCTCACTTCAATCCTTTGCCTAAACACACTCCATCTGCCAGTCTTCTATTAAATGATCATTTGACAAAAGCACGATCGAAACATGAGTTGCAGAAATATACAAGTAGAACTGGTTTGTGCAGAAAATCCCCCCTAATGCAACTCTACATTTCGAAACATGTTGAATATCTAATTAAGTACATCCTGTTCTCATTGACCCTTCCGTTTCTCTTATTAAAATCTTGTATCAAATCAAGGAGCGGTCAATCCCGCTAGTCTGATTGAAAATTACTTCTATGGTACCATATAGCTGCCTTTGTTATTATGAAGATAGCGAGACCATCTTCTCATGAGCTTTCCTCGTCATGGCAGCTAACTCCGTGTTTCCACGCTCTTCATACTCCAGAGCGATCTCCTTCAGCCGTCGGGACCAAATCGGCCACTTCTTGAGCCCCCATTCCTTCGCGCTACTACGTGCTCCCTGCCCGAAAAGTTCTTCGGAGAATACTGTCCCAGCGAGCAAGATGTATTGTGCAGCCACCATGATCTTGCAGTCACGGACGAGTCCGTGTGGTATGTCTTTCTCAAGGCCGTCCTCAATATCATCACCGGCGTGAACACAGGGATATTCATACTGTGTGGCGAGGCCTGAACCTTTACAACGAGCCAAAAAGGATGAAAAATTAACACATTGCTCACATGTCACCTTTAGCTCCTTTGCAGTTTTTTTGTACATGGCTTCGCTTACTTCAGATTCCTATTCAGCACCGCTCTTGATGACGGGAGAAGAAGTCTCATACTACGGTTTGCGTTCCAACGATCATTCAGTACCACGCCAAATACAGGCTCCTTTGCATAGACTAGACGGTCTACCTGAGTTGAAATCAGACTAAGTGACTAGAAATGAAAGAGCAACGCACCTCGGGAACATCAGATGACTTCGGTGGTAGCTTTCGGAGTTCCACAATGAACTGTATGAGGAGATTCTGACTTGGATCATTATAAGGGACGCGCATTGCAATGTCACATAAAAGTCCCCATAGATAGTCAAGGGAGCCGCCCATTCCTTCATCATCTTGATTGATAGCCATGGAGTGAGCGGAGAGCAATTGCTCCTCGTAGGAGGCATCAATGCGTCGCGCTGTATCTGCAGCAGTATTCTCACCAAGGAGAAGCGATCTGAACGCAGTACCTATGCGCTTTGCTGCTGGTCCGATCGATGTATCTTGGATCTCACCCTCTATGAACAAGAACCACGGTAGTTTGCTGGCAGGGTTCAAAAGTGATAGATCTTCATTTGGTGACATCGCAAAATCTGAAAACTGGAACTTATAAGCGCAAATCTGAGCTGCAGACAAAGTATCTGCAATGAAAAGGCGTACACGTGAAATTGTTCAGGATATTTTAGCGCCAAGAATGAGGCCTGTTCTTGCAGCGATTGAAGACTAAAAGCTGCATTACGTCTTTCTGATGTCGAATGATTTGAGGATTTTGACAGCTTGGCTGACGAGTTAGACCAATCCCCTTCAATCTACGATCGTGTGCATCAGAGTATAAGAACTCCGATATCTATAGAGAAGAGTGGACAGGAAAAAAAATGGAAAGGGGTGGAGAGAGGCTAAGCGAACTTCGTAATAGATATTGGTTGCCCATGAAAAATATGATCCAGTATTGGTGTTAAATATGTATTCATTATATTAAATTTGTCATAATAGTCGCTTACCTGAGGTCTGTTTTCAAAAAAGCATTAATCTCCTTCACAATATACTAGACGCATGTAAGAAGTGAAAGTTTGGGTACTGAATCTAGCTTGATAGTCATATCCGCAACGTCAATTATATTTATTGCTACCATATTGAATAACCTAATTCACGGTTATATCATGTGAATAGTTTGTATGTGAGAGATGTTTCAAAGACAGAGACAGCACTTCAACATGAATGAGCCCGAAGTATGTCAGAATAACATATCCTTGCCATGAACTTTTTGGAGGACTTTCCAAGTTCGTTCCAGAACCCAGAACTGATTATTGACTGGATTAGATATTCACGCGATCCAAATACTGTATCATGCACGTAAATCATGGAGGATTTCTTAAATTTGAGGGTCAAAAAATTGTAGTGCAGGTATGTATAGGCTCTCTCGCCAGCCATACACCGCGTTGATACTCTACCAATGCTTCCACCCAAACGGAATTCCATTACCAAAGTTCAAGGATCTATTCTCAATAGCTTTAATAACTATGAATCCATAGCACACTGAGTTTCCAATCAGATCCTCTCAGTCGACCCACACACACAATACACCATCAACCATCAACTACCAAAACACCTCCAACCACCACCGCAAAACCCAACATCACCATCCCCAAAATCTCGCTCTACATCGTCACTCTACAAAGCTACTAACCCTCACATACCCACCCCCCCAAAAGCAAACTCAAAAACACACCCAAAAGATCTCTCGAGCGCTTGCGTGACTAGCGCCATCCCCCAGCAAGCTCCAATGTCAGGGGGTGGTTCTTGCAAAGGTACTCCACTGACTCACTCGCCCGCCCCAAAAACCCGATATATAAAGAACCGGCGTAAAGCAGGACCTCATGAAATGGCCTGCTGGCCCAATGGCAAGGCGTCTGACTACGAATCAGGAGATTGCAGGTTCGACCCCTGCGTAGGTCAAATCATTCAAACACATACAATAACATGTATGTGTAACATTTTTTC
>Ga0247807_10001520_pt1 | contig 13490 bp, 10 predicted proteins | sample UWRJL074202C1_FD_179931 | JGI IMG/M metagenome (GOLD analysis project Ga0247807, IMG submission 179931) | Plant litter microbial communities from Arlington Agricultural Research Station in Wisconsin, United States - UWRJ-L074-202C-1 | ecosystem: Environmental > Terrestrial > Plant litter >...
CCTAAAAGCTAGGAAGCAGAGCGGTCTTCTAGTATGACGTCCTAGTAAACGTGATCAGAACGCCTTTACTTCTGTACTGGAGGAGGGGTTCGACTTGGAATGAACAAATGCAAATCAATGCGTAAACCTTCTCGGGGCGCTCCTCTTCCCATAGATAAATTTTATACTGTATGAAGAAAAGATTATTCTACTACATATCTTAGTTAAAGATGCGCAACTTTCTTCTGAAATCTGTTATCATTGGGCTGGGCCTCGCTCAATCGGACGAGACGTTACAAGCTTGTGGCGACGCATTTTTTTTGCCGTCAAAGGTAATAGATCTATTTCAATTTTCATCCGATCAGCAGCTTCTCTGTGAAGTTGCTCTCAATTTCGAGTGCTAACTTTGGAAAGTACACCTGCTATGACTTTAACTTCTTGTGTCCGATCATGGATGGTGTGTCAACCTTGAGATGTGGTCCTGATTGTTACCTAAATACATTGTACTCGTAAGCAAAGCGACCCGGTACTAGTGGCATATATCCTAATTCATAGATTGCAGATGTACAGCTGGCAAACTGAAAGCTCTTACCAATGGCAGTACCCTTCCGTCATCGAGCTCCTCCTCCATTCCAGAGGCAGCATGCACAACTGAACCCTTAGCCTTCCAAATTAATGCTAGCCCCTACAGCAACTATTTCTACTCCGATTGCCACTCCTCTTCTCAAGTAGTTGTTACTTCTCCTGAGTCCGAGAGTAATCTGAGCATCATCGGGCCACGCATTATAGTTGCCTGGCCAGCTGGAAATTCAGGCATCTTAGCTTTCTTCTCACCAGAGAATGGACTTAATGGGACGCTGGGCATTCGAGCAGTCAATTCTTCTTCCGAAAGTCCCTTGACTCCGATTTATGACGCTCATGATGAGGGTAGCAATGCAACCATAGGTGTCAGTTTTGAGGTCGAGTTTAATAGCTCAGCGGTCCTCAGTGTTTCCGTGTTGGGGAGCATTCGAACAATTCGAGATTTCACTGAGGGACCAAGTCTGTTAAGAGATGAGATCCAGAGAGGCATTGAATATAAGGAAATCGAGAATGGTGTTGAGCTTACAAGATTATGGCTGGACAATATTACCACCACGACATTGTCTTTCTCAGGTGTTGCCCCAAATTCAATCCAATTAGATGATACCCAAAACGCAACGGTCAGATTTGCAGCCGGTACCTATATGCTCAATGCATCATTCAACTACCCACAGTTGGTCGCTTATAGCTCAGAAAAAGTCCTTAATTCCGAATCCAGTGATATTATCACCAAATCGCAACAGCAAACCGACTCCCTTGCGTTCCTCTCATACACTACAAAACTCACGGCGGGAGCATGGCGGTTCTTAACATATTTTGGACGAGACTCTATGATTGCTGCCCTGTTATTAGAGCCGGTTTTGAGCGCAGGTGAAGGCGGTGCACTGGAGGCCGTGCTTGCTGGCGTGTTGGAGAGAGTCAACAAGACAGATGGGAGTGTTTGTCACGAGGAGACCATCGGGTAAGTCAACGCTGGTTTAATCGTTTGGAGGGTAATTCTGACGTTCAAAGTGATTATGCAACATGGCTGAACCTAGAAAACAACCTCACAAGCACCAGTCCTTTATGCGACTACAAAATGGTGAGTGCAGAATCTCTGAAATTAGAGCAGAGATAGTACTAACTTTTCCTGATAGATTGACACAGATGATTTCCTGCCCGTCTTGTTGGATCACTACTTACTACGCAACGAGGTCGGAAAAACTCGCGTAGAAGACTTCCTTGGGTTGGTCCTCCTCAATTTGAGTCTGCTGCTCCCACTGACATCTCCAGAACACTCGCCACTATACTTCCTACGAACTTGAATCTCACTTATCGCGAGCTCGCTCAAATCAGTGCAAGCAAAATAGTTACCATAACGGCACCATTTGCTGCAGATGGTAACCAAACCAAACAGAACCTTATCCGTATCCACGCAAACGAACAAGTTGGTCAATGGCGTGATAGTACTTATGGTATCGGAGGTGGAAGAATTCCATTCGATGTGAATACTGCTCTTGTTCCTGCTGCACTAAGATCAATTGCTGCGCTTTCACGAGCTGGGATATTGGAGTTCAACGCGACGGAAGTCGATGCGGCTGCACAGATCTGGGAGGATGACACCTTACAGTTTTTCGAAATCTCCATTCCACAAAGTGAGGCCAAGGCTTTGGTCGCCTCCTATGCTGATGGTGTCAAGATCCCCTCACAAGAAGCGCTTTTGGACACGGTAGATTTGAATTTCTACGCTATTGCACTGGATGGAAACAACAATCTCTCACAGGTCGCCGTCATGCACACCGATGACTGCTTTCGACACTTTTTACTCAACACCACGAACCAGGCCCAACTGACTGCCTTTGTGAACTCGACTGCGGACAACGTTCGGCGCCGATTTCCCGCCGGATTAATGACCGATGTCAGTATGCTTGTCGCAAATCCTGCGTTTGGCGACGATGCAATCTACGCTGAGAACTTCACTACGAGTGCCTATCATGGTACTGTAGTTTGGTCCTGGCAATTAGCTATGATGGCACGTGGACTAGAGCTCCAACTCTCCCGCTGTGGCTCTTCCAACGTCTCAAAGCCAGAATTCTGTGCCGAGGAAAGTGTATACAACAATGTAAGAGGGGCATATAATATCCTCTGGGATAGTTTGGACGCAAATAAAGAACACCTCAGCACCGAAGTTTGGAGTTGGACTTTCAAGAGTACTGACAATGGACGCGATGGAGAATTTAAATATATTGATCTAGGACAGCTACCACCGCCTCCCGGTAATAGTCCAACAGAGAGCAATGCGGTACAGTTGTGGAGTCTGACATTTTTGGCTGTCACAAGAGCCACAGCCTTCAGGTAAAAATGAATGTAACCTTACGTAACCTCATAATCTATTCTCTATCTGTTCAAACTTGTTAATGGGTTAACATGTTTAAACCAAATTTGAACCGGCATTGAAACTGACTTCGCAAACCAACACTGAGGTTATTCTCCCAACAGAAACTTCCGAGGAAGTCTCAGACGACTTTTCTTCATACTCGCTTCTGATGCAGTTAGTTAGCATCGCCGCTCTGCTCAGGTGCTTCTCGCCTCGCCCTCGTCCTACCCTCTTCTTAGGATGCTCAGTCACGTTCCTGCTCTACCTTCTGGCGACCGATCATAGTTCGCTTACGGTTCGGTCCTGCGGCACTAAGAACTGCCAGTGAGAGTGTGACGATAAACAATAGACAGATCATCATTGAAGATACTTTTCTTCACAACAACAATCACATTCCTAATGTGTATGTCTGTAGTTGTGGTTGCGAAATCCATTATCTCAATGATGATCGCCGATGGCCATTTAACCTTTTAGCCTAGCACTATTGCCGCACCACGTCTCGACGCTAAACGGGTCGTTGAACGGATGGTGTCGCTTATTATCATGATTTCCCGCTAGCTTGAATATGCCAGGAACCTGTGGATATGAATACAGAAATCCTCTGGAGAAAGTACAATAGGATTGTACACATTCCTCCATAAGCAGTACAGCTTCGACTACTTTGCCAATACATCGCATCATTAATCCATTTCATGGTCAAATTATTTAATTGGTGCTGCGCTAGGATACATAGCTATATTTTTTTGAATCAGCTGTGAAGATGGGAATTTAACAGTTCCATTTATGTGGGTGTAGCTATTGCATTAAAATTGAACGATTATCAGACTGAGAACACTTGGCCACAGTGAAAGATGGAAAGACACAAATATTGGTTTTGTTTACCAGAGACTACAAAGGACTACCGTCACTCTTATCAAATGTGACATCCTCACAGCATATTTTTGAAAATCTGAAAGTGCAAATCGTTACAGTTAAACATACATCATGGATTCAGGTCGGGAAGGTTGTTTGTATGAAGTGAAGTTTTTCCATTAAAATCATATTAGGAAGCAATAATATGATACATCTGATATCTCATATCTGTTAGCAGTCTGTAGGCTTACTGTAAGAATAGCAGACCCTACAAGATGTCTGCCTTTGGATGTCTCAGTCGCGCTTAATGAATGATGCTACCCTTACCATTAAGAATAAGGTCTCTTAGATATATAGTACACTTGGTCGTCGCAAACAACCCGTCGTTGATAGTCCTCTTAGACCTCAGAACATGCAGCTTACGCTTCAAAACCAAACTCCTATGGCCAACAGAAAAATAAACACAAAGGACAAGCCAGCATGAACACCGCTCTTAACTGTACAAGCACCGCTTCTGTCTCCTGCGGAAGTTGGACATTCAAAAGTGTTCAAGGGAGCGGAAGGAGTAGCAGCGTTACCAAAGTAGTCTAGGTTGACTTTGCTACACATGTCCGTATTCTCATTCCTAGGCTTCAAGTGGTCCGCTGTCAAAGTGACATATGCGCACTGTTTAGGCTATTAGTATTGCTAATATTTTTATGTGTTAATACAGAGTTTACCTGGTCGACCTCCTCAAATAAGCCACTATTTCTGGAACTTTGAATGAGCAGAGCAAAAGTAACATTTAACCCATTCAACATTGCAACAGCTGTTGCGTTCTCCGGCTGTCTCAACCGACCCTTCATTTCTAGTGGTACCGAACAACTCCAACCAGTCTCGAAATTCTCCCAAGACAGCATTCGCTTCAATCCACCCCACCTAAAGGAACCAGTTGAGCTATAGTCTGCATCGTCATCGGTGAAGTACATATCGATGGAAAACCTCTCATCCGGCGGGCCCGCCGAGTTATTTACGAATGCGAAACGCAACTCGCCGCCGGTGATCGGAAATGGTGTTCTTGTGATATTAGCAGGAGTAAGCTTGTTGAGACACGAGCCAAGGTGGTTGGTATAGCCTTCCTGGATTTCTCCATTCTTGACTATATATGCATCTCCGATTCCAGTTGTCAGACGCGGAGGCGAGACTAGGTTCATATATGCGGAGGTGGTCCATGAAGCACACGGAGACGCAAGCAATACAAGAAGTATAAATATCGAAAGCATGACTGGTGTAAAAAAGATGGATTTATTAAAGAAGTTAGGAATGGGATTGAAAATCAGGTTTCATCTCGGCTAATGGGGCGAGGGTGGTATCTGACATTGAAAATATGTCAGTCACGTGCACGATTGGACGCTATGGTAATTGCGCTTTTATCATATAAAATCCAAGAGTTTTATTCTTCGAACCTATTGTCATGAAAACGTTTTTTCAATTCTATTGTGGAAATAAAATTTCATTTCTTTATGACTACTTAAACTATATCGAGATATATGGCTCTTGGTATCTCCGAATGCAAAATCTCGAACTTTGCTGTAACCCCCAGTTCTTCAACTCCTTTTTCTTCGAGCACCTCATATACTGACGTTGCAAACATTTGTACCAGCTTCTTGATTTATTGCTCATTGATAATAAGTGGTGGCGCAATAATACTGCATCTACTGCAGGTGAGCATGTATATACTGCTGCTCCATTGGCTAAACAGGTTCTCGCAACGTCTGAAGCAGTGCGGCGGCAATCCGGCTCTGTAGAAAACTCAACAGCCTTTAATAAGCCCAACCTCTTAATCTCTTTCAATCTAGGTACCAATTGCCTCAGCGCTCGTTCCAATACTTCGCCCATTTGCTTAGCATTGTCAAGGATATTCTCCTTAACTATCGTCTTCTGAGTAGCTAGGGCCGCAGCACAACCAATACCACCTTAGCGCTGACTAAGATCGCTGAGATAGGCTGATGTACGGCCCCTAGTCCCTTGCCGATGGTTTGAAGATCAGGTGAAGTATTCTCGAGTGATTGCCACACATGTAGCGTCCTAGGTCTGCCCATTCCGCACATGACTTCATCATCAAATACTAAAAGAGCGCCATGTTTGTCGCATAAGTCTCTGAGACGGGAGAGATAGCCCTTGGCGGCGGGTGCTGCGCCCAACGTTGCACCACTGATAGGTTCAACTAATATTGCAGCGACAGAAGAGGGACCGAGTTCTTCGAGCGTCTTCTCAAATTCTAATATGAATCTATTGACGTATGATCCTTCATCCTCGTCTTCTCTGCCGTCTCTCGTGAAGAAGCATGGAGATGAAAGGCTGGAGATAACAACGGTTCAAAGGTCTTCTGTCTAATTGGATTATAACCAGCCGTCGTGTATGTTGCCATGCTACCCGTACTTTTGACAGATGAAATTAAATCGTCCAGGATCGCCGTTGGAGACGTGAAAATGCCTGACAAGTCTGATGGCCGATTCAGCTGCTTCTGAAATTACACTTCAATGTCAGCGATCGTGTCCACTTAGCTCGGAGCTTACTTTCCTAGTTACCAGAGCTGAGAAACATGGCATTTTTAAATGCTGCATTACTTTGTTCGATCAGGAATTGCGCAAGTTCTTCCGCGGGCTCGTTCGTGAAGAATGATGTATGTGCAAAAGCGATATTTCGGGCTTGTTCAACAATTGTCTCAATTATTACGGCATGACCGTGACCTAGACACGAAGCGGCAGCACCACTGCTGCAATCCAATATCCGAGAACCCTCCTTCTTGCCCTGTCAATCAAGTGTAGCATTTCATGGATCGAATGGAGGGGGTGCCCCTGACACTCATGTAAGACATTCGCACAAGACGTTGGCATCTGTCCTAATATACTAATGTGGGCCATCGCATATAGTCAGGTCCACATTGCCTGTGTCTAGGAATGCACCAAAACAAATTTTGTACTATGATTTTGGATTACCATCACATTATTGGTTGGCATTTGGGATTGCATTACGGGGTATAGTCAATTATGTGGCTTTTTGCTTCCCTTTTGCATTGCAGGGTAGTCTGTATACAGCTTGCTTGATTCGCGGTGTAACCACAAGAGCCCAGTTCAATATTAAAATATCGATTTTGCTTTAACCCCGCTTATCAACCTACCATTTGCTTAATAATATATAGATCACGAGTGGAAGTGCTTGAAGTATGCTTTGTCCGTACGAATCTGATTTCAGTCTACCTCTATCCACTTGACTCATATAGTCTCGATGGGTAAGAACTTTCACTACATTAACTTGCTAATAAAAGAACGGCTATCCGTACGAATCTAAGTACTTGCCATCCACTTTCCAATTGTTAATAAAACACCATGGCTTTTAGGACGCTTTGGCTGAGGTTTCTCTGATCCTGAATCTGAAGCTGTTGCTGTTGTTGTTGGTGTTGTTGCTGGTATGCTAGGTTTGGGATCAGATGTCTTCTTGCCCTCTAATAGCTGTAGCGCGTCCGCCAACAAATTCTGTGAGTTTTCAAGTTCATCTATTGTTGAGTTTCCCAATGCCTTCCTTAAAGTTACAACTTTGCTTAAAACCTCTGCGGCAACTTTGGGGTTATTATGTCGCTCGTATAATAACTTACCATAGCAATCACCAGCGCTTAGTAAAGGGTACCATAACTCCAACTCCTTATCTAATGGTACATCATTTGATGACTTTTCAATTGCCTTTTCCCACACTTCTTGGAGAATAGTTTCAGCTGTATTTGCATCTTTAGTTTCTCCAGATTGGATCAACGTTTCGCTGTAGTATTCTCCTGCCATCACTGTGAGTGCTGTATATTGACCTTTCTTTCTCTTATCCCAAGGTCCTTTGAAGAATTTCTCTGCACCTTTGAAATCGCCTTTCCTCAGAAGCACTTGTCCTAGCAAAAGACCACATTGCATCGTCTGAACGTTATCTTTCCCGAAGTAGCTGTTTTTTCCTAGCTCGTCAAAGGCGTGTTTCAAGGTGGTCTCAGCCTCTTCTTTTTTGAGTGTGAATTGCACAAAACCCAACGCATATTGGTATTTAATCCTATCCGAATTTCCATCAGTCGGCAAGGTTTTGATCAGCCAGGAATATACGTCTTCAAGTTCTACAACTCTATCGAGAGTGGAGTATAACCCAACCAAAAGTTTTGCTGCGTCCAAAGCCCCTTTGTTCTTTTGTGATCTTCGCTCCTCAAAGACGCGACTGAGTACACTTGCTGCATTTTCTTGCTCTCGGTCGACTAAGCAACGGCCTAGCTCATATCCACAAGTCAAGACATCGTTATTCTTATAGTCAGCTTCAGTGGCTGCTTTCCATGTAGGGTTTAGCAATTCAATGATATTCTCCTTCCGCGTTACTTTCCCTGATCCACTGATCAGTCTGACGGCGCTTCTGGCTGATTTTGTTACTTTGGGTGGTTGACTTTGGATTCCCCAATTCATGACTTTCTTATGCCAAATGTGAGCCTCCTCGAATTTATTCTGCTCGGCCATCACTCGTCCAATTCGGTAAGCAGTATCATATCTCCAATCATCTTTTGGATCCTTAGAGCCCCAGTAGCCGGGTGAGTACCATACAAGCATATACTCCTTTTCAGCTTCCTCGAATTTCTTATTGCGACGAAGAATGAGGCAGTAATCCTCTTGAAGCTTCCGAGCATTGTTTGCGCCTAATATCAGATCTCCTTTCTGTCCAAACCATCCCTTGTGACCTGCCAATTCCCACATATCTTCTGCAAGCTCGAGAAGCTTCTCGTCGGGTTGTGTCCCGAGGCGCATTAAAGCAGAGACCTGTTTATGTTTGTAGCGGACTGAGTCAATCTTCACATCCTTCTTCTCGGCCTCCGTCAACTCCGCCTCGCCCTGGTAATTTAACCTGCACTCCTTTATTTTATGAATCTCGGCGTAGACTTCGGCTGCCACTCTCCATTCTTTCGCCCGTTCCAAGCCCACGGCACTTTTGTCAAGGCTCTCAACTAGGCCATCTAGTTGTTGAAGAGTCACTCGAAACAATTCTTGGAGTTTAGTCTTGTCATCTTTCACCGCTTTGAGGTCCTTGTCAAGTTTTAGGTTCTCAGTGTCTTTATCTGCAAGCTTGACTTTGAGATTCTGAATCTCCTCCGATGGCTTAGCATCCAGCTTCTCGACGACCTGAATTTCCTGAGGTGCCGGACACCTCAACACTTCCAATCTTTCAGCAATATTCTCCGCTAGGCTTTCTAGCTTCGCTCCAATATCTGAAACTAAATATTGACAACGCGAGCATTCGCCGCTTGCCCCAAGATGTTCGCACGATTTGGTCAGCTCCTGGCGTAGCGTCGCGACCCCAGCTTCCCATGTATCTCTCAGCCTCATCTGTGTTTCGCCGGCAAGTAGTGGCCATTGTTGACTCAATTGCTGCAACACCATATCGGCACGGCCAGGTCCGCGACAAAGTGATAATAGGGGAGGACCTATACTATTTGAAGATGATGCATCGTGGGCAAGAAGCGAGCTAAAACGCTTTGTGGCATGGCTAAAGAGAATGTTTGTTAGGTTTGAGAGTCTTGTGCGGAGCTCTTCGTAGATTTGTGGAGATGGGAGGGTAGACATCGTCTAAGAAGTTTAGTATAAAACTGCAATAGCTGTAGATTAAAGAGCTGAGATATTGCATTTAATCTACTCTATATATGTATAAGATGACAAGGCTGAATATAGATGGAGTTACTAATGAGAATGTATGTCCCCAGTATTTTTACGCCCAGCTTTGGTTATGGGCGCCAGGATGATATTGGTGCGACAATTAGCAACTTCCTCAGCAACTTGAATGTTGGGAAGTTATTGGATATATTTACTATCAGCTTCAAAGTGGTCTGATGGCGTGCATATGCATTCAGCCACTTTTATCAGCGCCAATGATGCTTACTGATTGGAACGAACCACGTCTTGTGAGGAGAAGACCACATATGGTTACTCTCTCAGAAATGGTATGTTCTCTGTTTCATAATTCATATTTCTTTCATTTCAAACCTTTGGTGAGTTGATTTGTACCAATGCCATGTACTTTATCTAACAAAGCAGGTGAGTATCTATTGCATCATGATACATTAATCCCAACGGCACAACAGCTGCTTCAGCTTAAATACGGACACGAAAATAATAGACATAAATATCAATCTAACAGCTGTGTAATAAATTCCCCAGCCAACCCAGCCAAAGTATGCGAGCCGATGCTGCCCACTACCTTGAACACTTTAAAGCAACACGAGTTTAAATTACCATCATTCCTATCTCCGCCGTTCGAGATCTGGCTATAACATGACTGCGAGGATTTGATGAAGGTGGGTAAGAGGCGCCTCGTTCCATCTCTGATTCGCAAGAACGGGCACTCAACTTCTTGCAGGCACATGCGCGATAATGAACCCCAGCACCGCAAAAGCCGGCACTGGGTATCCTAAGCCCGAGCTGTTAGAAAACACCTCCATGACAGCCAGCATACTAGCAACAAAACCCCAGCCGAGCCAAAACGAAGTTAAAATCAATAAATATGAAATAACGCCACACCAAATTTGAACACGGTCCCCAGCTGATCCTCAAATAGCACCAACTCGTCGAGCGCCACAAATAGTGTCGGAATTTCGGTTAGTGAATGTCTTGGTTACACCCTTTTTCATCTCGTACTGTAAAGTATCTTTTACTATTTCAAGGCAATACTTCACATAGCAAGAACAGGGTTTTTGAAATTGAACAACAAAAATCTCTGCAGCTATTTATTTAGTCAGTCGAAAAGCTTGAGCAGGTGTACATTTCCCCTGCCTCCTACCATACCTCACAATCTCCCTTAGAGTCACAAACAGAATAGAAGATTTTGTGTAATTTCTGCTCAAATGGCTATAGGTTATCGTGAGCTAGCGAATCAAAAAAAAGTGCTGTATGTAGCTAAAATATGCTTCCACCAGGCTCCAAGTGGCTGCTTTTAATGTGACAGTGCAACCTTAGATGCGTGAGAGGCAACATAATAACGCATATTCTATATAAATAAACTTCATATGGACTTATTCACAGACGGTATGACATTCTCTCACTTGAGACACGGACCGAATTTGTGGTCGATACTATAATAGTTCGCCAGCCGCCATGGGTAAGCCTTAAGTAGGCACAGAACAGCTCCAGCGTACCACCAGCTCGACCATGTCCATGGTACAGAACTTCCTAGTAGTACGATAACTACTGCTACAAAAACAACCAGCAGTACTATATCCTCTAAAACAACGACCTTCAGCACTATGACTACATCCCCGAGAACCTCGACTACTACTAAGCTATCTACGACCTCAGTAGTAACCAAGGCTATTGCAGCGCTTCATTCTTGTGGTCAAACTTGTTTGACTAACTTGCTCACTCAATATTTGCCATTGGGATGTATTAGTCCTACCGGTACCTTCTGTCTATGTAAGAACGCCAACTTCCGCTTTGGAATTCGCGACTACTCCCACTGAGCCTGTGGTACAGCTGTTGCGTGGCAGAGCCAGTATTAATCTGTTGCTCTTACTCGAACGACCATAACCACAACTGTAACCACCGGAATCGCTGCACTTCCATCTTGTATAGCCAAACCTGTCTCCCTGTTTCAACAAGCAGGGTTGGCACGCGCAATTGACATTGATATGCATATAGCCCCTAAGGCACAGACACTATCTAATTGGAGATCAGGAAGGCGTGCCGCTTTGAATACGATCTAAGCAAGTGCTAATGTATCTGTCTATTCCCACCAACAGCTGTGATTGCGAAGCGGTTATGTGTGGACCCCGTGCTACGAGTGGAGGACTGACCCGTAACTTAGTGCTTAAGAGTATAAGATAAATCTTATCCAATTTTAGCTGTACAATATGTAATCTCAGATTTGGTAAACCCCTTACTGATCCTACGATCACCTTAATAGTTAGGATTAGAATCAATAAAAATGACCATTTGCTTTACATTCTTTGTCAATGAGAAGCCTAATATATCATGAAATAGCTTTCCAAACAAAGATATTATATCTTATTAACAATCTACAGGCTAGCTTGCTTCTCTATACTCTTTCACTTGAATACCGCTTGAGACGTCAGAAAACATAAACTCAACCTCAAGGCACTCTAACAGATCTTTATTCGATATGAGGCTAATCATAATAATTTTTCCTCCTATATCTTTAAAAGACAAATCTGGCTCCTTTAATGGAGGTTTTTGAAGCAAGAAAGGGAGACAGTGATGTTAGTGAGGATAAGACGTATTTATGAGGTAGAGAAAGAGAGTACGGCGGGCATTCTTGGGAAAGGCCATATTGAATATTGGCTTGAGCAAAAGAAAAAGGATGTTTGACCGATTGATGATAATATATGAAATCTAAAATTCTCCCATGGTTCCGCTCGGATTTATACTTGAGTATGTATATTCACTTGTTAAGCGATTTTGTATCTGTTCTATATTAAAATGAAATAGTTTAGCTAGATATAAATTTGATAAGTTAATATCTCAATTTTTCTTATGTAGGTGCTCCTTCTAATTTCTATAGAATTCTATTTATATATTAGAAATTATAATCAATTTATAAACTGCTAGAAAATATCCCTGGAGCAAAATTCAGCTAACTTATTAGTATGATCCAGGGCTTAGAGCTTAGCTCAGGTTAAAATAGCGACTGCTTAGATCTAAAGATGAAAAAGAATTTGATAGGGAAAATTATCATCTAAGACTTTAGAAGAAGTCTCAGACGACTTTTCTTTATACTTACTTTTAATATAGTTAGTCAGCATCGCCGCTCTGCTCAGACGCTGCTCGCCCTTATCTTAGTCTCTGCTTAGGATGCTTAGCTATATTCCAGCTCTATCTTCTGGCGACTAATCATAGTTTGCTTATAGTTCGGTCCTGCCGTGTAAAAGTTGTCAACTCTACACGACTAGGTTAGGGGGCCTAAGTCGGCTCCCAGGGAACTCAAACAACACCCTCACAGAAACACATCGTTTAAATATGTCTTGAGTCTTGACAACGCGAATCCCACAGTATAATAAATATTTATTAAGAGCGATACAAGCACGATATCAACATGAATTCTATCTCCTCCTATAAGCACACGCCGCTTTCTCGTGGTAAAAAAATTTGTCTCTTGTGTCTCAAGCCTGCTCGAGACCTCTTAGATCTAGTAAATTGCACTCTACATGAGCAGTTCCTTGAGGGTTTCAAGCCTGGAAATGGTCCCTATGAAGCCCTCTCCTACGTTTGGGGTTCGTCACGCGGTGATCAACGCATCATGTGCGATGACAGGATGCTACTCGTCATGCAAAACTGCCTCCGTTTCTAATCTATCCCATCCCAGTTTCTCTTCTTCGAGTTTCTTATTGTCGGATGCTGTAGTTAATCTATGCCGGGCCCTTAGTCCCACATCGGCATCCATCAGGAGCAGAAAAGGATTGATCCCATTTACAATCACCAGCGGTTCCAGAACCTCTCCTCGGTGAGCCCACCACGCTTTCTGATCCCCTGCGCATGCTGCCATTCTGGTCCAAATAACCGCACTAAATTCGATGGGTAATCTTCGCCCATCACAACCAGTCTTCTGATGGGAGCAGTGATGCCGGTGAAGCCTTCACCGATGGTCGAAACCTGGGGAAGACTACCACTATTGCCGCACCACGTCCCTATGCTAAATCAGGTTGTTAAATAGATGGTGTCGC
>Ga0247807_10001523_pt1 | contig 13481 bp, 16 predicted proteins | sample UWRJL074202C1_FD_179931 | JGI IMG/M metagenome (GOLD analysis project Ga0247807, IMG submission 179931) | Plant litter microbial communities from Arlington Agricultural Research Station in Wisconsin, United States - UWRJ-L074-202C-1 | ecosystem: Environmental > Terrestrial > Plant litter >...
CTGCTCAACAACTTCCTCAACGCGATAGCGCTGTCCGCAACGGCCGAGGTCATGGTCGCGGGCAAGAAGGCGGGCCTGGATCTCGACGTGCTCCTCGAGGTGCTCAACAAGAGCTCGGGCGTGAACTTTGCGACGATCAACCGTTTTCCGAAGATCGTGCACGGTGACTACCTGAAGGGCGGCCTCACCAACAAGCTGATGATGAAGGATGTCGTTCTCTATACCGACCTGATCTCCCAACTGGGCGTGGCCAGTCTCAACGCCTCCGGCCCGCTCGCGAGCTTCGGGCTCGCCTCGGCACTCGGCTACGGCGACGAGATCAGCAACACGGTGGTCGACGCGATCGGCGACGTGTCGGGCGGCATCCGACTGCAGGATGCGGGGGAGACCTCGTGATCATCGTCGAGGGGAAGCAGTCCGGAGCTGCCACCGAACGCCGCGGTCCGACCTTCACGGGCGAGGTGTGGGCCGACCCGGTGCTGCCCGCCACCGACGGCGTCGTGATCAACGACGTGACGTTCACCCCCGGCGCCCACACCTTCTGGCACAGCCACGAGCGCGGCCAGGTGCTGCAGGTCACCGCGGGCGAGGGTCTGGTCTGCGCGGAGGGTGGCACGCCGCGGATCGTGCGCGCGGGCGACACGATCTGGACCCCGCCCGGCGAGCGCCACTGGCACGGCGCAACCGCCGATTCGATGATGACCCACACCGCAATCTCGCTCGGCTCAACCGAGTGGGCAGAAGAAGTCTCCGACGACGACTACCGCCGTCAGACCGTTAAGAAGGACTCACTATGACCGACGACCGTACCCACCAGGAGACCTACGAGGCAGGCCTCCAGGTTCGCAGGGAGGTGCTGGGCGACGCGCACGTCGAACGCTCCCTCGCCCAGGTGAGTGAGTTCTCACGCCCGATCCAGGAGTTCGTCACCGAATACTGCTGGGGCGTGGTGTGGACTCGCGACGGGCTCGACCGCAAGACCCGCAGCCTGCTCAACATCGTCATGCTCACGTCACTGAACCGTTCACACGAGCTGGCCGTGCACGTTCGCGGGGCGGTCACGAACGGCGCCACGGTGACCGAGATCCAGGAGGCACTGCTGCAGACCGCGGTCTACGTCGGAGTGCCCGCCGCGCTCGAGTCCTTCCGTGTCGCCGAAGGCGTGCTCAGAGAGTTCAAGCCCGATGACATCGCCTGAGCGCGCACGCGTCGCCTTCATCGGCCTGGGCAACATGGGCACGCCCATGTCGCGCCGGCTCATCGAGGCGGGCTACTCGGTCGTCGGATTCGATCTCGCCGAAGACGCTCGCGCACATCTCGTCGAGGCGGGCGGGAGTGTTGCGCCTTCGGGTGCAGCGGCGGTGGACGGCGCGGACGTCGTGATCCTCATGCTTCCCAGCTCCGACGTCGTCGAGGCAGTGATCACCGATCCGGATTTCGACGCCGCGCTTCGGGCCGGTTCGCCGCTCATCATCGACATGAGCTCGTCGGAGCCCGTGCGTACGAAGGCGCTCGCAGAGTCCCTTGCGCAGCACGGGCTCACCCTGATCGACGCCCCGGTCTCCGGTGGGGTCACCGGGGCCACCGCGGGATCGCTCACTATCATGGTGGGCGGGGCGGACCGGGATGTGGCTTCGGCCGAACCGCTGCTCTCGGTACTGGGCCGAACGCTGCACGCCGGCACCGTGGGCTCCGGCCACGCGGCGAAGGCTCTCAACAACCTGCTCTCGGCGACTCATCTCTGGGTCACGAGCGAAGCGGTGCTGGCCGGTGAGCGTTTCGGTATCGAGCCGTCGGTGCTGTTGTCGATCTTCAACGGGTCGAGCGGCCGAAGCGGTTCCACCGAGAACAAGTGGCCCAACTTCATCCTCGGCGAGACGTACAACTCGGGCTTCGGCCTGAGGCTCATGCTCAAGGACATGAAGATCGCCGTGAATCTTGCGGAGCAGATCGGCATCCCGAGCCAACTGGGTGCGGATGCCGTCGAACTCTGGTCGCGTGTAGCCGACCAGTATCCGGCAGACGCCGACCACACGGAAGTTGCGCGCTGGCTGCGCGAACAGACAGGGAGGAACGCCGTGGCAGAGTAACCTCGCTCTTTGAGACCCACTACGAATCACCGACTCGAGTTGATGGACATGTCTTCGACCAATTCCCTCGCAACATCCTGGACCGCCGACCCGGTGGGCAGAGTGGCCGCGCCCCTGCGTGAGCAGGTCATCGCCGCCCTCCGCGACGCGATCCTCGACTTCCAGCTCAAGCCCGGCCAGCGACTGGTCGAGCGAGAGCTCATCGAGATGCTCGGCGTATCCCGAACCACGGTGCGCGAGGCCCTGCGCGAACTGACGTCCGAAGGGCTCGTCACGGTGGTGCCCCAGAAGGGTGCGATCGTCACGGCTCCGTCGCTCGATGACGCCATCGACCTCTACGAGGTTCGGGCCGCTCTCGAGTCGCTTGTGGTCAAGCGCTTCGTCGAACGGGCAACGGACGAGCAGGTGGAGCGCCTGGTGCAGACCATCGAGTCGCTCGCCGAACTCGCCGAACGCTCGACCGACATCCGCGAACTGCTGGCCGGCAAGGACCAGTTCTACGCCGTGCTCATCGAGGGCGCGAACAGCTCCGCCATGCAGCAGTTGCTCGAGGGCATTCAGGCCCGCGTGCAGGTGCTGCGGGCGACATCGCTGTCGGAGGCCGGTCGCATGTCGGACGTCGTCGTCGAGTTGCGTGCCGTGGTGGCCGCCATCGCACAGAGAGATTCGAAGCGGGCACAGAAACTGTGCGCCGCCCACATCAACGCCGCGGCACGAACCGCGCTGGCGCACCTCCGCGCCGAGGCATGACCCGGCGCGGGTAGCCGCGCCGAACAGAGTGACACCGAATCATGGCCGACGTTTGTCGCGCCCTCACCAAAGGAGTTGAAAATGTCGTTGTCTGCACGCCAGGAAGAAGTAAAGGCCGAGTTCATCGCGGTTCGCGGAACGTGGAGCGACCTGTGGGAGAGCATCCTCGCGCTCGATCCCGAGTTCCTGAAGGCCTATCTGGACTTCTCCGCGGTTCCGTGGAGAGAGGGCCACAACCACCTCGACAACAAGACCAAGGAGTTCATGTTCATCGCGGTGGATGCCGCTGCAACGCACATGTACGCGCCCGGAGTGCGACAGCACATCAAGGCGGCGTTCGCGGCCGGTGCGACTCCGCAGGAGATCATGGAGGTGATCGAACTCACCTCGACGCTCGGCATCCACGCCATGAACATCGGCGTTCCGATCCTCGTCCAGGTGCTCGTGGAGAAAGGCCTCCGCACGGGACCGGCGCCGCTCGACGCCAACCAGGAGCGCATCAAGGCGGACTTCACCGCGAACCGCGGGTACTGGCACTCCTTCTGGGACGAGATGCTCGAACTCGACCCCGACCTGTTCGAGACCTACACGGCGTTCTCCTCGGTGCCGTGGAAGTCGGGAACGCTGTCTCCCAAGGTCAAGGAGCTCGTCTACATCGCCTTCGATACCGCGGCGACCCACCTGTACGTCCCCGGACTCAAGCTGCACATCGAGAACGCGATCGGCTACGGCGCGACCGCGCAGGAGATCCTCGAGGTCATGGAGATCGCCAGCGTGATCGGCATCCATGCGGCGACGACGGCGGTGCCGATCCTCGTGGAGGAGATGGCCGCGCTCGAGTCCAACGCATGACGCCGTCGACCTCCGCCCAGCGGGAGCGGGATGTCGTAGCAGGCGTGCCGACCGGCCTGCTGGTCGGCGGTGAGTGGCGGCCGTCGTCGAGCGCGGAGGTGCTCGACGTGACCGACCCGGCTACCGGACTTGTGCTCGCGCGGGTGGCGGACGCGACGGTGGATGACGCTCGGGAGAGCATCCGCATTGCCGCCGAGACCCAGGTGTCGTGGGCGGCGACACCGCCCCGCGAGCGCGGCGAGATCCTGCGACGTGTGTACGAGCTGATGGTCGAGCGGTCGGAGGACCTGGCCCTGCTCATGACGCTCGAGATGGGCAAGCCCCTCGCCGAGTCACGCGCGGAGGTGTTGTACGCGGCCGACTACTTCAGGTGGTTCTCGGAAGAGGCGGTGCGGCTCACCGGCTCCTGGCGGATGTCGCCGGATGGCCAGTCTCGACTGCTCGTGATGAAGCAGCCGGTCGGCCCGTGTCTCCTCGTCACGCCGTGGAATTTCCCCCTCGCGATGGGCACTCGCAAGCTCGGTCCCGCGCTCGCCGCGGGGAACACCGTGATCGTCAAGCCCGCCAAGCAGACCCCCCTGTCGATGCTCGCGCTCGCCGCGCTGCTCATCGAAGCCGGGCTGCCAGAGGGGGTGCTGAGTGTGCTCACCACCTCGAACTCCTCGGGAGTGGTCGCAGCGATCATGTCCGACCCCCGCCTGCGCAAGCTCTCGTTCACCGGGTCGACCGAGGTGGGCATCGCGCTCGCCCAGCAGGCCGCCCCCGGCCTGCTGCGCACCTCGCTCGAGCTCGGCGGCAACGCCCCGTTCATCGTCTTCGACGATGCCGACCTCGACCTTGCTGTCGATGAGGCGATGCGCGCCAAACTGCGCAACAACGGCGAAGCCTGCACGGCGGCCAATCGCTTCTATGTGCAGTCCGGTGTCGTCGACGAATTCGTCGCTCGCCTCACCGAACGATTCGGACGTCTCGTGACCGGGCGCGGCGTGGACGAAGCGGTCACTCTCGGGCCGCTCATCGACCAGGCATCCGTTGACAAGGTCTCCGAGTTGGTCGCCGCTGCGCTCGCCGACGGAGCCGTCAAGGCCTTCGAGGGCGGGACGCCGACCGGCGGAACCTACTACCCGGCGACGATCCTCGCCCACGTTCCGGCAGGCTCCCGTGTTGTCCGCGAGGAGATCTTCGGCCCCGTGGCGCCGATCGTCACCTTCGAGACCGAGGAGGAGGTCGTCTCGCTCGCCAATGACTCGGAGTTCGGGCTCGCCTCGTACCTCTTCACCACCGACCTGGCCCGCGCGATCCGCGTGAGCGAACGGCTGGAGGTGGGCATGGTCGGGCTCAACAAGGGCGTGTTGTCGAATGTGGCGGCGCCCTTCGGAGGCATCAAGTCGAGCGGGTTCGGGCGTGAGGGCGGCGACGAGGGCATCGACGAGTACACGGAGACGAAGTACGTCGCGCTGAGCGGGAACTAGCGAACAGCTGCTCGCCGACGCGCAGCAACGGACCCGGGGACCAATCCGATCCCCGGGTCCGGCCACCGTCTCCGATCAGCTGCCGACTCGTGCGCCGAGCAACTCCTCGAGTCGCGCGTAGCTCGTCTCCATGCCGTCCGTCATCCCGGTCGCCAGGATGGCGTCGCGCTGTTCGGCGTTGGCGTAGGTGATGACCAGCGAGAGCAGGGTGCCGCCCTCCACCGGGGTAAGGGTGAGCTCGTTGAGCGTCGCGGGGGAGTCCAGGCCGATCATGGCCTCGGTCGTCACTGCCCGGTGCGGCGCGTCCTCCTCGAGCAGCTCGCCGGTGAAGCCGAAGCCCTCGCCGCCGCCCTCGGGCTCCCAGACGTAGCGGTAGCTGTCGCCGACGTTCTTCGCGATCTCGCACACCGGCATGGTCCAGCCGTCGGGTCCGAGCAGCCACTGCTTCATGAGGTCGGCGTCGTTGTGCGCCTGCCAGACCTGGTCGACGGAGCCCCGGATGACGCGTGCGACGCGCACCTTGGTGTCGCCCAGGATCTGCGCCTCGGCGCCGCGGTCGTTGGCAAAGGCCGCGAGGTCGGCGAGCACGTCGTCGATCTGCGCCATGGCCTCCTTCGTGCCCTCGAGCATCTGCATGTCGAGCAGCTGCTGCAGCTGGTCGAGGGAGTCGAAGTGTGAGGTCGTGGTGAGCCGGGTTCCGTCATCCGTCGCCTCGAAGGCGTAGCGGGTTCGCGACGGAGGCAGGTCGGTGTTGGCGGCACCGGTCTCGTCGGCGAACCAGTCGACGACCTCGAAGGAGTCGGGTTCGGAGACCGAGGTCCACTCCCAGCAGCCGTAGTGCTCGTCGCCCTCGGGGCCGGTCATCTTGTAGACGCTGCGACCGCCCACAGCGGCGTCGTGGCGCAGGAAGGTGGCGGGGTAGGTGGGCGGTCCCCAGAAACGCTCGATCTGGCGCGGGTCGGTGTAGGCGTCCCAGACGCGGCGGGGCGTCGCGGCGAAGTCGGCGACGATGGTGATGGTGAGCTGGTCGAGGTCTTTCTCGACGGAGGTGACGGGCATGATCAGCCTTTCTGGTTCGGTGGGGTTTCGTCTTCGGCGAGGAGTGCATCGAGACGGTCGACGCGCGAGCGCCAGAGCTCCTCGAACTGGTCGAGCAGGCGCTGAGCCTGGCGGATGCGCTCGGGTTCTCCCCGAACCATCCGCTCGCGGCCGCGCGGTTCCTTGGTCACGAGCCTCGCCTCCTCGAGCACGGCGACGTGCTTCTGCACGGCCGCGAATGACATGTCATACGCTTCCGCGAGCTGGGAGACCGATACCTCGGCGAGCAGCGTTCGGCGCACGATGTCGCGTCGCGTTGCATCGGCGAGAGCCCGGAACATCCGGTTCACGTCTTCGTCCGACAATTCTTGTACAACCATTTGGTTGTACGTTACGCCCGGTGTCGCGAAAGCGCAAGACCTTTCTTCAGGCGAAGGTGCGGAGGGCGCTCACGCGCAGCAGATCGAGTTTGGCGGCGTCCTCGGAGCCGGGAACCACCGTGTAGACCACGATCTTCAGGTCGCTGCCCGGCGCAGCGAGCACATCGCAGTCGAAGGTGATCGGGCCGACCAGGGCGTGGTGCACCGTCTTGCGGGACTCGCGGTGCTCACCGAAGATCGCGGACCCCCAGTGCTGCTCGAACTCCTCCGACGTCGCGCGCAGGTCGGCGACCAGCTCCCGCAGCGGGACGTCGTCGGGGTAGCGCGTTGTGGCGACGTGAACATCGCACACCAGATCCCTCGTGAACTGTTCGCCGTGCTCGACCGATTGGCTCACGTGCGCGATCTCACCGGTGAACCGGCGCCAGACCAGGTTGGCGTCGCGCCCGTGGCGAGCCGGTGCATCCCCGAACAGCGTCGTCCAGAGGTCGTTGACCAGCAGGGTGTCCCAGGCGGCCGAGAAGACGGACACCGGCACCTCGTCCAGACGGTCGACGATGTGCTGCACGCCGGGTGTGACGTGCCGCGGCACCATCGTCTTCGTGGGAACGGCGACCCCGCCGACGCGGTACAGGTGATCCCGCTCGTCATCGGTCAGCCGCAGTGCCCGGGCGAGTGCGCCGAGCACCTGGGCCGACGGGTTGGTCGCCCTGCCCTGTTCGAGTCGCACGATGTAGTCGACGCTGATGCCCGCGAGCATCGCAAGCTCCTCGCGACGCAGTCCGGGCGAGCGGCGGTCGCCGCCCGCGGGCAGTCCAGCCTCGACGGGGGAGACGCGATCGCGCCACGCGCGCAGCACTGTACCGAGTTCTGACATTGTCCCATCCTGCTCCTCGCCACCGTGAGCCGGGTGGTACTCGTGGTGCCAGTGAGTCTCGGGATGACGCCCACAGGCTGGAGTCATGACAACAACACTCATCACCGGGGCCAACAAGGGCCTCGGACTCGAAACCGCCCGCCGCCTCATCGAGGCCGGCCACACCGTCTACGCCGGAATGCGCGACACCTCGAAGGGTGCGGATGCCGCGGCTCTCGGCGCCCGGATCGTGCAGCTCGACGTGACCGACCAGGAGTCCGTGACATCCGCCCTGCAGTCGCTGCCGGAGCTCGACGTGCTCATCAACAATGCCGGCGTCGTGGGACCGCACGCTCCGGTCGAGGACTTCGGCGCCGCCGAGCTCGCCGAGGTGTTCGACACCAACGTCTACTCGATCGTGCGCGTGACGCAGGCCGCGCTGCCGCTCCTGAAGAAATCGGCCAACCCGGTCATCGTCAACGTGTCGAGCGGTCTCGGCTTCCCGCGCTTCGTAGTCGACCCTGAGCGCGTCGAGTCGACCATCTCCGGCCTCGGCTACATGACTTCGAAGGCCGCGGTGATCATGCTCTCGCTGCAGTACTCGAAGCTGCTGCCGGCCGTGCGAGTCAACTCGATCGACCCCGGCTACACCGCCACTGACCTCAACGGCCACAACGGAACCCAGACGGTCACTCAGGGAACCGATGCGATCGTTGCGATGGCGACCATCGGCTCCGACGGGCCGACCGGCACGTTCAGCGATCGCTCGGGCGTCATCGCCTACTGATCGAGCCCACGAAGTCCCGGATGCGCTCAGCCATGGCGTCCGGGACTTCCGCCACGGTGAAGTGCCCGCCCTGCTCGAGGCGCTCGAAGACGCGAATATCGCGGTAGAAGTCGCGCGCGACCGACTCCGGGTAGTCGTGCTCGTGCCGCTGGATGAACACCGCCGCCGGCACCTCGACCGGCGGAGTCGGGCCGGGCGTATCGGCGCCCTCGTAGTAGGGCCGGAACGAGGTGCCGATCGACCGCGTGTGCCAGTAGATCATTGCCTCGGTGAGGATGCGCTCGCGGGCTATCCGCTGCTCGACGGCGCGCGGGTCGCCCGGCGGGGTATCGCTCCATTCGACCAGCTTCTCCGCGAGCCACGCCAGCAGTCCGGTGGGGGAGTCGTTCAGCGCGGCCGCGAGCGTGTCGGGACGGGTCGCCTGCACGTGCCCGTACGCGCCGTCCGGCCCGCGCGTGGCATCGAGCCGCGCGAAGAACGCGATCGCCGCCGGGTCCGTGTAGGTCGCTCGCTCCTCGCTCGTGCCGAAGTGCGCGTGCGTGGCGATGATGCCGTCGACCGACTCGGGCCAGGTCGCGGCGATGAGGTCATTGACGTTCGCCGAGACGTCCTCTCCATAGGTGAGGTACGACGCGTAGCCGAGGGTGTCGGTCATGAGCGCGTGCATGGTGTGCGCCAGGCGGTCCTCCGAGATCGGCCCGTTCGCGTACGGAGGCGAGAAGCCGAAACCGGGGAAGCTCGGCACCACGAGGTTGACGTCAGGCAGCCGGTCGACGAGCTCGAGCTGCAGCGCGAAGGTGTGCGGCCAGCCATGCATCACCAGCAGGGTCGGTGCGTTCGGCCGGTCGGCGGCGCGGTGCACGAAGTGGATGATCTCCCCGTCGACCTCGGCGAGGAACTGCGGATAGCCGTTGAGTTGTGCCTCGCGCTCGCGCCAGTCGAACCCGAGCCAGGATTCGACGAGCTCGCGCAGGTAGGTCTCGGTCATTCCCGAGGGCTGCCGTCGAGGCGAGTCGGGCAGGAAGCGTGTCGCCTCCAGCCGCTGGCGCAGGTCCGCCAGTTCGGCGTCGGGGACTCGGATGAGAAACGGCGTCGGCTCGCTCATGCCCCCACGCTACGACGCACCACCGACCTTCAGGGCGTCGTCACGGGCGGCAGCCACAATGCGGCCGCGCTCGGTCTCGGGGAAGGCGAGGACCGCATCCCGAATCGCCTGTTTCTCGAAGTTCGCGCCGAACAGTGCGCTGCCGGGCTCGAGCGAGATGCTGTCGCGCAGGGTGCCCACGGTGACGGGGTCGAAACCCACGGCATCGACGAGTGCGGCGACCGCTGCGAGGTCGTCAGGGTCGTCGCCGGCGATGCCGAGCGCCTTGCGGCCGACGGCACCCGCGGGTCGCGGCCCCTCGTCGAGGTCGTGGTAGCCCATGTGGTTGAACGCCTTCACCACACGCGAATCGGCGAGGTGGCCCTGCACGAGTTCGCTCGTCGAGACGCGCGGGTCGCTGAGGTCGTCCCGGTGTCCGTCGATCTCCCACCAGTAGTTCATGGAGTCGAGTACCAGTTTTCCGCGCAGTTCCTCGCGCGGAATCGCCACATACTTTCCGAGCGGCAGGGCGAGGATGACGATGTCCGCTTCGCGGGCGACCTCCTCGGAGGTTGCGACCCTGGCACCCGGCACGAGCACGTCGACGATGAGCGCGATCTTCGAGGCGGCGCCTGAGCCCGAGATGACGACCGGGTAGCCGGCCGCGAGGAAGAGCCGGCCGAGTACGGTACCGACCTTGCCGGCGCCGAGGATTCCGATGACGGGCTTAGACAAGGGAGTTCTCCTTCGCGAGGATCTCGCGCACGCGCGGCGCGACCTCGGTGCCGAGCAGTTCGATCGTACGGGCCCGGGCCGATACCGGCAGCCCGGGCAGGTCGTACTTGAGGTCGAAGCGGCTGATCCGCAGCTGCCTGCTCATCAGGACGATCTTCTGCGCGACGGTCTCGGGCGATCCGACGAAGAGCGCACCGGTCGCGAGCTCGAGGTCGTAGCGCTCGCGGGTGGGCGCGTAGAAGCCGCGCTCCTTGCCCATCTGCTCGACCATCGGCCGCCACGCCTCCCACCAGAGGTCGGCCGCCGCTTCGTCGGTCTCGGCCACGAGACCGAGGGCGTGCTGTCCGACGGGCTGGTGGGGCATCCCGAACTGTTCGAGCGCCCGGTAATAGAGGTCGACGTGCCCGGCGAAGCGCTGCGGCTCGCCGCCGATGATGGCGAGCATGAGCGGCAGTCCGTAGCGGGCCGCACGGATCACCGAGTTGGGGCTGCCGCCGACGCCGATCCAGGTCGGGATGCCTCCGGCGCGCATGACCGGGTGCAGGGTCTGGTCGACCAGGGGTGCGCGAACGGTGCCCGACCAGGTCACGGGCATACCCGCCTGCAGCTGCATGAACAGCTCGAGCTTCTCTTCGAACAGCTGCTCGTAGTCGGCGAGGTCGTAGCCGAACAGCGGGAACGACTGGGTCTGCGACGCCCGCCCGAGCACGAGCTGCGCGCGGCCGTTGGACATCGCGTCGAGGGTGGAGAACTCGTTGTACAGGCGCACCGGGTCGTTGGTGCTGAGCACGGTCACCGAGGTGCCGAGCTTGATGCGTTCGGTTGCGGTGGCCATGCCGGCGAGCAGCACGGGGCCGGCCGAATCGACGAAGCCCTCGCGGTAGTGCTCGCCAACGCTGAAGACGTCGAGGCCGACTCTCTCGGCGAGCTTCGCCTCCTCGATCAGCAGGCGCACCGTTTCCGCGTCGCTGAACGTTCGGCCGTCTTCGGTGGGCACATCGCCGAACGTGTTCAGCCCGATTTCGAAGCTCACTGCATCCTCCACAAGTAATTGACGTGTCAATCATGCGCCGGTATGATTGACATGTCAACTAGGAGGCGACGTGGACGCGAGAGAACTGAAGACCTGGCGGGACTTCGTGGAGACAGGCGACGAGCTGCGCGCCCTCCTCGCCTCCCGGCTGCTCGCGGAGTCCGACCTCTCGACCGCCGACTACTCCGTGCTGCTCGCGCTGTCGGAGGCCGACGGCAAGCGGATCCGCTCCTCGGAACTCGCCGATCACGTCGGGTGGGAGCGCAGCCGCCTCTCACACCACCTCGGGCGCATGGAGTCCCGCGGCCTGGTGCGCCGGGAGAAATGCCTCACCGACAGCCGGGGTTCCGAGATCGTGCTGAGCGAGAGCGGCGCCTCACAGTTCCGCCGCGCGTCGGCGCCGCACCTGCGAGCGGTGCAGGAGCTGTTCATTGACGCGCTCGACGATGACCTGCTGGCGAAAGTGGATGACGTGACCCGCGCGCTCCGCGCGCACCTGGCCGCACTGCCCGAGTAGGCGCCCGCGCTTCAGGCGGTCGCCGCCGCGATCCGGCGCAGGTGCCGGATGTCCGTTCCGCAGCAGCCTCCCACGATCGAGACCTGCGGGGCGCGGTCGCGCAGCTCCCTGATCTGCGCGCCGAGCTCGACCGGGTCGCCCGCATCGAGCTGCTCCGACTCGTCCAGTTGGGCGTGACTCAGTGCCGAGGCGTTGGCGCGGAACCCGCGCACGCGATCGAGGGTCTCGAGCTCCGCGGGGAGGTGGCTCGGATGGCAGCAGTTCACCATGTAGTAGGCCGGCCAGAAATCGCTGAGCTCGTCGACGGCGTCGATCGCCTGGCCGAGAGTCTCGCCGGTGGCGAGACGGCCGTCGGTCTCCACGGTGAAGGAGATGGCGACGGGCATCCCCAGTTCCCGGGCGGCGATCGCTATGCCGGCGCCCTCCGCCGGGTAGGTGATGGTCAGGGCCGTCACCAGGTCCGCGGCGGTATCGGCCAGGATCTCAATCTGGGCTGAATGGTACGAGCCCGCCTCGTCGACGCTCTGGAGTTGTCCCGGCCGGTAGCCGTCGCCGCGCGGTCCGACCACTCCCGCGATGGGGATGGGAGTCCCGGGCCTGCGGAACTCGGCCCGGATCCCGGCGGCCAGGTCGACGGCAGACCGATTGAGGTCGTCGAGGGCGTCGCGTGGGTAGCCCAGTGCGCGGATCCAGTCGGGGTTCGCCCGCCAGGTGACGGTGTCGAGTATGAAGCCCGCGCCGCGCTCGATCGCCAGCGTCGCGAAGTCCCGGTAGTAGTCCCGAAGCGTCGCCCTGCCGGAACCCGTGAGCAGGAGGGTGCAGGCCGCGAAGTGCGGCAGGTCGATGCCCCGTCGAAAGATGAGGTCGGTCTCAAGGCCGCCGTCGGTGAGGAACAGCAGGTCGCCGTCGAGCTGGGGAAGGGCGTCGCGGTAGGTCATGGTCATCACTCCACTTCGAGCTTTGGGTTGACGGTAATCCCGTCGCGGCAGTTTGTGAAGCGAGAGTTTGGTTGACTGGGTCGGTGACCCCCTTCATCAAGATCTGCGGCCTACGGACTCCCGAGATCGTAGACGCCTGTGTTGCGCTCGACGTCGATGCGGTCGGCTTCGTCTTCGCGCCGAAGAGCCCGCGCTACATCTCGCCGGCCGACGCGCGTCTGCTGCTCGAGCGGGTGCCGCCGTCGATCGAGGCGGTCGGGGTGTTCCAGGGCGAGACCGTCGATTCGGTCGTCGCGCAGCTCGCCGAAGCGGGCATCGGCACCGCACAACTGCACGGCAGCTATACCCGGGATGACGTCTCTCGCCTCGAGGCCGCCGGCCTCCGGGTGATCCGCGCGCGCTCGGTCTCGGAATTCCTGAACGAGGAGCCCGTCTCCGGCCGCGTGCTGATCGACGGCGATGCTCCGGGTAGCGGCGCCGAGTTCCCCGCCGAGCTGCTCGCGGGCCGCGCGCTGCCCGAGGGGTGGATTCTCGCGGGGGGCCTGACCCCGCAGAACGTGGCGCGGCGGGTGCGCGAGCTCGGGGCATCCGGAGTCGACGTCTCGTCGGGCGTCGAGTCGGAGCGCGGCGTGAAATCGGCGGCGCTCATCGAGGAGTTCGTGGCGGCGGCACGCGGCTGAGCCGTCGCCAGCCCACGCGCCGAACGTCCGCAGAGCAGCACAGCCGCGATCAGCCAGGAAACGGCCACCAGCGTGGCATCTCGTCGCGGATCGCCTGGGCACGTGCCGCCGAATCGGTGCCGTCCTCGAAGGCCCACGCCTCGAGTGCGCGGGCGACACCGCCCGAGACGAACGGCACGGCGACGGCCAGGTCGACATCACCGACCACACCACGCTGCTGCCAGATGAGGATGATGTTGCGCACGCGCGTGCCCATCGCGTTCTCAAGC
>Ga0247807_10001524_pt1 | contig 13479 bp, 13 predicted proteins | sample UWRJL074202C1_FD_179931 | JGI IMG/M metagenome (GOLD analysis project Ga0247807, IMG submission 179931) | Plant litter microbial communities from Arlington Agricultural Research Station in Wisconsin, United States - UWRJ-L074-202C-1 | ecosystem: Environmental > Terrestrial > Plant litter >...
TCAAACAGCCCCTCAATCAAGAAGACGACGAAGAGAGAGACCTACAAAGTAACATTTCGGCTGCTTTCCTTCTCTGCAGATAGGAGGGTGAGTTGATGTGATTGCACAGTCAAGGTGCGCAAGTGAGTCAATGTTTTACTGTTTCGGTATGCCTGCTCTATAAAAATAATTTGGGAGCCAGCCTCACCCCTCTGCCAAGATCGGTAAATATTCCAAAAAGCTCCGGCGCTTAGCCCGAGCCGCCATCTTGTCTCAACATCAACATGACCCTGTAAATAGAACCTACGTAACGCCAGACGCTTGAATACTTACTCCCATATATTCTTGCTGTTGATCCATCTAATCTTTCAGTGACTGCTTGCGCGGAAATTAGTGAATTGTGCGATCAATTCAAAGTTCATCATTCTCCGTATACACATCCACTATATTACGCAACATGGCCGACCCAAGACAAAACGAGCATGAAGACGATGTATGTATATAGTTCAGTTATAAACTTTCAAATATTTTCACTTTCATCTTTTTGTAACTAGAATGCGTACCTAACATATCCAAGGGCGCATCTCCAGGCGAACTTCTCATCGAAGCAGCACGCAGGAACAACACCGATCTGCTCCAAGAAGTAATTGACGAAGCCGGTAGCCCCGAGAAAGCAGCTTTACTCCTCAACAATACCAAGACTGTTCTAGGGAACCATGTCTATCATGAAGCTGCATTACGTGGAAACTGTACGTCCATTTCATTCACCTTGCAGTTCCCTAACTCATGTGGTTCTATTTCGGAACTTCATACTTGACGGGACGCCAGGCTGATAAATTGTGTATAGATGAAGTGATAGATCTCCTCCTTGACCAAGAAGGCTTTGAGTGCGACCCCCTTACCACTCGAGAAGGCGACACTCCGCTCCACTGCGCAGCCCGATACATCAATACGCTTCCTCCCTCTCCTGAAACCTCAGAATGGGCTTCGTCTTTTCTTTCCCTAATGACAGATGCCGGTTCAGACGCAACACTGAAAAACAAAGCTAGTCTTTCACCTGCCCAACTTCTCGATCCCAGGTTGCCAGATCTGAAAAAGCAGTTAGAAGAGGCGGCCGAGAGTCAACAAGAAGTGGTAGTAGATAAGGGACTGTCAAAACATGAGTTAGCGGCGCTGCAGAGGGAGCAGGCGGAGGAAGAAGGGGATGTAGGAAGCGGGAGCGACAGCGATTTCGATCCCGAGGAATACAAAAGGGAGAAGGAGAGGAGAAAAGCGGAGGGGGGATTCATATGAGAGATGTCATTACGAGATATGGGTACACGAACAGCGGAGGTTCGCCTTGGGATTTGCATAGCATGGGCGCGGGGCTCCCTTTTTCAGCCATCAGAACGCAGTTGTGAAACTTCGGAGGTAGATTAAATAGACATGAAACAATCATACAAATAGATACACACGTATCATCTTGTTTACGTCGTGATTTCAGACTCCTTGTGAATTGTCTTTCTTCCTCGCGCTAACAGGATGGGAGAATCCACCGTAGCATTTGACATTTTGGGAACACGTCAAGATAGTCAAAATCTATTGAGTAAGTCCTGGACCTCCTATCTACTGACAATTTTGCAACGTGCAGCAAAATCTCAGCCTTCACCGCTCCCGACAAATAGTGAGGAGGCTAGGGAAGAGAGCTAGCGAGCTATTCAGATATGAATACTATCATGTCAATGGTTTAGACCTCCTGAGTAATTATTAAAATGCCAAGAACCTTAGAAGATCTGAGGAATCAATGCTCCGTATGTGTAAAATCAGCGACATGCAACCGAAACTATATGTGGGTTGTAAAATCTTAGCCGATGAGAGGTAGGCTGTAGAAGAGGTTAAGCACGTTTTAGCAAGCCATTACGCTATTGATATAAAATGAGTTCTTAGTTTGTTCAGGCGGTGTCGTAATCCGGGTTGGAACATAAACAGAGCGACAGATGCTTTTTAATTTGGATGCGTGAAAATTTAGGATCAATAAGACTTCAAGTGGAGAGAAGCTGTCTGGTTCAGCGGGCAAGGAGATGACAGAAGGGGACAGTGAACCTTCCCCTTTGTGGGTAGAATTTGGGAAACGAGCAGCTTCTTGGCTCGTCAATCAGTACTGATATTTTTACTTACTTTGAATCATTTGATCATTCTTTCAGCTCTAGATCTAGGCTTGGTCAATTTGAGTGTCCAGAGGCAACTTCATAAGGCTACAGTCTGGAGTTGTTTCCCTGAATCTCGCTTAGTCGGGTTTCGCTTAAATAGGGGGTGGATCACGGCGTTCTCTTACTTATTTGTTTCTAAACTTAAGGTTCATCAGTCAAGTAAAGACAACTATGAAGAAGCCTCGCATGATAGGCTTAGTACCTTAGGTTTCCCTCCTTTTGATCCCTATTACACCCATACATACACAACCACTGTGCGAGTGAGCCAAAAATGCAAGCTGTTAAAGTGACCTTTATCAACAGGAATCACAGCATCCAGGGAACAACGTTCACAAGAAAGATAAATCACCTTATAATACCTTCACTCTAAAAAATAGCTTATACCCCTTTATTACCTGACAAGTTTGGATTTCTCAGTCCTATGCAATCAAAATGACGTCCAAGAAAGGTGCATGACAAAAGAAGACACTCATATATCAACTCAGCCTTTAATTTTCTCCATTCCAGTCCATATTCATTCCTCAATCATCTCAGAAAAACGATTCAGTAGATACGTTGCACTTCAAATCCATCAGCAAACCAGTTCGTACCCCAGATAAACGATTTCAGACTTATCTTTCTCTGCCCTTTGCAACCCCAAAAATCCACAAGATCCCACCATCAAAATGCCACCTTTTTCTCCCGATGACCAATTCAAGTTTCTCATCTCGTGTATTCGATACAGTCACCACGGAAAAGTCGATTTCACGGCCGTAGCCCGCGAATGCAACATCGTCTCGAAAGGCGCAGCCTCGAAACGCTACGAGCGTATGATGCGCGCTCATGGTATCTCGTCACATGGCTCCTCCAAGACTGTACAGAGCCAGACCCAAACCTGTCATGGCAAAGGGAATTCAAGCAGCAACAGCAATTCGGTTTTTGGCAGTAGGGGAAAACCGAGCACATCAACAGGCGCAAGCCCCATAGCAAGAGCAGGAGGTGGGGTGGGACACACCAAGCCGAAGCCCTCACGTCCAAACAGCTTTCAAACCGAGAACAGGAACGGCATGCGAGTAGGCTCAACCACCCATTATTCACGGCTCGTGAGCAGGACACCACGGTCAACTGATTTGCAACCAGCTGAAAAACACGGAATCTCAACCCTCAACCCAAGCCTCCACGATGATGATGAGGAGGTGTTTGCTACATTCACACCGGCGAAACTTGAACCCTCATACGAGCCCAGTCTAGTTTCGTACCCGTTGGCAATCTCCACTACTTCATACCCAACGCTCCCGTCTCTTACGGCAAACTCATCTCTCGAACACTCTCAGCCCTCATCTTTAGTTTCTGCCAGTAGTGTTGCTATCAAGAGTGAGTCATCTGTCGACCAACGTTCTCCAGGTCTTGCGCAAAACTCGGAGGTGTCTCGGAACGAGAACGCGGAGACGCCGCAGCAGATGAGTCTCCAAGAAGCCACGGGTCTAATGGCTTATTATGAGCCTGTTGCCCTCCCTGAACCTAACCTCAAAACCGAGCCCGAGTCTGAGCCTGTAGGAACAAAGGAGAATCCATATCTGATAAGTGGTTGGAATGATGCAGTTTCGAGTGGTGTAGAATAATTATTGGCCGGAAAGAAATTAAAACTAAGTCTGGGCTTAGGGGATATGTGTACTTGTTTATGAAGAACTGTGGGCCAAAAGAAATATTATTTGGTTGGCGTTTGATACTATATCATCTACAATTTGAAGTCTGGTTTTGCATTTAAATCTGGTGTTTGACTATTACAAGTTTTACCTGTAAGAAGAGAGTCAATCTTTATTTACCTATCTTACCTATCGATATAGATGAGATCAAAGTGCTTAGAAAATGTATTCCATCGAATTACCTACTATTGTCAAATGTCTTAGGAAATGCTTCGAATCTTCAAAGCAGCCATTTCAAAACTACGTTACGGATGGTCTGGCCGTGTTAGCACAAGGCGGCCTGGATAAAATATCGACATATTACCCCCAAGGTCCATCCCTTCACATCCCTCTACAAGCTATATCAGTTTCGAGCCAAACCTGTATGTTTGATCTTCCAGCCCAATACCTTTAATCGAAAGAGCAAGCGGAGATATATCACTTACTAGACGTTGATTTCGCTGTCTTGAGTTTATCTGCGAAAAGGAGAGGGCTGGGGTATTGATGCTGTATCAATAGAAAGAAAGGGCCTGTGCATCTATGTCTCAAAGTTCCGTATGTTCAAAATACCGACTACACAAATGCGTTAACAAAGCCTGGTATATCAAATTTAGCAACGGAGTATGAAAATACAGGTTTACTAAAGGTTTAAGTATCTGACGCTCTCTCTAAACTTTTATTTTCGGACCTTTCCCCTGAGAAGGCCCTGCCTTACCCGCCGTAGCAATCTTAGCTTCTATATCGTGCCAAGACATAGGCTTCTCAGGCGTAAGCTGGTATTTCACGATATGTTCGATTTCCATCAGGGCTCCGAGGGTGTCAGGTACGAGTGAGAATCGAGTAATAGCAAACCATGCATCCATCAAATAGGCCCAAAGATCTATTTCATCAGTATAAAAAGAACAAAGGCCTCTCGTGATGAAAAGACGAGATAGACGCCAACTTACCAGCATTTAGAATGTTCTGTCGGACTGATTTAGGGTTATCAATATTGTTACTCCACCTGGTGAATAGAAAGCAGTTAGCAAGTTGGAGTCAAGGCGTGATTTCTGAGTCGGGTGACTCTTGAAAAAATGTGTTGTTTTGAATAACCTTTCTCTCTGAGCAATTCCTTGACAAAGAGGCTAAGACTGGAAAAAAAGGTATTAGCTCACCCATAAGGTTGCAGTTCAGGGGGTTTCGATGCATCCTTGAGCCCCATCACAGTTTGACCGCCAAACTGACCCTTGAAATGTCTAGTATGGAATAACTGGAGATGGAATTAGTAGCGGACGGGAAGATAAACTGTTGAATAACATATCTTACCTCATGTCCAAGAGTGTGTTGGATCAATATAGCAATATCCATTGCGAGAACTTGTCCCTGCGTTTTTTTGTCATTGCTGTGAATATTGTGCTTGGCAAATAGCATATTTTGGTACGTGGATTTAGTTGCTCTTGATTGGGGCCACTTGTAGTCTGGAATGTGTGTCTTCTGTACCTCGTACGCTTGCGGATATGAGTCAAACTCAGGATCATTCAGCCCAGATTTAACATGAGGTCGTTTTGATTGCCTCTCGAGCCACGAAGGACAAAGTTGAGTGATATCAGGCACGTCAGGGCGGCCTTCAGCAGGCGATTCCTTTTTACCCCAAGTACTTGCTTTTGATACTGTTCCTCCTTCTGTCAAGGGGGTTCCGTTTAGACAACTGTCATATCCTTCCTTTGTACATCTGTACTGTTGCTTGTTTATTATTGTTGTATAGCTGCCACTTTTGTCCTCTTTGTCAAGCTTCCAGTGGCTAAGCTCACAAAAGACAAGCTGTACTAATCATAACCTGGAAGACCGTAGGATATTGGTCTTCGACACTTACTATTTCACTCGGATCTACATTTATTTCTGCTTCAATTGCGGCAGTTCTTTCCCTTGCTTTCTGTTGGGTCTCGTTGCCATAGCCCCTGCTTTCGTCGATGCTATTCCCCAGCCGTTAGATTCTAGTCATGCTCTTATGATTATGACAAGCTTCACCGGCTCTCGCATCGCTGCACGTGTCAACTCAGCTGGTGAAGAGGGGCCTAAAACTGAAACACCACCCAGTTCCGTATCTTCGATGGGCAAAGAAAGTCCCGAACAGAATTCGAAGCTCTGCAAGGAGTTGTCAGAAGTTGGAATGATGATGAAAGATCCAACCATTCCTTTTGATCGAAAGTTGACATCAATATTGGCAGCGAAGGTAGTAGTGGAAGAGAAGGTATAGTCCTCCAAGGTTATGCAAATCTGAACTTCTGATCACAAATCCCTGTAGATTAATATCAGCCCAGATTACGATGGACTAGATAAGCAAATGGCGGAAATTCAAACAAATAAATTAGTGAAACCGAAGAATCCTGTCGCCAAACAGCCTCCCAATGCTAAATAGATAGTGAGTTTCTGACAGCTAGCACTGGAATCTTTATTTAAATGTTTGCGCAGAAGGATACTACCAACATCGAAAATTACAAAGGATAAACATATATTTCGGCCGTTATAAGGTTAGGAGCGTTGCAGATTTGGGTAGATATTTTCCGGGTTAGGAGAGCAAATGTGTATAGTTAGGAATCTTGTCTAGGTCAAGAGACAACTTTTTTCTGCGTTTTGTTTTAAGGTAGCTGTCCTCCAACCTCCCACATGTAATGATTAAATCCGCATTTTATCCCACCGCTTCTATAAACTACGTCAAGCAAAAGACTATGTGGCTTCATCCTCTCGTCCCTTAACGCCTACTTACCCTAATTTCCCAAGCAACCATCTGCATGTACACGAATCTAGCTACGTTCTTGTAGACCACTACTATATGCTCAATTACAATCAACGAGTCTATAGTCGCTACCAGATAAATTGGGAGCCACAGCATCTAGGATGCTTTATACTTCTACAGCAAAACCCCTAAGCAGCTCCAACATTGGCCAAGACTTCATTCAGCGCGTATTCCTGAAAGGATGTTTCGACTCACTAGATCATCAGAACTTCTACCTTCCGCGCGGCTATGCTCAGCTTCGAACGCATTCAACGTATGCAGGTGCACCGAGCCGCCGAGCGTAGAGTACTTAAAAGCCCCAAAATTGAACATTCGTCAAAGTGAAGAATTAGATTCTTGTTTTGTGATAGATCAAGGTCAATGAGAGTATTTCTGTTGCCAGGGATCTCCATCACGTTTATATTCACGTGCCATAGAATAGCTGTTTACCTAGCCATTCAGTAGGCCCTGATGAGTCGCTGAGATACCCAGAGTAAGTAAGGGGGCTGCTATTTGTTTTACCTGTTGACCTATTTTTCCATTAGCCAATAGCACATATAATGGCTCTGGTAAATATCCAGATTCGCCAGTAATATAGTTGACTAGCAGTTCACGCAGGCTTCCGCTATCACTTTCATGCCTTTGCCTTAGAATCTACATCATCTAGACCAAAAGCAAGACCACTCCATGACCTGTTAAAAAGTACAACATAATCAGTTTGATTAGGTTGCGTTGAAGATAGATCGTGGTCCTTCAGTCTCAGTTCAGGCCTCATAAATGCCGGGGCCGAAATCCTCAACTGTAAGACTTTCTCCTGCTTCCAAACCATAACACGACAACCATCTGGTCTATTTTCTCGACGATTTGTGCGACCGATAGCGCCCGGCATCAATCTCGGCCGAGCACCAGCTTGCTCTATAGAGAAGCGACATTTGGAGCAGATGTACCACTCTTCCTGGGGACGCTCACTTGGATCTAGGCATTCTAAGTGTCGCCATACATAACATCGAGAACACCGTACTCCTTCCTTTCCCCTACTGATTTTCCTCCTCCCACAACACGGAATCGCTACATCGAGGCAATAGATGGCGATATTTGGAAGTTGCGGAAGAGAGGAGTAATACCATTCCTCGACCAGAAATGAGGCCTGAGCAAATGAAACAATATCATAAGGCGTCACGGTATTAAGAACCATTCTAAGAACTTCTGTGGGAACGGCTACGCTCGAAACTTCTCGCGCTGATAGATTATTTTCCCCTCTCTTGACGCAAGGAGCAGTGAGAAAACAAGACAAGACGCGAAAACCAGCTGAGCATTCCGTCGCGGATGAGCGCGTGAGTAGGGGAAATATTCTCGAGCACTGTATCTTATCTGCCAGAACTTGGATAAAAGCAATATCGACTAGCGATAATAATATGCAGTTGACTTTATTTCCCCTGCCCTCTAGTCGACCTATGAGCTGCCTTGCTCGTGATACAGCGACCGAAATGGATAATGGTGTATCAAGATCCTCGCAAAGAACGACGAGAGACCCATGAAACCAGTAGACTTCAGTGGGAGGACTGTCCCAGCCTGGAAATGACTCGGCACCCAGCGGTAGCTTTGCGATCTTAGAATCAGTGGATATTTCAAAATCCCAAGCGGCAAGACGCAAAAATGCAATACACAGTCTACGGAAAAGGGTAGATGAAGGATATTGCCAGATTGTATGGTCATCGATGAAGAACCGCCACTGGTATACGAAGTCCATGAACATGCGACACTGAAGTTCATTCAAGGAGCTAGGTTGTCCAGTCATGATTTCCCAAGGCTCATGCTCCATCTCTGTCTGCGACATACCTCGTCCAGCGGATATATCGAGAAGTGGATTACTTCCATCCTGTAGCAAAGCCCGGATGCTTAGGTCTGAAGACTTGTAGATTGAGTCAAGGCCGAGGCGCCTCATACTTAGCAATACCCCCGGATCCTCGTCGCCTTCTTCACGGTACCAGAACGAAACTGTCAAATGTGCCGAATCTAGGTCGAGTGTATAAACGTAATCGAGATTTTGCCGAAGCGGGAGTTGAAACGGGATTAGCACCGCCCTATCTAAATTCGTAATACCATCTTGAAAATTCTTCACTGTTGAATATGTAGATGTATCACCAGGAGAGCTAATTCGTTCACGTTTTTGGCGAATTTGATACCACTTCCCTTAATAGAAAATAGTTACACAATGCATAAAGCAAACTATTTTGAAACGACTTACCCCTTTTGTGCACATTCCAAAACCCTCGAGTGACCATAGCGAAAGATTCTAGACGAGAATGCCAGATCTTCAAGGGAACCGGCGATACAAAGGTGTTTGATTGAGAAGATAGTAAGGCTGATGTTAATACGAACGCTTCGCCTGACGCCGCGGGATTACTAAGCATAAATACATATTGGCAATTTCCCAAGCAAGTTGTCGTATGATAGCTTTAGAGGCATTTCCTGATGCCTGGTATAGTAGTTCCCCTAGTAGTACTATTATCTAGACTCTCTTGTATATATTTCATGACTTTTAATCTTGGTTAGCACTCTGGGGTATAAAGACCCGTTTTCTCAATAAGCAACGATCAATCGTATGTTGCTACGTCCTGGCTCCAGTTTCCTCCCAGTATTAATTTCTGAAAGAGTCGTAAGATGACCCGATATGACGATTACAGGTTACATATCAGGTGGATCGAGATGGGAGTTCACATTTGTTCTCCAACACCAAAGAGAAGATATCCAAGTATATAGTGACAGCACAGCAAACTCAAGATACGTAAGACAGTATACTAAGGAGAATTGAAGCCGTGCTCCTCCCTTAAAGGGTATGCGATCTCAACATCTTGATAGTACTCACATAATATTAATTAACGATGCTCAGTCTGCTAAAACTTCTAAACGTTGGCTTCCAATGATGACTGTCGTGATTGAATGCTTGCACAATGTAACAACTAAACATATACCAAGGTTAACCTCATAGCCCTTCATTCAAAATGCAAAAGTATAGATACTGTTACTTTATTGAGCTAGCAAGAGGACGGGGGGTTTATCATAATTAACATTCATGGGAAGAATTGATAAAGTTTAAGGATCGATATTCTATAGATGAATAATAATATATTATTTCTAGATGGCTGTTTTTGTACTTCTGTATACTTCAGATGCTGATTCAACAAACGATTGACCGGCTTCTATGCCTTATGATTATGGAATAATTCACACCTTTGTTCGCATATCGCAGCAATGTTCTCATACAGTTGGAGGATCTGCTTCTAATCTAGCTTTGAGATCACGCAACATTTCTCTTTCTTCCTCCTGGTACTTGCTGAATCTGCTCTTTCCCATGCTGTCAATTAACACAAAGGTCTCGTCTAAAAGAATTCTTGCCTCATCACGCTTGGCCCCGCCTTGCTTCCACAAGCACTCGATAAGAATCTTAGTTGTCCCAAAAGCCTGCGGGGCGTCGACTCCCATTTTCTCATGCGTCTGGATCCAAGGAAGAACCTCGCGAGCCAGAGATTCCGCCGCGGCGTAGTCCTTATTACGCAGCGTCAGTTCACTTAACATATTCAGCCACGAGAACCGGGCGCTACCAGTCGTAGTCGCGAGCATGAGACGTATGGTCTGGGCCTCCTCTTGCGGCAGGTCGAGAAAGCGCTGCATCGTTTCGATACCAAGAAGCACACGGAACCACTCCTCGGGCTGCGCAACATGAAGTCCTTGTGGCGCTGCTGCGGCTGTGCCAGCATCAAGTCGAGATTGCAGCTGCGACAGCAGAAAGCGAAGCCGATCTTGCACGGAAAGGGTAGCGTCAAAGTGAATCTTGTCAACTTCCTCGGGCTGAAAGCAGTTCAGAAAGTTTTTCGCGACTTTAAATTCCATGTCTTTCCAGAACGGCGTATTTGGGACATCAAAGTCCCATTCATATTTAGGTACTGCCGCTTCGTTATTATGTGTACTAAACGACATGATAAACCCTTGTTATAGTCAGCGTACAAGGAGGACTTTTTAGGATATTCTTAGATTATATAGAAGAGAATCCCTTTTGATACGTCCTACCATTGTCAATTGATTACACTAGCCAATCAAAACTGGATTCATACCAACATATGCATGAACACGTGAGGTCCATTCAATGTCTTGAAATATTCATTATTAATATAGCTAGGATTTAAAATCCCGAATCTAAGCTTTTAAGATCCATACGACCATAGACTGAGGAGAATTGGGCTAACTCTTCCACCTATAGGCCTTAGATCCACCAGAATTAGAGATGCGTATTGTTGCTTTTCAGGGTCTTAGTTCAACTAGCGTGGAAGCCTAGTGAGGCTGGCGGCTGCGCCCGACTATGGATCCATATCCCTTGTCATTGATTGACATCACTATTTAAAATATAGACATCCGCATCTCTATACAAAGTGCTGAACTACCATATCGCCATAAGCTTCCCAAGGCATAGAATCAAAATGGAAGATTACACGCTGTGTACAATGTGTCAGAGGGTAACAGTTGAAGCAATGAAATCGCCAGCGGGGTTTGAGCATTACAATAATCTATTAATGCTCTATTTGCATAAAGGCACATGTCGTTTATGTTCTCTTATGTATGATGCTCTCTCTGCCCACAGAAGGAATATTCCAAAAATCAAGAGCTGCTTTGATATCAATTGGACTGTTCGACTTTGGCTGGGAGATCTCACAGAATGGTTGTACCAAATTGAAACTGACACTGAAGAAGGTCCTTTTCCTGACATGGGACTTGTCATAGTTGTTGTTACATGTTTGAAAGGAAGCTTTTGTAATAGTGGATGGAGAACCGAGGAGGGAGAAAACGCATTTCACGGGACTATAGAAGTCTGTGGCGAGGAAGGTATTTTCCTTCCTGTGTATTCCAGATGACACATCTCAACTAATTTACAGTATATCGGGGTCTAACATCTCCTAAGAGGTTGAAAGCATCATCTTCATCAGACACAAGCTTTTCAATAGTCAGAGACTGGATAAATGAATGTACTGCAGACCATGATAAGTGTAAAGAGATGGTGGCGGGTGTTGCGACTAGATTTCTACCACCACGTCTGATCGACGTTGGTCCGTGTGAAGGATCACAGCATCCCTATCTTTGTATCGTGGGTGAAGAGCTCAAAAGTCAACGTGACTTACCCCATTACATTGCTTTAAGCTACTGTTGGGGTGGGCGTGGAAATGTGTGGACAACCAGCAGAAACATCCTTGAAAGACGAAAAGCAATTGATATAGACCATTTGCCGCAAACAATTCGAGATGCCATACAAATCACACGCGAATTGGGTGTGCAATATCTCTGGGTTGATGCTCTTTGCATTTTGCAAGGTCAAGATGACGAAGATGCTCGGATTGATTGGCAGCAACACTCTGCTATCATGGGTGATATTTATGGCAACTCATTTGTTACTATAGCAGCAGCGGCAGCAGCACATGCCGATATTGGCATTTTTAGCGAAAGACGCCTGCCTCGTTACTGCCGAGTTCCTTTCAGCACTGGGAATCAAGAAGAGTTTATAGATCTCTGCTCTGATGAAAACCGAACCCATAACAAGAAAGATCCCCTTTCTGAGCGTTCCTGGGCATTGCAGGAAAAGATTCTCTCCAAAAGAGTGGTTTCATATGAAACAGGCCAGATTTTGTGGGGCTGTTCTGAATTTACAGTCCGAGAGGATGGAACAAACACTTTAAAGTTTTCGGATATTCTAGCTTCATATGCTCCGAGTACTTGGGATTCAACGTGGCGCAGCTTCGTTACGAAGTATAGCGAAACCAAGTTGACATTTGAGAAGGATAAACTCCCAGCTTTAAGTGGGTTGGTTAGAGTTTTACAACATCGGAACAAGGACCAATATTTGGCGGGTCTTTGGAAGAACGCAATATATGATGAGCTGTTATGGATAAATAAAGATGTCCGTGTGCGTCGACCATCTAGATACCGAGCCCCATCTTGGTCATGGGCTGCGATAGATGGGAAGGTCGGATGGATGCACGACACTCTTCGGTTGTATTACGACGATGAAACGCCAGTAGTAGTAAAACACCTGGCACAACTTCTTGATTGGGGAATTACTCTTGCTGGTCCTGATACTTTCGGAGAGGTATCCGACGCGTTTCTCTTGATACATGGGACATTGAAAACATTGGAAAACCTTGAAATACGAGCAGTTAGAAAGGGAAGGGAGAATCGTTATAATATTCACTTATTCCGAAAGCCAGTCCATAGTGAACTGGAGAGCCTTGGGACCATCTACCCGGATACGATGAGTTCGTTCAACCAAGTGCAGTGTAATGGCGAGCTTCTAGTAGAAAGTTTATCTAAATTATTCTTACTTCCTATCCAAAGCGCAAGTGGAGTGTACCTTGGATTAGTGCTTAGCTATAACGATATTAACGAACTTTCGTACAGAAGAGTTGGTTTGTTTGATTTGTGTCCAAAAGATGACAAGTTCTGGCATGATGACTGTCTTCAGCGAGATATCAGAATAGAATAGACACACTGTATTATAAGAAGAACTGTTAAGAGGTATTTCCAGGCTTCAATTTTGCAACAATTTTGGCGTTTTTCTAGCCGGTATATAAAGAGACTCTGCTCTCTCCCACTTAAGCTGCTACACTTCTAAATATAACACGTTTAGAACTTGGATTAAAGTACAGAACATATAGCAACAAGTATCTTGTCCCTTTGGAATTAAGTACCCACAACAAATTTCCTTTTTGGCCAAGATCACCAAAGCCAACCTCTGTATCTTCAGCCATATATATTTTAGATAATGGACTGTGCTGATACATACGACCATAGACTGAGGAGAATTGGGCATCCCGTCCGCTCTGCCATACACAAGCCTCAGATCGGT
>Ga0247807_10001526_pt1 | contig 13469 bp, 10 predicted proteins | sample UWRJL074202C1_FD_179931 | JGI IMG/M metagenome (GOLD analysis project Ga0247807, IMG submission 179931) | Plant litter microbial communities from Arlington Agricultural Research Station in Wisconsin, United States - UWRJ-L074-202C-1 | ecosystem: Environmental > Terrestrial > Plant litter >...
TGTTGGCCGTGCGGGACAGCCCATTTCTACGAGTGCCGAATCGTAAGCAGAGCGCAATTTCGAGGCTCCGTATGTCATATACCAGGAGTCATCCAACTTATCCGCGCCAGCGGTTACCAACAGAGGCACGCTACGCGCTTGAACGTCGCAATCATTTAGCAAGGTGGTTTCCACTCTCGTTGCCCCTCCAGCTGCGGTAATGCTCTTGACGCAAGATGGACCCCTGGTGATCCAGGAACCATCTTTAGCACGACTAGCACCGGTTCCAAGCTCGCATGTCCATGCCGTGGTGCTGTCATCGGCACGAAGGGTTGCTATGCCCCCAAACATGGAGCCTTGGGTATGCCAAAGCTCAGCTGGGTAGATGGACTGAGCACGGCATGCGTCATTGTCAGGCGAGGCTGGCTTTGGACAATCAACGGCAATTGTCATCACGACATCCCTGGATCGAATATCCGATTCGACGCTGTTGACAGCAACGATGGACGCTTCAAGGCTGGAGGGGGGAAGATCAAGGACGAATCCTATTCCAACTGATGGCGCCTGTGCGTTGACCTGCTGTACCAGAGTGTAAATGACAGCCACCACTAATTGACCAAAACTCTTCCATGGTGGCATTATGAAGACCCTGGCGTGTCTGCGTGGGCGATTGTTATATTAGGGAGGGCATCGCTCTTTAACAAGGATTTTTCTGAGACTGTATAGAATGTCAAAGTGAACTGTGCACGCGATACAAAGCAGAGCTCTAATACTGCGCCGCACGCATAGCTTATTGAACTTCTGTGATTGGTGGGTAATTGCTTAAGCGACGACCATTAATTTTAATTTTTTGACAATTCCCGGAAGCGAGTGAGCCAAGATAATTATGAACTTGTACCCTCTCCGCTATAAACCCCTAGGAAGTGGCTCGTCGAGACCTTTAAAATAGGAATAGCATGTGCTGATAACTAAAAAGTAATGAATGTGAAGCTGGGAGTACCGAAAAAGATCTTCTACACAAATTACGATGCCCATGCCTAATTCCAAAACCCAAAGTAAAGTAGTCTAAGGCATACTTTATAATAAAGTACATCATGCAAGACTGTACACTGCATAGTGAGTGGGGTTTGACTATACAAGTGGCCTAATCAATCTCATTGATTCAGGTAGCAAGCTGGAATATAGTTACTTTAGTCCCACGCTTACGTTCGTGAATTCTACACTAATCTCTTCATATTTTCTACTTCTATTATTTAAAAGAAAGCAGCGTGTCGGAATGAAATAGACTAGTGAGGCATAGTTAAGTCAGCAAATATGGACTATGAATAAGACAACGGTCTGTTTCTCCACACTAAGACAACAAGACCGAATACAATCCCCCATGATACCCAGCCGTTGCCAATCGATTTTGCCATGACACCACCATATTCCCTTGAGGAAGCTTATTAATTCTTGTGTCAATAACATCTATCTTGATCTCAGTCCCTTTCTCGCCTTTGCTCTGTCTATCCTTCGCTCTATCACTCCACATATTTACCAACATAATAGCATACATCCCCACCAAATCATCGAAATATCCTAATTGAGTCTTGATATATCATCGGGTCTTTATATTTTGACACATGAATTGTCGGAATACATCCCACGTAATAATATAAAAGACCACCTGAGGCATTGCCGACAATACTTCCTTCGTAGTCATCCAGAATCTTGTTGGAGACAATTTCGTTGATGCTAATCCATGCTAGAACCTCTCTCTTATCACCGGGCTCTGGAAGAATCACAACTAGATTGTAGGTCGCTATCAAATCATGAAACCTCGTATTGAATCTGATAGAAGGATGAGGAGGAGTGTCAGCGTCTCGTTCAAGAGTACTTCTGAGCTCAGGCGGCATTTCAAAGTCGAGTTTTGGTGAGGACATTGTGAACTTGTGGGAAATTTAAGGGAAAATATGAGCGGTTGATAGCGTATAAGCCTGTCAAGGACCCCGAACACTTTTGTGAGGTAGAATTCCGAGAGTATATAGACTTGAAGGGCGGACAATATTTCATAACCGGGCGTAGCTACTGATATGGAATAAAGTTGGACAACCTTCGTTTGTTTTAAGCGCTGGAGTTGCTTGGGGAACCTTGAAGTAGAATAAGACTTATCGTAACCGTTAAGAGGCAGATTGTTGGAGAACATAGCACATGATTAGGCAGAGGCGAAAAATTTACAACAATGCCAAACGATATGCAGTTATAGAGAAGGGAATGGGAAATTCTATCTTGTATGAAGGATATTTACGACTCTGCGCCGACTGAAATTCTTTCGGCTGCGCAGCTATGCAGAGATCACCCTCTCCTGCCAATAAATAAAGTTAATGACAGATACTAGTGGGATTCGAGGAAATTGAATCAGTGTACAAAGGCTATGGGTGACCAATTAAGCGACTAAGAGCGTGAACCAGTTTGGATTAAATTATCAAGAGAATAATGCAAGGCTAAGTCAAACAGAAACATTTATTTCAGGATAGTAGACTAAGTACACTATGATAGCCAAGAAAAAATTATTGGTGTACGTTAACGTGCGGACCACGTGAAGGCCAGCTAAGGGGCTCACCATCACTCGAAATGATAGTCAATACACTTGTTTCCCGCTCATATTTCATCGAAAAGTTAGACTTATCGATGTCAAATCCCTGTATTTGGAGTCTCACATCGAGATATTCCAGCTGTGGCAATCTTCCCTTACATACATCGAAGAGCTCATACAGCTTGAAGAGATGCCTAGTCAGCTTTGATGGTGCCCAGCTTTTGGTTGCCCAAAAGTCTTCTGATATGTACAGCTTTCGTCCCTCTGTCATCCAGATAAGGGCAGGGTCTCCTTCAAGATTCTTAGTCAGAGTGGCGTTGCTATTGAGAATATTAGAACATTGTCTACTTCAATATATATTCTAAACAGCGGAAAGAATTCTTACAATATTTCAGGCGTTTTACTCGTACTAGGCCAATATGCACGCTCAAAAGACGCGATGTTATCGATCGCTTGATCCAGGACCAAGCGCTGAAGCCTGTTGCCAAAAAAGCGAGAGACTAGTTCGACAAAATGCTCTGCCGATTCGAATTCTCCCATAAGAACAGTCAGTGTTGTTGGTTGAGGGAATACATGCGCAAGGGTTTCTGCCTCACACGACCACTCTAAACTCCTTAGCAACACAGGCCTAGTATCTTTGGTAGGTGGTTTGAGTGACCACAGTGGAGTTGTTTCATATTTAAACTGTACATGCGGTACCAGTAGCTGACAGAACTCAGAAACACAGATGCGCACCTCGTAGCTGACCGCAGAAATAGGAAGACAGTCGACAAGGGTTTCGAAATCGTCTTCCTCAAGTCGCAGCTTCATTCCCTTATAAGGGTCCAGAATACGGACACATAGAGCTAGTTTGGGTTTTCCTGAAATGCCACCAGCAAGTGCCTGTCGTCGTCTTTCAGCCCAAGGGTTCTCGAACCAAGGTGGAAGTCCATTTGTAATATCCTGGACGTGGATCGCAATAGCGTAGTCCCAAATTCTACGTCGTAACTCTAAAGCAAGCTCTGGAAATCGAAAAAATGAATTTAGCGACATAAATTACTATGTTTAAGGTTGGTAGTTAAGGTCTTGGGAAAGTGGGAAAAGTGAGTTTATTGAGAAGAAGATGGAGTTGGTGCTGGTCTTGGCATTGTTGGTGACTCTTGGCACTGCCTTTATTTCAGGTGGGCAGTGAATTGTTACAATGCAATGGAGAGGTGACGCTATCAATGGCTTTTGACGTGGTATGAGTTTTAATGATAGAAGAGGTGAGGTTTAGGAACGTTGTGACTTAAGAAGTCATAGAAATCTGTCTACTACGCAAGGATTTCTTCCATAGCTACCGTTTGTAATCTATTTGAACATCTAACTATCTAGGTTTCTTTCTCTGTTCCTCATCGATCAGTCTGTGAAACACACTACTACAGACTGCGGATTGCGGATTGCGGATTGATCGCGGATTAGAAGTTTGCAACTACATTTCAACAAATGCGGTCCATGAAACTGCGTAGTGCGAAGAGATGGGAGAAATGCGATACGAGCTGCGGAGTTACAGCTTTATAACCTTATGCATTTTCGAATAAATAACTTCCCTTCCAATATTAGAATATATCTCCGTCATCTTATTCGTCCTGCGTATAACAGTGCGCAGTGCGCACATAATCCCAACTCGCTAAAATTGCCAGGATCGGTTATATTGGCAAATTCCAACACCAACCAACTTGAGGCATAGTGAGTTGGTGTCAAGCTCCTTGAAATTATTAAAGACCTGAAGGATGGCTCTGCATAGCCTTTGTGACTCCTCTTCTGTATGGCCAAGGTGGCATGGCATAGACTCAATACCGAAGTATCATGAATATGAATCCCAGCAAAAGGAGCTGTTTTTGTTGGTTGTTGGTTACGTTTCAAAAACAGAAGGAAGAGCATTACAGTCACTGCCCTCCCAGGGGCTTATAATAGCCAGTAAGATAGCGCCAATACTCAATTTATGATGGAAGAAGGCTCTTCCTTTGAAAAATGTCCTTTTTTTGGAGAGCTTCGGTCAAATTGGGTAGCTGAACACTTTCATCTGAAGACAAATGTATATATAGAAAGAAATTATCCTTCAAGTGAAATTTAAAACTCGTCATTTCAACAAAACATCGTCGCATACTTTTCCAATCCGCTGATTGGTCTCTAACTTATCCATATCTCTACACGATTGAATTCTTATCCCTAGAAGGCTTTACTAGAAAGCTTTACACCATGAAACTTTCTAACCTTCTTCTCCTCACCATCTTTACTCTTGGAAAATTCATTAATGCTGCTCCCTTCCCACCAGAGCTTGGGGGAAAATCTGCGAATAATTTACTTATTGTAAGGACTCCAGGATCACAAAAGGGAGATTCAAGTGATTCAATTGGCGCGAGTAGTTCAACGACAATACCACCAGCAGAAAAGAATTCAAAGACAAAGAAACGACCAGCAACTGAGCCAGCAGGAAATGAACCAGCGACGAAGAAGCCAGCAACAAAAGAGCCAACAGCCGACAACCAAGGCGCGTCTGGCGAGATTCCTCCCTTCAAAACCATATCACTCGCAGCAGAGGCAACATCCTATCACTTTTACACAGGTGGAGAATCTAAGCAAGACCCACTAGTAATTGAAAAGCAAGCTAATGCCATTCTTAATAAAATGAATGGAGATGGTCAATTTACCGCGGTTGTTATGCGTAAAGCCAAAACATCGATTGTTGGTGAAGCTGAAGGCACGACAACTCCCAGAAAATACCTCCTTTCGCAAGGTCAAAGCTCCGAGAACTATCTCATTACCAATGGAGGATTTTTTATTCACAAACTCGACCCATTTCTAATGGATGATTTCAAAGGGAAACCTCTGGATTCAAAAAGTATTCTGCACCAGTCAGTCGGGCAAACTTCAATTTCAAAGAAGTTCGTCGCCATCCCTAAGGTATATTCAGATCTCTTCATGAAGCTTGAAGGCGACGATAAAAGCTTTCTGTGGTCAGGGCCAAACTTGAGGAACCCGCTTGATGAAAGAATGCCAGTTGGAGAGGACGTAAACAGTAAAGCATGGCGGTTGCACTACTTCTTTAGAGACCGCATGGGAAATAAAGTACCTAATCCTAACAAAGCAGACGAAGAACGGTTTGTCACAACTCCTTTCATGCATTTACCCGGTCGGGGAATATGCACATCAAATGAAAGGAATGAGAGGAACGCGTTGGTCTATGTAGATGGCATCAAAATCGCATTTGCTTACACATCTCGGCGGAATGTTGGCATGACATTAAACCACCTAAGAGAGCTGATTGATCAGTTTTTGAAGACTTATTTAAAGACAGACATTACTCACAGTCAAATGGCGCTCAACTTAGATGGTGGAGCTAGTACATTTCTCGGTTGGATGAATGAGGGAAAGTTGAGCGTGCTAGCAGCGGGAGAGTTAGGCGGACCAAAAGCTGTTCCTTTCGCGCCTGAGGCACTTAAGTTTCGAGAAGTGACAACCATGGTGAAGCATGTTCTGGCTTAATGAGAATGGATGATTTATCTTATTGGTATCGGAGTTATCGGAGTAGGTGTTTTGGATTTAGGGTTTGAAAGTAAGATTTGGAGTATATAGAACTGCCGAGCGATACCAGATTTTGTAAAGAACGCAGCTGTATGCGACTGATTTGGTCAAGTTCAAGGTGAGATTTCTTCAGCTCATGCGAAATTCAGTCAGCGTCGCGAACAACAACATCACTAGGATGGTAACAGACGTTTCGCATCCCTACTTATGAGTGAATAATTTGGCTTTCATTTTTGCTGGGGAAGAATCAAGGATATTATTGAATAGGAAGGACCAAGTGTTCGTCAAGACTTAATTTGATATATAGGATCGGAAAGCTCTAGCTTCCCACTTTCTTGAGAGAGTTTCGTGCGGTACTCTAGTTTATTGCAAGCGAATCTTTTGACGTACTGAATTCACTAACAGTCTGTTTTAACAGACAGCTATGGGTTTAGTAAAACAGGGAAATAGTATGCAGACCCTTTCAAATGTTATCCACTCGCGGTAGAAGTAACTATCTCTCCATAAGCTATTCTCACAACAGGGAACGGGATATATGTGACACAATTTTGGCGCTAAATTTGTTGAAGTTATATTAAAGTATAAGGGGGCATGGTGGCAAAGTCTTCTTTGTAACATTACAGGTTCATGCTAAGAGCTTAGTAGGATTAACCAGCAGATAGTATTAGCAATGGTTCAGTCTCCCAAGTAAATAATACAACAAAAACGCCAAATCTATAACATAATTAGCACTAGCGACTGTTAATCACTTTTACATTTGAAATATAGTGAATCAATAGTTGTGAAGTGAGGATGAACGAAGTAATTACGTAACATGTGGTGAACATAAGTATTTGACAGAGGTGAGTAAATTAGGTATATGAGAACAGGGTGAAAAAGGTTTACATTATGAACGCGAAGCTGGAGTAGCTAAATATATGTATTGTCAAAGGTTGTTAAGAGGTCGCTCAAGTAGGACATTTATATTCAACTTTTAGGAGTCACGCCTCATCGTATTGTGTTCAACGGATACGCTGACACATATTACAAGAGACACAGTTATTGGTCTAACTTTTATTCAAACAAAATAACACAATACTCCAATAATAAAACGTGAGATTCATTGACGTAGTGTAAAGGTGATATCATGCACACCCTAAGCTCGATTGCATGGAAAGGCTGGCCAATCGATGTTCGCTCCAGCAGTGATCTTCTTCCAATTATTCGTAACTTCTTCCGCTTTACAAATTGGGATATCTACAAGCCCTGGCGTTTGGGAAGGGTTCTTCTTGTCCGCGGCAGGAGCTCCTGCATCTACATCGACCCCAATGAAAGCATACATCTTGTTGAATTCATCAGGATCCGTAATATCGGGGACACTTGCATCTCTCCTGTTTCCACCTTTATCATTGTAGTATGCAATTGCACTAGTAGTTATTAGCAGATGATCGAAGTTATGGAGGAAAGATTCATTACCTTTTCGCGATATCAGTCTTCGTAATTCCCCAGTAAGACCCTGGGTCAAGCTTGCTAAGCCCTGGTGGTAACGGGATTTTTCTGAAATGACATATTTCACCGGACTTATTTGACGTACAACTCCGATCCCAGCCATTGATTGCCATAAGATAGTACAACTTACCATCAACGCAAACACCTGCCTTGATGGCATCACTTGCTGTTGTCCATTTATAATTGCCTTTCCCGACATCTGTACAAGGCCCATCCACATCAATCAAGACGGGGTAGAAGTTCTTTGACCTCCAGACATGGGGAAGCAAGTAAGCGTATAAAGTTGTTAAAGTACGTCTTTCTGCGTCTATAGCTGAAGACGCAGCATCGGCGTCCATGATTTTGCCATCATCTATTACACGGGACAGAAATTCAATACTTTTGTCTGATCCACTAAATATTTCCTTGTTAGCTATTGTTAAGGACGTCTTGTAGATGCTAAAATAGGCATCTACAACTTCATGTATCTTGTCAGAAGTGACGCTAGGTCTGTTAAAACGTCAGCAAATGAACACTGATAAGTTCTAGTACAATATTCTAGACTTACTGCGCACTGTCCTTCGCGCTACTCACCGCGAAGACTAGCATCGCGTATGTGTCATCTTTCAAAGTATCGAAAGCTTTGGGGCGGGTAAGAAAATAGGAAGAAGATTTCAAAACTTTACACAGATAGAGTAATTAGCCTTGGCATGAGTTGGGTCACTGCATGGTAACTCACAAGTGTTAAACACCGGTGCGGCAGCCATTCCAAAAGCAAGGTTCATAAAGTTGAACATAATGTTTTTCCACAGCTGACTCTGTTCAGCAGGTGAGAAATCGCTAATGAATTTGTCAATAATTTTCCCAGCCCCAAGCGTGCCTTGAGCGTCGTTCAAGCTCTCGTAAAAATTATGTGTCATCTAAAATGAAACACGTTAGTCACTGGACCTGTTCTTGGGTTCAAATGGTGGTACCGAGCTCATGCCCACAAAAGAGTTCAAAATGAAGGATGCTGCTGGACCAGTATCGTCTCCTACAGATAGTTGAGTAAGTATATCAAGCAAAACAGAATATTTCAGGAAAACACGAACCTTCCCAACATTGGAGTGGTGAGTGACAGAGGTTGTTTGTGACTAGGAGTTGGCACTGCATCCCTGGTGGCCCATCGAAGAAAGCAGACACATGTGCGGAGAATGACAACTCTCGTCCTCCCGCCGGTGTTTCTTTTGGTCTTGATTTAAAGTCAAGCATTGCCGCTTCCCAAGCACTGTCAGTCAAGAGCTGGTCCCACCTCCAAGAGGCTTCTTTCTTGGCGTCATTCATTCCTTGATGTTGACAATTAATAGCTGGCCACTTCCATCCTTCTGTCGATGGCAACGCAGGTACGCCTCCGCCGTTTCCTGGCTTAGGAACCTCAGGCATGAAACTATCGAGATCAACAGCCCAGTCTGTGACGCCACCAAAGTTGAGTGCACGGTAAGCTGACGTCCTTGCTGCTTTATTGTTGTCATCCATATATGCAACCCACTCGACATCATCATACACCAAAATGTTCGAAGAGGTACCATCAGCAAATGTTCTGGCACTAGGATTATTAGCAATGATTTCCTTGATTTCTGCGTTCGAGATATATCCTGACGTCCCGGTGCATCGACCTGGCTTAGCACCAGAAAGCGGTCCCGTATATGTGCAAGATGGTCCATCACATCCAGGCGTGGTCATTCGGAAAGAACGTCCATAACTAGTAATTCCAACAATAATCTTGTTTGATGGAACTCCCGCTTTGGTGATCATGACAAGAGCATTCTGTGTTTCGGTTATGTTGATATGAGATCTTAGACAATCGCCATTAGGACAACCCGGAGAAGACCATTTGGATCCATAATCCCACTGTCCGTGAAGATCATATGTCATATAGACAATGTAATCTACCACTTTCCCTATTTCTTCGATTGGGAATGGCTTGAGATACCAGAATGATGCTGGCGCTGCAATGGAAAGCGACTTGTTTGGAAGTTGACTGCGAATCAATTTAAGCAACTCGAGATAGTTCGGGCCGTCAATCGGATCAGCGGAAGGAATACCAGGTATGTCAGGAGCGCCGGGATATTCCCAATCAAGATCTATTCCATCAAGATTGTTGCTCTTGATAAAGTCTGCAAGATTTTTTGCAAGAATTTCACGATTGCCTGGTTTCACACCTTCACGGAATATGTTGTACGAGCTAGGGTCTGTGGATGCCGTCCAGCCCCCAAAAGCCAAGATACGTTTCTTACCATTCATCTTGACAAATTTGTCGAATTGTTCCTGAACTTTGCTGACAGATACCTGGAAGTTTGCTGTGACGTCTGCAAACGCGAAATGTATATGGGTGACAGAGCTGCCAATTTGAGTAACATCCATAGTGAGGCAACTGCGCTCTTTATTCCACCCTTCGAAATATCCAATGCTGATGAATTCCTTCGGAGGTACGCCGTTATTAGTGATTTTTGTTCCACAATTCGAGATGCAGCCACTCTTCCCAGGCTCCGAAGTTCCGGGTGGACCAAGAGAAGATATAGTGCAGAAGTCACTGGTAGTACCACATTGTCCCCAGACATTGCAACACGTATTCAGAGGACACGGATTCATTTCTGAAAGATTAGTGCCCTTCGGGCCTTGAATGGTCCCTGGCTTTTGGGGGCCACAAACCGAATTGGCAATTGTCTCTGGCATAGGGGGGTCGCCACTGCTTAGACACATATTGATTCCGGTGAAGAGTCGACTGCAGCCACTCCAACCCCAGGTATTCTTGTTAAGAGATTCCAACTTCGCTATTGTGAGGCTATTTTCGGAAGCAATCTTGTCACACCAGTCTCCACTCTTGACGACATATGATGCACAAGAGCCGTCAGGATTAGGCTTTGGTGCTAAATTAGGAAGAGTGCCGCTGGAGCAGCAAACGTGTTGTCCAGGTTTAAGAGTAGAGCAGAATGTGGAGTCTGATGAGTGGAGAGCGGTGAAATCAGGGCCGCTTATACCACATCTTTGCGCTAACAGATCGCATCTGTCCCCTGAAATCACCTGTACTGTTCTGCAATCTGCGCGAGATTTAAGTGTGCGAAAGGAATGCTCCGATACGCTAGTTGTGGAATTACTCAAGAAGGTAGAGTTACTTGAGGGGAGAAGCGAGGAAGTCCAGATGGTGCTATTGCCGAACTTTCCATTCTGTTGAAGTCCAGTTACACACTTTGCTTCGGACCATTCCTTGACGGCACTTTGAACTGTTGAAATGGCAGAAACCCCACCAGATGTGTCACCAATGATCCCGATAGTGTAGTCAGACCCAAGGGAGTCACTACAGTATTGCACTAGAAAGGTTTTTGATATAACCGATCTATCATCTAAGACATGGTCGATGAATTGCTGAAGGATATTGAGAGAAACCCCGCGGTTGTTAATTCTTGAACCAACAAAGACACCGACAGCCGAGTTACCGTAGTGGGCAAATAATGTAGTAGCGCTTGACTCTTCTACCATTTCGCTGAAAAGAGATACTTGTATTTCTTTGGCCGCTGTAGCAATCTGTAAGAGGTATTGATTAGCCTCGTTCTGAAAAGTTGTCTGTGGAGCGTCCGTGAAGATACCTTGAGATTTCATTTACTTACTTGAGGAGCGATCACGGGGTCTGAAGTAGGGGACCACGCCATCAATAGATCCACCTGAGTCTCTATACCAAGGTTTTCAGATGTACCAACGATTGAACTTTCATATTGTGCCTCGAAGATTTCGGCTTCCACAGTCTCACCACGAAAAGTTGTACATGCCCGAATGACTGTGGGCATCTCTGGATCGGATAAAGGAGTACGAATGGCAAAATCTAGCAACTTTGGCTCTTGATTACAACTGAACAGCTTGTCCATATCATGATAGTTGGTCCAGTTGCTTGGATTATCTCCAGAGACTTGACACAGCTCAGGGCATGCGTTCATCTCGAGGGCTGCAAAATATGCTCGACCATTGTCGCTGGTTGCTAGTGCTAGGCATGGTAAATAGCTCAATGCCACAGCGTATCTGAGGAAAGCGCCTTCCTTGAGCAACATTTCAGTAGTCGGCTAATCGAAAGTAAAGACTTCCGGAAAACTCTTTTACCGAAAACGTGGAGGAACAGAGGAGAATCCGCTGAAATAAGTGGCAGCCACGGAGGCAATGGCAAGATCACAACGTTTTCTAACAAAGGGAATGAAAGAAACGAAGTAAGATATGTACAGGTTTGTAGTAGCGCCACTCTTTCTTGCAAATTTCATCTTGTTGGTTATTGAACAAGGAGTAGACCATATTTGTAAGTAGCAAGGTGGTCGAGAAATTAATATTTTCCCAAAGTATTGACGGAGTGGGTGGAAAAGGCATTTGATAGCCTTGGTATTGGATGCTGCTTTGAGGTAACAGACTCATACCGAAATGCCGTGCGAGATCCTTCTTTTACTGCGTACGATGCTGTGTTCCAACCCCAAATTTCAGCCCTGGTGTAACCCCTGTCTTGCTTTCCAAGGTTAAGAACTCACATTTCTTGAATAGCTCTAGCCTGAATAACATACAAGCTATAGAACTTAAGCTCACTTCAAGCTTTAGCTTTCATATTTCCTTTAATCTTGGCAAAACAACACCGAGTACCTTTTTGATTTGTCTAGAGGATAAATTACTTGGTTGTTGTCATTAAAACTCCTGTTGCATCAAGGCTCTACTCAATCTGTTGTGTTCTGGGGGGCTTGGGATTATTTGAGTCTGTCTAGGCTGAGTATCGATTTGGGGAGCAAAAAAGGAACATAATCAGTTATACACTTATCTAAGGTTAAAGAAGTTGAAGTCTAGATATTTGCGAATTTTCAAACCTACTTGGCATCATATTGGCTCATTTGAAAGCATGGATCCACTGCCAAGAGTCATGCTTTAGTTTGGAAGGGGCATTGAGTGGAGAGCAGAGTATTCATGCTTTAATTGCTCTTGCTAATTGAAGTGGTAAATTATCTATTGGGCGTAACTACTAAACTACTCATGGAATGCGAAAGTCCTTGCTAGAACGTTGTGAGCGGGCCCGGGGCTAAGCTGGCTAACAGGAGGCAGGAGGCAAAACGAATATGGGAGTTCTTCCGATATTTTAATGGTAAAGCTTGTCATGTCTGACTAAAACACTTGGTAGAGCAGTTGGCATATGCTTAGCCAAGTATGGTATCATTTCGTTGCTGCGGGGGAATTAATTCAAGGTGGCCTGAGATAATTATTGCCATGCACACTTGTCTAGATACAATATTTGCGCTTATAATAAAATGCTAATGTGCCACAGTACGAACAAATAGGTAGGTGGTAACGTGTGAAGCCTAAATAATCATGAAAGCCTACGAAAAACTAAAATTTAGTAATTATTGGCCTATGACAAGAGCCTATGCCCACACTCTATTCAATGGTCAATTTTGAGAAATGTTATGGAAGCAGGTTGATTACAAGATATATAAATTCAAAAAAAGAGACAATCGAAGTTAGAGTAGTTTTAGGCAGCTAGATAATTCAAGATTTGCTAGATGTTCAAATTTGGAACTTTCTCACCTTCGGAAAAGCTCAACAATGCTTTCCCCCAAAACAGCTATATCATGATCGCAATGCTTGAAAATAGTGCGAGCAGTGCCGCAAGTAAACATTCGACGGATAAGCTTCTCATAGCGGCGCTCTGCTTCTGTTGAGCACACTGCTGAACGAGCCCAGTTGCATTTGGCCACGAACCACTGGTGCAAGAAGCTGTTCGTAGCATTGCAGACTCCACTTGACGGGCAACCTCAGCATCAGGTTTGAAAGCGCAAGTTTTCTTTGGCGGCGATGAGGGGTCCGTTAAAACAGGGCAACGGGGACCTCCACCCCATGGATCCTC
>Ga0247807_10001527_pt1 | contig 13463 bp, 13 predicted proteins | sample UWRJL074202C1_FD_179931 | JGI IMG/M metagenome (GOLD analysis project Ga0247807, IMG submission 179931) | Plant litter microbial communities from Arlington Agricultural Research Station in Wisconsin, United States - UWRJ-L074-202C-1 | ecosystem: Environmental > Terrestrial > Plant litter >...
AGGTCTCGGTGCCGCAAAGCGTTTGAATCAAATTGTTAGAAGCCCGCTCACCGCTAGCTGCCCACCACATACTAACCATTGCTATAGGATGGCCCTTCATGGATGATTATCGATTCCAATGAGACACCTGGTGGACTCGCATCTACAGATGTCACACCAGAGGGCTTCGTACGTTTTCGCAATCCCCGTTGCCTGCATGATGTCTAATTCTTACAGTTATATGATGTTGGAGGCCATGTTATCTTCTCTCACTACAAATACTTCGATGACTGCATCGACGAGGCTTTGCCCAGGAAGGAGGATTGGTATACTCATGAACGGGTATCTTACGTCCGATGCAAGGAATTATGGGTTCCTTACCCATTCCAGAACAACATTTCTATGTTGCCACAAGAGGAACAAGTCAAGTGCATTGATGGCATGATTGATGCTGCCCTGATCTCGCGCACAGCAACCACAAAGCCTCAAAACTTCGATGAATGGCTCCTTAGAACAATGGGAACCGGTATTTGCGATCTCTTCATGCGACCATACAACTATAAAGTTTGGGCAGTTCCAACTACCAAGGTAAGACTACAAATGACCAGGATGGGAAAATCACTAATGTGCGTAATCTGTAGATGCAGTGCGAGTGGCTAGGTGAACGTGTTGCAGCCCCTGATGTCAAGACTGTCGTAAAGAATGTTATTCTTAACAAGGTTGCTGGTAATTGGGGCCCTAATTCCACCTTCCGCTTCCCAGCTAGAGATGGAACTGGTGGTATATGGATTGCCGTTGCCAACACGTTGCCTAAAGAAAAGACCCTCTTCGGAAAGCAGGGTGAAGTTTCCAAAGTCAATGCTGATGCTCACACCGTCACCATGGCCAATGGAAAGACAATTGGTTATAAGAAGTTGATCACCACCATGGCTGTGGATCAGCTCGTTGAACAGATGGAAGACAAGGAGCTCGTCTCGCTCAGCAAAGGACTTTACTACTCTAGTACCCATGTTATCGGTGTTGGAATCCGAGGCGAGCGTCCTGAACGAATTGGAGACAAGTGCTGGGTACGTCACCTATTAATTCCACACCTGAGACTGTCGTTCATAGCTAACTTCCGCGCAGCTCTACTTCCCAGAGGATGACTGCCCATTCTACCGTGCCACAATTTTCTCCAACTACTCCCCAAACAATCAGCCCGAAAAATCCGTCAAACTTGCAACTCAATATCTAGCCGATGGTAGCAAGCCAAAATCTAGTGAGCCCCAAGAAGGTCCATACTGGTCTATCATGCTGGAAGTTTCCCAATCAACCATGAAGCCAGTCGACGAAGAGAACCTCCTCAAGGATTGTATTCAAGGTCTTATTAACACTGAAATGATCAAGTCTGATGATGAAGTTGTGTCTACCTATCACCGCAAATTTGATCACGGATACCCAACTCCTGCTCTTGAGCGTGAGGGTGTCCTTAAGGAACTTCTCCCAAAGCTCCAAGCAAAAGACATTTATTCCCGCGGCCGATTCGGCAGTTGGAGATATGAGGTATGTATTCTTACTTGGAATTATCATGATACCAGCTGAAATACTGACATCTTCCTTCTGTAGGTCGGTAATCAAGATCATTCCTTCATGCTTGGTGTAGAGGCTGCGGATCACATCGTGAACGGTGCCGTGGAGTTGACTCTTAACTATCCTGATTTCGTTAACGGACGCAAAAACACTGAGAGACGACTCATCGAAGGCAGTCAAATCTTCCGAAATAAAGCAACAGATGCTGCAGATGCCGCGGGTGCTGCTAAGGTTGTGGACATCGAAGCCAACAAAGCTGGCAAGACCAACGGAACTACCGACCTACCCACCCGTGAGAGAGCCTCGTCCAAAGCCCAGTCGAGTTCCCACACCAGAAAGACTTCAAAGAGCGTCAAGTAAATAACAAATTGCGTTCACGCACGATTGAAGATAAAAGTATAATCATTTGCTTTACCATAGATCTCATTCAAGCTAGACCTGATTGTATAGGGTCTGCTCTCAGATTTCAGAGAAACGATTGGCATTTTCGGAGCATAGATGCGCAATTGCAGTTGCATGGCTAGATCATGGCCGGATTATCAAGTGCTGGTTGCGGGCTGTTGAAGATCATTGCCTTATCACTAGATATTAGCAGGTAGAAAACAAGATATTTATCTACCAATACAGATTGCTACCACCTGTGACTTCTGAATAGGGGTGCGGAGACTTGTACATAGGTACCATATATTCGTGATGACAATGCTATTCACAATCACGCAATGACTTTTACATATCTGCATGTGTGTCCTAAAGAGTGTCCCATAGTCAAAACGTGATGTTTAAACAAGAACAGCCATGACTGTCACGTCTACAATTTCTAGAGAGCCTACAAGATATCTAAGCAGAAAAGGTATTTTAGACCCTGCAGTACTTTTGTTACAGGCTGGCACCATGCATACTTGGAGATTGATCTGTGATCTGTCTGTCTCCCAAAGTCACCTAGCCACGAGCAACAATTTTAAAGAAGGTAGAGAGTATACTTGAAGCAAACACTGCAAAGATCACTTCCTTCAGATATATAGCATTCTTTTCTGCTTCTTCCTATCTGTGCTGTTGTGTATTGTGTAGGTTAACGCGTCGCATTTAAACCTATTGTTAAGTCTGTATGGAGGTCAATAAGCAAGTGCTTTTGAACATGTAAGAAGTGAAGCAGTCGCATTGTCAGATGTGAATTTTGATCATGAAAGTCCTCTTGTATTTTTCCAATCCCGATACACGTTTACTCCCCTCTACCATTGCCAAGACGTAAGAACAGCTGCTGACAGCTACGTCATCCAGCACGCCCAGTTCTGCTGACAAGGATCGAAGGCCTCCATGGGATTGGATGTTCAAAAATTGCCCATGTCTTTCTGGACGCTAAACCAGACGGAGTCGTCTCCTGGTCTAGACTAATAGAGATAACCCGAGCAACGACGAGCTTTGAATTAGCCACACCACCAGCCTTGTCTTTTGCAAATTATCACTTCTTCTGACCCAGGGCCTGTGACTTTCGCGATCTAGATGTTCTTGACCGCGACACACGGGTAGGAGAAAGCAGCTATGACGACCTGAACTACCTCGCCGCACCATGGATAATATTGGACAGCTGCTGGCAGGTGAGCGTGAAGAGAGTCTCGGTCCACCGGCCAGGCTGTTTGAACGGTTAGGGCATATTGCTGGTTATATGTGGGATAGCTCACAGGATCTCCTGCATTCGAGTTATGACAACTGGTAAGGTGCATACCAAAATATCGACTTTTCTGTGCTAATGAGAGCGTCGCAGGCAAATTGTTGGAACCAAGAATCATACCGACCCCTCCACGACAGCCAGTGCTCCAACAGCTGTCTCGGTTCCCTCGCAGTTAGTCAACGGGTCACCTTCTATACCTTCTTCCGAGAGGGGCTCAGACTCTTATCCCATCGCCGATTCTCAGCATACCAATGATGAAGAGGGCAGCGAAGATGACAACGACGATTCCAGCATAGAAGTTGTCGCAAAGATATCAGTACATGCGTTACGGGAAGAAAGAGCATTCCATATTTGCAAGAGCTTGATCAAATCGGTAGACCCCGAAGGACACCACATCGTGCGACCCATTGATATTTTACACCTTCCACAACAGCCCAACGATAAGAAGCAACTTGTTGTCTGTATATTTGAAAACCCAGGGGAGAACTATCTAGGAAATGTCTTAGACTATGGGCCTGCATATTACAGGAGTCGCAAAGTGGACGACAAGTACGACATAATTGAGGACGAATTTAGACCTGGTGAACTAGTTCCATTGGAGACATTTCTTGACTTTGCTATTGGTGCGACTGAATGTCTTGAGATTTTACACAATGGACAGCGGATAGTACATGGAGAGATAAGAGGAGATGCTTTTCACATGAACAAAAGGTCTGGCCGTGTCAGGCTTATAAGCTTCGGGTCTGGACTTCGTACATTTGAGCATGGATTGACCAGTTACGGATGGTCTGCATTGTCTAAGGAAATAGGTGCAAAGACTAAGCTTTCTTATATGAGTCCAGAACAAGTGAGTATTAATCCTAGATTCTTATTCTCTCATAAACCAAAGCTAGGATAGCTTGTCCATGGGGGCATTTCTCCAAAGACAAGTACCGAGTGATACCTCCTCTTGTCTTTAGAACAGCATTAACTAACCATCTCCATTTATCTATAGACTGGTCGTATGCCTGCTGAGCCAGATAGCCGTACTGATATATATTCTCTGGGAATTCTATTTTGGACAATGCTCACCCAGCAAGCTGCGTTCGAAGGTGAGACCCCCATGGACATCATTCAAGGAGTTTTAGGGCGCCGCCTGCCTCCTGTATCCTCCATTCGTATGGATATTCCCGATGTTATAAGCAGAATTATACAAAAGATGACAGCAAAGACCATTGGTGACCGTTATCATTCCGCAAGTGGCCTACGGCATGACCTTGTTGAACTTCGAACCCTTCTAGGCGCTGGGGACTCGGCAGCACTCAAAGACTGGAAGATTGCTACGAAAGACGTCTCCTCGTATTTCATACTTCCGACAATCATGGTTGGTAGGCAAGCAGAGCAGGAAGAAGTGGTCAAAATCATTGAGAAGGTGGCTCGCCGGCATATCGACGAGACCGGCCAAGGGAACTCTAGTGTATCATCTGGATCTAGTTTGTCGGACGGCCGTCTAATGTTATTCAATGCTGCCATTGGATCCAACAACTACGAAATGTCAAGTAGTGGAGATAATGCAAGTTCGGCTGAAATGATGTCAAACTCTCTGGGGCAGTCTCTTGTGGGTGGTGTTCACATGGGCGGCTCCAATCAGCTTCGTTCTACTACCAATTCGCTACACAACTCCGCCGATAGTCAAGATTCTGCTCATTCAGTCTCGACAGGGTCAAAGAGTTTCAAACCCTGGGAACAATCCGTACCCCTCGCAAACTCTGAAGATGAAACAAAATACAGTTCTGATAGTGTCGGCGGCTTGACCAACAAAGCCAATCCTCAAAAGTTTCGGAAAAGAGGCAGATGTGAAGTTGTAAGCATTTCTGGTGCCGCTGGTCTAGGGAAATCCCGCCTTGTGCACTCTGTGCAGGTTGAGGCGCGACGAAGAGGCTATTTTGCCAGTGCCAAGTTCGATCAAGCCAAAAAAACTGCCTTCGGACCGGTAATAAAGCTGCTATCAAGTCTTTTCAGACAGGTCTTCTCAGAAACCAATACAGACACAGAATTCCACCGGATCCTAAAACAGTATGTTAGACCTGGTTGGCCAATGCTACACAAAGTGCTTGATTTACCCGAATTTCTCTTAGGCCCAGGAGGAGCGCAGCATACGAACCACTCCAACCGACGATCAAAGGGGTACAGCAAAGCTCTTCGATCCTTTGAGAGGCGTGATTCCTCTCCGGCAAGCTCTTCTCGCGGGAGTCTATACAATATAAATACTGGTGCACAGAGCTCTCAGGACTTTTTAAGATCTGGTTCCTCTACCAGATCCGTGCGATTGATGAACACTTTCTTGGATGTTCTGCGAGTCTTCACTAAGCACAAATTTATATGCTTCTGTCTTGACGATCTCCACTTCGCTGACGAGGAATCCCTGGACATGATTACACGTATAATTGCATCACGGATGAAAATGATAGTAATGGTAACTTACAGACCGGACGAGATACTTCCTTCCAAAATTAAAGGAATAATAGAACCTCCTAATACAGAGGGTATCAGTTTGGCCTCCCGGTTTCTCGCAGTTAGACGATGCTAACTCTTGGATAGAATACGTAAAGGCTGGTGGTGTTGGCGTAACCCGTATCGTGCTGCAACCCCTCCGTGAGGATGATATCGTTCAATTCGTTGCCGCAACCCTGTGCATCGCCCCGAACGAAATAGTTCCCTTAGCCGCCGTCATCCAGGTAGGAGCTCCCCTCCCTCCATCCCCCCCTAACCAACCGCGCTCATCTGAGTTTATTGATACTCGTCAAGCTGGAAGTGATCATGGAAACGGCTCGAAGTTAATGGTCTTGCAATACTAAGAGGAATATGGAGAATTACGTACTGACTTTTGTAAAGTCGAAAACTGCAGGCAATCCATTCTATATGCGAGAAATGTTAGACACGTGTCATCGGAAGCAATGTATTTATTATGATTATCGGGAAACACGCTGGCGATACGACCTTGACCGCATTTTCGAGATATTCGAGACGAAGAGCTATCATGACACTCTGAACAGCGAGTTTGTGAGCAATCGCTTAGGCGAATTACCGCCTGCATCAAGAGCGATTCTCATCTGGGCTTCATTGATCGGAACTTCATTCTCGTTTGAAGTGATACAAAGACTTCTCAGTGGCGAGTTCGATTATGAGAGTTCAGCTACTCTCAGTGTTTCGTTATCTCACTCACAACAAGATACAGTTGAAGGATTACAAGCCGCCATCCAGGCTTATATCATTGTTGCCACTCAGGAAGATGACCGGTTCCGGTTCGCCCACGATCGATATATGCAAGTTGCAGCTGCGATGCGAGAAGGAAATGAACCAAAGATGCACTTCATAATTGCCCAAACGCTCATCAAGTATTCTCCTGAAGAAAGGCATCAAGATACCATCGCCTCTCACATTTGCGAGTCAATAAGTGTTATAAAACAGCGTGTCGCACACCGTCAATCGTTCAGGAAGATACTTTTCGATTGTGCGCAATCTGCTGCAGAAAATGGTGCGAGACAAACGGCGTCAAAATACTATGAAGGATGCTTTGCGCTGCTGCAGGCTGATCCTTGGCACGACGGCGCAGACATCTATTACGAAGAGACCCTTCGATTATTCACAAGAGCAGCAGAATGTTATCTTTACATGGGGGATTCCCACAAAGCCAATCAACTTCTAACTACAATATTTGAAAACTCTAGAACTCCTGTCGACAAGGCGCCTGCCTGGGTGCTCCAATCCAGAATCCTTGCCCAGGAAGGAGACTCTCCGGCAGCTTTCCAGGCTCTCAAGTGGTGTCTCTCCGCACTTGACATTACGGTCGATGACAACCCCAGCTTTGAAAAATGCGATGCGGAATTCGAACGCCTGTCTCTAAAAATTCAATCCTTTGATCAAGATGACCTGATCAACAGAAACGTGTTAAAAGGCTCAAATCTTTCTGCCGTTGGTGCTGTACTCGTGGAGACCGTCAACGCTGCGTTCTGGTCCAATCGGTTGACCTTTTACCAAATGTCGTTGGTAATGGTTGACACGCAGCTTACGCTTGGAGGATTTCCTCAAGCAGGCATGGCATTTTTACATCTTGGTATGATCGCTATTGCCAGGTTCAACATGATAACGTTTGCTTCTGATATGGGAAATATATCTCTGGCATTGATGGATCGCTGGCAAGATAATTACACCTTGGGGCGTGGAGGCACGTTATACTCTCTATTTCTTGGGCATATCCAAAGCCCAATTCAAGAGTCGATTACACAGCTTGAGGGTGCTCTTGGTAAGTTATTTTCTTATTTTGGCTCATAACCACCTGCCACGAATTGATCCTTGTACCCAATGACTTAAGCACACTATATATGGGGCATTCGAAATGATATATTGTTGCTCTGTATATTGTTTATTACAATTCACGGGCTACATTATTCATTCGAGGGCCTCAATGATATGGTTGCCCTGTCCATTGACTTCTAACTTGACTGAATTGTCTCACATATTTGGCACATTGAGTTGGCTACTACGTGATCTCATGGTGGCTCCAAGGTAAACTGTTGGAGTTTTAAGAATACAAGCTGATATTTGTTGCTCCCAAAAGAATATGCGATCCAGGCAGGCGACAGAACGTCCACAATACTCAACTTTGGCTTAGTGGCCAATTTAAAGTTTTTTGCCTCAGATTTTATGAACGACCTTGAAGCATTCTGCACATATGGGTGCGAGGAGATTCCAGATTGGGAACTCGATACTCGTGGTGGGACGATGATAATTGCTGTCCGTCAGGTTGCTCGTGCACTCCAAGGAAAGACCTTCAACTCCTCCGCATCAGAGATTATGGACGATGACCAGCATAGCTCTTATCAGTACAAATGCTGGCTGGCAGCCTCCATCAACAACTGCGAACGACCATTACTGTTTTACGAGGGAATTGAAATATGCGCCCTTTTCCTATACAGCTACTATGATAATGCTGTCGAACTTGGAAAGACTAATCTCAGAAGGATTGAAACAATTTGGTCGGCTCGAAATACACGGTTTCTCATGTTCTTCCAGGGTCTATCTTTAGCAGCAGTAATGTGGCAGAAGCTTCAGGATCCAGTGAGATCGTTCGGACAATCCAATTCTACTCGCCAGAGCCGACAGGCCGAAGCTAAACTGAGTGAAGAACTTAGGGAGGCTACTAAAGCAATTTCTGATTTTAAAAGGAAAATCGAGGATTGGCAAGTTATATCGGATGTCAATTATCTCTCATGGTCCAAAATTCTTGCCGCTCAACTTGCCGAGATGGAGTCTGACTACGGTGCAACTATGAAGTATTATGAAGAGGCTCTAGACCATGCTTCAGTGCATAACTTTGTATTTGAAGAAGCTTTGGGTAATTATTTATTGGCTGGATTCTTGATGCGTAGAAGCTCTCGGAGACCGGCAAAGGCAGCTCTCCGGGAAGCTGTTATGTTATATCGTCAGTTTGGAGCTGTCGGCGTCGCCAAACACATTGAAGACCAGCACAGCTTTTTGTTACAAGGGCCAATGCAGAACTTAAGAACGGCTGACATGGGAGTGCAAACTGACTTTAGCGGGGGGTCAGCAGAGGTTCAACTTCAAGGCGATGATGATGACGCCAGGCAGCAAGCAAGAGGATCAATTACCGAGACCAAAGAGGAAAGAATTGGTGCGTGGCAAGGTGGTTCAGCACGGCCAACTGCTGGTGCTGGCCTATCTGCTTTGGACATGCTAGATCTGACCTCGATTCTCGAAGGCTCACAAGTCATTTCGAGTGTCCTGCAAGTTGATGAGCTGCTTAAAACCATGTAAGTCTGGCGTCTCCAAAAGTTCTCGGGAGTTGGCTGTTCTACCAGAAGCATTTCTTAAGAGAAGTACAAGATGTATTTCAAGAGTCATCAATTTTCCAGAATTTATCTGAACAACAAAGCATTATCATACCAGGCCACTAATATTAAGAAATATAGGTGTGAAATCATTTTGCAAAATTGTGGTGGTCTAGCAACCACTGCCGCAATCGTCGTCGAAGAAGATGAGCCGGTGGGCTGGAGTATCGCAGCGAGTGGAGATCCAGAGAGAGGTGCCCAAGCTCATATCCCCGGTATACCTTTACAAGAATCAGCCTTGGTAGCTGAAGGTGTTATCTTCTACTGTACCCGGTTCCGAGAAACTGTTTTCCTATCTGACCTAACCCACGACGAAAGATTCAGCAATGTCACCGAAGCCTGGTCAGCACGAAACCCGGCTGGGAAGTCAATAATTGCCATACCTATTTGCCATGGGAGTAAACCTCTTTTGGGTGTTCTCTATCTCGAGGGCCAACCCAACGGATTTACAGATCGTAATTTGACTGTACTACAATTGCTTGTCAATCAGATCGGAATCAGCTACTCAAATGCATTAACTCTAAAGGATATTGAGAAAGTCTCGGCCTTCAATAATTCTATGGTTGATATACAAAAGAACGCCCTCAAGAAAGCTTTGGATGCCGAGAAACAAGCAAACCAGGCCAGAGCCGAAGCACTCCGTAACGTTAAACTTGCTGAAGACGCAGCCAAAGCTAAATCCATCTTTCTTGCAAATGTGTCCCATGAGCTGAGAACTCCGCTCAACGGAGTTATTGGAAACTCTGAACTGCTCCGCGACAGTAGTCTTCAAAAAGAACAAATCGAGATGGCTGACTCAATAAGGGTATCCGCGGATCTCCTGCTTACTGTTATAAACGATATTCTCGACTTCTCTAAGATGGAAGCAGATAAGATGAAATTGTTCATTGTTGCATTCAACGCTGACGAGATGATCCGAGAGGTCGTACGATCGGTATCTTACAGTAACCGGGATAAAAAGAGCTCTAGAAACGTCGAGATTCTGCAAGATATTCAGCTTCCTGCATCACTGATATTCGGAGACCCAGTGCGACTTCACCAGGTCCTCGGAAACCTTGTCGGTAACAGCTTGAAGTTCACAGAGAAAGGCTCCATTACTATTGGTGCGAAGACTGATTGGGAAACCGATGAGTCTGTAAAGTTGACTTTCTGGGTCAAAGACACAGGTATAGGTATTCCTTCACATACGCTAGTAAATCTGTTCAAGCCCTTCAGCCAAGCGGACGCAAGCACAGCTCGAAAATATGGTGGCAGTGGGGTAAGTAAACTTTGATTGCTAATCGCATTCTTATGTACGAGTTAAAGAGTATGAGCACTGTTGGGGCAGCATGCTGTTTTATCGAAACAATGCAACCCCCACAGATAGCCCCTGATTCCTTGACTCACTCCTTCAAATACAAACCTTTTTACCATGCTAACTCTTTTGCTAGTTGGGACTTAGTATTTGCAAATCATTAATTGAAAGTATGATGGGTGGTTCAATACAGCTCGAGAGTACCGAAGGTGAAGGGACTACTGCTTGGTTCTCCGTCACTTTTCCAAAGGCAAATCCTGAAGTACTGGCGGGGGACATCCAAAGCAATGAAATGCAGCAGGCTCCAGCTCAAGTTGCGAATTCAGAAACCACCACGTCTGTTGCATACCACAACGATTTCTCTCGTATTCCTCGGGATCAGATACGTATTTGTATTGCAGAAGATAACCCAATCAACCAGAAGATTGCAGTTCAGTTTATGCAGAAGCTTGGATTCAATCGTGTTGACGCTTATGATAACGGCATGCTGGCTGTTGAGGGTTTGCGGAAAAAGGCAAATGAGGGAACACCATACCACATTGTACTAATGGATGTCCAAATGCCAGTCTTAGATGGTTATGAAGCAACGAAACTACTACGCAAAGATCCCAATGATGCTGTTCGGGGGGTCTTGGTCATTGCTATGACCGCATCTGCCATTCAGGGCGATAGGGAAAAATGCTTGGAATCAGGAATGAATGACTACCTTGCCAAGCCTGTACGCTCAGGAGTGCTGAAGAAGAAATTAGATCAGTATCTTCAGCAGGTAAACACAGTCTTATTTATAATAATTCCCAGATGCTAATTTGGCTGCAGTCTACTACCGTGTTGACCAATCTGCAAAGGACAGCCACTCAGATTGCACAAGAAGTCTTGAACGATGCAAACAAACCTCCTTCACGATTCAACCCACTTGTTCATGAAGAAGCTATGGCAACCGAAGATAAGTCGCCCAAATCACAAGTCCCCAACGGAAAAGCCCCAGCTTCGAGACATCCAGCTCCAGGCAGCAAACCTCATCGTGATGTGAATAGCAAATCACGTAGTAGGGTAGGATTCGATGGGTCTCCCAATCCAAGCGAGTGTTAGCATATATATGCTGGTTCCAATCTCTCGATAGTTTATGCGACTTGTACATGCGACTCCTCAAGCATACACATGTAGAATTTTTTTTCTTCTTTCATTAGCGGCGGCGTTGTGGTAACATGAGTTTTACGAGTCGTCCTCACTTTGATATATTTGAATTGCATGGCGAAAGGAGAATATAGTGTAATTGGTGGGTCTGGCAGAAGTTTACGATACGATACCCTATTTCTAAATGGCGGAACGTCTGATGGATGAGTGGGTTGAAATCCATTACGCAGTGTGCGCGTTATTTGAGGTGGGGAAGGGGATATACATTCATAGAGCTAAATAGAAGCTATAGTATTTGTACCTGCACTAGGTAGAGGAATCGAAGGATTCATTTTTATCGACTCTTCTTATGACTTCTTATGATCTTAGTTTCTCATTCGGAACAAACCACGCCCGTATAATGCCTGTATACCAGTCATACGGTGTATCGTATTAAATTGTTCGATACAGCACATATATATGGTAAAGGGCACGAAACTGGAACCAATTCTTCAGAATTTGATTTACTCCACGACGCTCAGGGTAATAAGTGTCTGGCCATTCGTATCAGACGTGCTACATACCTGAGCGACACAGAATGGCAGATACCTCTGTACTAGTGTTCCAAGCAAGGTTATTGGCACTACACTTCTCGAATGTTGAAATGGAGGTATTGATGTTCTATGTGACTTTTCGATTGGGGCTCTCCAATGCAATTGATCTAGGATATCATCCACCAGTCCCGGCTAGTCCCAGCGCCTCAACTCCATTTAATGCTTATTATATATACAATTCTGCTTGAGGACATAACCACCACCTGAATATCTCATATATCCTCGTTGTCCCAATCACGCTCCTCGAATGTGGAATGCTTTCGGCCCCCACTCAGATCCAGCTTCGTCAGGAATTCGGCTGGAACAGTTGGGATATATTTCCGCTCCCGTTCTCTATCTAGCCCACCAAACCCGGCTCCATAGCTGACAAGCATGTCTGTGCTAGTTGGCAGTGAAAATGGTAACATGAGAGCTGGGTCCAGAAGAAGGTGCTCTGGAGCATCGTCTTCTTCTTCTGGCATTTCGGTAGGTGGCAAAGGCTTCATCGTGTTCGGCACAATTGGCTTTGTATCCGATTCAGGGGTGTTTACCATGCGATTAATACCATTGTTCCTCGGAGGAGTAGCAGGTGTGCTAGATAATGCAGAATTTCTTTGTCGTTCTTTGCGCAACTGGCTTTCTTTTTGTAGGTTGACCAAGTATTTCATGGCACTTTTGGGTAAACCCTTTTCATTTACCTCATGACGATAATGCTTTACAGAATGAATGAGTTGTTGAGGTGTAAGTCTGGTGAGCTGCTGGAGGGTAGCAACGAGAAATTCAAAGTCCTCTGTCTGTGATGAGAGGGTTTGTAGCCATTGCAGCAACTGGATAAGTGGTGCAAGATGGCGCTGAGCAGATTCTACCGTGGTTTCACCACTTGCAACCATAGAACCATGCTCGTAGTGTTCCGGTTTCCGATTGTTTGCGCGTGCCCATTCTTCTAGAACCGAAATATTCATTCGAATCTGCATTGCTTTCGTTCTGGCCAAGTACTTTCTGTTAGACATGACCCGATTGAACAACTCTGCACCAAGCCAATAGAATAGTTGTGCCATTATCTGGGAAGTAATGACAGAGTGGATGTCATATAGATCCAGTACAAATAGAGTCGAGGATAGCAAAGACGTGATTCTCTGAGGTGACGGCTTCGCCTTCTGTTTGGGCGATGGAGGCCGGAATCGCTTCTCTCCCGATTCCTCTTTAACCTGCTTCTTTCTCTTGAAGATTTTCCACTCATTTTGAAATGAAATGTCCTCAAACCCACCAATGACCTCAAAATCTAAAATGGCTGAGTCAAGTACCTTGTCCATTCTCCTCTCTGCATCTCTGATGATGAGTATGAATATTTCGTT
>Ga0247807_10001529_pt1 | contig 13454 bp, 8 predicted proteins | sample UWRJL074202C1_FD_179931 | JGI IMG/M metagenome (GOLD analysis project Ga0247807, IMG submission 179931) | Plant litter microbial communities from Arlington Agricultural Research Station in Wisconsin, United States - UWRJ-L074-202C-1 | ecosystem: Environmental > Terrestrial > Plant litter >...
CTTAGGCTTAAAACACTTTCTGGAACTAACGTAAATTTAATAAAGTTAGAACTTCACCCTGGCTATTTCAATTTTACTTTAAATTGCGACCTTAATGGTGCAAAATTCGAACTTTAATAAGATTTAAAGACTTTAAATGAAATCTTAAAAAATAATACAAGACTCTTTAATTTCTAAGGCGGGAAAGATTCAAATTTCTAACCAATATTTTGAGGATTATTATTTCTTCACAGATTTATAATCAGCCAATTTAGCTTTTTAAAAAAAAAATATTTTTTTGTACGTTAAATATACGTACATTTGCAAAGCTAATATGAAGTCTAATCTTCTTATGGAAGAATTCGGAAACAAGTCGAGTACAAATGTCAAAATATTAACTAAAAAATGCGTAATAAAAAATACGTTAAATTATAAAGTAGAAGACACGTCAAACGGCAAAAAAGGATTAAACGAAAATCAGGTAAATCACGAAATCACACAAAATACGAAAATCAAGTAAACTAGAAAAATCACGAAATCAGGAAAATACAAAATCACGAAAATTAGAAAAATCACGAAATCACGCAATTAGAAAATAAGGAAAAATTTAAATTATGTCAACAATTATTAACGACCGAATAGATGTTCGTATTAGCAAAGAACAAAAGGAGTTAATTAAGTATGCTTCAGCATTGAGAGGGTTTAAGAATTTAACCGAATTTATTGTTTATTGTGCAAATGCAGAAGCAAACAAAATCATTAAAGAAAATGAGATTGTTTTACAGACTTACGAGGACAAGAAAATATTCATGGATGCGATTTTAAATCCTCCACGTGCTAATGATAAACTTAAAAGGGCTCAAATGAACCATTCTAAATTTGTCAAAACTAATGAACTTAAAGATTGATGTCCTTACAAAGGATCACGAAAAAAAAGATTTTAATTGTGGGAAGATATTATTGGATGATTATTTCCACAAACAAGCTGGACAAGATGCCAGAAAAGATTTATCGGTTTGTTATGTACTAACTGACACAGATAAAAGTATAAATAAAGTAATTGGCTATTACACTTTGACAAATAATTCTATACCGTGGGAAGAATTTCCGGAAGAGTTGACAAAAAAAATACCGAAATCTTATGCAATACCTACGGCCTTATTAGGGAGACTTGCAATAAACAAGAGTAATCAAGGAAATAAATTTGGAGAGTTACTATTGTTTGATGCATTAAAGAGATGTTTAGATGCTTCAAAAAAAATGGGACTTCACGCTGTTATAGTAGATCCATTAGATGACGCGGCTATAGCATTTTACGAAAGCTATGGTTTTATATTAATACCAAGCAATAAGAAAATGTTCATTACAATTAAAACAATTGAGGATTCATTTTCAAAGCAGGAGTTAAAGAATTAACGTATTTTTGAAAGATTTGTGAATCACAATAAAAGCCTGAAAGATGTAAATCTTTCAGGCTTTTATTTTTTAGTCAGTTGTTCAAGTATCTTTAAGTAATTAAGACATACATAATAGTGTAAAATCGTAATCATTATAAAGTATATGGTAATAAATTTAAATCATTAAATCAGGTATTAATACGCGCTATTTTTCTAAAAATTAAAGCGATGTTTACAATTTTAAGCAAGATATTAAACGGAAAATAAAATGATATTTCACAATTACGGAAAACCTTTTTCTTACCATTCTTTATTATAATAAATTTAAGGCTAATTTACTCAGGGACAAACTTAATTAATATTGCAATGTTATGGAATTATTTGAAGAAAGTGTCGAGATAAAATTATTAGCAGAAATTAAGGAAACTGACAATTATATTTGTCATTATTTAGGTGTTAAGAGAGGTATTATTTCTAGAGAATCAGATAATGGATATTCCTTTGTAGTTAACGATACTGAAAAGTTTTTTTTTACTTTCAAGCATACTTACAAGCCATTAAATTATGATGCTATATTTTATGTTGATCCAAAAAAATCAAAAGGAGACATAATTAAACATATTCAGCATTGCAAAAAGCAATGTCTGGTATATAAACTCCCTCATACAAATACTATTACGAATAGTTGGACAGATAATTTTAAATTTAAGGAAGAGGTTTTAGGGATAGATAAAAAGACTCTAGTATATGGATTGAGACCTCCACAAATTGGAGCTTTACATTCGATATTGGCTCATTGGAGTATCTCTAATGAACCAGCTATTATTGTGATGCCAACCGGCACGGGTAAAACTGAAACGATGCTATCTCTTACTATAGCTAATAAATGCGATAAGGCATTAATTATTGTTCCGTCAGATTCACTTAGAAGCCAAATAGCTAAAAAATTCATCACATTGGGAATTTTAAAAGATGAAGAATTTCAAATAGTCAATAATAATATTCTTAATCCTATTGTTGGCATAATAAAAACCTCATTTAAAACTAAGGAAGAAGTTGTCAATTTTTATAGTAAATGCAATGTGCTTATTGCCACTACTGCAATATTAAATCAGTGCGATAAAAATGGATCTGAGATATTTGATGCAATAGTGTCAAATTCTAATTTACTAATAATTGACGAAGCTCACCATTGTGAAGCTAGTACTTGGGATAAAATAGCAACCAAATTTATTTATCAAAAAAAGCCAGTTTTAAAATTTACTGCAACCCCTTTCAGAAATGATAAAAAACGATTAAAAGGGAAAACTATTTATAACTATCCTTTATCTCTAGCGCAAAGAGACGGCTCTTTTATGAATATAAACTTTGTGCCTATAATTGAATTCAATGAGTTGAAAGTTGATAGTTTAATAGCTGGAAAAGCAATTGAACAGTTAAAAAAAGATCTTGAATTAGGTTATAATCATAAAATGATGGCAAGAGTTGAGAAAATTGAAAGAGCTAAAGAGGTTTTTAAAATTTATCAAAAATATACTGAGTTTAATCCTCTTTTAGTCCATAGCAAATTAAGTGAGTCTGAAAAAAATGAAGCATTAGATAAAATCAAAAATGATGACAATTGTAAAATTATAGTATGTGTTGATATGCTTGGTGAAGGTTATGATTTACCTACTTTAAAAGTTTGCGCTTTACATGAAATTCACAAAAACATAACAACGTCTATTCAGTTTTTTGGAAGGTTTACTAGGAGTTCTTCAGGGAAAGTTGGAAATGCAACAATAATTGCCAATATAGGGGATAAAAATCTTAAAGACAATTTGTTAAGGAAGTTATATGCTAAAGACGCAGATTGGAATAAAATTTTAAAAATTTCAAATGAAGGAATTTTAAAAAATTTAAATAAAGAGGAGGAATTTTTTCAAAAATTTGATGAGGAAGAAATTCCTTATCAAATACCTTTAAGGAATATAACGCCTGCATTAAGTACTGTAGTCTATAAGGTTAATGCATTTAAACCTGAATGGAACCCAGATAATCATAAAAAGTTCTTTGACAAAAAAAATAGCCATACTGTTTATGCCGTACATCAAGAAAAAGATTTATTGATAATTATCAGTAAAAATAATTCGTCTGTTAGATGGGGTATTATTGATGATTTAATTAATAATATATATGATCTCCATATAATTTATTTTAACAGTGAACAAAAATTACTTTTTATAAATAGTTCTAATAATGGTAGTCTATATGAGAACTTAGCAAAGCTAGTAATAGGAGAAGATATATATCTAATCAATGAGGCAGATATTTATAAATCACTTCATGAAGTGGAACAACTGGAGTTATTTAATTTAGGAGTAAAACCAATATCGGAAGAAGCTATTAGTTATACACAATTATTTGGAAGAAATGTAGGAGAGGCTCTTGATGATATAACTAAGCAAACAAAATCAAGCGCGAATCTTTTTGGAAAAGGATTTAACCAAGGAGAAAGAATTACAATTGGCTGTTCCTCTAAAGGAAGAGTTTGGTCAAGAATGATTAAGACTATTCCTGAATTTTGTGAATGGTGTGATATAATTGGAGAAAAACTTATAGACAGTACAATTGATGTTAAAAATATATTTAATTTCATTGCAAAACCAGAAAGGATATCAGAATTACCGTTAGGTAAACAGCCAATTTCTATAATATGGAATGATGAGATTTATTATAGAGAGACAGAGTTTTATATAAATGGAATTTCTTTTTATGATTATAAAATTAATCTTGATTTTGGCAATACATATAAAGATCGGATTACTTTTTCAATTCAAAATGATTTAAATAAATCTGAATACCAGCTTATATTAAATTCTGATAAAAATTCAAGAGGATACAGTTACCATAAATCTTCTGGAAGAGATTTATTATTTACCTATGGAAAAAATGAAAATATAACTATTCAAGATTTTTTTCATAAGTATCCACCAATTGTTAGGTTTTCAGATTCATCAAAAATGTATAATGACATTTACTTTGAATTTAAACACCAAATTAAAGCTTTTAACACCGAAAGAATAGAGACTAAAGACTGGTCTAATTTTGGCGCTAATTTAAGAAAAGAGTCTCAATATGATAAGACTAAGAGTGTAAAAAGGGAAGAATCAATTCAGTATATAATGATTCAAGAATTAAAAAAAGATCTTGATTATAAAATAATTTATGATGATGATGATAAGGATGAAGTTAGTGATATTATTGCGTTAAAATACTTTGAAGATGATTATAGTAAGCTTATAGTTGACTTATTTCATTGCAAATATTCATCTGAAAACAAATCTGGTGCAAGGTTAAAAGATTTATATGAAGTTTGCGGGCAAGCACAAAGAAGTTTTCACTGGAGACATAAACTGTCAAATTTAATTCAACATATAAAACTACGACAAAATCAGAGAGTTAATAAAGGTAAACCAAGTAGATTTGAAAAGGGAGGCACGGGAGAGCTAGAAATAATTAAAAATATTATTGAATCTGGTTTCAGTCAAGTAATTTTTAATATTTATATAGTACAACCAGGAGTGTCAAAAGCAAAAATTTCTGATGAACAGTTAAAGTTGTTAGGAGCTACAGATATGTTATTAAGGAATACTGGCAATAATTTTAAAATTATTATAAATGAATAGATTCGTAAAAGCTTATTAATGCTTTCGTTCTGGAAGACTGCTAATTGAATAGTTAGCATCTATTAACCACACAATAAAAGGATTAAGTATTGAAGCTTAAAATATTATTATAATTCTTACGATGTGTTAATAACATTCCTTCTTTTAGGTTTTTCCTAATCTAAGATACGCCTCCTTTTTCGTATTATTGTACATAATAACTTGATTATAAATAATTGAATTATTTATAATCTCATAACTAAACAAAAGACCATTGTCAAGTTATAGCATTGGATTAAAAAAATTGAGAATTGGCAATATAATATAGCAAATGAACTTAAAGCTTGAAAATTTAAAATACCAAGAAAACGCAATACAATCTGTTGTAAAAGTTTTTGAAGGAACGGAAAAAAACTCATTCGACAATGCTTGTTTTGAAGGTATTCGTTCCAATAGGTCTCGACTGACTTTAGACGAAGTTCAAGAGAATATTAAAAACATCTGCTTTGAAAATGGAATAGATCAAGGGGTGGCAAATCTTTTGATAGAGAATGATATTTGTATTGAAATGGAAACAGGGACAGGAAAAACACTGGTTTACATTAAAACAATCTATGAACTTTTTAAACATTACGGCTTTACTAAATTTATAATATTAGTTCCATCAGTAGCCATACGTCAAAATATAATTGGAACTTTTAAATCATTCGATAAGCAGCTTGCAGAAATCTATGGTTTTACTCCAAGTTCTTTCGAATACGACAGTAAAAAACTTCAAAAAGTAACTCAGTTTATTGAAGAGCAACATCCACAGGTTATGATAATGACCTTAGCTTCTTTTAATTCAGAAGACAAAATATTGAATCAGGCGCAACGAGAAGACTTATTCAATAATATTCCATTTATTGAGGCGATTGGTAAAACAAATCCAATCATCATAATGGATGAACCACAAGAAGGGATGGATACTGACAATTCAATAAAACAAATCGCAAAACTTAATCCTTTAATCAAACTTCGTTATTCAGCAACTCATCGCGTGATTAGAAACCTATTGTTTAGATTAACTCCTTTTGATAGTTATAAAGAGGGATTGGTGAAGAAAATTGAAGTACTTACAGTTACCGAAAAGAATGATGAAGCTTCTATCAAAATTGAATTGATAGACATTCAAATTGGTAAAGGTGATCCAAAAGTTAAATTAAAAGCTTGGCATTTTAACAATGCAAACGGGAAGATTGATTTTAAAAATACTGCATGGTTAAAAGAAGGGGATAATTTAGGAGACAAAACAAACAATCCAAGTTATTTGAATTATAAAATTTCTCGAATAAATAAAAGCTTAAAAACACAAAAGTGGACTGTGGCTTTTACTAATGGAGCTGAAATCTTAGAAAAACAAATAGCTGGTAGTTTAGAAAACATTTGGGCACTACAAATAGAATGGTTACTTCATAGACATTTTTCTAAAACACAAAGACTTTTAGAGAAAAACATAAAATGCTTATCATTGATTTTTATTGACAGGGTAGCTAATTATGTGGGAGAAACACCCATTATTAAAAATTTATTTGTTCAAAAATATAGAGAAATATATCCTGAATATCATAGTGGAAAGATTCCTTCTGATGAAGAAATTAAAGCAGTTCAAGGATATTATTTTGCACAAAAAGCGAGTGGAGAGTATGCTGATAATGAAGGTGGTGTAAAAGAACAAAGTAAAATTTATGATTTAATATTAAAGGGAAAAGAAGAGCTTTTAACAATATCCAATCCGATCCAATTTGTTTTTTCACATTCAGCTTTGGGTGTAGGATGGGATAATCCGAATGTATTTAATATTGCGACCTTAAATAATTCGTATTCAGAAATAAAGAAACGTCAAGAGATTGGGCGTGGTTTACGTATTTGTGTAAATCAGGACGGACAAAGAGTTTATGATGCTTTAAATGTAGAAGAAAACGATAGAATCAATCAACTAACAGTAATACCAAATGAGACCTATGAAACGTTTGTTACGCAGTATCAAGAAGAAATAAAGTCGGTTTATGGTACTATAAATGCTGGCGCAGGTATGTCACATACCCACAAAGGTACTCCAGTCGATGAAGTAAATTTTAAACGGAATCTTTCAAGTGAAATAGACCGAGCATTTAGAAAATATTGGACAGCTTTGGCAAAAAAAACAGAGTACACAATGTCTTTTAATGAAGATAATTTAATTGTGGAATCTGTGGAGAGAATTAACAAAATAGAAATACCTGATTTTATAATTGAAGCGTCCAGCTTCTTAATTAATGCAATCACTGAAGAGGGGCAGAACGATACTTTCCAAGGTTCGGAGAAGGTAATACAAAAATCAAATTTTACTCCTTTGGACTTAATCGAGGAAATAAGTGAGAACACAGGAGTCAGTTACAATACGTTATTTAAAATAATTAATCGGTTGAATAATTTAGATCAAATGATTAAAAATCCCCCTAAATTTATCCATGAAGCTTCAGTTATTATCCGTGATGTGGAACTAAATGAAATGATTAGAGGTTTAGATTATCAAATTACGGGTGAGAGTTATCCCTTTGATTTTAATGATTTTGTGAAAAATATTTCCAATAAAGGTTTTGTAGAAACACCACATAAAGGAGTGTTTGATAAAATGCTTGTGGATAGTGATGTAGAAAGAGATTTTTCATTAGATGCTGATAAAGATGCAGAGGTAGTTTGCTTTCTCAAATTACCGAGTTGGTACAAAATAAAAACGCCAATTGGAAATTACGAGCCTGATTTTGGATTAGTAATGAAACGTAAAAGTTTAAAAAGCGGGAGTGAAAGTGAATTCTATTTTGTGATTGAAACAAAAGGGACAAACGATATTAATGATAAAAAAGCACTTAAAGAAAGTGAAATTTACAAAATACGTTGTGCGATGAAACACTTCCAAAAATTAGGATTAGAAGTGCAATACAAAGCTCCAGTAAAAGAGTATAAATATTTTAAAACACTTGCTGATAGTAGTATCAACGCAAAAGAATAAAATAATTCATTTTATCGACTGTTGTAAAGTAACAAAAAAAATAATAAATCTATTTTCCTTGTATCAGGAAAATTACGATAGCAATAAAAAAATTAAAAATTGCCATTGAACAAATAAACTCAATTAAATGGAAACCATTACCGATTATATGCCATTAAGTAACGACTGGAATAAGGAGCGCTTACAAATCTTAAAGCAACAATTTCCTGATTGGTTTACAAGTGAAGGAAACTTAAATATCGATGAAGTAAAAAAAGCAGTTAATCCAGATACAGTTAACGAAACAGAACGTTATGAGTTCCGTTGGTTTGGAAAAAGCCAGGCAAAGCGCAATGCTTTTACACCAAGTAATGCTACTTTAGTTTATGATGAAGCCCGAAGTGTAAATCCTGATGATAACGAAAACTTAATTATCGAGGGTGAAAATCTTGAAGTATTAAAATTATTAAGTGGTTCGTATCGGGAAAAAATAAAGTGCATCTACATTGATCCTCCTTACAACAAGGATAAAGATTTTGTTTACTCTGATATCTTTTCTCAAGATAAGAAGAGTTATTGGGAAGAATCAGAAATGATTGAGAATGGTGTTAAAATTGACACTAATTCAGAAAGTGATGGTAGGTTTCATAGCAACTGGCTCAATATGATGTATAGCCGTTTGCTTATTGCTAGGCAATTATTAAAAAATGATGGTGTCATATTTATCTCTTTGGATAACAATGAAATTCATCACTTAAGAAAACTATGTGATGAAGTATTTGGGGAAGAAAATTTTATTGAATGTATTACTTGGAATAAACGTATTCCTAAAAATGATAAAGGAATTGGTAATATTCATGAATATATTTTAATTTATGTAAAAGATGTTACATTGAAGCATGAATTTACAATGAAAAAAGAAGGTATTGATGATATTGAAAAACTACGATTGAAATTAAAGAAAAATAAAACATCTATATCGGAATCGGAAAATGAATTAAAAAAATTATTTAAGAAAAAAGATTACGATAGAGGAATTACATTATATAATTCATTTAGTAATGATTATAGAATATGGGGAAAAATAAACATGAGTTGGCCAAATGCAGATACTTTTGGACCAACTTATAATGTAATACACCCAAAAACTAATAAAGTTGTTAAGGTTCCTGATAGAGGTTGGAGATGGAAATTAGAAACTTTTGAAGAAGCTTCTGGTATCGAAGAAGGTAAATATAAAAATATAACAGAATTACACGATGGAAGCTTTATGTGTGGTAGGATTTGGTTTAGTAAAGATGAAAATACTCAACCTAGCTCTATAACATACTTGGATGAAGTTGAATCTTTTTTATTAAGATCAATAATATCAACTAAAAGTGATGGAGGTATTGAATTGGAAAAAATATTTGATGGTAAAAGTTATTTTTCTTATCCAAAACCTAGTTCATTAATTCAAATGTTACTAAATTCTATTGAAACAAATGATAACGATATTTTTTTAGATTTCTTTGCAGGATCTGGAACAACAGGTCATTCAGTTTTTCAACTAAATCAAGATTTTGATTCAAATAAAAAATTTATTTTGGTGCAAGTACCTGAGATATTGAATGAAAAAAATATAGCAATAAAAGAAAATTTCAAAAAAATTAGTGACATTACAATCGAACGTAATAAACGGGTAGTTGAGAAAATAATCAAAGAAAAGACAGAAAAACAACCTGATTTGTTTACTGGAGATAAAAAGGAAGAATCCCTAAAAGGTTTAGGATTCAAAGTTTTCAAATTGCAAAAATCTAATTTCCCAAGAGTGGAGTTTGCACCCAGTCCAGAATTATCAGATGCGGAGAATTTACAAGCTTTAAAAAAATACATTGCTGACAAAGAAAGTCAGTTAGTCAACGCCTTCAACAAAGAAGAGCTAATGACGGAAATACTACTTAAAAACAACTTCTTATTAAATTACAAAACCGAGATACAATCTCAGTTTAAAAGGAACGAAATTTTCTTAGCAACTGATGGTGAAAAAGAAACACTAATATGTTTAGATATAAGTATAGATTTAGATACAATAGAGTATTTTAAAACTAATACTGAGCAGAAATTTATTTGTTTAGAAAGAGCTTTAGATACTACCAAAAAATATAATTTAAAACATTACTTGGTTGATAAATTTAATGCTTTTTAATACCAATATTTAGGAATGGCAATATTTATAAACCCGGAAAAAATTGATTCAGCTGCTGATAGTTGGAGTGGTTTTATTTATCAGGGAAAGGTAGCTTTATATCATGTGCTGAGATTACTAATAGAAGAGCCTCAATCAGTAAATTATCATTTACAATTAGATTCTTTAGAAGATTTCGCAATAGTAGATGAGGATATTAATCCAATATCTCTTCACCAAGTTAAAGCATTAGGGAATCATTTATATAGTTCTTATGAAGCAGCATTCATAAAATTAGAAGAAAGATTAGCTATGTATCCATGCACAGGTGCATATTTCCATTTGGCAATTGAAAATCAAAAATCTATAGCCCAGATCAAAACCATTCATGGAACCATAGATATTTATCAGTATAAAGAAGGAGATACTTTTTGTTCTTTAAATAGTATAGATCAAAGAATTGAAAATTTAATTTCGAGTTATTATGTGGCACATAACTTAAATCAATTTAATAATCAAAACTATATCCAAATAGTTAGAAATTGTTTAGAAGACATTATTGTAAGTCAAATAATTGCTATACACGCATGTAATCATAGAAGAAATGGATTAAGACTTAATGAAGCTGCTTATTATTTTACAATACCATTTGATAAGTTTGTAATTCTATTGAATGCAGATTTAAACGCTAAAATTGCAGATGAAGAGTACTATTTAAATATTACTAAAAAACTCATTAATAAATATTACTCCGAGTTTGCTTTAGAATTGGAAGAAGAATTAAATGATGAAGGTGGATTAACAGAGGCTCAAAGAATAAAATTAGATAGTCACTTACTTGAAATTAATGCTCTTGATAAAACAGAACTACTAAGTTTTATACAAAACTTAATGCCTCACAGAGAGTTTAAGTTGAATACGCTTTTTGATTTTAAAGACAAAAACATTAGTCAAGACGAGTTCAAAAACGCATTTTTAAAATGTTTGTTTGAGCTAATAGAGCCTACATTTAATATCAAAAAGGGTTTAATGTGGAGTTGTATAAGTTCAAAAAAATATACTGCAACTGCAATATATACTCCCCAAAGCGATTTGAAAAAAGTTTGTAAAAAAATCTACGATAATATCATCGACAATAATTTTGAGATACCTTATCAATCTGATTTTTTAATAACAAAAGATTTGGAAATAGATTCAATTGAAAATGGATTGAACAGTCACATGAGGATACCAACCGGAAATGATATTAAGAATAATATCACTAAATGGTCAAGTGTCGGTATGGTTAAAATTGAAACAGCAAAAAAAATATTAGGATGAACGAAATAATAAATAATCTTTTTAATTATCACAATTTTGAAAAAATTGATATTGGCAAAAACAATTTGTTCTTTAAAGATGTTCACGGTAATATTCGTTATTATTGGCTAATTATTGAAGTGGAAGTTTTTGACAGTGATTTAATATTGGCTTTTCAAGATGTTTGGTTTGAAGAATGCAAAAAAAAAATTAAAGATAAAGATTTTGATAAAAATGCTTCATTATTAGTGATTTATAAACGAGAAGAAATAGATGTTGTAAAACAACATATTTTTAAGATCGAAGAAGATCCCTTTCAATTTAAAAAATATGTTTTAATATATACGGATGATTCTTTAGTTAATCTAAAAGCTAAAATTGAAGATGATAATTCAGAAATGCTCTTGAATTTACTTGTTGATGAAAATATTTTCAATGAATATAAAGATACTCATCAAAATCACTCATGGCATAATCTACTTTATAATATTGCTCATAAACTTCCTTTTATAAAAATAAATGTAACAATTAATCAAAATTTGGAAAACCTTTATGTTAAATCAAAGGATGAAATTCAGAGAAAAAATCTAACTGATTTTTTTGATTCATTTAATAAGGTTTTTTCTGAGGAAGTAATAGAAAATTTAGACAAAATAAATGAAGATGAACTAATCGAGTTATTAAACTTCAATAATGATAATGGGAATTAAGATTAGAAAAATTGAAGTAAAAAACTTCAAAATTTATAAAAATCAGCCTTTTGATTTTGAAGGCAATAGTTTAGTTGTTTTAGATGGTCCAAATGGTTTTGGAAAGACTTCATTGTATGATGCATTAGAATTACTTTTTACAGGTAAAATTAGAAGATATGAAAAAGCAACTGTAATTCTAAATGATAAGAGAGAAAAAAGAAAGGAAAACCCATTCTATCATTCCGATGGAGATGGCTCTCCTATTATTATAAAGGCACTTGTTGAATTTAATGGAGTTGAACATGTTTTAGCTAGGAAAAATTCAAATATACATGAAACAAAAATTGATTTTACTCATTTTAAACTTCATAAATTAACAGATTTTGATGAGTCAATAGAAGATTCAAATTTAATTTCTGAAGACTATTTAAAATCTATTTTAGGAAATAATTATCGAAATGATTTTCAATTTGTAAATTATGTAGAACAAGAAGAAACTTTTTATTATTTAAAATCAAGCGAAAGAGATAAAAAAGATGGAATTAGTTATCTTTTCAATACGAGTGATTTTGATAATGAAATAGAACGTATTAGTAAAGTTTTTAATACAATTAATAATTTATTAAATGGAGAGAATGGTTTAATTAAGAAGATTGAGGATTCTGAAGAAATAATATCTAGTATTGAAGAATCTTTTAAGCCAATTAATGGGATTAGTTATGTAAAATTATTTGAAAATAAGGATTTTATTTGGGATAAAGATGAGATTGATTTTAATACTATAAGTTACAATGAGATTTTTGGAGAAGAGGATGGAGCTGTATTTAGACTTGAAAAGTTTATAAACGATAAAAACGATTTCCTTGCAGAAGTTAATAATGCTAAAATAACTGAAATAATAAGTAAAGAGAGTCTCATAGGTGCATTACTAAAATATGAGCATTTTAGAGATATTGAGGAAGAAATTCTAATTCAAAAAAACATTATTAATGCTTTTGAACAATTTAAAATTAAGTTTGAATCTTTTCAAATTGATGAGGTTTTGAAAGACACTTACGATTTACCGGAATTGTTACTTAGCAAACTTGAAGGAAATGAAACAGTTGTTGCGTATTTAAGTAAATTAAAAATCCTTAAAACTTATTTATCTAGTTCTAATCAATCATCAAAAATTATTGCAAATTTAATAACAACGAAAAATAAGTTAAGTGAACATTTAATAGAATATCATAATAAACTTAAAGAAGATGGTATTTGTCC
>Ga0247807_10001530_pt1 | contig 13450 bp, 10 predicted proteins | sample UWRJL074202C1_FD_179931 | JGI IMG/M metagenome (GOLD analysis project Ga0247807, IMG submission 179931) | Plant litter microbial communities from Arlington Agricultural Research Station in Wisconsin, United States - UWRJ-L074-202C-1 | ecosystem: Environmental > Terrestrial > Plant litter >...
GGGGACATGGGACGCGGTGATGAGGAGCGAGTATGGCCCGAGGGGATTGGGCGAGGAAGTGCAATTGTAGTCATTTTAAGCTAGGAGCCAGAGCAATGGCGTGCCGTGCCCGGGAGCGCTCAATATTTATGGCAGCACAGCATGAAAGGAGTTGACGGGGAAAGCGACGGATCGGAGAAGGTCGAGGAGATGAGGAATGCAGACAGAGCTATGCGGAGGTGAAGTAGGATGGGCTGTGGCTCTCAATCAGCTGTGGTAGTGGTGGTGATGTTGGTGTGGTTTCAACCTCCGTGCAGCAAGCGGGCCTATCTGATGGAGATTGCAAAGAAGCAAGGTTCAGCCAAGGGAGCAGCGAAAAAGTATAATTATATATTGACAACGGGATATGGATCTAAATGATATCCCAGCGTGCACGTTTGCATTCGGTCGAGAGCTGCGAGCGTGTGAGTATGTATGGTGGTGGTGATGGTGGTGGTGTTGATGTTGAAGGAGGAGGCACGCACGCACGCACGCACACACGCAACCGTGATTCCTCGCTGCCTCTGTGAGCCTTATCACAGTTCGTAGCACCGTATACTACTACTACTGCACACTGTCCTGTCCTGTACCGTACTGTAATGGTAGGGAATATGTATGGTTGGGTGTGATGGAGATGGGAAGGTTAGAGGTTCTGGTGGAGCACTAGCTTTTCGTGGAGATCCTTAGTTAGCCTAGACTGACTACAAGACAGTCGTGGTGGCCAATGCTGGTCAAGGGCGATGCGCCTTCGTGGCCGGCATTAGCTGCATCCCAACACCACACTGACCACACACATCAACACATATACCTGCCAGACGTATAGCATACATACGCGGTATATCGGATATATTGAGATGCATGGAGGCGTGCATAGGTATCTACACACTCCCGTACACGGAGCTGCATTCCCCCATCATCCATTTATTCCCATCATTATATACTACTACTCTACAGTACAGGCAGTAGATGAAGAAGAGCTAGCTGGGTTCCCATCTTCGCTCCCCAGCTCCCCATTTCCCTTCCCTCCTTTCCCACCCGACCGGCGAAAGCACACCTTTGTAACGCCCCAAGACCCTATTAAGTTCAGAGTCAGCCTCCCAGCTCAGCACAGCGGCAGACCGGGGATCAAACCAACCCAAACCAAGCCATAAGCCAGTCGCCAGCCCAGAGCTTGACGCTAAGATAACGGTGGAGCATGGGAGCCATGGGAGGCATGGGAGCGTGGACGTGTTGGTCGTTGGTGTGGTGTTGTGGACCTGTGGGGTATGGTCGGCCAGTTCGAAGGAATTGGTGTGGTGCCACGGGGCGATCCCAGCGCGAACCTCCATCCAAGCTTCAGAGATGCCAGGTCAGGCAGGGTACGATTGTAACCATCAAGATATTAAACGAGAGTACTACTTCTCCCCCCATCACCAACAACAGACAAAGTGAAGTGATAATCAGAAAAAGAAAACATAAAATTCTTATTGTGAGGGACTACATGGCTAAGTTAAAATAACAAAAACTAAGCTGATCATTCCGTTGATCTGGCCAAACTCTCTTTCGAGCCAACTCTCAACTACTCCACACAAATTACGCCACTAGAGCCAGGATAGACTAGGCTTTGACGACCTGAAAGACCTGATATCCAAAAAACGTCCTGTCTCTTATAGAAGAATATTAGCTAGCAAGTATTGCCAATGTCTTGTGCTGACCTCTCGCCGCGAGAGCTTCCACAGCTTGTCACTCAACAAACACACTGTTATAGGGTATATTGGAAGATTTGTAGAGATTCTCATTGTTACATGAAGCTTTCATTAATCCTGTCCACAATTTTGCTAAACACCCAGCGCCATTTCTCCATCAAAATCAAACCAGTCTGACGCCTATTTCAACCTGATCACTAGTCCTTGCTTATCTTATCCAATATCTTCACTGCACTGGAACTTGAGTGAGAACATCAAATGCTCCCGTTCCCACTTTGCTCATCCGCCCTATCACAATCCGTGAGCTGGGGCTCGTGAGGTCGTCAAAATCCCCATCGCAGACCGCCTCGGCCAGGAACCCAACCGTCGTTTCGAAGCTCATCTTCATGAAAGGACTCACGCTGCCCTTTAGTCCGTTGCGACTGAAACCTACGAAGCCACCTCCACGGGTCATGAAGTCGGCGATGAGATTCAAATGTCTTTGGTCAACGCTGATTCCATGACCTCCAAAGACACCAGATAACTCCTGAATGATGGTGGCTCTGCAAGCTTCCACACCGTACACGCGAAGCATGGCCACGATGTCGTTTGTAGATATTTTGTTCGGATTGATGAAACTCGAATACATGTGCATGGATTGAAGATTTACTCCCGCGGTGTGTACTACCGAAACATCTTTACTCTCTCCAGTCAAGAAGTCTTGGATTTTCTCCTTGGCCACAAATGTGCAAGCCCCGATGTCGGTAATCTTCTGGATCTCAACTTCACGGAGGACCTTTTCGACAATGGTAAGCATGAGTAGCTTGTCAACATCTGCCTCATACTCAAGAGAGAGGCGGCACCATTCGCCGTCCTTCTCGTCCCATTTGAAGCTAACGAAGTCGTTGCATTTCTTCTTGACCTCGGCTTCACGATCTATAGATACGGTAGTCGGTACGTCCTCTTCTTGCGGTACATCATCGTCATCGATATCAGCTGCTGCCGGAGGACTATGGCCGATGCCCTCGTCGATGTCCTCTAAATCTTCCGGATCCATGGCATCCTTTTGGGCTCGTGCCTGTATTTCGTCGTCGTCATCATCATTCGCTCCATAGCTCACAGCTTCTGCACGGTTTGCTCTTTGCTTATCATTGGTAGCATCATCTTCCTCTTCTTCGTCGTCGTCATCCTCATCACGCTCTCTCACCGCCTCGGGCCTTATTTCCTTCACCGCACGTGATGCAGTTCCAATCTCAGCTACCTTCTTTGCCTTGGGGTCTTTGCCCTTTTTGAGAGCCTTGCGAGTGAGAAATTGAAGTCGAGGCGCGAATCTGTACTGGAGTGCTTTAATAACGTCAAACTTAGTGATAGCGTATGTTTTCGTATATTCAGCAGACGGGAAAAGCTTGATATCGATATCGTATATTTTAGCCTGCGCATAAGCCACGCCTCGGTCGATTCGCTCTTTCACAGTAGCTTGATCCACTACTTCTGAAAGAAATAGCTCACTAATAGACTTCGCAAACCTCTCGCCCTCGTCAGTAGAAAGCTCTTCGTTCAGTTGTAGCGTCATTGACGGAGTTGATATTTTACCACTAGCAGTCATAACTATTTCTCTTAGACGTGGGATACCCAGCGTCACGTTCTTTGTGGAATGACCTGCCAAATGGAAGGTATTGAGTGTCATCTGGGTTGAAGGTTCCCCGACCGACTGGCCTGCCACGATTCCCACAGCCTCTCCAGGATCGACCAATGATTTTAGATATTTTGCCATAAGCATTGGCTCTAGTGTCTTCTGGGTATACAAGCCTTTCGAATTGCTCTTATTCTTTTCCTTAACCAGCTTATCCGGATTACCCTTCAAGTAACTTGTTACTTCGCTGTAATAAGACTCGGAGGTAGCAAATGCATGTCTTGCAGGGTTGTATAAAGACTGGACCGGATCTGGACCGGAATTGTGATGTATACCATTAGCCTGGGCGGATTTTATAGCCTTCTTCATTTGCTTCAAGATCACATCCTTTTCTTCGATTATTGTATTGAATCCTCCCTCGTCTGTATTAAGCTGGTGCATCTCAGAATCAAGGTTCTGTAAGATGAATTTGAAATCCCGCAAATGCTTTTGTTTAGTCACATCTAAGCCATCCTCACCATACAAAAATTGGATCATTGAGCCATCTGAATCCCGTACGGACGTGTCGTATTCTACCTTTAAGCCCTCCATACCTTTAATTAGACATCTCTGCAGATAGCCGGATCGAGAGGTTTTGACAGCAGTATCAATCAAGCCTTCTCTTCCAGCCATGGCATGGAAGTAGTATTCTTGTGGGCGAATTCCGGTCAAGAAACGATTGACGATATAGCCTCCAGCCCGGATATTTGTTTCGAAAGGCTTGAAGCATGGAAGCGATTTGCCGCTTACCATCACAGGTACTCTCCGACCTTCTAAGACCTGTTGGCCAAGGTTACATGAAATGAGGTTTGCATTGACAGCACTTCCCTTTGCTCCCGAAGTAGTCATGTTCTGCATTTGATTCTTGGGGAACTGCTTGACCAAGCCGCCTGGAAGACAAGCTAAGGTAATTGATGATGATAGATTCCCGGATGCGCTATTCATTAACATGTCCAGGCCAGCCTGTTTGGTATCGTCTCTCAAGACGTCTTCTAAGCGACTAAGAAGTTCTTTGTTGGTATCACTGGGAACTTCATCATTTAAGCCAACATACTTAGCAGCAACAGCAACGCCAAGATCGTTTGCTGCTCTAAGCTTTTCTTTACGCAATTTGTCGCCTTGTGGGGTTAATCGAAGATCGTCCATACCACAGGTGAAAGCTCTCATGTGGAGATATTTGGTGAGGAGTCGACCCAAAATGCTAAGAACTTTACCAGCGGTCGCTGGTCCGTAGGCTTCATGGATGGAGTGAATGAATCCGCCCCCAGACGGTCCAATCTGGGACTTGTCAAGAATACCAGTGACAAACTCTCCCCCATGAATCAAGACCTCGCCTTCTTCAGACGTAGAACCCCATCGATCAGCAGGAGTAGAAGTTTTGCTAGCAAGGTATAGGGGGCCACAATAAGGTGGGGTGATATTTTTCAAAATCGTGGTGATTACCTGTTTGCCAGTCCAGCGAGGTACAGGCTTTAAGATTGCTGGTGGTACCGTTTCGATACGGTCACCAACTATATGGCCGCTTTCTGGACGGAGACAGTTGTAAATAAGCTGCTGGTAGCTTGCCCGATCGAAAAACGTGTCTCTGTTGCAAAGCCAAACAGATACGGAAATATGATCTTGAATTAGACCACGCAATGGTTTTCCAGATGTTGCTACTAAATATTGATGGTCTGTATCGGCGATTTGCAACGCCTCAGCTCGAGCGATCTCATTTTGAGGGAAGTGCATGTTCATTTCATCTCCATCGAAATCGGCATTGTAAGTGTTACAATTTGCGTAGTGCATACGAATCGTTTTCTCGCCGGGGAGTACTCTTGCTCTATGACCCATGATTGATGGTTTGTGTAAGGTTGGTTGACGATTCATGAGCACCACATCTCCATTTGTCAAATGTCGATGAACCTTCTTATTCCGTCCACCATTCGAACTACCGCCGGAGGTGGCTAGCAGTTGGTTTGCCAATGCCAGACGTTCATCAGGAGTTTTTGTGCGGAGACTAATCACCATCCCGTTCTCATTCTCAATTGCTGCAGCACCGGGCCATTTGTCGATTCCATTGATAACTGCTTGCTGCAGCTCCTTAAAATTATGGCTGGTGACAGGCTCGGGGTATGTTAACTTTTTGGCGAAAACTGGAGGTACTCCAATCTCGTTCGTTTCTATATTTGGATCTGGGGATATAACACTACGGGCAGCAAAATTTACCCGCTTTCCCATCATATTCTTTCTGAAGAGTCCTTCTTTCTTTTCCAGCTTTTGTTTGATTCCATCTTCATTCTTCTTGCCGGCGGCACCTTGTATAGGATTTCGATCACGATCAATCAATGAGTTGACGGCATCTTGCAAGGCACACCAATCCTCCTGTAAATCCTGATAGTCTCGGCGCCGTCGATTAGGGTTCTCTTCAGTATTCCCCTTGCTGATCTCCTGGTAGATCATCACTATGTTTTCGGCGCGTTTCAAAATGAGTTTATAGAGATTGTTTTGTTGGTCCTCAGAGAGATCGTTCTCCCCAGTTCTTGCCTCTGGTCGATACTTATTAGGGGGTACCAACAGAGTTTGCAGGAAAAACATGTCCGCGGTGACCTTTGTAGGCTGCTTTAAAGTGGACCTTGAAGAATAGACAAGCGAGAATATCTCTTGCTCTTGCTCGAAAAGTGCCTCCAAGGAAGCCTTAACCTCTGTTGCGTTGACAAATCGTTGTGCAGTCTCAACCTTTGCTTTGGGGCTTTTCTTGATCTTCGGGCCAGAACTGGCCATAACAACATCTCCGTCCACATCGAGATCCTCACCATCACCCTCTTCATCCTCCCCATTCGAGGATGAATACATATCAGCCACTCCTTCATCAAAGTCTCCGGTGGGCTTTTCTCCTTGCTGTATCTTAACGACAGAATTGACAGCCTTGAAATCTCCTTGAGCCATCTTGGCTTTGTCCTTCGGACTCAGTGCCTTTTCGAAAATTTTGACGTACTTATCTTTCCTGTAAGTCGGCGATATACCTTGGCAGTTACGGCAAGCTTTCCCTGCTGATATGCTTTTCATAAAATCTTTAATCACAGCCTGTCTTGCTGTCGAAACTCCTTCGTTTTTCTCTCGTTCCCAGTCCCAAGAGACGTTTTCCTTCGCAGCTGCCTTTATAGACTTCTTCACAAACAAATTCCTCCTGCGCATGATATCATCTACAGGTGATTCGTCTGAAGACTCGCCGCTAACTTCACCTTCCTTTTGCTTTGGTAACACATCGATGTTTTCTATTTCCTCTGCTGCCGCGATCAGACCGTTCTGGATTAATCGTAGCTTGCAATAATATCGATTTACCTCTCGGCGAGACATCTTCAGCTTATCGCAATAGGAACATTTCGACCGGAGAAGACGCAAAGCAATACTCATAAATGTTGGGTGATAGACAGGGACTGGTAATTCGATATGGCCGACATGGCCGGGGCAGGCAAAGGCAGGAAGATTACATGTCGTGCATCTATGAGAAACATCAGCAAAATGATTTGAATCTTCGTGTATAAGAGAACGAACGAGTTGTCTCCCCATGCTCCGAGAGCTGGATCGTATAAACCTCCCGGTACTGGATGTAGGAGTGTATCAAAAGTGGCTGGATTCTGGATTTGCTTCACAGATAGAGCTTTAATTTCGTCGGAGGTGTAAAAGCCGAATTCAACAGCAGCAATGGCTGACGGCACGGGCTGTGAGATATTCATTTTGACCCCAATTCAAGCCCAACTGAAGCAGGTGCAAAAGTAGTACCAATTGGTGGTCAAACGAGAGGACTTGCCCTGGTAATGTTCGACATCTAATTGAGTTAAGTTCAGAAGTAGAAAAAAAAGTTACGATACGCACTGATCACATCCTTATCGTCAATCACGTGATCGTGAAAGCTCCCAGGCTAGCCAACAAACCTCCAAATTACCGACTTTGTTCAACCTCTGAACTACTGTTCAGAAGCTCTCGCAACCACCTCCCTCTTCCTAGTCCTTAACCACCTCCTCTTATCTAGCTATGGATCGACCGAAAGCAAAACCTAAGGCGTCGCCCATCTTCTCACCTCGCCATGATACTTCCAGTCGCGTCGGGAAGCCAGAATCGGCTGCAGACAAGCTTGCTTCCCTGAAAGCACGAGTCGCAGCTGCAGTAGGTAGCAGTAAAGCAAAGGCCCCTAATAGCGGATTACCTACAAGTATGGTTTCGGCAAGAGGTGGACTTAATGTCGATTTACACCCAGCTTTGCAAAATATGGGGCAGTACAAGCCCTCAAAAACCGTCGCTCCTAAGTTTGCAACCAGTATTGGAAATGCTCGGCCAAAGCACGAAAAACCTGCGCCTAAGAAACAGCTTGATCTCTCTGGTCCTTCAACAGAGGAGATACGTAACAACCCATATTTCGATAACAGCCTAGGGGGCCAAACGGCGACATTAAAGAACAGACATTCAAAGGCACTTATCTTTAATCAGAAGGGGAAATACATAGAGCAAGGAGCTGCATTGCGAAGACAGGCGGCCCTTGAGGCACTAAAGAAGCGTATTGCTGATTCGTCAAAGAAGATCGGAATCGATGATGATGTTGCTACGGAATCGAAATACCTTATTACGGACCTTCCAGATATAGAGTGGTGGGATGAAGGCCTAGTAGATGGAAAAAACTACGACAGAATTGAAGATACCAGATTTTTGAAGATTGATACCCACGACTCGATCATTACCGAATACATCCAACATCCCGTGCTCCTTGAACCTCCACAAGAAAAAAACACCCCTGCTCCAAAACCTATGTTCCTTACTGCTAAAGAGCAAGCCAAATTAAGACGTCAACGTCGCATGGCTGAATTGAAGGAACAACAAGCTAAAATTCGTTTAGGCTTGGAGCCTGCCCCCCCGCCAAAGGTAAAGAAGGGTAATCTAATGCGGGTTCTTGGTGAGGAAGCAGTCAAAGATCCAACTGCAGTAGAGGCGCGCGTCAACCGCGAAATAGCTGCGCGTCATGAAGCCCACGTGGAGACGAATGAGGAGCGCAAATTAACGAAAGAACAACGTCACGAGAAACTTGCCCTGAATCAGGAAAAGGATGCTGCAAAAGGCATTCATGTGTTGGTTTTCAAGATCAACAATTTATCAAATGGCGCCCATCGGTTCAAAATTGGGAAAAATGCTGAGCAGATGGCATTAACGGGAGTCTGTGTCATACATCCTCGATTTTGCTTGGTCATCGTCGAGGGAGGTGAGCACAGTATACGGCAGTATCGAAAGCTCATGCTTAATCGTATCGACTGGACGGAGAACTCACCCACACGGATCAAGGAAGGCACAAAGGCTGAGGCTTTACAGGATTGGCTCAAGGCTGAGGACGAGAAAGGAGAGCTTAAAGATTTGACGCTGAATAAATGTGAGCTGCTATTTGAGGGTGAACAGAAGTCGAGAGCCTTTAGAAAATGGGGCAGCAAGGTTTGCGAGACGGATAATACAGCCAGAGACGCTCTGACCAGGGCAAAAATGGAAAATTTCTGGACCATGGCTAAGAATAAGCCATAGAGCTATTTATTAATTAGATCTGGATTCTTCCTACGCTCTTTTTCGTTGTATTGAGACTTATGTAATAATGTAACATCCATTCAACGGTAAACCAGTTCATTGCATATTGCTTTTATCATTAGGTGTGTTCTCGAATCACGCAGCTAAAGAAGACGATATGATCTAGTATACCAATAAACCGAACGCCATCCTTGATTGTGTTTTTCAGCTCGTTGCGCCGCGTGTTTAATATGCCATCATTTCCATTTCCATTTCCGCGTCTTCATCAAATCCGAACTCGTCTTCATTAGCCACCATTTTCTGCAATCCAGATTCGACTTTTTTCATTTCCTCCTCGTGTCTCTGCAACGCCCTAACCTCTTCTTCTCCTTGCTTCTCTTGGTGTTTGTGCAGGTCTTGAATACTCCATGTACTTATACCCTCCTGATCCCTGGTATTGAATGGCTGCGCTATTGTTCGCAAGAACTTCTTCGCGCTTCCAACTGCCATATCGGTGCTGAGGTTTACTTCGCTTTCTTGAATTGCTTGATTGATCCATTTTGGCAGCTGGTTTCGCTTTTTCAGGAAGCGTTTGTCGGCCAATACCATGATTCCGTAGTCATCTTTCCCTCGAAGGACACGGCCTAGACACTGAGCTGCGTGACGCATAGCATCAAAAGAGAGGAAGTCATTTTCCTTAATGCGGTATGTCTCTCGTAAGAATTCAAGACGAGCTTTCAATATTCTCGATTCAGTGTACTGGAAGGGAACCCCAATACAAAGCACAGTTCGTCCATACTGATGGTCGAAATCTATACCTTCGCTAACCTTCCCACGAGCGACACATAGTAGAATAGCACCACGCCCGTTACAGCAAGCCGTACGGTAGGTTTCAAGCGCCAGGGATGTTTCCTGTGCATCAGGCGTTTCCACCAAGATGAGTTTGTATTTCCAGACTTCATCCAATATACCCATCCCTTGCCACATACTAATTATCGATTCCATATAAAGATAAGAAGGGAAGAAAACCACCATCCCATCAGGGGTCAATTTTGAGAACTCTGTCAGGATGTTTCCATAGTTACGAACCACCGATGGTTCATTGCGTACTTGAAAACCGGACGAGACATTCACCTGGTCGGAACCTCGGGTTATTATTAATGGCAAGAAAGATCGTCGCGCAAGGGTCATGGCGTATGATTCTTGTACCACAACTTCAAAGCCGAGCATCTTAGGATACATCTCCAGAGGTGAAATCGTACCAGAGGTGATAATGACAGATGAAAATCGATCAAAAACTGGTTTTATTGCAATGGCAGCATCAAGGCAGGTAAAGTGGAGGACAGGATTAGGGACCTCAGCTGTGTCTGATTCATATGGTTCCAAAATGAGGAGGAATCCCTTTTCGTAAGTAGCAACGAGAGTAGCGAATGTAGCTACTTCTTGGAGAGGCTGATAGTCTTCGATATTAGTCAGTTCTAGAGTTCTGACCAGAGACGTAAGTCTTTCGGCGCAAAATCGTAGGGGTTTTTTCTCAATAAATGTGTACTCTTTCAGATGAGCCAGAAATGATGCAGGTGTCTCTGATATAACTTGCCGTACCTTCATCCGAGTTTTCAAGTATTCAATAAATCGCATGAGGAATGTTACGAAATGTTCTGCTCGTCGTATATTTCCAGGAACGGCCTCTTGTAGGAGGTCGTCTGGCAGTGCCGGATTGGACATGAACGCATCTTCTTCACGAGCCTCTCCCGCCTCCCTTAGACCTTCCACCAACGTCTTATACTCGTTACTGAGCTTTTCCGCATCACTATCTCTCATTTCTTTGATCTTCTTCTCCAAGTTCTTTGCTCCGCGAGATGATTTCCGCAACGAGTCTTCCGTGATATCAGTACTAAGCGATTCAATACAGACGTTGTCGATGTTATGTGCTTCGTCAAAAACCACTATGCAGTCCTTGGACAGTTCTTTCGAGACCCGCTCTGCAATTTTAGGATCAAGTAGGTAGTGATATGAGTAAATTATCACATTGCAAAACGACATCTAATAACAATTAGCTGCGCATTCGAGGTCAAATAATGTCTACTTACCATTCTCCGAGATGTAAAGTATGGACATTGCTTTTTTTCTTCGCCATATCTCATTATCCCATCTAATGTCCACACCCCATTTGGAATGAGGTTATGAGGTTCTAGGAGATCCAAATTCTGGAAATTATTAATTTTTGGTCGTAAAGGGAGGAAGGGTAAAACAACATCATGGTAAATGCAAACCGGTACATCTTCACCCCTCTCCTTTTTTTCTTTCACAAAACCGGCGGTTAAACTTCGACACTTCGCATCAACAATCGTTCCACTCTTTTCCCGTTTGACCTCAGGGTGAAGGCAGAGATTCTTTCGACTCGTCAACCCCATCCCACGAAATTCTTCTTCATAACCAAGCTGCTCCGCGCGATACTTCATCAACGCTTTTAGTTCTGCTAAAGCCTTCTCGATTTCAGACATAGTACCTGCATAAATTAGATGATGCTATGTGAGCGGTTTTGATGTCCAACTCACGTGAACAGTATATTAGTTTCCGGTGCTCTGGGTAGTATTGTTGATATGCTACGATGAGCGATAGGAGTGACACGGTTTTTCCTGTCCCCGAAGGCATCTCCAGTACACAGTGCCCTTTCGCATCAAGCGTTTCTGTCCAGATTAGCTGGTAGTCAGTTAGATCCAGAACCCAGCTTACTTTTAAGATCACACATATAGCTTCATCTCAAGTAATTAGCTATGCTACAAAGCAGATTCTCCGGCAATAGTAAACTTACGCATATTGCTCTACCGATTTCAATGTTAGTATTCCAAACATTCATTGTTACAGGTCTTGCATTCTTACCTGGATATATCCTTGGATACGGGAAGAGCACCGGCAAGTCACTACAGTGCACTCTTGTTAGCTTCCTGATACACCACAGTCTCATTCTATGCTTACTCAATATTGAACTTCATGTTGGACTATACTGAACCCAACACTCAAGCTGAGGAGCTTCTAAGAGTCGATGAAACGGTGTTTGTTGCCTTCAAGATATTTTAGGGCGAGGTTGCCAAGACAAAAGCTTGGGGCTCCACATTGTTGTGGGTCGGCTAGCATTGCTTTCAACCACATGTTGTCGCAGTGAGAATTTCCTGACTAGATTATACACAGAAATACCAACTGGATATGCTTCCAAGTGCCTCAAATTATGACCGATGAATTTGATATGCCAACTTTCGCCTTCCATGAACTAGATTATGTACCTTGGGGGGTTGGTGGTGTCTTGGCACCATAGTAAGTCTCAATCCTATTGCCTCCTTTGAGAAAGGAAAAGAAGACGTAGGAATTAGGCAGGCTCTAATGGCATCATTATTCAGTTGCCCCAGGGGCTGAAGCAATCTTGATATATAAATTTATATGTCATCCTAGTGTAGGACTAATTTCTTGAATAGCATTGAGACGCCAGCAGCCACAAGTAAGAACATCTAGTGTGATATCCGACCTCTTCTTTGTACTTAAGGTACGGAAGTATCGTCTCAGTTCTGATCGAGCCTAAAATTATGCTCAGTGACCACAAACTGACACACGCTAATTCATGATTCCAGTGCGAGCAGCAGCAACGCTAATGGGGCTTGATCTAACCTCTGGCTCAATTTTGGATCCTTCATCTGAGGTAGCCTTACGAACAGTTGTATGCGATCTCGGCTGTGGCGATGGTGACTTTCTTGTCAACTTGTTAAATCATCTCAATATCGACAGCTGCTCGATTTCTGCAGTCCATGGCGTCGGTATAGATTATGATGCTCAACTTATCCAAAGCGCAATCGACAGATCATGTTCAGCAGGTCAAAGTGTCCAGTGGCTCAAGTATGATTTCAACGAGGATAAAAGTGATCTGGCCAGCCAACTTTTGGACATATACCATATCACACACGTATTCATCTATCTATTGCCCAAGCAGTTAGAGCTCGATAAAGTGCGTCGGATATTAACACGCCTATGCGAGAGGTTAGCAATGTTCAAGCTACCTGTTGCGCATGTATACTTACCATTATAGCGGTGTAACAGTCTGCTGCCATAAGTTTCAGCCGGCTTACCTAACGGGGACGAGACATGATATTATGATGGATTTGGTAGTCTACGAAAAGTCCCTAGGCTTGGCTGGAGTTCCTGCTACTCTAGTTGATGTTCTTCCTTGCAAGTAAGAGTTATTGTTTCAGGCGAATGGGATGGTCGTGAGGTGGGGTTAGCAATAGCGAAATGATACCATTTGTTACTTACCGATAATAAGAAAGAAAATATCTGAAAGAGTAAGGGCTTGAATTTTGCATCCGCCTCCAGCCAATTCACAAGTATGTAATGATGTCCAACTCGAGATTGTAATTATCTAGTATAAAATACCACTTGATTTCACCTTCAAAACCCAGAATGATATCATCGAAATGTCTATGAATTTGGTCATATTTAATTAATGCTCTACGTAGGCATGGACGAGCGATGAAAAGCTAATTATCGCGCAATAAATTTGTATCTCCCTTTCACAACATCACTG
>Ga0247807_10001533_pt1 | contig 13433 bp, 15 predicted proteins | sample UWRJL074202C1_FD_179931 | JGI IMG/M metagenome (GOLD analysis project Ga0247807, IMG submission 179931) | Plant litter microbial communities from Arlington Agricultural Research Station in Wisconsin, United States - UWRJ-L074-202C-1 | ecosystem: Environmental > Terrestrial > Plant litter >...
GCCTTATCTTTGCTATTCTTGACCAAGACCAACGTCAAATTTTAATGAAAGATAAAGAATTCGACTTTAGCTTCGCATTCGGTACCCTCGGTCGTTTCCGTGTGAACGCCTACCACGAACGTGGTAACCTCGCGGGTGCCTTGCGTTTAATTCCAAACGAAATTAAATCTGTGACTGAACTTGGTATGCCGCAAGTAGTGATGGGCTTTGCTGATTATCCACGCGGGTTAGTACTTGTTACCGGGCCAACAGGTAGCGGTAAATCAACCACCTTGGCTGCGTTGGTTGATAAAATTAACACCGAAAAATCGATGCACATTATTACTATCGAAGATCCGATTGAGTTTACTCACAAATCGAAAAAGTCAGTTATTGTCCAACGAGAAGTGCACTATGACACCTACTCATTTAGCGCCGCGCTTCGTTCAAGCCTTCGCCAAGACCCAGATGTCGTGCTAATTGGTGAGATGCGTGACCTTGAAACTATTTCAGCAGCAATTACTATTGCTGAAACCGGACACCTTGTGTTCGCGACGCTCCACACCAACTCGGCCGCGCAGTCAATTGACCGTATGATCGACGTTTTCCCGCCGCACCAACAACCACAGGTGCGCGCGCAACTTTCAAACATTCTTATGGCAATTTGTTCACAACGCCTCGTTCCATCAATTGGCGGCGGGCGAGTAGTAGCCGCTGAAGTGTTAATCGCTAACCCAGCAGTTCGCAATATTATCCGTGAAGGTAAATCACATCAACTCGATGCGATTATTCAAACCGGTGCTGACGTGGGTATGCAAACTATGGACCGTACCCTCGCAAGCTTGGTGCAAGCCGGTACTGTGACGTATGACAGTGCGCGTGAGTACGCAGTTGATTTAGTTGAATTCGAAAGGCTTATGAGAGGCTAATTACGTGAAAAAGTTTACCTACGAAGCACGCGACCAGGCGTCGAACAAAATTATTAAATCAAGCATTCAAGCTGATTCTGAAACCGCTGCCGCTCGTTTGCTTATTAAACAAGGCTTTGTTCCACTTAATGTAAAGGAAGAAAATGGCCAAGGTGGTTTTCTTGCAAAAATTACTGGCCGTATTACCACAAAAGACAAAGTGGTCTTTACCCGACAGCTCGCTACCCTTATTGGTGCTGGCTTGCCGCTCAGTCAAAGCCTCCACACTGTCATGGAGCAAACCCAAAACAAGCAACTACAATCGGTTATTCAAGATATTTCCGGTTCAGTTGAAGGTGGTCGCTCTCTGTCTGATTCATTTGCTAAACATCCAACAGTATTTAGTGAAGTATTTATTGCACTTATTTCTGCCGGTGAGCTTTCGGGTACACTGGATGAATCGCTGCAACGCGTGGCTAACCAGCAAGAAAAGGATGCCGCCATTGCCGGTAAAATTAAGGGTGCCTTAACGTATCCAGTCATTGTATTGTTTGTGATCTTCGGTGTATTGATATTCATGTTAGTAACGGTAGTACCGCAAGTTGAGAAGTTATACGACGACCTTGGTAAAAACTTACCATTCCTTACTCAGTTGATGGTTGACGCAGCAAATGTACTTACCCAATTTTGGTGGTTGGCTATTATCGTTGTGGGTATTAGCGTGTATTTCTTCCTCCAGTTCCTTAAAACTGAAAACGGAATTAAATTTGCTGACACCTTTAAAATAAAGGTGCCGTTGTTTGGGCAACTCTTCCGAAAGCTGTATATGGCCCGCTTTGCTCGTACTGGGCAAACGCTGTTAAGTACTGGGGTAAGTATGCTCGATATGATGAAGGTGACCAGCCGAGCTATTAATAATACACTTATTGAAAGTGCAATTTTACGAGCTGCAGACAAAGTCCAAGGTGGTAAGGCGCTATCGGTTGCACTTGAACCAGAACCAGTTATTTCTCCTCTCGTTCCACAAATGATTAAAATCGGTGAGCAGTCTGGCCGCATTGACGAAATGATGGGTAAAGTAGCCCAGGTATTTGAAGACGAGCTCGATGAACAAATTCGCACCATCTCAACACTTATTGAACCAATTTTAATGGTCGTTTTGGCGGTGGTAGCAGGCGGTATGGTGGGAGCGATCCTCTTACCAATTTATGGCCTGGTTAACGGTATACAAATTTAAAAAAAACGTATAGACAACTTAGCATAAGTAGTTTAGTATTAATCTAAACGTATATAACGTTCATTTGAAAGGTGGGATAATTCCTATGAAACGTACAGAAAATAATAAAGGTTTTACAATCATCGAAGTTGTATTGGTACTAGCAATTGCTGGTCTAATCTTCTTGATGGTCTTCATCGCATTACCAGCACTACAAGCTGGTCAACGTGATACTGCTCGTAAGAGCGACGTAAGTAACGTAGCAGCAGCTGTGAACAGCTACTCTAGTGCCAACCGAGGCGCTTTCCCTGCGGACGGAACTGGTCTTGACACTCAATTGGGTGCAAGTGGTTCAGGTACAGGAAAGACTTACGAAGCGCTTTCTAACAACGTTACAAGCGTAGTAGTGAACAGCTCTAAGCCAACTAACGTTGTTGCTGCAGATGGTGTCATTACTGTTTACAAAGGTATGAAGTGTGGAACAAACGGTGCATCAGGTGCTGTATCACTTACTGCTGGAACAGCTCGCGGTTACGCTACTGTGACACAACTTGAAGGTGGTAACAAAACTGGTTACTGTCTTAACACCTAGTCTATAGGGTAAGTGCAAAAAATGCGCAGGCGATTCCGTCTGCGCATTTTTTAATTACCCCGTGGTATTATAGAGCTTATGAATGATGTCTTTATTTATGTTGCACTGGTATTATTTGGTGCGGCACTCGGAAGTTTTGCTGCCGCTTCGGTTTGGCGCTTGCGGGCTCGACAGCTTGTGGCCGATAAGAAGGCTGGTGAGGAGTATGACAAGAAAGAGTATAAACGTCTCAAGAAAATCATCGCCAAGCCCTTAGACGACCACTCACAGTGTCTCCACTGCGACTATAAGCTGAAGTGGTACGACATGATACCGATTGTCAGCTGGTTAGCGCTAAGAGGGAAGTGTCGTAACTGCCGCAAGCCTATTGGCTGGTTTGAATTCCTTATGGAAATTGGGCTCGCTGCATTCTTTGTGCTGTCGTATGCTTTTTGGCCTGGCGGACTTGAAACCGTCTATGAAATGGCTCACTTTGCACTCTGGTTGATTGCGGGCGTCATTATGTCGATATTATTCGCCTACGATGTTAAATGGTTCTTACTGCCAGATAAATTAAACCTAGCGTTGGCAATTGTTGGTGGAGCTATTGTTGGGGTGCGCATTGCGGAAACCGGCGACGTAGCCGGAACGCTTGTATCAGCCCTAGCTGGTGTCGCTATTTTAAGCGGGCTCTATGCAGTACTGTACTTCGTATCAAAAGGCCGCTGGATTGGTTTTGGTGATGTGAAACTCAACGTTGGGTTAGCTCTAATTTTGGTGGATTGGCAACTGGCGTTAACTGCCTTATTCCTAGCAAACTTTATTGGCTGTCTTGTTGTTATTCCGCTTTTAGCGACTAAAAAACTCGAGCGAAATTCGCATGTACCATTCGGCCCATTGCTTATTGCTGGCACCATTTTAGCGTTCTTTTTAGGCTGGGTAATCTTGAATTGGTACCTGTCAATTATCGGCTTTTAAAAGGGCTTGAACCAGTAGTGCTTATGCTATAATTAAGGCCAGATGGGCAATCATAAACTGGCCGGATTTACGATTATTGAAACAATACTCTTTCTTGGAATCAGTAGTTTCTTAATTGTGGCACTGATTGCAGGGACTGGAAATTCCGTAAATATCCAACGGTACAACGATGCAGTTCAAACTTTTAAAGCAACGCTACAACAGCAATATGCTGATATTTCGAGTGTTCAAAATAGTCGTAACAACAATTGGTCATGCGGAAGTACTGTAGCTCCGGTTGTGACCGGGTCAGCGAGCGATAACCGTGGTCAAAGCAAGTGTATATTAATGGGTAAGTATGTACGCATCGAAGATGGTAAGATATCGATTTACCGCGTACTTGGATATCAGCAGGCAACAGCTACACTGGCGAATGATATTGTTTCACTAAAAAACAATTATCGTATGAATGTTCTAAGAGACGACGTCGATACCTCAACTCTGGAGTGGGGAACACGTATTTCATACCCTAAAACACAAGGCGGGAGTGCCAATGCCCCTTATCCAAAACCGCAAAACCCTCGCAAGTTAGCGTTGTTGATTGTTAGGTCACCCGACAGCGGCCAGATTTACACCTTCTCTACAAGCGACCCTGACGTACCGGATGATGCTAACATTAGCCCGGCTATATTATCAAATATGATCGTCGCCGGCGGTTTTTCACCCGGTGAAGCCCAAGGTGCACGGTTTATTTGTATTAATTCCGACGGACTGCTGAATGGTAACCCTTCGGCTGTGGTAGTGAATGCCTACGCTTCGAGTGCCAGTGCAATTGAAACTCAATCGAATGATTACATGAGTACCTCAGTGTTAGGATTTAAATGTTAAGGTTGAATACAATGCGCCGCCAAGCAGGCGATACGCTTATTGAAGTTCTTTTTGCGATGACGGTATTTAGCCTAATTGTAGTAACCGCACTAAGCCTAATGGGGCAGGGGGTTGCGGCGGCGCAACGTTCGCTTGAAATTACGACTGTACGTCAACAGATTGATGGCCAGGCTGAAGCCTTGCGTTTTATGCACGAAGCGTACGTAGCCGGCTACCAATCAGGCCAGACATTTAACCTTGTCGACGGTATTACTAGCCCGGCTGAAGAGTACTATAAAATTATTCAGTTTGTTACCGGCAAGCGCACCCAAGCCTCTAAGTTTGCAGGGAGTGCTAACTGTGCAATTCCCTCCAATACTTCAACAGATTTTGTTATTAACCCCGTTACGGCTCAGCTTATTACCACTGCTACTAAACCAGACGTGTTTAAAATAGCACCTATTGCTGCCCAGCTTACGTACACCGGCGGTAACCAGCTTGAGTTTAGCCAAGGTCTGTGGGTAGAGGGTGTACGTTCACCAGTCAGTGGTACAACTGCTGGTTATATTGATTTTCATATTCGGGCATGCTGGAATGTGTCTGGGTCTGATATCCCTATAAACCTAGGTACGATTGTGAGGCTCTATGAACCACGCTCATAAACAACAACGCGGCTTTACTATTATTGAGCTTACCTTAGCGATGACTTTTATTTCATTCCTACTGCTTGGTATTGCACTGACAATTATTCAAATTGGCGCCATCTACAACAAGGGGACGACCTCAAAAGAGATTAATCAGGCATCGCGAACAATTAATGCTGAACTCGAACGAGATATTTCATCCGCCAGTTCAATTGCGCTTGCAACCGATTACGTAATAACACCTTCGGTTGGTACGCCAGCTGGCGGAAGGTTGTGCCTCGGCTCTTATTCGTATATATGGAATTATGCGCAGGCCATCGACGCGGGTAATGCGAATGTTACGAAGTATCTTACTGCACCAGATAGTACCAAAGCGTCAGTTATTCGTTTAATTAAAGTGGCAGACCCATCGCGGGTGTACTGTGCAAAAAATCCTACTAACCCAGCTGCTTTAGCAAATCCAAACCTGCGCAGTACCGATACGCCAATTGTTCAAGAGTTGCTGTCAAACGGCGACCATGAACTCGGTTTGCATAATTTTGGGTTTATTACCCCAGTTCCTGCCTCATCAATTGATGCCAGTACCGGTCAACAAATTTTCTCAATGACCTATACCATTGGTACAGCTAAAGTTTCCGCTCTTAACCCTACTCAAACTGCGTGTTTACCTTCCGGTACTGCTAATGCCGACCCGTTATATTGCAACGTTCAACAATTTAGCCTTGTCGTAAGGGCAGGGAATGGGGTTAACTAGTAACAATGAAAAACATAAGCACTAACAAACAAGCTGGAGCCGTATCATTATTTGTCGTAGTATTCTTTATGCTACTCGTAACGGTCGTGACTGTCAGCTTCCTTCGTTTAATGCTTGCTGACCAACAACAGGCAAGTAATAACGACCTGTCACAAAGCGCCTACGACTCAGCCCAGGCTGGGGTAGAGGATGCCAAGCGAAAACTGTTAGAATTTAAAACATTCTGTAGTGTCAACAGTGTAGCTAGTTGCGATATTGCCAGCGATGCCAGCCACCTTTCAAGCGAAGTATGTAACGCAGCTCTCGCAACCAACGTTGGTGTACTGGCAACTGCTAAGACGAATGAAGTGTTAGTGCAGCAATCAGCGAGTACGAACGATTCACTGCTGAACCAGGCATATACTTGTGTCACCATCAAAATGGATACCGAAGATTATATTGGTAATGTACCGGCTAATGGTTCACAAATTGTGCCATTAACATCGGCGAGTGCGTTTAACAGGGTGCGAATAGAATGGTTTAGTAAAGAAGATATCACTGCCGGTTCGGGTACAACGGTGAACCTAACCGGTGCAAATGCATCTGGTCAGCCATTATATACTCAAGGACAGTGGCCTATTAATCGTCCATCGCTAATGCGGGCTCAGCTTATGCAAGTGCCGAAGACCAGTAGCTTTACTGTTGGCAGCTTCGACACCGTCAGCGGTGCTAATAGCAATGCGGCTACAATGTTCTTATACCCAACCAGTATTCCAGGTACCCCCGAGCTTGCGATGACGACGTACGACCAGCGTAAGACTGATCCGGCGGATGAACCTAACGCTAAAGATGCTCTTTCAACCCCAACAGCCATTAGCTGTACAACCAACCTTAATGCCGGCGGCTACGCCTGCAGTAGTACACTCGTGATTCCGCAACCAGTCGGGTCTACGACTGATGTAAACCGTTACGCTATGCTTCGTTTAACATCTTTATATAACGCCACTCACTTTAGGGTAACGCTATGGAATGGGCCGGTAAGCGCCGCTGCTGTTCCGGTATTATTCAAGGGTGTACAGCCACTTGTCGATTCAACTGGCCGAGCAAATGATTTGTTCAGGCGCGTGCAAAGCCGCGTCGATTTATTCGATACAACCTTCCCGTATCCAGAGGCGGCTATCGACCTAACGGGTAATTTCTGTAAAGATTTCGCGGTCACTGATACGCAACACATCGCTGGTTCCAGCGCTTGTACTCCTTAACAGAGAACGGCCAGCTTTTGGTTCTTCATTCTTAGCGAAACGGCTTCGCTCCGGGTCTTCTCGGGGCACCGGCTCCCGTTCAGACTCGGGCTGCAGATGTTTCTTAAAGAACGAAGAACCAAAATCTAGCCTTTACTCAATGAAGGATTACGATTCGCTATGAAACTTATCAAAGACTTCTTTTAAGTGAGCATCAGTCACGTGCGTATAAATTTGCGTAGTAGAGATATCCGCATGGCCAAGCATGGTTTGGACGCTACGAATATCGGCGCCGTTCATAAGTAGGTCGGTAGCAAAGCTGTGACGCATAGTGTGAGGGCTGACGTGCTTTGTGATGCCAGCTAAACGCGCGTATTTATTAATTGATCGCTGAATGCTACGCGCCGATAGGCGACGGTAATCTCCCGACATGTCTGGTTCGACGTTGCGGCTGTAGCTAATAAACAGGGGAGCCAGGCTGTCTTGGCGCATTGCTAGGTATTGTTCAACCCAGTCAGCTGCAGATTGGCTAATAAATACCGGGCGGTCTTTTTGGCCTTTTCCACGCACCATAAATTCGCGACGTTTAGTATTAATATGGTCACGATTTAAATTTACGAGCTCAGACACACGGAGCCCGCTTGAAAAGAATAATTCGATGATAGCCCGGTCTCGCAAGCCAGCTTCTTCTGACACATCAATGCCTTCAATGAGGCGCTGGACTTCATCGTAGTGCAAGAAGGTGACTTGCTTACGAGCAGTTTTTGGCAGCTCAATTTTTTCAGGGCTTAAAGAGGGGATATCGCGCTTCGATAAATATTTAAAGAAACCGCGAAGGGCAATAAGGTGATATGACTGAGTAATCATCGCTAATGTTTCGCCGCGTTCGTTTTCGTGACGGTTCAACCATAGGCGATACTTGCGAATCATTTCGCTATTAATATCAGCTACCTTAATGTCACCAGCAAATTCAGCAAAGCGGTTTAAGTAAAATTCATAATTTTCGGCCGTCTTAGGCATGCGACCACCCTCAACCTCAAGGTGCTCAATAAATTCAAGAATATAATCGGACAAGTACATACATTAAGCATAGCCTAAAACAGCGCTAACCGATACAATGGAACATATGCAATGGCTTGAAGCACTTGTTCTCGGGCTTATCCAGGGACTTACCGAATTTATTCCGATTAGTAGCTCGGGCCACTTGGTTATCGCGCAAACATTCCTCAGCGGCGCTTCTGACCACTTATTTTTAGAGTTTATTAACATTGGTACGATGTTAGCTTTATTTGTATTCTTCCGTAAACGTATTTGGGGAATTCTGCAGGATATATTTGTGAACCGCAAATATCGATTAGCTATAAATATTATTATCACTGTCTTGCCAGCTGGTTTGCTGGGGTTCTTTTTAGCTGATTTCATTTCGGTGACGCCATTCTTCTCGAGCGCAGTAGTAGTGGTGTTTACGCTCGCTATCGTGGGTGCGGTTATGGTCATTGTTGAAAAGCTTCCAAAGCTTTCACCGGTTCAAGATGGTGAAGCGCTGAGTAAACCTCGAGCGCTCATTATTGGACTGGCTCAAGCCTTGGCGCTTATTCCGGGCGTATCCCGTTCGGGCTCAACTATCCTAGCTGGCCGCTTTATGGGCCTTAAGCCTGCCGAAGCTGCTGAATATAGTTTTTTAGCTTCACTTCCCATTATGCTCGGTGTGACATTAAAGGTATTAGTAGGGGATAGTGAGTACTTAATGGCAAATGCGCCCACACTCATTCTTTCTAACCTGGCGGCCTTTATTGCGGGTATCTTTGCTGTTGGTTTCTTAATGCAATACCTTTCAAAACATTCATTAGCCATTTTTGGTTGGTATCGAATTGCGCTTGCGCTCGTACTGGCCGTTGTACTTTTGCTACAATGATATAAAGAATAACCGGAGATATATATGAGTCACATTGAACGAACGTTGATACTTTTTAAACCTGACGCTGTACAGCGGGGTGTAGTTGGTGAAATTTTAACTCGTTTTGAACGCGTTGGTTTGAAGATTGTGGGAACAAAGATGATCGCCCCAAACCGCGACCAATTCTACAAGCACTATGAAGAAATCGGCCAAGTGATTACTCGTCGTGGTGAAGATGTTTTTAATAATGTCCTCGAGAACATGGCCGATGGTCCAATTATCGCTATGGTCCTTGAAGGTATTGAAGCCGTTGAACTCGTACGAAAACTGGTTGGCTCAACAGAACCAAAATCCTCAGCCCCTGGTACGATTCGTGGTGATTTCTCACACATGAGCTATGGTTACGGTGATGCGCAAAACAAGGGTATTCCTAACCTCATCCACGCTTCAGGCGATAAAGATGATGCGGCTAAGGAAATTCCTCACTGGTTTAGCGACGACGAACTGTACGACTACAGTGTATTGAACGAAAAGTTCACTCGTTAGTTAAAAATATCTAAAAAATAAGCCCCCGGCAAATGCTGGGGGCTTCGTGTATAGAAACACTGCAAAACGATTCGCTGTAAGTAGTAATCTGTTAAAATAGACCGTATGCCTCGGTAGCTCAACTGGATAGAGCAGATCCGTCCTAAGGATAAGGTTGTAGGTTCGACTCCTGTCCGAGGTACCATGAAATTATGAAATGTACTTCGGTGGCGCTTATGGTAATATATACCCATGGCTACTACAAAAAAGAAAACAACGACAAAGAAATTATCATCAGCTAAAAACACGAAGGTTACGGCGCGTCCGTGGACATTACGTTTTTCTATCTTAACCATTGGTATTTACGCCATTGCAGTGGCAACTATTATTCTTGCGTCATTTTTCATTGCTAACCAGGTGGCGGTGCAAAAGCAGGGTGAACGCTACGACCGAATTCAAGCTATTTACAGTAGTTTAAAGCTTGATGAATCGTATCGAGTAGAGACAGCCAATGTATTTGGCGTGAAGAAATTCTACGAAAATGACAAAAGCCGTACCGTCTCGTCTGAAGTGAAGTATGTACATGGCGATACTGTCGCTAACACTGCTAAAGAGTTGAATGAAAAAATCAAAGCTGCTGGTTTCAAATTTATCGACGAGCCATACAAGGGGAGTGTCTTCACACAGTACCACTACAAGTCAGCTGACGGTGAATATATCCGCTTAAGTGTCTCAAGCAAGCCCTACGATGACGCCACGAGTAACGCCTATGTAATGGATAAAGACACTACTGATATCATCAACACGTTAGACAAAAACGCTGGCCCGTCTAATGTAGTTATTAAGGTTAACCTCGACGATAATAACGAGTAGATATGGCAAAAAAAGACCCAAACGCTAAAAAACTTGATTTCGAAGGCCAACGGCCAGATGAAGAGTTGTTGTTTGTGTTTCGTCGCCACCTCATTGCCATGCGTAAAGGCTTCTACTTGCTGCTTGGTAGTTTAGTTATTACGGCAATCCCACCCCTTATCTGGCAAGAAAACCTCGAACTGTTTTTACTGCCGGTATTTGGCTTTGCATTAGGCTTGATACTATTCTTTTACCATTACACAATGTGGTATTTCACCATTTATGTAGTGACAAATCAGCGTATTCGCCAAATTACTCAGAAGGGCTTTTTCGGGAAGGATGTTGTAGAGCTTCGGCTGTCTAAAATCCAGAACATAAGCTATAATATACCAGGGTTCTCTGGAGAAGTTTTTGGTTTCGGGACCATAGTTATCCAGACGTTCGTAGGGGATCTTGTTATCCGTAATGTTGAACATCCCGAAAAAACGTATAACAAATTGCAAGACGCTGTGAGTACAGTTGTTGAAACGCAAGGAGATCATGAAGAAATTATCTAAATTAGCCCCGAAATTAGGGTTAAAGAAAAAAAAGACAGAAGCCCCAGCCGGCCGTATTACGACTGACACTTTGGCTGAACACCGCGAACAAGTGCTAGCTGGTGGTCGTAAATTTAAATACCCCGTACAATATGCCCGCCACAAATTGGTAATGAATGCAATTATTATTATCGTTGCCGCAATTATTATTCTTCTGGGCACAGGCTACTGGTTGCTGTATCAAGCCCAAAACACTAGTGACTTTATGTACCGCGTAACCAAGGTAGTACCTGTACCCGTTGCTGAAGTAGAAGGCCAATCGGTTCGCTACAGTGAATACTTAGTAAAATTCCGTAGTAACCTCCACTACTTAGTAGAAAAGGAACAAGTTGATATTACCACTGAGGATGGCAAACGCCAGGTAGAGTTTATTAAAGACCAAGCCATGCAAGATGCCATTGCCGATGCGTATGCTGCAAAGATCGCTAAAGAGAAAAACCTGGTTGTAAGTAGTGCAGAGCTGGAAGCCTACTTGAAACAGCAGCGTCAATCAAGCGACGGTAATGAAGTGAGTGAATCAACCTATAACGCAGTTATTCTCGATTACTACGGCTGGTCACCAGATGAATACCAACAGGCTATGAAAACCAAGCTCCTTCGTCAAAAGGTTGCCTATGCTGTCGATCAACCTGCCGAAACGGTATCGAAAAGTATTGAAGCCGCGGTCGCAGGTGGTAATACCGATCTGTCATCCATAGCTAATACTATTAATGCCGATGGCAAAAAGTCAGCTGTCTTTTGGCCCGCAGCTTGGGTGCCACTTGATAATCAAGACGGCGGGCTGGCAGCTGCGGCTGAAAAGCTCGAGGCTGGTCAAGTATCAAAGGCTATTAAAACAACCTCTGGTGATGGCTACTACTACGTCAAATTGGTTGAAAAGAACGAAACTCAAGTACGCTATGAATACATTCAAGTGCCACTCAATGCGTTCGATGACATGCTTGAAAAAGCTAAGGCCGATAAGAAGGTAACTGAGTACATTACGCTTGTAGTTGTTGAAGGCCAAGGCAAACAACCTGATCAAACCGAATCAATTAAACCATAGGAGGCCTAATGTTTAGCGTTCCTGCACTGACATACGATTACGATGCACTCGAAGATTATATTAGCGCTGATATTATGCAGTTGCACCACGACAAGCACCACCAAGGCTACGTCGATAAACTAAATGCCGCGATTGAAAAGTACCCAGAACTTCAAGGTTTGGCGGTTGAAGATTTACTCGTAAAACTCGACACCTTACCTGAGGATATTCGTACGACAGTCCGCAATAATGGTGGTGGCCATTATAACCACTGTTTGTTTTGGCTATGGATGTCACCACAAGGCGGCGGACAGCCATCTGGCCCGTTATTGGAAGCAATTTTACAGCGATACGGAAGCTTTGAGAGCTTCGTAGAAGCATTTAGTGCAGCTGCTGCTGGTTTGTTCGGAAGCGGTTGGGTATGGTTACAACCAAATATGGATATTGTCACAACGCCAAACCAAGACTCACTATTAAGTAAAGGTGAAGCTGCGCCCCTTCTTGGACTTGATGTATGGGAACATGCGTACTACTTAGATTACAAAAACAAACGCCCTGATTACATTGCTGCCTGGTGGAATGTCGTCAATTGGCCGGTTGTTGAACAACGTTTCGACGCTTCGAAATAATTTTCACATGAAGAAGCCCCTCGGGGCATCCTCGACTCTATGCAAAAGCAGAGAAGGATGCCCGTTGGGGCTTTTTATGTTCCATCAGGGAGACGCAAGTCTTTGATGTAGTTGAGATCCCGTACACTCGCCTCGGCAATCATGTGAGGTAAGTAAGCGGGGTGGGGTGGCCTTGGCATGACTTCTTTCGGTACGGCAAGAACGGTATCTTCGTAGTCGTTCTCAATGAAGCGAAGGGATGCTTCCCAGTATCCGACAATACGCTCGTTGGTGTAGCCGCTGGCGACTTCGTAGAAACGATGGTCGTTTTCACTTGGGCGCATGGTGCGAGAGCTGTAGCGCAGCTGGCCGTGGTACTCCACAACAATTCGGTTTCCTTTGTACAACAAAAACCGTCGAATTCCCTCCAAACCTGAAGTGAGGATATTGTGGTACGCTTCGAAAACGACACGGTGGCCATCTTTGAAGCTAACGGTAACAGAGTTACTATCGGCTGCCATAGAGGCCGCAACGGGGTTGAAACGTGACATTACATCTCCTTGTTTGACGACTGCGACTATCGCACCATCGAGAGCTCGCGGAGTTGACTGGCAAAGGCCTGTACTGCTCGTTCGACGCCTTCTTTGGTATACGATTCGTCGTTACGCCGTTGGGCAGTACGCGCACCTAGAGTGAGCGGGTAACTAATGACATCGATACTTGTGTACTTTTCGGTCAAATGGAAGTAGTCCGCAAAGAAGACAAGGTTTCTACTTGAGGGTACTACCAGTAGGTCATCGTGCTTATTTGACGAG
>Ga0247807_10001534_pt1 | contig 13431 bp, 13 predicted proteins | sample UWRJL074202C1_FD_179931 | JGI IMG/M metagenome (GOLD analysis project Ga0247807, IMG submission 179931) | Plant litter microbial communities from Arlington Agricultural Research Station in Wisconsin, United States - UWRJ-L074-202C-1 | ecosystem: Environmental > Terrestrial > Plant litter >...
CAACCGTTATTCTGTAATCATCGGAAACGAAGCCTGCCGCATCAAATGAGAAGGCTACGTCCCTTTGTAAATTTTTAAAAGTAAAGGAAAAATTGTCTGTGTCATCCTGGTTCAATTTAAACCGCGTTCCGTTTTGTACCAGATATACGGCCTGAGGCAGGGCTTTTCCTTTTAATTTCAACTTTAAAACAAAATCTTCATTCCGGAATGCTTTTAGATTTTTGTTTTCAATCAAAAAAGAGAAAGGTGCATAGGTATAATTCTTCTGGAAATGTATGATTCTGTCGGAGCTGGAAGTGAAAAAGGACGGGTTGAAAAGCAGGATCGCTGCGATGGCAGCAAGCGGATAAATGGCGTACTGAATACGTTTTTTATTTTCATTAAAACGAATGGCATCTGAAAATTTTACGATCAGTAACTGACCCGATTTTTGGCGGATACTGGCTTCTATTAAGTCAGATTGCGTTCCGGATAAATTGCGTAGCTGCAAAGTGTTTACAAGCTTATCTCCGATTTCGGGAAAATAACTTCCTATCTGCAATGCGGCATCCTCATCAGAAATAGGCTTTTTAAGACCAGATAAATGTATCAATGGCTGAACAACCCATTGAAAGAACGAAAACACCAGAACGGCCAGAAAACCGAAGAAGAGCATGCCTCTCACAGCAGAACTGAACCGACCAAAATATTCCAGGGTATTAAAAAACAAAAAGACAGTTAGCAACAAAGCCAATGAAAAGATAATGCCTTTTAAAAGCCTGTTTTGATAGTATTTTTGACGGTATTCCTGAATGCGAAGCAACAGGCCTTCCATTGCCGGGTTGAAAGGGGTCATATCTGTTTTCGGTAAAATACGTGATTGCTCTAGATAACGTAGTGAAGCACAGAAAAAGTACGATTTACCCGCTCCGCCACAAAACGAAGTAAGTTAGTTAAAATTTGAATGGGAGTCAATGAGATAGTGATGTGTTTTTGTTGTAGAAATAAATGCGGCTAAAAGCTAAGCAGCAAACCCACGGAAGCATAATTGATCCAGTTGAAATTGTAGATTTTCTCAACATCTGCGCCTCCTTCCACCACACGATAGCCTAGTTTAACTGCTGCCTTTGGAACAATTTGATACGAAACACCTGCAAAAATGTCTTCTGCTCTTCCAAATTTGGAAGCCAGTGCATCGCCTTCGAGAATCAGAGTCCAGTGGTAGGAAGGTTTGTAAGATGCGTAGAAATTGACCAATGGAACAAAGCCCAGGTCGTCATAATGGGTGTCGTTGGATTCATTTTTAAAATGTACATCCGCATCCCTCACTTTGCCCGTGAGCCCCGCTCCTACCCGCCAGCGTGCTTTGGCAATAAAATCGTAACGATAGGTGAGCCGGTAGGAATTGAATTTATATAAGACGTCAACCGGTCGATTTGCGTTAAAAATAAGATTATTGAAATTGATATCCCGATTGAAACTGCCATTGTATTTAACCGTAAGCGGTGCATACAATACCGAGATATTATGGCGGTTTGATATGGTATAACCCGCTCTGACGCGGTAAAAAACCTTTGGCGTAATGTCTAACTCATTGGCCAGATTCACCAATGTTCCCCCTGTTGCGGGAATACGGACTTTGTTGTAGTTTGTTCCAAAGACAAGTCCGCCTTCGAGATCCAGCCTGAGCTGGGCCATTGCGGGAACTGCCAGTAGCAGGAAAGCTAATGTGGTAATTTTTCTTAATCTCATGGCTTTTGATTTTTAAAGACAAGTTAAATGAAAGTTGTTCTAAAAATCGGTGCCAGAAGAATCTCTTATTTTTGTAGGTAAGGAAGAAAAATCAGCAGCATGATACTCCCGCATAGAGATAAAAAAAGCAGAACCAATGGCTCTGCTTCCTTTCATCAAATATAATTCAAAATTTATGCAGGAATCTCGGAAGGTTCATTTTTAACATCCTGCACAAAAGTTTTAATATCATTTTCCAGGTCGGTACTTTCCATTAAAACGCGAATAAATGCGCTTCCTATGATTGCACCTTCTGCATAATCAGAGGCTTTCTTAAACGTTGCATGATCCTTGATTCCAAAACCAATCAATCTTGGATTTTTAAGATTCATCGCATTGAGGCGATCGAAATACGATTCCATATCGTCGCTAACACCGCTTTTTGATCCTGTAACACTTGCAGACGAAACTGTGTAAATAAAGCCATCGCTAATTTCATCGATCTGCCTGATGCGTTTTTCCGAAGTTTGCGGCGTTACCAGAAAAATGTTGATGAGGCCGTAGGAATCAAAAATGGCTTTATATTCGTCAATATACACATCCATTGGCATGTCGGGCAATATGAGGCCGTCAACGCCCACCTTAGCACATTTTTTACAGAAATCTTCAATGCCAAACTGTAAAACCGGATTGATATAACCCATTAGTAAAACCGGAACATCAATGGTATTGCGCATTCCTTCGAGCTGCTCAAAAAGAACCTTTACACTCATTCCATTTTCAAGAGCCCGGTCATTGCTCTTCTGAATGGTTTCGCCATCAGCCACGGGATCTGAGTAAGGCATGCCAATTTCAACCAGATCAGCGCCGCCACTCTGTAAGGCGGTCAGCACTTTCATGGTGTCATTTAACTCCGGAAAACCTGCTGTGAAATATACATTAAGCAGTCCGGTCGTGTCCGACGATGATTTTTTCTGAAAAAGACTTGTTATCCGGTTCATTGTTGTGCCCAGTAATCTACTACCAAAACTTTATCCAGATATGGCCCTAATACTTTTCCAAACGCTTTGTGTGCGGGATGAGGTAAGTAGACTGCACGTCCGGCTTCATCGTCAAACGTCACGAAAAAAGCATGTGTAAAGCCTTGCGCCAATCCTTCAGGACTGTTGTTTGTACCCCATTCGAGGGATTTTATTTCTTTAATTTGTGAAGGAAGTTTTCTAAATGCATCTTCCACTTCTTTCACCTGTGCGGGCGTAGCGGAGTCTTTAAATTTAAACAGAACAACGTGGCGGAGCATTTTCTTAGGTGGATTTTGTGGTGAAACGATTGCCATAGCGCTAAATGAAAGCAGACAGGCAAAAAAAAACAGTTTTATTTTCATGCGAAAATTTTAAATGTATTAAAAGTATAGAAAATATTAAAAGATGAAAATGTATTAACTAAGCTGAGCAGTTCAGACATTCACCTTCGTCGCTGAATTTTAACCGGTCGAATTCACCTAGTTTTTCTTTAAGTTCCAGGATTTCATCTTCAGTATCACATCTTTCGAAAAGAGACAATTCTCCTGAATTTACTTTTGCTTCCAATTCCTGGATTTTAAGACGTAGGTCAAAAACCTCAGGCAGTGTTAGTGTAGCCATGTGTTTAATATAAGATTTACGAATTTTAACCAATGTATTTCATGTAAGTAGCCATGTCTTTATCGCCCCGCCCGGAAAGATTTATTACAACGGTTTCGTTCATAGATGCACCCAATTCGGCCAGAACAGCCAATGCGTGCGAAGATTCCAACGCCGGAATAATACCTTCAAGTCTGGTTAGTTCAAAAGCAGCGGTAACAGCCTGTTCGTCTGTTGCTGACAAGAAAATGCCGCGCCCGCTATCGTACAGATAAGCGTGCTGAGGACCGATTCCGGGATAATCTAGACCAGCAGAAATGGAGTAGGGTTCGGTAACCTGCCCGTCTTCAGTCTGCATTAAAATGGTGCGGCTTCCGTGCAAAACGCCCGGTTTCCCCAAGGCAGTTGTCGCAGCAGAATGTCCGGAGGTTAAACCCTGGCCCGCTGCTTCAACAGCGACTAATTTTACATCCTCGTCGTCCAGAAAATGATAAAAAGCGCCGGCTGCATTACTTCCTCCTCCTACGCAAGCGACCACATAATCAGGTGTTTCCTTGCCAGTTTGTTCTTTCAACTGCCATCTGATTTCTTCTGAAATAATGGACTGGAATCTCGCCACCATATCCGGATACGGATGAGGGCCAACAACGGAGCCAATGATGTAATGCGTGTCCACAGGATTGTTGATCCAGTGACGCATGGCTTCGTTGGTAGCGTCTTTAAGCGTTTGCGATCCGCAGGTTGCAGACCTTACCTCTGCACCCAGCATTTTCATACGGGCTACATTAGGTGCCTGACGCTCAATGTCGAGCGCACCCATATACACAATGCATTCAATGCCCATTAATGCACATACCGTAGCAGTAGCAACACCATGCTGCCCTGCGCCGGTTTCCGCAACCACGCGTTTTTTTCCCAGCTTTTTTGCCATTAAAATCTGGCCGATGGTATTATTAACCTTATGTGCACCGGTGTGACAGAGGTCTTCCCGTTTTAGGAAAATATTGGTTTTGTACTTATCCGAAAGCCTGTTAGCACGATACAAGGGAGTAGGTCTGCCTACGTAGTTACGCAGCAGGTCATTATATTCCTTCTGAAACTCAGGTTCTGCGATGATCTGCAGGTAATTTTCTCTCAATTCTTCCACATTCGGAAAAAGCATCTCGGGAATGAATGCACCTCCAAATGAACCGTAATAACCACGGCTGTTAACCTGAAACGAATTTTTCTCTGCTACTGCTTCCATAATCTTATGCTTCAGCTTCTTCTTTTTCCTTTGTTCTTACCAGACCAAATAACTCCTTCAGTTTGCTTATATCTTTCACACCGGGCTCTGTTTCGAACACGCTGTTGACATCAATGCCATACACAGGCAGTGTTTTTGATAACGCGATAATTTCTTCAATGTTATCCAATCCAATCCCGCCACTTATAAAGAATGGTTTTTCGTTGTCATACTTCTTCAATAATTTCCAGTCGAACGGTACGCCGTTTCCGCCGGGCATAATTCCCTTTGTATCAAACAAAAACAAGTCACAGAAAGATTTGTAGTTGTTCAGCATCGCAAAGTTGAATTTTTCGTCGATCGAAAATGCCTTAATAATGTTGACCCCCTTCTGGCGAAGACTTCTGCATATATCGGGCATTTCGTTGCCGTGAAGCTGTGCATATTGCAAATCATACTTCTTCACCATGTCAAGGATGTATCCCGGGTTAGCGTTTACAAAAACGCCTACTTTTTTAATGCTTTTAGGAATTGTTTTGACATACTCTTCACTTAATTCTTCACCAACAAAGCGGGGCGATTTTTCATAGAAAATAAACCCGATGAAATTAGGCTTTAAAGCGACTAATTCTTCAATGTTGCCTTGCTGGCGCATTCCGCAAACTTTAATTTTCATAGAACCAGAGGATTTGAATTGCTAAGTTGAGATAAATCATTTTGTAAATCTGCAAGTGCGGCTCCCGGATTCACGGTCTTCATAAATGTTTCGCCAATCAAAAAACCCTTGTATCCATGTTTATACAGGCGTAAAATCGTTTCGGCATCTTTTAATCCACTTTCTGATATCTTAACAAAAGAATCGGGGATCTGTTCACTTAAAGCAACAGAAGTTTCAACGGATACTTCAAACGTTTTCAGGTTTCTGTTATTAACGCCCACAATATCAACGTGTTCACACAAGCTTGAACTGAGCTCTTCTGCGTTATGTACTTCCAGTAAAACTTCCATGCCGAGTAGGTGTGCCGTTTGGCTCAGCAATACAATTTCTCCGGGTTCGAGGCAGGCAGCAATTAACAGGATGACATCCGCTCCAATTGCTTTCGCTTCATAAAGCTGGTATTCATCAACGATAAAATCCTTACGAAGCATTGCCACTTCCGGATTGGCTTCACGCGCTTTTAAAAAGTCTTCAAACGAGCCGCCAAAAAAATCAACGTCTGTCAGCACCGACAGGCACACAGCGCCTGATTTTACATAGTCCGCTGTGACTATTTCGGGCTGTACATTGCCGTTTATGACTCCTTTTGAAGGCGATTTTCGTTTAAATTCAGATATAATACGGGGCGAAGCCGTGTTTTTCAATGCAGTTGCCAGGGAAACCGTTGCACGTGAGAATAAAGCCTCTTTTTCAAGATCGGATATTGATTTCAGCTTTTTGGCTTCCTCGATTTCAACGCGCTTACGCGCAACTATTTTTTCTAATATATTCATCAATCCTTGAAAATATCTGCAACATTTAATTCAAAATCGGGAAAAACGTGACTGGTTATTTTATCTTCCAGAGTAAAAGGATGCAGACCAATATATTTCCCCTCTTCATTCAGAATGTAAACCAGGATTACCTCACTGGTGGGGTCGGTAATCCAGTACTCCTTTACTCCATTCTCCTGATAAACCTCAAATTTGTTCTTCATTTCAGTTTGAGAGTTTCCCGGTGAAAGTATTTCAATTATCCAATCGGGAGCTCCAATACAACCCTTATCGTCAAGTTTATTCTCATCGCATATCACACATATATCCGGCTGTACGACGGTATAAATTTTATTAGAGTTATCTCCTGTTCTTGGTGTAAGACGAACATCAAAAGGGGCCGCGTAAACCTGACAGGTTTGGTTATCAAGAAAGTTAAAAAGCTTGGCCAGGAAAATACTGGAAATCCGCTGATGTCTTCGCGCCGGAGCAGGCGACATCTTAAATATTTTTCCTTTTATCAACTCCACACGCTCTTCAAACCGCCATTTCAGGTAATCGGCATAGCTGTATGTTTTATCCAAATCCAATTGATCCAGGCTTGTTATCATATTTCAATCAGCTTTTTAAAGCTGTTCAGTGCTTTTTTACTTTCAATTGATTCTCTTGCAACAGCTACTGCATCGATCAGGGTTAACGCAGGATTAGCGCAATGTAAAGCCAATGCAGCATTGGCAAGCACGGCCTGTTTTTGAGCAAAAGTAGCTTCGTCATTCAACACATTCATAAAAATTTTGGCTGATGCTTCTACGGTCTCTCCTCCCGAAAGTTCTTCTGCACGTAAAATGTTTAGTCCCAGTGAAGCAGGTTTCAGAACTTGCTCTGTATGAGCCGTTATGATCTTGAAAGAACCTGTCAGCGACACTTCGTCATAGCCATCCAAGGCATGAAGGACCAGGAATTGCTTGTCGGTTTGTTGGTAAAGATAAGCAAAAAGGCGTGCTAATTCAAGGCTGAACACACCCACCAATTGTTTTTTGGGAGACACTGGATTTACCATCGGACCCAGCATATTAAAGAAGGTTTTAACGCCTAATTCTCGTCTTACAGGAGCTACATTTTTCATTGCCGGATGAAATAAAGGGGCATGCAAAAAGCAGACACCGGCCTCACTGATCTGACGTTCCAGAATACCTTTGTCATTTGTAAACCGAGCTCCCAAATATTCAAGAACGGTCGACGAGCCGCATAATGACGACACACCATGATTGCCATGTTTGGCAACGTGCTGCCCCGCTCCCGCAACAACAAAACAGGAAAGTGTGGAAATATTAAAAGTATCTTTTCCATCACCACCTGTGCCGCAAACATCTATGGGATCATAGGAAGAAAGGTCGACAGCCAGACACATTTCCAGCATGGCATCGCGAAACCCTTCCAACTCCTCAACCGTGATGCTTCTCATGGCATAAATGGTAAGGAAAGCGGCAATTTCGGAATTGGAATACAGCCCTGAACTAATGCCAATCAGGATTTCCTTGGACTGTTGCTTGCTTAAAACTTTATACTCAAAAAGATGGCTAAGAATTGCTTTCATTTAACGGAAACTAATGGACAGATAAGAATTTTACCTAAAACGTTCACCCCTTTAACCAGTTTTGGAGCATTTCTTTTCCATATTCTGTCAAAACAGATTCGGGATGAAACTGCAATCCTTTTACGTCGTAGGTGTTGTGGGAAAGGCCCATTACCCTGCCTTTTTCATCAAGGGCGGTAATTCTGATATTGTCTGTAAATGTCTCAGGCATCACCGTCCAGGAATGATACCTTCCTACTTTTATTTCAGATGGAAGGCCTTTAAAAATGCGTTCACTGCCGTCTGTAACAAATGCCGTGTCACTGATTCCGTGTAAAACGTCGGTCATGTTTTCCAGCGTTGCGCCGTAAACTTCGCCAATGCCCTGGTGTCCCAGACAAATTCCTAAGATACTTTTGGTTGGGCCGTATTCTCTTACCAAATCCTGTAAAATTCCAGCCTCGGACGGGATCCCGGGACCAGGAGAAAGTAAAATCTTATCATATTTGCCAACTTCTTCCAACGTAATTTTATCATTACGAAAAATATCTACCTGATCGTTTAATTCGCGCAGAATGTACACCAGGTTGTATGTGAAGGAATCGTAATTATCAAGAACAAGAATTTTCATGGTGTATTAGCTATCGGCGTCAGCAGTGGCTTCCGGCCTTTTGTTTAATAATTTCTGATATTAAATATGAACGGTTTTTCTCCATTCAAATCTGAACCTTGTAATCCAGCAGAAGCTCGTCTCCCGGCTTTCCCCGGATGCCCCAATTGTGTAACGGTGTTTCCGTTAAAGTAATTTCCAGATCCTGATTGGATATGCCCAACTCTGCTTCGAAACGGCTGAAAATCAACTGGTATAACTTCTTTTTGGATTCAATGGAACGGCCCTCAAAAAGGGAAATTTCGATAATTGTGTATTGGTCAGTCCTGCCTTCGGGATAATAGAAGTCTTTTTTTTCAAGATAAAAAAAACGGTGTGCGCGTTTGTTTGCAGGATATTGAAATGCTTCCATAACACATGCATGCAAAGTATCCGAAAGCTTTTCTCTTACCGGAATCAAATGCGTTTTAATACCGTATATTTTGATCTGAGACATAAGTTATGAACTGATTCTTATCCGACAATGAGGCTTTTTGCTAATAGCAAACAGCTAAAAGCAACTAGCTCCTTTAAATTTCCGCTGCAAAATCAATGGCTTTTCGCAATGCCGCCAGTTTGCTGTTGATTTCCTGTAACTCGCTTTCCACTACTGATTTTGCAACCACGCCCATTCCCGCGCGATAAAACAGCGTGTTGTCTTTGCTCAGAAAAGTCCGGATTGCGATGGCGTGATTGAAATCACCGTTGAAATCCATAAAACCAATAGCGCCTCCATAAATACTCCGGTTGCTCGTTTCCATCTGGTCAATCAGTTTCATTGCATTGTGCTTGGGCGCTCCTGAAAGCGTGCCGGCCGGGAAAGTATCCGCAACCAATTGCAAAGGATTTACACCTTCGTTCATCGTTCCGACAACTTTTGAAACCAAATGAATGACGTGCGAGTAATATTGAACCTCTTTGTAGTTTGTCACTTTAACCGCATCGCAACTTCTGCTGAGGTCATTGCGTGCCAGATCCACCAGCATGACATGTTCGGCGGTTTCTTTGGGGTCATTTAACAAATCCTGTGCTGCTTCTGCATCTGCCTGGTCGTCTCCGGTTCTGCGAAAAGTGCCCGCAATCGGGTGAATTTCGGCCTGGCCATTTTTTATAAATATCTGTTTCTCAGGGGATGAACCGAATATTTTATAGTTACCATAGTCGAAATAAAACAGGTATGGAGATGGATTGATCGACCTGAGAGCGCGATACACGTTAAATTCGTCCCCCTGGAAGTCTCTGCTGAAACGTCGCGACGGAACAATTTGGAAAACATCTCCCCTGTTGCAATAGTCAATTCCTTTTTGGATGACTTTTCTCATTTCATCATCTGTCACATTGGATGTTTCGTCCGAAGTGATTTTGAAATCGTATTTCGGGAAATTTCTGTTCTTGATCAGAATTTCAATTTGCTCCAATCCGCTTTCACCGTTTGCATCACCATAATGATGTTCAAAAATATAAAGCTCATTTTTGAAATGGTTGATTGCAATCACATACCTGTAAACCTGGTAAAAGATCTGATCAATTTCGGTTTCGGGGCTGGCAGGCTGGATGGTGATGTCTTCGAAATAAGTTACCGCATCATAAGTCATGTGGCCAAAGAGACCATTGGTGATGAAAGGGAATTTATTTTTTTCAGAAATAAAACTTTGTGCAAAACCGTAAAGTGCCTGGACCGCATCTTTCGGATTTGCCAACCCGAAAGTTTCACTTCTGCCATCCGGAAACAGTTCGTTTACTACGCCGTTGTTGAGTTTAAAAGAAGCAACCGGATCACAGCAGATATAGGTGAATGAATTTTCATTTCCATGATAATCCGAGCTTTCCAGCAGTATGGTATTTACAAAACGATCCCGGAGTTTTAAATAAATTGAAACGGGAGTCAGCGTGTCTGCCAACAGTTTTTTAAAGGTTGTTGATATCGTATAGGTTTTCGTATTCATCGTAATCATTGATATTAAAAATAACAAAAAAAGGCCCGCTGTCAGATGAACAGCGAGCCGCAAGAAAAGTATATTTTCATTTTATACTATGCAATAGCTTACACATCCATCTTGTTAAGAGATGTGCGCCACCAACCAATAGTATTCAATGCGTATTTCATAATTATATAAATTACCTTTTTACAGGTCATTATTTCTATTGCAAATATAGGAAAAGAGAATTGAGATAATCAAATGAAATAGTCATTTTTTTAGATCATGAGGCGGATTTGGCCATTCTTTACTACAAAAATTTACTTTTAGCAAAAATTACAGCAATCCTTCAAACAATCCGGGTGCAAGGCCAAGCAGAATTGTCAGGAATGTTGCCAATATCAAAACCACTTTATAAAATGGCGCAACACGAATCTGAGATAAATCTCCCTCCCTCATGTAAGAAGCAATGATAACGCGGAAATAGTAGTAAATACCAACTGTTGACATCAAAACTGCAACCACCGTGATCCAGATAATACCCCTTTCGGCCGCACTGGTGAAGATAAAAAATTTCCCCCAAAAGCCGGCAGTTAACGGAATTCCAGCCAAAGAAAGCATTGAAACGGTCAATACAAAAGCTAGGAAAGGATTATTTTTTGCCAAACCGTTAAATGCATCGTAACGCTCGTCTGGCTGCCCTTCTATGGTTTTCTGTTTGGATACAAGCATCAGTATCCCGAAGGCTGAGATGGTTGACAATGAGTATGCCAATGAGTAAAAAACAATGGATTTTTCACTTGGGCCCGACAAAGCTGTTATGGCAATTAAAAGATATCCTGCGTGTGAAATACCCGAGTAAGCGAGCATTCTTTTAAAGCTGTTCTGGCTCGTCGCTCCTATATTTCCAACCAGTAAAGTAAGTACTGCAATAGCTGCAATAACAATCCACCAGAAACCGTAAGCGCTGGTAAATGAATGATTCAATAACCTGTATATGGCAGCAAAACCAGCTGTCTTCACGATTGTTGACATAAATGTCGTGAAGATCGTGGGCGCTCCTTCATACACATCAGGTGTCCAGAAGTGGAATGGTGCAGCCGAAACTTTGAAAAGCATACCGATCAAAAGCAGTAACAATCCGGCAAACAAAATGTAAGAAGGCGCTGCCAAATTGGTTGTTGAAACGTAACCCTGTATTTCGGTCAGGTCAAATGAACCCGTTGCGCCGTAAATCAAAGTCATACCGAAAAGCATAAAACCCGTCGCGAAAGAACCCATTAAAAAGTATTTCAGGGCGGCTTCGTTGGAACGAAGATTACGTTTGTTGCTTCCAGTCAGAACATAAAGCGCAACAGAAAGGATTTCGACGCCCAGGAACAGCATGATTAAATGTTCAAATCCAATCATCATGATTGCTCCAACCAGCGAAAAAAGCATCAATGCATAGTATTCGGCGGGTTCTGCGTCAGCATTGTCCTGAAAACCTCCTGAAATGGCAACGATCATAAAAGCAGAAATTAATACAATCCCACTGAATGCCAAAGTCAGGTTGTCAACCCTGAACATATCATAGAAATAAAGCAATGGTCCCTGGTTCCACTCATAGAAATTTGCGGCAAAGGAGATTGCCAGAAAGAGCAATGTGGATGGTAAAAGGATATTTTTAGATTTCGAGAACCCTAAAAAGAGCGCTGCTATTCCAAAAATTGACAACAATACAATGGGATACATATATTACTTATTATCGTTTGTCACTGGTAAATGGCTATTAGCTGTCGGCAATTGGCTTTTGGCTGAGGCCTTAATAATTTGATTTTCGTTATTTCAAAAATCTTAGTTTGTAATGATCTGCAACAGTTGATTTACGGCTGGTTCTGAAATTTTTAGAAAAGTATTTGGATAAATACCAATCCAGAAAACCATAATCACCAAAGGCAACAAAACGGCACTTTCACTCAAAGTCAAATCTGAAAACCCGTTAACCATGTTCGATTTAGGACCAAACATGGACCGCTGATACAAACGAAGCATGTAAACCGAGCCTAAAATGATGGTAAGGCCTGCAATAGCACCAAGCCAGGCATCGTAATGGAAAACACTGGAAAGCAATAGAAATTCTCCCACAAAACCGTTTGTAAGGGGGAGTGCAACACTGCCCAAAAGCAGGATCATGAAATAGACACTGAAATGAGGTGAAGTTTGAGAAATACCTCCAAGCTGATCCAGATAGCGGGTTTTGGTACGCGAATAGATCAGATCAACGATGTAAAACAAACCAACTACGTTGATTCCATGCGCAAGCATTTGAATAAGCGCACCCTGCATTCCATTTGCTGAGGATGAAAAAACGCCGGCAGACATCAGTCCCACGTGGGCAAATGATGAATAAGCAACGAGCCGCTTCATGTCACGCTGTTGTATCGCAATGATGGACCCGTAAATAATACCTATTACGGATAGTATTACTGCCAGAATTCCCCATGTTCCAACGCCTAGCGGAACGATTGGAAGAAGCAAACGAATCAATCCGTAAACGCCCATTTTCAGCATGATGCCCGAAAGTAGCATGGTCGCTTGTGTAGGCGCTTCTGTATAAGTATCCGGTTGCCAGGTATGAAAAGGAAATAATGGCATTTTGATAGCAAAAGCAATAAAAAATGCCCAGAAAATAAATCCTTGCGCCTGAGCGCTTAATTGCAGATTGTAAAAGGCGGTAAGTTCTGATGTGTGTGATCCCGGCGTTTTGTAATATAAAAATACCAATGCAACCAGCATAAACAAACTACCAAACATCGTATAAATAAAGAACTTGAAAGTAACCTTTGCTCTGTTTTCTCCGCCCCAGACAGCTGCCAGAAAGTAAACCGGAATAAGTGCTGCTTCGAAGAAAAGGTAGAAAAGAAAAGCATCTGTGGCTGTAAAAACGCCAATCAGTGCTGCTTCCATGAACAATATCAATGAATAGAAAGTCGCGCTGTTTTTATAGTCATGACCAAAAGCTGAAAGTATGATCAATGGGGTCAGAAATGTGGTCAGCAATACAAGAACAAGACTTATCCCGTCTATCCCGGCCGCAAAAGAGATTCCGGCAGAAGGAAGCCAGCCATATTTGAAACCAAACTGTGAACCAGCGGAAGGGTCAAATTGTGACCAGACAAACACGGCAAGCCCTAACTCAGCAAGGCCTCCGATCAGCGCAATTTGTTTGGCCAAGCGGTCGCCCAAAACCAGTGTAAGAACAGCGGCTGCAATCGGTA
>Ga0247807_10001535_pt1 | contig 13429 bp, 13 predicted proteins | sample UWRJL074202C1_FD_179931 | JGI IMG/M metagenome (GOLD analysis project Ga0247807, IMG submission 179931) | Plant litter microbial communities from Arlington Agricultural Research Station in Wisconsin, United States - UWRJ-L074-202C-1 | ecosystem: Environmental > Terrestrial > Plant litter >...
AATAATGACTGATCCTAGCATTCTCTTTGAGAAGAAAATTTGGTTACCCCGAAAAAAGAATGGATTTCCGATACTGTTCTGCCACAGAGTTATTCCTAGTTTTCAAGACTCTTTTCACTTTTCAATGCACCAATCCATAATGTTCGACTTGATAGTCAATGTACCACATGACAAGTTTGAACTGTAGCATATTCACAGAGCTGAATCGTAGATCTAGCGACTCTAAAGTGTCGAGGTTGCAAGAACACTCTGGGAGGAGACAATGGCTGAACTTAGTTTTACCCACGTTGCGGAGATTGTGCAAGACCTAGGCAAGGAGGATATGACAGCATAACGACTCACTTTTCAGTAGATAGGTATTGTCCGTCATGCACAAATACCATGGCCGCGTTTGTGTTCTTTGAGGAGAACAGTGTCAAATCCACATGAAGTTAAAGGCAATAAAAGGGGAAACATAGTTACTTATTTAAGCAGCAGCGGTTTCTCAGCCGCACATGACTAGCCACGGTATGTGCGCGATCTCAAAAATGCTTGTCTGCTATTTAACCCAATCCAGAACTAGTCCTAAAATGTAGGCTTTTGATCTAGGCATACTGTGCGGCTTTTTGCGATGAGCAAAAATACAAAAGTTCGTTTATTTTTGCGGGTTTTGTCTTTAGTTACAAATACGTGTTGGGATATGCCTGGGATACAAACAGAGACAGCTTGGTTTTACGCTTTACTTGTATAATATCTGGTCTGAATCCCTCTCCCCATACTTTCTATAATTCAGTTGAAAAGATTCTTCAAACTTCAATCACCACTAATAGCTTTTGCAATCTAAAAGCCAAGTACTGTTATCAACATGCGTATCTCTCAGGTCACCTTTGGGCTCTCCATACTGCCTTTCAGTTTAGCTGTTTCCTGCACAAATTCCATTGCAATTTCCTGGCCTTCAACTGATGGATCTTCCTCTGGCGGATCATCGGGTGGTGAGTCTGGTGATTCTGGTGGCTCAGGAAGCCCAGGTGACTTCTCAAGCGACTCCTCAAGCGGCTCCTCAAGTGGCTCATGTGGTTCACAATGCGGAATAACGTTTCTTGTGTCCAAACCTGCCTTTCATTCGAACAACAATCATCCTGCAATATTATTGGAGTTTCGGCTTGCACCGATACTGCTTCTGATCCATACGGAGATGATGATAGTAGCGATGGGTTAATAAAGAAGCGCGCTACCTTGGATTGCGATAGTGATGAGAGTTGTTTCGCATATACTGATGGGACATTTCTGTGAGCAAGACCGCAGCAGGTTCTAATAACAGCCAAACAAGTATAGTTGAATTCTCAAGCCTATCAACAAAAACTTCAAACCCAGCCTCTTCGACCGGACCACCAGGAAATGTTGCTTCGGTGACTCCAACTGGTGGTGCTCAATTGCTTCGTGCTGGTACAGCTGTTGGAGCACTCGGCTTGGTTGTTGGGTTTGTCTTGTAAATATTCATTAGCTGCCAGAGAGTTGGCGAACCATGTTTACTGATATTGTTCTTATATATTGGAAGGTAATAGAAATTAGAACCGGTATAAATTAATATCATCCATTTCGAAGCGCTCCAAGATATTTTCATTTTCGGCGGTAACATTTGCTCAGTGCAGCTGTACTTTCAACAGTCTTCACATTGTCTATAATGTCAAACCGAGAGTTATTTCATGCTATTTTCTTAGTTCGTCCTATATTCTTACACCTTTTAATGGTAAATCACCTCTGCTGAAGCTTTAAGTTGCCACGTTGGGGGAATTATACTGTTGCTACAATTTGACACGTCTGAGTTCTAATACAATACTAATTGAGCACAAGCTCTGCATAGATGAGAACACATGTTCTGTTCGAACATCAAATGATCGAACTCATATATCGTATCGAAACATAGCTTGCAACTTGTGGGAGCTGGTGCAAATAGGAAAAGGAGATAATTGTTTGATAAAATCGCGGTTAAAGAAAGATTGCATCAATCGCATTTGCTTGGCGGCCATCTTGTAGCCATTTGTACCGTAACTTCGACAGAGAGTTGCGAGCGGACAAAGCCGAGAACGGTCCCTGTTTCTTCGCTAAATAAAGATAGACGAGTCACCAGGCTTTACTAACCTAAGGACAAGTGCTTCTCTGGTGGTGAAACAAGCCGATAGCGGTACGGTAAAGTGGTGCTGAATCCGGGTGATTGTTGTAAGAGATGAAAGATGGGGTTTCCCGACTTCACCGGATTTGCCATGTACACCGAAAGCTTATCCCACGATGTTGACAGCGGCGCCGTAAGAGGGGCAAGGCTACGGCTACGATAGAAGTCTTAAATCCGCCAGGGGGAAAGTTTAACTATATGTATTGATTTTATGTACACTGTTCTGTTCTGTTCTTTCCAATACATACCCTCGAAATTCTAAAATTTGAAAAAATCATCCAGCCAATACATCACGATGAGATTAGTGATCCGTGATCAGAAGCTCGATGCTTCGGTCTACATTGCTCAATACATAATAGGTAATGTCTATGTCGGCCATAGCCAATATGGCGCGTCCTGACTGTGAAAGATCGCATAAAAACCTTCGCACCGACAGAATCGAGACCATTCATTCTGGGCCTACCCACAGGTAGCAGTCCTATGCTCATATACAAGACTCTAGTTGAGAGATTTCGTGCCGGTGAAGTCTCTTTTCGGAATGTGATCACATTCAATATGGTTAGCAAAACATTGAGAATGCATGCAGTAAGATTATGTAAATTAACTCATAATAGGATGAATATATCAATCTCCCGCGTGAACATCCAGAAAGCTACCATTCGTTCATGTTTCAGAACTTCTTTTCACATGTCGACATTCCTCCTTCGCAGATAAATATCCTGAATGGGAACGCTGCGGACCTCGAAGCCGAATGTGTAGCCTATGAGACGAAAATACGTGCTGTTGGAGGAATCGATCTATTCCTGGGAGGCATCGGAGCAGATGGTCACATCGCATTCAATGAGCCTGGGTCCAGCTTAGCCAGTAGAACAAGGGTCAAAACTCTGGCATATGACACTGTCATTGCGAATTCGAGATTCTTCGGAAATGATTTAGACCTTGTGCCCAAAATGGCACTTACTGTGGGAGTACAAACAATTCTCGAAGTCAGTTCTCAGCCCTACCCTCCCACGTCCCCAACAAAAGCCCTGGCAGTAAATAATAAAAGCATATGCTGACGAAACTGTAAATCAGGCTCGTGAAGTAATAATTGTAGTAACCGGTGCCCATAAATCCCTAGCCTTGCAGAAGTGTATCGAAGGAGGTGTGAATCATATGTGGACATTATCGGCACTCCAGATGCATCCACACTCGATGGTCGTATGTGACGAGGATGCCACCTTGGAACTTCAAGTCAAGACTGTGAAGGTACGTGCAAGAAACATGATGTATCATCCTCCAATTAACCTTTTAAAGTATTTCAAAAGCATCGAAGTTGTCGCAAGTAAGCTCGGCTTTACCCAAGCGATACCAATAGCTGTACAGAAAAGGGCATCTATTCCAGAAGATGACAAATGTGAAAAGAGCCTAGAACGCGATATCATAGAGCAGAATGATACTGCCAGGCAAGAATTGGCTGCGATATCCCAAAAGCAGGAGCTCGCACCTCCATCAACACCTCTACCCAGAGCAGTCACACCAGAACTTACCCCAGATAGCATGGCATCAAGAATACCCGAGTTCCCAGAGAGAACGCAGCGATTATTTGTTTCCGATGATCTCATCCTTGACAGAATGAGTGGACGGATAGGAAGCCCTGTAGTTGTTTAGATAGAGTTGATTCTAGGTTCTGAAAACCGTTAGGTGTAAATTGTAGATAATTGCCGTTGAAATATATGAACAATTCCAACACACATTGGGCTCAATTTTATCAACACTGTGCCTTTAGCCAATAATATGCCTACATAATGCCTTGATTAATCGTAACTGGCTAATAGAATAAGACAGTACTAGGCGGCCAGAGGTAGAGGCTGAATCCTGATCTTAAAAGATGTGTTGACTGGAGTTAGAAATTAAGGAAGGTTGACCACACCATTACTTGAAGACTGGTAGTCAGCGGTGCCAAAAAGACGGAGAAGGTTTGAAGGCCACGCATCAATAACGTTATCGTGGCTGTTCCAACCCTTTCCGTTCTGGAAGTTTCGTGGGTCATGAACGCTGACAGCATTGTTGGCCATGGAGTCTAAGTTTTCCGCCTCCAAATTGATGTTTTGGTTCACGTCCAGCTGTTGAAAAAAAGTTTCCGAAGCAAGTCTGTTGCTGTTTTCGTCAAATATTGCCCATGAAGGATCAAATTCCATCTGCGCTACATCCGGATCAATCGCCGGTGGCGTGTTCATATTTTGAAGCCAAGTTTCAAGGCGGTTTGCTAAAGTATGGTGGAGACTAGGAGCAGGTCGGCGTGTCCCTTGCAGTATATTGAGATGTGTTTGTACAAGTGGAAGATCTGAAGCACTATTAGTTTCATGTATATGTGCCATCTAACTGGTCTAAGCATACCTCCATGCTCCCCCATGCCTCCCTCTGAAGCTTGAAGAACAAGAATTGCAGCCCAAGTAATGATCTAACGGAAATTAGCCTAAGTATCTTATATTTGTAAAATTTAGCAATACCACAAGGTCCCAGTTAGCCCAAATCCCTTTATCATTGTTGTGTAATCGAAGGGTAGTTCGGGCCGAGGACAGAAGCTCATGACGCTCTATGGATGCGACACTATTTGCAAATAGATCACATCCACGTGCTGGATGATAAATAGAAAGAACAAACAGCCGATGTAAGCTGTACTGTCGTATTATTTGAACCCGATCTGTCTCAGAATTCGTAGGTTCTTACAAGATCAGCGACGAAGTATACATTATTGTCAGTAGACTCACTATTTGAACTGGAAAGCCAATCATCCAGGCTTCTAGCCCAATCTCCTATCACTTTAGCATCTGCATCAGTGTACGAAGACATCGGTAAGGTACGTCCTCCCAAGTCATTACATGATATGAAGGACCAGATTGTGGGTAAACCTCGGCCACTGAAGTGGCTGAGTCCAACGTGCATCATTTCGGTCAGTCTGTTAAAAGGATCTTCCACAAAGCTTTGCAGCTGACGCAAAGACGGTAGAGGAGCTTTCATCGGAATTATCGGACAAGAAAGATGAAGAGAAGCATGTTCAAGGTCAATAATCTATTTTTAAGTTAGCGTTAGAATTATCAAATGACGAGGAAGTGGGTAATAACCTGTAAACCTGAAAAAAGCTGTCTCCATTTGCTCGATCTTTCATCGATCCACACCGGACAATGATCTAAAGTGAGTCTATACCCGATCGATATCCAGATTCCAGTTAAGTCTATGAAAGCCTCAGAAACTAATCCTGCCAGAATTAGACCAAGAACATCTTGAAATGCGACTTGCTCAGCTGGCAATGGAGGCTTCCCCTTGTTGACTGCCGCCCTCAGTTCCGAAGACTTTAAACACGACGGAATAGATAATTCAGCAATTGCGCTACAAGTTGCTCGAAAGTATAAAGGAGCTAAGGCAGCTAGTTGTTCAGAGTTGTGGTGAAGAGCTGAAACGTAGAGTATAGATGCTAGCAGTAGAGGTGTCGGATTTTCCGCAGCTTCCCTTTCAGATTGAAAGTGGAGGCCTTCCATATTTGAATAGAACCTAGTCACCATTAATTAATGAAGTATTAGAAGACAATATCCGAGAACTCACGCGAGCCATAACTGCTTCACCACGCCAGGTGACCATATATTTGTGTTCTGTGGACCGGTAAATCTTCTCAGATTTGCAGTAGCTTCTAGAAGACCATCCAATTCTGTGTCAGAAGTACCTTCTTCCGGCAAAGTAATCTCATTGACAGCTCTGTTAGGTGATCGGACATTGATTCCAAGCATTGATTCGATAATTGCGAGGCGGCTTAACACCGACTCCATTGATTCCCCTGATTTCAGATTTCCTATCTCAGTAACCAAAGCTACCGATTGACTCCTTTCAGAAACTGGTACGGCGGCAGCCTAATATGGACGAGATTGTAAGACAAAATGTGATGGTGTTCGATCATGATTGAATTCTTACATTTGCTCTAGGCTTGAAGAGACACTCCGTCTTGTTCAATTTGCATCTTCTACATACAGAACCTTGCTCTACTTCACACCTCATCTGGTACACACGAATTACTTAAGCTCACACTTCAAATTTGATGCGGGGTATTTGTATCTCTGGATAATTATAGCTTACCTTTTGTCGACGACAATTGACTATTGTGTTGTCAGAAACGGCTTCTATTGCGCAGCTCACTGAACAAGACTTACCACATGCTTTCGTTGGCTTGGGGCCATGCATCGTTCTGTTCCCATCACTACTCATGTTATCGCTGCATTTGATAAGCTGCGCGCATAGCAATACATTAAAGACGTTCAAAGTTGGGGTAGAGGAGTTTAAGACTTGAAAACGCGGCCGAGGTGGAACCTTGCCTAATTAGTCCAAGTGCGACGTGCTCGACCAAAATTTAGTGCATTTATAGTTTTTGAGTTTATCAATACATCACGCAGCGTTCCTAGTGCGAACACAGATTGTGGCAGTTCCAGACCTCGTAGATTTAGGATTTATTTTCACTTTCTATCAAGACATCAAGACCCAAACTGGATTTGATTTGCAAAATATACACTGTGTCATGTAATCTAGCAGATCTTTCGGCTCAGGGCCTATTAAGTTCACTATCTACCTATAGTAACATGAGATACCTTAGGTTCTCAGCTATCTAGATAAGCCGTTCAGCGGCGACATGTGCCGTGATGGCAGCCCCAACACCACTTCCATCCTTTGCGATAGCAATGTTAATGAACTTTTCTCCATTCACACCAATCTCCTCGATATCTCTCAAGGCATCTCTGATATTGTCGACAAATCTAGGGTACTTCTCTATAAGCGAGCCATCAACGCCGATATCAATCATCAACCGGTTTTCCGTGCTACATCTTTTCAAACTGTCTGTCTGAAGCACTACAGCTCCGAGCGCTACTGCGCCTAGCCTAGCAGATCGTTTTCCTATTGCATGCGAGATCATTTTCAGTGCTTTAGCGTCTTCTCGGCTGGCGTTCTTTATGCCCAGTCGTTTTTCTATCTCAACTATCACTCTGACAAGATCCTGATCAGTGTAGCACTCAAGAATGCTCATGAACTCGCTATCAATGCCCCACTGTACATGCAAGTTGGAGCTTTGAGGTACTTTGCATTTTCCAAATATAGAGCCTTTGGAATTGTTGAAGAGAGCAAGAATAGCAAATCGAAAGATCTCTCCCAAATACATTCCAGAGATTCTCTTCTCATAAAGCTCGATTCCAGGATTAAGACTGCCTAGATCTACAGCATTGTCGTATGAAGTGTTTGGGAGAAAGTGAAGCTTTTGGTCAAAGTTTCCCCACTCGGTGTTGACAACCATAAGTTCTGCATCTGTGTCAATCGTGTTGGGGCTAGTTGGAGACGTCATTTTTGATATTCGACTTCTCCTCTCTACGTAAGCTCCGTTTGTTCCAGTTCCAAACACTGCGCCCATAATGGTATGGGAAGACTGTGGAGAAGCATATGCACGAGCCATTAATGTGCCAACTGTGTCGTTTACAAGAGCTGAGACACGGACCGACACTTTCAACTCATCTAGTTCATCTTGGAGAAGCTTGCAGACATTCTGGCCTACGGCTCCGTGGATGTCAAAACCCTTGCTCCAACGAAGAAGGCTGCCACTGTCAAGAGCGGTTTGGTTGACCGCATGACTAAAAGTAAAGCCCAGACTGAAATAAGATTGATGTTCATTCTGAATTGTTGAACGACAGAGTGATTCAGGATAGTTCGACAAGAGAAAGTCCTGGACTCTACGTGCGACGAATTTGAAAAGCGCCTGGCTAGTTTGGGAAACCATACAGTTGCTGGGTATTGGTATTTTAGACTGGATCATCGAGTGTGTCCCATCTCCGTTCAGTGTGACTGAGCAAACGCGGAGATTCGTACCACCCAGGTCAACGGCCAGATATCTTCCCTGTATTATTTAGTAGGTTGTTTGTATTATTGAGGCTAACATTGCGTACCCACTTTTTCACAGCCATTTGGCACTTTGGTGATGAAGGAAGGAACTTGTTCTATTGCAGTACCTGGCTTTTGTAAACCATCATCTAGAGGTTAATTAGCACAGGTCGGGCTTCAAGTCCTGGATCTGTAGCTGACCTAACTGTTGGATGAACGCCTTGACCGCCTTTCTCAAATCATCTCGACTAAATTCGAACTCTTTGGAGATACGTTCTGCAGCTTCTAAAACAGATTCCCTAACAACTGATTCTTGGCTCGACGAATCATTAAGCGGTTTGGTTGATTTTCCATATCCTGAAGCGCCAGCCCGGCGTAGATGAAGGAAGTGTAGAACCGCAGCTTGTAATGTATCGTAAGCTGACGCTATTGACCGACAAACCGCCATATCAACTGAATGAGACGTACGACACGGCAAGCTTGAATTGGGTTATGATTCATCGAATGCCATGTTTATCAAAGAATTGGAGATGTTCAAATCAAGATACGTTAACGTTGGGATCCGTTCCTTACGAAACTTACGGAATTTCACCTGCCCAGGATTTCATCCCATTCTCCTTTCGCCGTGCATATCTAAGTCCGAGGTGTTTTTTTTGTCCGAGTACGGCGGTTAGTAGTGAGGAGGCCCCTCAGCCGGTGATATCGGAGTAGTCGCACAACAGTTTGCCGAATTCAGTTCGCCGTAGTGGTGACTTCCCACGAAACTCGTCTGACACTTAGTGGCGACTGATCTAAGATTTAGATACCGGTGGACTGGACTTACTTCGTGTCTAGGGGGGGTTGTTTTTATCATGCTCCAGCCACCGGGTCATCACAGCACAGAGAGGAGAAGGTCTAATGACGTTTGCTCGCTAACTAACAAGAAGGTTCTGTAGTTACCGAAGTGCAAGCTTGTTTTTCCAACGAGCGAACAAGTTATGTTTTCTTCTCTTGAATAATAACAGATCTTCTTGGTCGGAATATATCTGTACAATATGATCAATAAGATAAGCATACTGGGGAAAAGCGGGGGAGTTAATATGCGGGGACGTTGACATTGGTGTCACCCCGTGATATGTATAAGCCAGACCACCGGCAAACTATCCAACAACCGCGAGATCGCCGGTTCACCAACTAGAACTCGACTACAGTATCTGACCCATAATTCTAGGTTCACCTCCACGAGCTCCCACTGCTGAAAGAGGCAAAGGGGACATGCGACAGATAAGGTGCCTAGGGTGGCACGGTGTGTAGACGGTAATAGAACATCTCCATCGGGCGACATCGAGAAGCATAAGATCTAGAGAGTAGCACCCCCTGGCTCCTACTTTTTCCATCCAAACTCTGTGGCCACACATTCCGAGTAGTTACAGTTCAAGTTACAGTTACAGCTACAGCAATGGCGAGCGACGGTCCAGTAACGATGGACGCAGCACTGTCTGGTCGAAAGACTGGCTGGTTTGCGGATAGAGGCATCATATCGGTCAACTTAATCTTGCTGTTGTCTCTGATCTCCAGTTATGCAACTGGTTACGATGGATCTATGATGAGTATGTCGAACAAGCTTGCCCACCTACATTTGACCTTGCTGATGTGAACATAGATGGTTTGCAGTCTTTGGACTACTGGAAGGCTTTCTTCAATCAACCAGATGCTGACACCTTGGCAATGTATGTTTTCCCCCCCCAAAGAACAGAGGGAGCATTGACTAATCCCTTGTGCTAAAGTCTCAACGCCATCCAAAATATTGGCCAACTGGCCGCCCTGCCATTCTGTGCTCTCGCCTGCGATCGCTTTGGACGTAAGAAGACTTTGGTTTTTGGAGCTTGCATTCTCCTAATTGGCGTAATTCTCCAAGCCGCAGCTCAAAACACAGGAATGTTCATCGCCGCTCGTGGTATCATTGGATTCGGACTGGCTTTCAACATCACCGCTGCACCAATTCTAATCATGGAGTTAGCATTCCCAACTCAAAAGGTAACACCCCTCCCTTTCGCTACTTATTTCCCTCTCATCCTTCCATATTTCACATCTGACAATTGCAGGCTCAAATGGTGTCCATTTACAACACCCTCTGGAATCTCGGCTACATCGTCGCTTCATGGACAACCTACGGTACCTTCCGTATAACGTCCAACTGGGCCTGGCGTATTCCCTCTCTCCTCCAAGCGCTCTCGTCCATCATCCAGATTCTCTGTTTCTTCTGGATCGTTGAATCCCCCCGCTGGCTCGTCTCCAAAGACCGCATCGACGAAGCGCGTGACATTATCTGCAAGTACCACGGAAACTCCAACGCGAGCGACCCTATCGTGATGGTCGAGCTGGAAGAGATCCGTGAGGCGATTCGTCTCGAAAACGAGGCTAACAGCAGCACTTCCTACGCCACCTTTTTCAAAACCAAAGGCAACCGTCTACGCTTCGCCATCATCCTCGCCGTCGGCTTCTTCTCGCAGTGGTCCGGTAACGGCCTCATCTCCTACTATCTGACCCTCATCCTCGACTCGATAGGCTACACCGGGCAACAAACGCAGACCCTCATCAACGGGCTCCTCGCAATCTGGAGTCTCGTGACTTGTCTGTTCTTCTCGCTGATCGTGAACCGCTTCCGGCGACGAACCATGTTCTTGACATCCACCGTCACCATGCTAATCACCTTTGTCATATGGACGGGTCTGCAGTCAACATACGAGAAGCAGGTCGACGCCGGCGGCGAGGGGAGCCCCCATCTCGCCAAGGGCGTGCTGGCCATGATATTCCTCTACTCGCTCGCGTTCAACATCGGATGGACGCCGCTCCAGGTGACCTATGTCGTGGAGATCCTGCCTTACAACCTCCGAGCCCGCGGGCTCGTGCTCTACAACCTCTTCGTGGCCTGCGCGCTCATCTTCAACCAATACGCCAACCCCATCGCGATCACGGCCATCAAGTGGAAGTACTACATCGTGTACGACGTGTGGCTCCTCGTGGAGCTGTTGGTCGTGTACTTCCTGTTCGTGGAGACGTCTGGCTCGTCGCTCGAGGAGATGGCCGCGCTGATCGACGGCGAGGAGGCCCGTGAGAACATCATCGAGGGCGTGGCGCGCGCGACCGACAAACATGCCATACAGTCCTCGAGCCTGACCGCCGCGGATCTGGATGAAAAACGGGTTACGCCTGTGGAGAAAGCTCTTTAGATTTCAGGAATTACATAGTAATAATACATAGAAACTACAACTCTTATTTGTCTGAATTAGTTTTATAACGAGAGTGAATCTGCTTTTGAAGTAGAGGTTTAGTACTCTGATCGTGAACCTGTGTCCATCCATGACTAATCAGGAGATTGGAAAGTGAATCGAAAGCGGATTTCTCCACTGCCAGATTCGCATCAAAACAACCACATAAATTCCATGCTCACAGTTGTCATACCTTTCGTTTTAGCATAGAAGTAAATGAGTTAAAACGTCAAGACAATCACACCATCATGTACCAAAAAACGTGCAATCTCATGATATAACGCTATGCTTCTCTGTCTCTTCCGCTCTTCCTCTGTCTTATCCATACTTTCATGTCTACACTACTGTCAACCTCGATACAAAAGAAAACGTGCTTGCTAGGCTACTTTAAAAAGCCAAAGTGGGGGTATCTCTATGTCCATCCATTCCAATCCCCAGAACTTCCTGCGCAAAAAATAACTTCCTAATCCATTTCGCTCCTTTCCATTGATGAAAATGCGCTGTAACTTGGAATGAGAACCGCCATAAAACCGTCCTGCAGTATTCTAAATCCTAACCAAAACCCCAAGCCAACCAAACAGCCACACCAGCCATACCGAAAAAGCAAAAAAGAAATAGAATTAGAAAAGAGAAAGAAAAAGAGTACGTGTGCAGGTGCATGCATGTGCCGGTCCAAGGAAGAACTTGACGAATTTTTGTTTCCCATCCTGCAGACCATCCAATCTAATTTTGTGTTCAACCATCAATTTTCTGCCTTTTGCCCAACACTCCTTAATCTTCAAATTTATCAAAGACTCGAAACCCAGTCAAAGAAAAGATGCTGTCCTCCTTGTTTTTGGCGTCAAACATTGCTGAAGGTGGAGGTCTATTATACAATAAAAAGAAGGAATAAAGTTGTGTCTCAGTCGTGTTTATGTGTGCTGGGGTATATCGAATCTAAAGAAAAGACAATGCAGTATGATGATACCTCATCGCAAAATAGGAAATTTGCAACATCCTAATGACCAAGTCTTCCGAACGGTGCTCCGAAATTCGTGCTCGATTTCATCCTCAACGGTAGTACGGGCTCTTCGTCTTCTCCCCCGATGATCTCATCAAGGGAAGATCCCAAGATAGGACTGGTAGTATCTGACAAGGCACTCTTGGTGCTCTTTTCTGCTTCTACCTCAGGAGCTTCTTCTTCCACCATCTCCTTCTCAACCTTGGCTAATTTCTCAGCAAGCTGACTCAGGAAAAATTCATCTTTCGCTGGCAAGTTTGAGAGAGAAAGGGGACCAGTCAGGGGTTTATCAACGTCTTCTTCTTCCTCATCTGCAAGATCAAAAGCGCTCGACTCGGAGTTCTGGTGAAGATGAACTTGGTTTGCTTGCGTATTAACCTTAGTGGGTGTCGCGGAACCGCTTTCCGCTGTAAAGCCTGCTAAGTTTGTGACCGAGTGATTGGGTGTGTGACCTGCGTGCATAGTCAAGCGTCTGTCCTCCGGTGCTAGAATCAATGTTTTTGTGTCGATCTTCTCTCGTTCAGATGCTGATGTCTCTCTTGACAGGGGAAGTCGGTTTTCCTTGCTGTTGGTTTGGGGACGCGGTGGTGCTCCATCTGGACTCAAAACTGCAGGGGAGCTGCCTTGTGGGGACAAGACTGTTGCTACAAATGTAGCTTCAATAGCAGAAGTTTTGATATGTATGCCCTCAAGCCCGGGATGAATAAGTGATATATCCACATTCTCAACTGGTGTTTCGGGAATTTTATCCAATACTCCGCCTCCATTTGTTGGTGGGCCTTGAGGACCAAAGCTTGAAGCGCTCAGTTCGCTAGAAGTGACTCTGATCGGGCTCTCTCTTGGTAAGGATATCGCGTCAACACGTAGACCATCGGCACCTGGGTCTACAAATGTACGAGAAGGGTTTGAAGCGGTGGGTGCGTAAAAGCGAGCGCCATTCGCGTCCCGTCCGGATTCTTGAGGTACGGAACTGACGGAGCTCCCTGCTACGCTACCGGTTACGCTGACAGCGATTGATCCTGGGGCGTATGCGATTGCGCCTATTGGTGCTTGGCCGTGTCCTTGTGATCTTTCTCTGCCACCTAAATAACGTTAGCTGATTGAATATAGGATGGCACTTGCATGGGTGTGTTG
>Ga0247807_10001540_pt1 | contig 13400 bp, 11 predicted proteins | sample UWRJL074202C1_FD_179931 | JGI IMG/M metagenome (GOLD analysis project Ga0247807, IMG submission 179931) | Plant litter microbial communities from Arlington Agricultural Research Station in Wisconsin, United States - UWRJ-L074-202C-1 | ecosystem: Environmental > Terrestrial > Plant litter >...
TGCCGCGATCGATCTGCACAACCACGGCATCCTCGAGAAGTACAACGTCGAGCTCATCGGCGCCAACTTCGAGGCCATCAACAAGGGTGAAGACCGCCAGATCTTCAAGCAGTTGGTTCTGGATGCCGGTGGCGACGTCGCTCGTTCACACATCGCTCACACGGTGGCCGAAGCCATCGACTTCGCCGAAGACCTCGGCTATCCGCTCGTCATCCGTCCGAGCTTCACCATGGGTGGCCTCGGATCCGGGTTCGCGTACTCCCGCGAGGAGCTCGTGCGCATGGTCACAGACGGCCTGCACCAGAGCCCCACGACCGAGGTTCTTCTTGAGGAATCGATCCTCGGCTGGAAAGAGTACGAGCTCGAGCTCATGCGCGACACGGCGGACAACACCGTCGTCGTTTGCTCCATCGAGAATGTTGATCCCGTCGGTGTTCACACCGGTGACTCGATCACCGTTGCTCCCGCGCTCACACTCACGGACCGCGAGTACCAGAACCTGCGCAACATCGGCATCGACATCATTCGTGCCGTCGGCGTCGACACCGGTGGCTGCAACATCCAATTCGCCATCGACCCTGCTGACGGCCGTGTCATCGTCATCGAGATGAACCCTCGAGTGTCCCGCTCAAGCGCCTTGGCCTCGAAGGCGACGGGATTTCCCATCGCCAAGATCGCCGCGAAGCTGGCGATCGGATACCGCCTCGACGAGATCCCCAACGACATCACGAAGGTCACGCCAGCGAGCTTCGAACCGACCCTCGACTACGTCGTGGTCAAGGTTCCGCGCTTTGCGTTCGAGAAGTTCCCGGCAGCTGACGTTCGCCTCACGACGACCATGAAGTCGGTCGGTGAAGCCATGGCGATCGGCCGCAACTACTCCACGGCCCTGCAGAAGGCGCTCCGTTCTCTCGAGAAGCGCGGATCGAGCTTCCACTGGGACGGCGAGCCCGGCGACAAAGCCGAGCTGCTCGCAATCGCGAGCGTGCCGACAGACGGTCGTATCGTCACGGTGCAGCAGGCCATGCGCGCCGGTGCGTCGATCGCGGAGATCTTCGAGGCGACGGGCATTGACCCGTGGTTTGTCGACCAGATCGAGCTCATCAACGAGGTGGCTGCAGACATCGCCGGTGCAGAGACTCTGGATGCCGGCATCCTGCGCCACGCGAAGAACCACGGGTTCAGCGACGCTCAGATCGCTGCGCTGCGCGGCCTCGACGAGGCTCACGTGCGCTCTGTTCGGTGGGAAGCCAACGTGCGTCCCGTCTTCAAGACCGTGGACACGTGTGCAGGGGAGTTCCCCGCACTCACGCCGTACCACTACTCGAGCTACGACACCGAGACCGAGGTCGCCCCGAGCGACCGCCGCAAGGTCGTCATTCTCGGATCGGGTCCCAACCGCATTGGTCAAGGAATCGAGTTCGACTACTCGTGTGTTCACGCCTCGTTCGCGCTCTCGGACGCGGGCTTTGAGACGATCATGATCAACTGCAACCCCGAGACCGTCTCGACCGACTACGACACGAGCGATCGTCTGTACTTCGAGCCGCTCACGCTGGAGGACGTACTCGAGATCCTCCACGCGGAGAGCCAGTCCGGCGAACTCGTTGGGGTCATCGTGCAGCTCGGCGGGCAGACCGCTCTCGGTCTTGCTCAGGGCTTGAAGGATGCGGGCATCCCGATCCTCGGAACGACCCCGGAAGCCATCGACCTCGCCGAGGAACGCGGACTGTTTTCGAAGATTCTCGACAACGCGGGCCTTCTGGCTCCGCGCAATGGCACGGCGACCAACGAGTCCGAGGCGGTCACGATCGCCGAGGAGATCGGCTACCCCGTGCTCGTTCGCCCCAGCCACGTGCTCGGCGGTCGCGGCATGGAGATCGTCTACGACACCGAATCACTGCGTGACTACTTCTTCCGCGTGAAGGATCAGGCCATCATCGCGCCCGGGTCCCCGTTGCTCGTGGATCGATTCCTCGATGACGCGATCGAGATCGACATCGACGCGCTCTACGACGGCACCGAGCTCTACGTCGGCGGAATCATGGAGCACATCGAGGAAGCTGGAATCCACTCGGGTGACTCCGCCTGCACGCTCCCGCCAGTGACCCTGGGTCGTGACATCATCAACCGAGTGCGGGAGGCGACACTCGCGATCGCCGACGGTATTGGCGTCCGTGGCCTCATCAACGTGCAGTTCGCGATCGGCCAGGGCATCCTCTACGTGCTCGAGGCGAACCCTCGCGCATCCCGCACCGTACCGTTCGTCTCGAAGGCGCTCGGTATCCCGCTCGCCAAGGCGGCATCGCTTGTCATGGTCGGTAAGAGCATCCGCTCGCTAGTGGAGAGCGGACTGCTGCCTGAGCAAGACGGATCGATCGTCCCGATGGATGCCCCGGTGTCCGTCAAGGAAGCGGTTCTTCCGTTCAAGCGATTCCGCACGGTTGAGGGGCACGTCGTCGATTCGGTGCTCGGCCCGGAGATGCGCTCGACCGGTGAGGTCATGGGAATCGACTCGAACTTCCCGAAGGCCTTCGCGAAGAGCCAGGAAGCGGCGTACGGCGGACTCCCCGCGACCGGATCGGTCTTCGTCTCAGTTGCCGATCGTGACAAGCGCGCGATCGTGCTGCCCGTGCTTCGCCTCAGCCAGCTGGGGTTCACGATTCTTGCGACCGAGGGCACCGCAGAGGTGCTCGCACGCAACGGGATCGAGGCCGAGGTCGTGAACAAGTACTTCATGGGTCAGGCCGTTGTCGATGGCAAACCGTCGATCGTGGAGCTCATCAACGACGGCAAGGTCGATGTCGTCATCAATACTCCGAGCGGTCGCAGCGCCCGTGCCGACGGGTATGAGATTCGCACGGCCACCGTGGCAGCCGACAAGCCGATCTTCACGACGATCGCTCAGCTGAGCGCTGCCGTGGCTTCCTTTGAGGCGATCCGCGATGGTTTCGAGGTCAAGTCGCTGCAGGACTACGCGATCGAGCGAGCGGCTCGCCTCGAACGCAGCAAGGATGCAGCACGTGCCTAGTTTCGGTGAGCGTCTCGACGCGACCTTCGCGCGCTACGGACAGCTGTGTGTCGGTATCGACCCCCATGCGTTCCTGCTGAGCGAGTGGGGACTCGCCGACACGGCAGCCGGTGTGCGCGACTTCGGACTGCGAGTTGTTGAGGCCGCATCGGGCGAGGTGGGCATCGTGAAGCCGCAGGTGGCGTTCTTTGAGCGCCATGGTTCGGCGGGCTACGCCGCCCTCGAGGATGTTCTCGCCGCCGCGCGTGCCGCAGACCTGCTCGTGATCGCCGATGCCAAACGAGGTGATGTGGGTTCGACCGTGGCCGCCTATGGCGAGAGCTGGCTTACTCCCGGATCGACGCTCGAAGCCGACGCGATGACAATCTCCGCCTATCAGGGCGTTGGTTCACTCGCCGAGCCGATTGCCCTCGCGGCCGCGGGCGGCAAAGGGCTATTTGTGCTCGCAGCGACGTCGAACCCCGAGTCTGTCGCGACCCAGACGGCCAGGCGCAAGGGCGGACAGTATTCCGGACTGACGGTCGCCGCCGGTATCGTCGCTGAGGTGGACGACATCAATGCAGCAACCCCAGGACTCGGTCACGTCGGCGTCGTGATTGGCGCGACCGTGGATTCCTCCGACTACGGCATTAACGCGGATCGACTGATCTGCACCCCCATTCTTGCTCCGGGCTTTGGCGCACAGGGAGCCGTGCTCGCGGATGTTCCCGAGCTTTACGGAGACGCGAGTGCGAATGTTCTCGTCAGCGTTTCACGAAGCGTGCTGGGTGCTGGCCCATCGGAGATCGCGGCCGAGCTGCGGCGCCAGTCCAGCGAACTCCGGGCGGTGATGGCATCATGACCGAACGTCCAACTCCTCCCGAGGTCGATCGAGTCGCTGCCTCGCGAGCCGCAGTAGCTGCTCGTCGCGCACGTGCTGCCATTAAGAACGATGTCGCTCACTCGGTCCGCACCGCCCTCAGCGTTGCTCGGGTCGGGTGGGAAGACCGGGAGAGCGCCGAAGCCGGACTTCGAGTTCGCGAACTTCTCCTGAGCATCCCCGCGATCGGTCCGACGAAAACCGAGCGAATCATGCACGATCTCGGCATTTCCGATGTCAAGCGCGTGGGTGGTCTCGGGCGGCGCCAGCGCGAGGTTCTCGTGGACTTCCTCGTTGGCCGGCAGGGCGCTGAAAAGTCTCGCCTACTCGTGCTCGCTGGACCCACGGCCGTCGGCAAGGGAACCGTCTCCGCGTACATCCGCGAGAACTACCCCGACGTCATGCTAAGTGTGTCGGCGACGACTCGCGCTCCGCGTCCTGGCGAGGTCGACGGTGTGCACTATTACTTCGTCTCCGACGAGGAGTTCGACCGCAAGATTGAGTCTGGCGAGCTGCTGGAGTGGGCCGTTGTCCACAACTCCTACCGATACGGCACGCCTCGACCCCCGATCGATGAGGCCCTCGCCGCGGGTAAGCGCGTCATGCTCGAGATCGATCTGCAGGGTGCCCGCCAGGTTCGCGAGGTCATGCCCGAGGCGTTCCTGGTCTTTTTGCTGCCGCCGAGCTGGGAAGAATTGGTCCGTCGACTTATCGGTCGGGGAACCGAGGAATCCGAGGAACAGTTGCGCAGGCTCGACAGCGCTCGCGTGGAACTCGCCGCTCAAGACGAGTTCGACGCGCGGGTAATTAACACAGAAGTCAGCGTTGCGGCCCGAGAGGTCGTAGAATTGATGGATGCGCCCGTCGGCGCGACTACCTCTTAGGCCCTATCCGGCCACCTCAAGGAGCTCTACATGGCTGAGAAGCACTCCGGAATCATTGATCCTCCCATCGACGAACTACTGTCGAAGGTTGACTCGAAGTACCAGCTGGTCATCTTCGCGTCCAAGCGCGCACGCCAGATCAACGACTACTACGCCGACCTTCACGAGGGAAGCCTGTTCGACAACGTCGGACCACTCGTCGACTCGACGATCGACGACAAGCCCCTCTCCGTTGCTCTTCACGAGATCAACGAAGACAAGCTTGAACTGAAGCGCCTGAGTTCAGAATAAGCGAAGCTCCGAGTAACTCGGTTTTGACAGTGACCGTCTTGAACGTGGTCGTCGGTATTACCGGCGGCATAGCCGCGTACAAGGCGGTTTCTGTCGTTCGTGCCCTCGTTCTCGAAGGTCACGACGTGCACGTTATTGCCACCGAGAACGCGCTCAAGTTTGTCGGTAAACCGACGCTTGAGGCGATCAGCCGCAACACCGTGCACACCGACCTCTACGAGGGTGTTGCCGAGGTGCGGCACGTGGCGATCGGCCAGGCCGCAGACCTCATCGTGATCGCCCCCGCGACGGCGAACACCATCGCGAAGCTCGCTGCGGGTCTCGCGGACGACCTGCTCGGCAACTCCGTTCTGGCGAGCACGGCTCCCGTCGTGATCGCGCCGGCAATGCACACGGAGATGTGGCAGAACTCCGCGACCGTTGCGAACGTCGCGACTCTTGAAGCGCGCGGCATTACGATCGTCGGCCCCGCTGTAGGCCAGCTCACGGGAACCGACAGCGGGCCCGGGCGGATGTCCGAGCCTGATGACATCGTTCGCGCCGCCCTCGAGCGCGTAGCGGGGTCCCAAGATCTCGCGGGTCGCAAGATCCTGATCACCGCGGGAGGCACGCGCGAGCCCCTCGATCCGGTGCGCTTCATCGGCAATCGCTCGTCGGGCCGTCAGGGTGTTGCCCTCGCGATGGCTGCGGCCGCACGGGGCGCGACGGTGACTCTTATCGCGGCCAACCTCGAGATTGCGGCACCAACATCCATCACTGTCGAGCGAGTCAGCACCACGCTCGAGCTTCGGGATGCGGTTGTCTCTGCCGCCGAGTCTGCCGACGTCGTGATTATGGCTGCTGCCGTTGCCGACTACCGCCCGGAATCCGTGGCCGACTCGAAGATCAAGAAAGAGATGCAGGGTGACGAACTCATCCTGCGACTCGTCAAGAACCCCGACATCTTGCAGGGGCTTTCCGCCTCGCGACGCGATGGGCAGGTCATCGTGGGCTTCGCCGCCGAGACCGAGCAGGACGACACAAAGCTTCTCGAACTGGGCCGAGCGAAGGTCGCCCGCAAGGGCGCGGACTATCTTGTCCTCAACAGGGTGGGATGGACGGAAGGTTTCGCCACAGAGAGCAACACGGTCGTGGTGCTGGATGCGCGCGGAGATAGAGTGAGCGAGGCCAGCGGCTCGAAGCAGTCAGTGGCCGACCGTATTCTGGATGTACTTGCACGACCAAACCCCCTGGAGTAATTTTCGTGAGTTCTGAGCTGCGTCTCTTCACCTCTGAGTCGGTAACTGAGGGGCACCCAGACAAGATCTGTGACCAGATCAGCGACAGCATCCTGGATGCGATGCTCACGGTTGATCCTCACGCCCGTGTTGCCGTCGAAACCCTCGTAACGACGGGACTCGTGCACGTCGCGGGCGAGGTCACGACGACGGGATATGTCGATATTCCCGCGATCGTGCGTAAGCGCATCTCCGAGATCGGCTACAACTCGTCCGACGTCTGGTTCGACGGCCGCTCGTGTGGCGTCTCCATCTCCATCGGTGGACAGTCGCCCGACATCGCGCAGGGTGTCGACCACGCCATCGAGAACCGCGAAGAAGCAAGCTCCGACGAGGGCGACGTTCAGGGCGCTGGCGACCAGGGCATCATGTTCGGTTACGCCACGACCGAGACCCCGGAACTCATGCCGGTACCCATCTGGCTTGCCCACCGTCTCGCGGAGCGCCTCGCGGCCGTGCGCAAGGACGGTGTCGTCGACTATCTTCGCCCCGACGGCAAGACCCAGGTGACGATCGGCTACGACGGAGCGGTTCCCCGCACCGTCAACACCGTTGTGCTCAGCACCCAGCATTCTCCGCTTATTAGCACCGAAGACCTCCGCAGGGAGATCGAGGAGCTCGTCGTGCGTCCCGTGCTCGAGACGGTCGACCTGGACTCAACGGACCTCCGGGTGCTCATCAACCCGACCGGCCGCTTCGAGATCGGTGGCCCGCAGGGTGACGCGGGACTCACCGGCCGCAAGATCATTGTGGACACCTACGGTGGAGCATCCCGGCACGGTGGCGGGGCGTTCAGCGGAAAGGACCCGTCTAAGGTCGACCGCTCTGCTGCCTATGCAATGCGCTGGGTCGCGAAGAACGCTGTAGCCGCAGGTCTCGCCGAACGCCTTGAGGTGCAGGTCGCGTATGCGATCGGAAAGGCAACTCCCGTCGGTCTCTACGTTGAGACCTTCGGAACGGGTGTCGTGCCCGACGCCACGATTATCGCGGCGATCAGAGACGTCTTCGATCTGCGTCCCGGATCCATCATCCGCGATCTCGACCTGCTGCGACCGATCTATGCGCAGACCGCGACCTATGGCCACTTCGGTCGCGAGCTGCCCGACTTCACGTGGGAACGTACCGACAAGGTCGACGCGCTGCGTAGCGCGGCCGGTCTGTAGCAGTGCCCGTGAGTACCTCGGCGGTTGTCGCCCGGGTGCTGGTGGACTCGTCGCTTCCACAGCTTGACCGTCTATTCGACTACGGCATCCCCGAAAATCTGCTGGGGCAAGTCATTGCCGGGGTGCGCGTAAAGGTCCCGCTGAGATCTGCGGGGCGCACGGCCGAGGGGTATGTTGTCGAGCTCGCTGAAGCCGGCGGGTACGACGGTGTCCTGAGCGAGATCGACTCGGTCATCTCACCGGTGCGAGTTCTGACGCCCGAGGTGTGGGCACTCGCGCGTAAGGCGTCGGAGCGCGCCGCCGGGTCAGCCAATGACATCATCAGGCTCGCGATTCCGTCGCGGCAGGTCCGTGTCGAGAAGGCGTATATCGCGGCGGACAACAACGCTCCGTTTCCCGTCATCACGGCCGCCGCGGTCGAGCACTACGGACCGCGAGTTCTCGAGACGGCGATCGAGTTGCGCGAGCGACTAGCGGTGAACGCGGTCCCGCTTGTTGCCGAGGTGAGGGCCGGGGAGGTTTCGACCTGGGTAGGGGGCTGGGCGGTAACCATGGCCGCGGCCGCAGCGGCGACCGTCGCGCGTGGGCAATCGGCCATCCTGTGCGTGCCTGATTACCGCGACCAGGAGCAGCTGGAGTCTGCTTTGGCCGCGATCCTGCCGCCCGAGGCAGTCGTGCGTCTCGATGCCAAGCAGTCCAATCCGGACCGGTACCGCGGCTTTCTCCGCTGCCTCGACGGGGCGCCGCTCGTGATCGTCGGTAACCGATCGGTTATCTATGCGCCCGCCTCTAATCTCGGTCTTATCGCACTCTGGGATGACGGCGACCCACTTCATGCTGAGCCGCTCAGCCCCTACGTGAATTCGAGGGATGCGGCGCTGCTCCGTCAGGAGCTGCAGGACTGCGCGCTCATGTTCTTCGGTCACTCGCGCAGCACCGAGGTCGAGCGTCTCGTTGAGTTGGGATGGCTCAGGTCGGTCTCTCCGACGCCCGTGATATCACCGAAGGTCATCCCGACCGCGCAGCAAGCGAGCGGAGACCGACTCGCTGTGCAGGCGCGCATCCCGTCGTCAGCCTGGCAGACCGCGCGTAAAGCTCTCGAACACGGACCCGTGCTGGTTCAGGTCGCGCGTCCGGGCTACGCACCCCGTCTTGCGTGTGGCGATTGTCGTCAAACCGCGCGCTGCATGCGATGCGAGGGTCCGCTCGTGCAGAAGTCCCAGAGTTCGGTTCCCGCCTGCGCGTGGTGCGGAGCTCTCGCCGTGTCGTGGCGTTGCTCACACTGCGAGGGCGAGAAACTCAGACTCGTGGGATCGGGAGCGAGCCGCACCGCCGAGGACCTAGGTCGAGCCTTCCCGGGCGTGAGGATCATCATCGCGGACGGCGAACGTCAGGTGTTAGAGATCTGCCATGAGCCTGCTCTCGTCATCGCTACGAGAGGCGCAGAGCCGATCGCCGCTGGCGGGTACGCCGCGGTGCTGCTGCTCGACGGGGAACAGATGGTCGCGCGCGAGAGCCTGCGAGTGGGCGAAGACTGTCTGCGCTGGTGGTCGAATGCCGTCGCCCTCGCCGCCGTCGGTGCGCCCACGGTGCTCGTCGGGGTCGGGGGAGCGCTGGCGAGCGCGCTCGTCACCTGGCAGCAGTCGCACTATGCGCGCGCCGAGCTCGCCGATCGTCGCCGATTGCGCTTCCCACCCGCTGTGCGGGTGGCCACGGTCACCGGCTCGGTCGAGGCGGTGGCGAAGGTTGTCTCGGCGCTATCGCTCGAGAACGTCATCGAGCCCGAGGACGTTCTGGGCCCAGTGGATGTTTCTCCCGGAGTCGAGCGGTCCATCCTCCGCTTCGATTACGGTCGAGGCGCTGTCGTTGCCTCTGCTTTGAGGTCGCAGCTGATCAAGGCTGCAACCAGCCGACGACGACCGCCGGGAGCTCAGCGTGGCCCTTCCGCGCCGAACCTCAAGATCCGGCTCGACGACGTCGAGCCGTTCCTCGAGAGCTGAGCGGTCAGTCCTTCTTCAGCGCCTCGGCGAACATCACGAGGATGCCGCTCGGCCCGCGCACGTAGGTGAGCTTGTAGATGTCCTCGTAGGTGGCAACACCCCTCAGCGGATAGCAGTCGTGCCGCGCGGCTATCTCAAGCGCTTCGTCAATGTTGTCGACGGAGAAGGCGACACGATGCATCCCGATCTCGTGGGGAAGTGTCGGCTCTGTCTCGATCGCGGTTGGGTGGATGTACTCGAATAGTTCGATGCGACCTCGGCCGTCGGGCGTCTGCAGCAACGCGATCTTGGCGTGATTGCCGTCAAGGCCCACTGCCGTGTCCGCCCACTCTCCACTGACGGTGTCTTGACCGAGAACGGTGAGGCCCAGGTCGGTGAAGAAGGCAATCGTGGCGTCGAGGTCGCGCACAGCGATGCCGACGTTGTCGAGAGAGATTGCCATGAGCTGCATGCTACCGGTCACCTGTGTGCGGAACACTCCCAGATCCACGACACAATTGAGTTGTGAGAATTGTCTTCGCGGGGAGCCCCGCTGCCGCCGTTCCCAGTCTGCGGAGGCTGGCGACAAGCGCACACGAGATCGTTGCCGTCGTTACGAGGGAGGACTCTCCCCAGGGGCGACGCGGAATCCTGACCCCGACTCCGGTCGCTTTAGTCGCCGAAGAGTTGGGGCTTCCCGTCATCCGCGCCAACCGCCTCGCGGGGGGGGCCACCGAACAAGTTCACGCGCTGCAGCCCGATCTCGGAGTGATCGTGGCCTACGGCGGCCTCGTGCGCGAGCCTCTGCTGAGTACACCTCGGCTCGGCTGGATCAACCTTCACTTCTCGCTACTGCCACGGTGGCGCGGAGCTGCGCCCGTACAGCGCGCCATCATTGCCGGCGATGACATCACCGGAGCGACGGTCTTCCAGCTCGTGCCGGAACTCGACGCCGGGGACATCTACGGTCGTCTCACCGAATCGATCGGCCGCCATCAGACCGCCGGAAACCTGCTCGAGTCGTTGTCCGACTCTGGCGCAGAGCTCCTGGCTCGCGTCGTGGATGCCCTCGCTGACGGATCGGCTCGCGCCGAGGCCCAGCAGGGCGATGTGACACTCGCGCCGAAGCTGACTCTCGTTGACGGCGAAATCGACTTCGCTCAGCCCGCCGAGAGCGTGAGCGCGCTCATCCGTGGGGTCACTCCCGAGCCCGGCGCATTCACCACGATCGATGGCGCACGACTCAAGGTTCTGGATGCGACGATCGCCCGCGATGTACCCCGTCAGGCTCCCGGCGAGCTGGCGCTCGTCGGCAAGGCCGTTCTCGTCGGCACCGCGACGGATCCAATTCAGCTCGTGACCGTTCATCCCGCGGGGCGCAAGGCAATGGATGCCGGATCCTGGTGGCGAGGACGACCCGCCTCGGCGCAGACCTCAGTTACAAGGAGCACCACAGAATGAGCCAGCCCCAACCCGCGCGCCGCATCGCGCTCGACGTCATCCTCGCGGTGCGCGAGTCCGACGCCTACGCCAACCTCCTGCTCCCCGTGCGACTGGGACGCGCCAAACTCTCCGACGCGGATGCCGGACTCGCCACCGAACTCACCTACGGAACCTTGCGTATGCAGGGCTACTACGACCGGGTCATCGCGATTGCCGCAGCTCGTGACGTCTCGAAGATCGACCCCGCAATTCTCGACGTGCTCCGCCTCGCCTGCCACCAGCTGCTCTCCATGCGAGTCGCGCAGCACGCCGCCGTCGACGAGTCCGTGCAGTTGGCGAAGACCGTCGGCTCTAACTCCGCGGTGGGTTTCGTGAACGGCGTACTGCGCACGATTACACGCACCGAAGCGGACACCTGGCGCGAACGGGTAATGGCCCAGGCGACCTCGGGCGAAGAGGCGCTCTCGTTCGAATATTCGCATCCTCTCTGGGTGACACGCGCATTCCGGCAGGTTCTCACGGCCGAGGGCCGGGAGGCAGAGCTCGAGCAACTTCTTGTTGCGGACAACGTGGCGCCTCGCGTTTCGATTGCCGCACTTCCCGGCTTCTCGACAATTGAGGAGCTGGATGCCTATCCCGCCGAGTACTCGCCGGTGGGCGCGATCCTCGACCACGGCGACCCGCTTCGTCTTGACCCCGTGCGTGACGGTCGTGCGCGCGTACAAGACGAGGGCTCCCAGCTCGCGGCTCTTGCGCTCAGTCGTGTGCGTCCCATCGTTGCGGGGGAGCGTTGGCTCGATCTCTGCGCCGGACCCGGCGGCAAGGCCGCGCTCCTCGCGGCGGAGGCGGCCATCGGCGGCGCGACTCTCGTTGCCAATGAACTCGTGCCGGCACGCGCCGAACTCGTGCGCAAAGCACTGGCCGTGTTCGACCCGGCTCCCGAGGTATGGGAACTCGACGGCGTCAGCGTCGGCGACGACTACCCAGAACTGTTCGATCGCATCCTGCTCGATGCCCCGTGCACGGGGCTGGGTGCGCTCCGGCGCAGGCCTGAAGCCCGATGGCGCAAGCAACCGAGCGATGTCGCCGGACTCGGCACACTCCAGGCAAAGTTGCTGGCCTCGGCCCTCGCAGCTCTCAAGCCTGGCGGAGTGCTCGCGTACGTCACGTGCTCGCCCCACGCGGCCGAGACGAAGTCGATCGTGGCCTCGGTCACGAGAAAGCTCCCAGACATCGAGAAGATGCACACTCCTGCAGTCGTGCAGTCAATCTCGAAGACCCCCCTTGATCTGCCCGAAGCGAGCCATGTGCAGTTGTGGCCGCACCGTCACGGTACGGACGCGATGTTCATCCAGTTGCTCACCAAAGCCGATCGGTAGGCTCGAATCATGGCCCGCATTAACCCCAGCATCCTTGCCGCCGACTTCGTCAACCTTGAGGCCGAGCTCGCGCGCATCTCCACCGCCGACCTCATCCATGTCGATGTAATGGACAACCACTTCGTACCGAACCTGACGTTTGGTCCGCAGATGGTGGGCAGAATTCAGGACGTCTCGACCCGCCCGCTCGACGTTCACCTCATGATCGACGACCCCGACCGCTGGGCTCCCGGTTATGCGGAGCTTGGTGCGTACTCCGTGACGTTCCATGCCGAGGCCGCTCGGGATGCCGTCGCTCTCGCTCGTCGTTTGCGTGACATCGGAGCGCGAGCGGGAATCGCACTCAAGCCCGGCACCGCCGTCGACGACTACCTCGAGCTGCTCCCGGAGTTCGATCAGGTGCTCGTGATGACCGTCGAGCCCGGATTCGGCGGGCAGAGCTTCATGGAATCGACGATGCCCAAGCTCGAACGCCTGCGCGAGGCGGTAACCGCGCTCGGCGCTGATGTCTGGCTCCAGGTAGACGGCGGCGTCGACCTCACGACCATTGAAATCGCTCGAGACGCGGGCGCAGACACGTTTGTCGCGGGCTCCGCCGTGTTCCGAGCGGAGAACCCGGACGAGCAGATCTCCCTGCTTCGCGCGGCGGCCGAGCGTCACTCGCACTGAGTTTGTGCGAACAGTCTGGTTGACTGGTCTCATGACAGATTCACCGAAGACCAAGCCCGAAGTCGAGTTCTACGAGGGACCAGAGCCCACCGAACTCGTGATCATCGACATCGAAGAGGGAACGGGCGCCGAAGCGCAGCCCGGATCGACCGTTGACGTGCACTACCTGGGCGTCGACTTCGAGTCCGGCGAAGAGTTCGACTCGTCGTGGAGCCGTGGCCAGTCCATCGATTTCCCGCTCTCCAACCTCATCAAAGGCTGGCAGGAAGGCATCCCCGGCATGAAGGTCGGCGGCCGTCGCCAGCTGATCTGCCCGCCGGCACTCGCGTACGGTCCCGCCGGTGGAGGTCACCGTCTCTCGGGTCGCACGCTCACGTTCGTGATCGACCTGCTCGGCGTCAAGTAACTTCCTCACGAGCACCTCT
>Ga0247807_10001542_pt1 | contig 13390 bp, 10 predicted proteins | sample UWRJL074202C1_FD_179931 | JGI IMG/M metagenome (GOLD analysis project Ga0247807, IMG submission 179931) | Plant litter microbial communities from Arlington Agricultural Research Station in Wisconsin, United States - UWRJ-L074-202C-1 | ecosystem: Environmental > Terrestrial > Plant litter >...
TTAGCCGATGTTGCCTCAACTTGACACCAGGCATACTCATGTTTCGTTGCAAGGCTTCAAACAAGCGTGGTCGTTGTTCAAGGTACTCACGAAAACATGTACCCCATCACCATCAAAAGTCACCAAGGCTATTTCTATCCATACGGACAACGCTCCTGAGATATTGCGAGGCCGGATGTGTTAGTATACTGTGAACTATGGAGTAAATAGAGTTCTCAGAGTAGGAATAGAAGATGAGCAGAAGGGGGTGAGTGTGATATGAACTCAAGGGTGGCTGGAAATTCACAACCTAACAACTTCACGTCGCAACCTTTTCATACCCTATGGGACCCCATCGCGAACCGGGCTCCAGATGTTGGAATATAAAGACGCCCTGGCCACCGTTCCTTCGGTATTTGTTATGTCTCGAAAGTAAAGCGCGTGAAAGACGCGAAATGTGTAGTTGTTGTTGTTTGCTGAAAATTCATGGGGTGAAACACAAGGACATTATCACAGCCATCAGCGGCCGGCCATGAGCGGCCAGCTCGGTGTCGTTATTTAGCAGCTCAACAGCAAGAGTAATTGTGGCTGAGCCAAGCTAAAATGTTGGTTTTAGGTATACTTTACCTTGCTTTGTTTCCTATGAAGGTTACTCTGTGCCAGGCATCAGTGAGGCTGTCAACAACCTCCGAAGCACCATCATCAACCTCTGAAGCACCATAATAGTCTTATCTCCTCTTAATATTCCGACCAGCCTTACCATCTACATACCAATGTTATAATTATAACAACCTAGCAGCCTTGTGTAGGTTCTTGAAACTAGTTTATTGTGCAAGCTGCATGGTTGGGCCATTATTGCACTGCCCGCGTGGGAATCTCAAGCTTAGAAAACCGAATATATTCTACAGCCAGCTGTCAAATTCAGCAGCAAAAGTGGTAGTAACGTAGATGCATTACTGGCGGCTGTGACTGGTAGGAAAGCTACCCAGGATAGTGGTGATAGGAGTTATATCTCATAGAACGCTATGTCATACAGGGCATTGTTTCTTTTCGGGCGTTATGTCGCGTGTTGCGGAGCTCAGGTAAATATTTATTTTGGCGTGGCAATGAATATGAATGCTGTATATTCAAGTCCAGTCTACTATTAGAGTTCTGGTGTTAGTGAAATAGGGATAGAGAAACCGAATTGGAATAACTCTTTTGTGTTGTGATTTTCAAGATTATAACCACTCGTGATTGAAAACCGAAAATAGGGTTTTGTGTGGGAACTGGTTACTTAACCCTTGAGTATGTACGCCGAGGTCAGAGTTCTGGTCCGACAAAGATGCCAGTGCACAAACAATGGTAGCTTACCCAAATCCGATTCTATTGGCTTTTCCTGTTCTCTTGAATTCTTGCAGAGCAATTAGAGGCAATTTTGCAGGCCAACTCAATCCTCCATCACCTCTTCATGTCCTCTGTATAAAATAAACACAGCCTGGGGAAGTAAGCTAGCTCATATGGGGATAGTTACATAATCGTTCGCCCGGCTGTAGTGTGTAATATAACAGTCGAATTTCCGCATCAGGAACGGGACGCCACTCAAGCACTCCAATTTGTGTTTCAGAAGTGCACCCAGAAGCCGGCTAGGACATGTGTTGGTCACATGTCAGGTTGAATTTAAAAGATGTGGTATGCCCACCCCCTTTTTAAGCGAAGTAAAGGTAAAATGCAAAGTACACCATCTTTGTGACATTTACAAAATATTATAGATATGCAGCTATCTTAGTTTAGCTACGTAGGCATATTCTAAATGTCATTTAAAGTTTGAACATGAATGATATAAGGATCTCGGAAGGCTGTACTTCATGCAGCGCTTAGGTTTTGCAGATATGGACAATTGCAATGTTAGACAGAAAACGATCGTGAATCAATTGAAATAGCATGCAAGTTGCTTCAAAACCAAGTAAGTGAAGTTGATAGAATAGTTGGAAGTGGGAATACTTCATTCAATATAGCTATATATTAGTTGCCAGTCATTTTTATCTGCTCCAAATTGCTTGTAACAATATAGTAAAGTGAAACATGATTATTAACAACTTTTACATGCTCCAAAAGAATTGACTTCATATTGTTACATTCTCAAAGCCCTCACTTGGGGTAGCTTTTAAATCTACCCAATGCTTTGGGAGATCTTTGAATCAATGAGACCTTCATCAGAATTTCATCAGAATTTCAAGAGCAACATAAGAACTGAAGTTGCCAAATCCTCAATAGTTCAGAACAACCACTTGTTGTATCCATATCCCCTTTATATCCGTGACATATGGACTGGTAGATTGTGAATATGAGTGCGCGCTGTGGCGACACCCAGCTTTCGCTCAGTTCGTACAATGTCCGCTTCCTATTCTTTCTGTCCGCCAACAATTATAAATGTGGAATATCTGTGGCTCTGTAAAGAGATAATGGGTTTGGTAGTCAACAAGGAAATTTGGTTGTCATGAAGCGTTGTTGAAATATCCATTACGATCGACTGGGTAGATGGTCTGCGTGGGAATGCAAGGCACGTTGCAAAGATGAATGATCAGCATGAATTTGACTGCTTTAAAGGATAGTAGTGCACCAACCTTCCGATACAATAGTTGCTGATAACTTACAGCTTGTGTGCGGCCAAATTCTGATGGTTTGTGCATTTTCTCTGATCTCCAAGTCCTACAACCATCCTCTTCTCCACCAGACCCTTGATATGTCAAATTTAATGACAATTCGCGATTTTGCAGCCGCCGCATAACGATAAGGAGGATCTGGCGAGACGTGGTATAGATTGAGATGCTTGGGTTTGTAGCTGAGGATCTTTGGTAACTGCCCATGCTTCGAGGCTGAGAGAGACCATCCAACCGAACAGACTTTGGGGGGTGGCTTTGGCCACTGAATAGTTGAATTTAGTACCTTTGATCCTGGAGAAATCTCCCCTCCAAAGTACAGATATACTGACTCTTCAGCATCGACCAGAGCCAGATGGAGGTTGAGCCACGCCTAAACTCTGTATTATTTAGACCGAAGGCTTTGGGAACTTTTTGACACTGCTTAAAAGGTGTGACGTTAATACTTTTTAGGATGACTCCAACATCAAATGAGTAGGGCCTTTGATGGATGGATAACAAGTCCCCAAATGATCTTAGTTGTTAGAACAAGACAAAAGATAATTTCAACGGTTGACTAAGGTATATGGGCTAGGTTTGTTTTGACTATCTAATGGGCTTGATGTTTCGATACCAATATTCGCCTTTGCATACCAGGGTATGAAGTCTCATCACCTGAATCCTCTTCCAATCAAGCATGGAGGCTTTTGCCATATTGTTTGTTTTTGCGTCGAGACAAATAGAATGCTACAGAGGTCCCTTGTACGCTTTGTTTACTATTGAAATCATGAGATTTCATTCATGCCCGACGCCCTCTTGCCACATCACCAAAGAGGCTTGATTTTCAAGAAAACGGGAAAAGGTGCTGCTTAATCGGCAGTAGCCCCATAATACTGCGATAGTCCCCGCATCATGCGATTCCAGCTTTGTCCCAGTATTGAAGCCAATTAGGCGTTGTGGAACATTCCAACATCAAGACAGGCCGATAAATATGGCCATCCCCCCAACCTCCGCTTTTGACCTCCTTTACCACATTTCTTTCTTCTCCTCTGTGGATTTCGTTCTACCGCCTCTATAAGCTAGCCGAGGCTAGGTCTGACCAGATGCCAAAGCTGGAAGAAATATGGGTAGCTGCAACAAATACAGACTAATCAATCAGTCCGGCAGAACGTGGCTCAGTTACTCTCAGAAGACTTTGTTGTTGTATAGCATTTCAAGCTACCTGAAATCGCCCACAAATATAATTTGTCACTATACTGCTTTCTGTTCAGGCAAGTGCTGAATTGGTAGTATTCTGCGTGGGTTTTTCTCCTCTTTGAAAAATGTGTTCGGGCAGCTCAGTGGCGGGCCAACAAAGATTTCCTTGAAAATAGCTTTAGGCAAATGCCATCTCAAGCATTTCTCCTTTTGTCCGGTAATGCAACAGACTGTTCACTTCCGGTAGCTTTAATAAGGTCCCTTGTTTCCAATTCCAAAATCACGTGCTATGAGGTGTTATTGTTCCTCCGAGATGGGATAATTTTTCCTTTCGTAGTATTCGCCTCTCGCTTGAATATTGGCAGTTCTTCTCTCATACTTTGGTATTTCTTTCCTCCTTGGATATGGCTTGCACGGAACGTTGCAATGGCGTGGGGGAGGGGAAAGCTACCCCTACCCCTAGAGAGACAAATACACACACGTACCAATACAGTGAAAGATCAGATAGACAAAGGAGAGTGCTGGCTCTAGCATGAGCTCAAAGGGACACAAATCATTCTTGACTGCGTGCTAAACTACACCTGGTAGTTCCATCTCGTAGTTTCACTTGATAGTTCACAGCCACTTTTGCTGCGTTGATTATGATGGCATAGGTCGAACACTTGATCAACACAGCCTATAACAGACAACATACGGACAGGACACGGTACTTGCAATAGAGAAGTTCTGGATGATAAAATAGTTCCATCAACCCAGACTAGGTCGTCAGAGAAACATAGGAAGCAACGAGCTCTGAGATGGAAAGGAGATTATGGAGCACAAGTGACGTGGGATGGGCTATACAACTGTTAATGCGCCCACACAAGGTCGAACTCCCAGAACTTGAGCAACACCGTCTACAAACACAACATCAGAGAGAAGACGATTCAGGATAGAAAATTTACTGTTGGATGATCTTCGGACACATACCGAATCTCCTCGTCACTAATATTCATTTTCAATGGTCTGTTCTTATCACCAATTACGACTCTACATGGATTTTCTTCTTTGACGTTGTGGGTCACTATCCCTGACCCTGTTGATTGAATGGACTCCCCATTCAAATCTGGAGCGCAAGACTATCGGTCCTCCGGATACATCAACACTACCTGTTTTGACGGCGACCTCCTTTTTATCGGATGTTCATGAAAGCCTCCGGTGCTTTGTAAAGCTACAGCAGGCGGGAAGTCGTTACCTGGTCGAATACCACTAATAGCGCGCCATCGGGCTTTTTGGGGCTGTTGATCAGTCTATTGAACGTGTGCGGAAATCCAGCCGATAGGACTCTTCGATATTGTCACCACGCTCAACGTGGACTGGCAGCTGCTGCATTTCTTTCCGGGGTATTTAAGCTACAATGACACGAGACGCGCTCCAACTAACGAGCGTTGGCAAGTATCGCGCCTGGCGTTCCATACGCGAATTCAATCATCTTCACATCCCTGAGCAACACAGAATCTAGGGTCTGAAACCATCAAGGAGCAGAAGGTGCTATCAACTTGGTGTACTTTGAGCCAGAATACGGAAGATGTTGCCAATGCCCGTGCTGATGCCACTCGGGACGATTTACAGCTTCCCCGGTGTAAATTTCGTTGCACAAACCAGCACACTCACGATCAAGACATGCATTTAGTCTGAGTGGTATCCCTGAGACCAGGGATCTTTGCCCAGCTGATAACAGACTTTTTACTTTTTTTTGGGGCAGAGCACCTATGACCAAAGCAACAAAATCGGATTTATGAAATAGACGAAGCAGCATGATTGTCACTCGAACAGTATTGATAATTTTTCCAATTGCCCGGAGCAAACAATCACGCCTAGCATTCGACCTCGACAAATGGTCATCTTGTGGGAGGTCTTTGGCACTTGCCACTAGGCTAGGAAGTGCTCCAATGCAGAGCGGAATATGCGTTACCACTTCATGGCCAGGCTTATTGGCTTTCCCTCAGACTCATCGTTTGTGGTTGGCTTTTGAGCGCACGTAAAGGAAGCTGTGTAACTAGGATCCTGGCAAATGACTGATATTGTATTTGAGGAAGACGTGTTCTGACTTCTGAGTTCGTATAAACAAAGGATAACCTTCAATTATTCTTCTACTGCTTATCATCACCGAACCATAAAGACTACATACTTTTGAGGCTTTGAACAAGTCAATCTGTCATATCCAGAGGCTTCATTATCTTGAAACCTTACTATGGTAAAAATGCCCAGCCACGTCTGTGCAGCTTATATTAAGATCCTTCAGTATCCACGAAGTCGGTCGAATGCTCAAGCTAAGCAGAAGGTGCTTTCAAAAGGTATGAGCGTTACCACAACTCGAATAACATGGCAAGATGCTGAACATGGAGGCAGACCGCCCCCGGGACGAAGATAGCTATAACCGAGGAAAGGATAGGAATTGGTCTGAGGAAGCAGTTAATCCACCAGATGATGACCCGCCTAGCCCAGTATGATCCTTAAGCTTTTCATTCCAGTTCCGCATCACTAAAGGAGATATAGCCACCTAATCCCCCCCTTCCTCCCCCGGACAGCAACTAAAAATCGTGTCCTTCTGAGACTACTTTGTCCAGGAGACCAAAGAGGAAAATTACTCCGACAAGAGCTCACTGGTGTACACTGTACCCATGTCATCTATGTAATGAACTTAAAGCATTCCTGACATGGAAGTATAAACATGGAAATGTTCGGGTGCGATGTAAATTAGAACATGTCAGGACTTGTTCTCAAATGACTAGCTAAAAATGGTGTGGAGGCAATTTATAGCAATAGATTTTGTAATTTTACTCTGCTTCTCATGATGGCTAGACAAAGTTGGCAGTAAAAGGGTGAATCGCATGCAGCAAGTGACATTGGTGAACTAACCGATAGTGAAAGCACTTGATTTGCTGTGCTACACCGGGCACACAATGCAAGAACTCTACAGCTATATAAGGCAGGGTCATCGCCAGACTTTCTAGTGCGCTCCAGTGTCCTATTTCACCCGACCGTATATGCGTCTTCAACATAGAAACCCATTTTATCGCTTCCTCTTAGATTCATCAAAATTGTACAAAATTCTGGTGCTATTTAATTTCAGCCTCAACGTAAAGTTTAAGGTCCATCCATAGGTAAATAGAATGCTTCATTGATTGGGCAGCTAATGCGCGTAGCGCAACTTTGCTCATTAAGGTGGTGTCGATTGTACCAATCCCAAATCACCATCCATCTGTGAAACCCAGGGCGAAGAGCCTGGAATAGATCAGGCAATAATCTTGTCGAGGCTCTGATTGTCATTGAAGATGGCAAATTTTTACGAGTGTTTTGCAAGTGCATTGCAAGCTTCAATGATTTATCATGTCGCCAGATATCGTGGAAAGGCCGTCGACGGCACCCCCTGTCATCCCTCTACTACCACAAGCTCATCTTCTCAATCATGACAGTGAGGAGCGGGCCGAACCGATAAACCATATGGCTTCTCTGCTTTCAGGCAGATATCAACCAATTTCCTCGTCGGAACGACCTCGGAGCGGTCATGAGCTTGGTTCAACTTATTCGGACCAGCAAAGGTTTGATGAGGGCCTTGACACAGCTCAGCATGGTAAGACTAGACTTCCCTATGATAGTAACTTGCTTACGCGGCTTTTGGATGTTCCCGGAGACCCGAACAATGTAGAATGGAGGCGTTTTCTGAACAGCCTCTCACGCAACCTCTTTTCCACACCAGCATCCAATGATTCTAAGTACAACAAGCAGGATGGCAAGAGCTATGAGCACCGTAAGGATGATACACTCACAATTGTTCTGTTGACTGTGTCATTTGACATAATTTGACAGTAGAAGATTATGAAAAGGGACTTCCGCAGCTTTCAAGATTCTTGGATTCTGACAGAAACTTCTGTCAATTCCGGAGATTCGGACCAACAGCAGCTAGAATTCTTCTCCACCGCGAGCTTCAGTTAATTTCTTTGATTAAGAAATTGCGGGAGTTGGACCGAGAGGATGCTAACGATATCTCCCGCCAGTACCGATTGCACACAGCCGAAATTTTCAAGAATGGAGATCCAAAACAAGCAGAGCTACTTCGAGAGATAGAGATAAAGATTAATGAATACTGTGCGTATATCTACACATGCTGACTATATAAGAGACAGAGACTGATTGTGAAATCTACAGATGATTTGCTCTTGAAGTATCTGAATGTTCGCGCACTCGGGAAGCCAACCAAACGGGACCAAGAGAGTATCCACAATTGGATGAAAAGACATAATCCTATGTTACCAGAAGAGCAAGGTTTTATGCTTTACTTTGATGACCTTGTCTCAGCAAAGGAAAGTATGAGCTCGGTTGGGCAGAAGAGCCCAATAGAGGATATGATAGAATCATATATTGCCTACAATCCTCATTCACCTTTGCAGGTATCCTATTCGCTACAAAAATTAGCATTGAGATTCTTCATATAGGTTAGGAAGATGCTGATAGATTACATAGAAGCTTCTTTGCAAAGTTTTGGCACTCAAAAGTAATCCCAAGTCAAGAAATCCAAAGCCAATATACTATTCGTTCGAAGCCCTAGAAGCACTAGCCAGGATTATTCAAGCATTTATCGCGGTATCGCTGCTCCTCACTCCAGGCTTTATCTTGTTCCTCATGCCGATGTCCCGCATGGGAATGGTGTGTACGGTGTTGGCTTTCGTATTCATGTTTGCCATTGCCTTGGCGACCTTGTCGCAGGCAAAGACGCAGGATATTTTGGTAGGAACAGCTGCGTGAGTTATACTCGTTGATGCTAGTCGTCTATTGCTGATCCGAAAAAGCTACGGCGCATACTTGATGACATTCTTAAGTGGAGTGACGCCAAATATAGTGACTCAACAGAGTATTGATTGATACCAGGCTCAATGGACTCATGAAGGTCGATTGAGAGGGTGTGGAACTCGCACTTTTCTCGTTCAGAGTCAAAGGAGGAAGAGGGAGGACGGCAGCGGTTGCGATCTTTGTCGTCGTCCTCGATGAAATATGTTTTGTGATTTTTATATTCTTGAATCACGTTCTGTATTTCCCCAAAGTAACAATATATTTTGATCCACGACTTCCGTTTGTTCAGGTGTTTGAAGATGTGTGTGTGTGTGTAGGTCAGGCAAAAAAAGAAGTATGTTTAATGTGAATGATGTCGGACGAGCCTGATATCAGACGATTTCGCTAAGGCCACTCAGACGCCCGTGCCCAGCTGATTACCATTCAATAAACCTTTCGTAATTCCATAGCGTATGTGCAAGTATGTTCTGCCTCCATGCCGTAGGCTTATGGAGTAAATGATGTGTTTGAAGGTATCCAGATATGTGTAAGTATCGAGTAACTGAAGCCTTTTTCCTTCGATGGTGTTGAAAGAACTGAAAGTACACTCATATTTTGATGAAGTCTCTCTAGATACATCTTCCATTTCCACGGCTGCCTAATATCTCTGGGTATAGCAACTAGCACAACTGTAATGTTAAAAAGACCCTGCTATGCCAAATCAAACGGATAGCAAAGGATGTACTCATTCTAGCAAGCGTGGAATTCTCCGTGAATCTATAAATTAAGTAAGCAGTATGTATACCACATCTTGTATACTGTAGGTCATTCAACAGATGCGTTTCAGTGAGTATCTTTGAAGGACTAAATTGCTGTTTGCGGTCTCAGAAGTGATGGATTAAGAACTTGTTCCGTCTCTTCAATACTGATAACCTATTGAGAAGACCGAGTAGAAGGCTGCATAACCCGCGATAAATGTTACAGGACAACCTATGATTCATTCGTCCAAACCCTTGCTCTATGGTTTCATAATCTCCACATGGTTCTAACGAAGTGCACATTCAACTATTTTCCTTCCACGCACCTACATCATACTTTCTACTTGCGCTTGCAGAAAATTCAGCAATTATAGCGCAAAGACTCTGGCCATGGAGTGGGAAGATGGTAGGCTGAAGATACTGCCCAGTTACTTTCGAATTTGCGGATTATGGTGAGAAACTACATTCATTGTTATGGAGACAGGAAATAGTGCCAGTCAGATCTTATTGAAGCTAAGAATACAAGCAGTGAAGATATTCTGCGAATTCATAAACCTCTCGGGTCATATGCTGGGCCCTAGATACGACAAGCAATGATACTGTTCAATTTTCCACCCACTGGCTGACGTCAAACCCCTCCTCCGGTTGATAGACTCCCTGAGAGTATTGGGCAGCAGCATCCTTCTCATCCTCTATGAATCCCAACCAAACCGATTCCCACGCCCTCCGAAACTCAGATAACAACACTTGGAGTCTTCCCCTCGGCATCTCCAAGGTCTTGAATCCTCGAATATGATCGACGAGCTGCTTGCTCATCTCAGTCGACCACATTTTGACATCATCCAGCGGCCGGACTCTCAATTCGAATAATACTGCCGAACAGAGTACATGATTTGCGAAGCACGCCACTTCCCGCTGCCACGAATGAATCTCATTCTCGATTGTCTGAGTCTGATCAGTGTCTACGGCTCGCATGGCATAGGTCACAAGCAGACTCTTCAGCCGATCTCTCAAGATGTAGGATTGCTCAATCAAGTGAAGAAGATGATGTGGGGGCTCTAGAAATATCCTGGGATTGTGAAAGTAAGCGGAGAAGCCGTATTTCTGCCCTTTGCATTGTATGCAAACTGATGGTTGCGGCGAGCCAGTTGCCAGTCCACCAGTGATGGGAGAAACTGGAAGGACTTCCGCGATCGGTGGCGGGGCTGGTGAGAAATCAGGCAAGTTTGGCGAAATAGCATCATAAAAGTTTGGCTGGGGACGATCTGAATGGTTTATATCCGGTGGTGTTGGGTACCTAGGAGGTGGAGTGGGAAATCGAAACGATTCAAATCCTATGAAAGCGTCGTCGCTCAAGAAGTCATCTTGTGGTAGCTCCATGACTTTAATCTGCTTGAAGCAGCATCAGTTGCAGAAGAGGCATGTTTATTAGGACCTGAGGATTCATTTGTTGTGAAAGAACTGTTTGACAATAAGAGAGCATCTTGGAGTAATGGTGGAAACCTATTTCTATCCAGTAGACCGTTAGCAAACTATTTGAGTCTGCTGCAAAAACCCTTCCCTTGATCTGTTCTAGAACCCAGATCAAAGGACCTCACATTTGTCAAACCACAAAATGGGTATTTGCTTGAAACACACGACTCCTTCCCTTTGTTATTACTGACATTGTATGACCTTTCATCTTTAGTTTGAGAAATAATAATGTTGAGACACAACCTTTAACTTTCCCTCCAAAAAATGTTAGGTATGTACATGCAATCAATAGATTGATTCCATTTCTATTGTAGTTACGTCAGTCACTGGTATTGACCTTGTTCCAGAAAGATGCTTTGATGAGGTTGTTGTTCATTTATTGAAAGTGGTATGCCATAGTGATAGGTGCAACCTCATCTGCCTTTTTGGTCATATTCGCATCCCTACTTGTAGATTTAACGTGGTTTTTTGACATGATGCTTTCGACAGGGGCTGGTCTATTCAAATTGATTAGTCTACCAGCATGGCTATATCTATCTGACACCAAAGATCAAAATCTGGCCAAGCCTGTTACGACTAGTGGGGGAATGTGACTGATGTTTACAGCCGAGGTATAACATCGGTAAGCGTTGAACAAATCTACGAGAAGATCAATATGTCCATCCTGACCCAAGGAGTTTGATAATCTAAAAAACTATAGTCAAAATGATCCAGCGCGTATATTTGCAGATGCTAGTAGAGATCCCACCGACCATTGCTGGGAGCAATTGAGACGTGCATAATTCCATATGAAAGTGCAGTGGTCATCCGTTTCAGTAAGGCTCGGACCAAGTCACGAAGATTCAAAAAAAGATAATTACAATCCCCTCTTCTGTCGTCCACATGTGATACAATTCGGGCTCCCCATCTGTTCCATTGAAGTTAGAGTAGTGTCACGCCCACTAGCAGCGACGGTGGGTTAGATATTGCTTGCAAGCTCCGGCGTGCCAGTATTGAAATATTGAAACCGGGAAGCTCACCCCTGAAATGGTCACGTGAACCCATGATTGCGCCCGGAACGGCATTTATTTTAGTGTAGGCATTCAGGCAGTTCCGAATGTGGAATCTGTCAACAGGTTTCGGGCTCGGATGTTCCAGGACTTGTTACGAGACAGTTTGACTTTATTGGTCCAAACCTCTGCCGTAACATGGGGAACCTGCTTTCTGTTGATCCATCTGGCTCTAGTGTGGTAAGCTTGTGTTTTGGTCAGGTACAAGAACAGCTCGAGAGCCACTTACTTCGTACACAAGAGAAAAAGCTTTGGCAAATACATTAAACGTCACTTAATCCTCCATCAACAAACCCGAGCCAAATATCTTGTCCTTTAAAGTCGAAAATGAAGCTTTTTTCCCTCTCTCTCATGGCAATCATTGTGACAGGGGTGTTTAGCACGCCGTTGCCAGACGTAACCAGATCCAGTGATAATGGCCCAGTTCGCCTGGACGATGCTGTTGAACGCGTTCTTAATTAGGCACAGAATCGGCGAATTATTAATCTGTGGAAACAAAACGACCTACATCTGCAAGACTTCTATTGACACGCCTCTTTTATCGATACTCTCTTCATATCTATGTTACTGCGTCTGTCAGATGGAACCGTCAAAATCGAAGCGGGTGTCACAATGAGGAGCGCAAAACTGCCAGTCAAATGCTTTAGTTGATTTGGAGGAGAATTGGGCCTACTTGTGTGTCCAAGACCATTGAATACGGCATGTTAGATAGAGCTGTTCGTTCCAACAAACGCCGGACTGAGTTTAGAAGATCTATGCAACTTCATCCAACCTTCAATCACTGGAAGTGGATATTTTAGCTTTGAAAGACCACGGAATTGCCCGTCAACTTTGTTAGCATACATGTTCCGAACGCTGTCTCGCCCATTGACAGCTTTGATATGAAGGACAAGCTGGTGAATGAAATGGTCCAAGAATTTTCGACAGCGTTGTAAGACATTGGAGTTATTTTGGCTATTCATTACGACTACACCTCCACGAGAATGGTCTATCAAGATGCGTCAATGGATCATCGAAAAGGACATCTCTCGAAGCCTAAGTTCTTACATTCCGGGATAGGATATCAATTTTATATGGAGGAAATACGGTGTATCATACAACCAGTCTATTGAGGAGCTGGCTTGCAAAGGGAGCTAAGAAAGCACGGCATGGGGCAAATCACTTGAGAAAATAAATCTGTTGGGGGTCTATTCACAGGATGGTATAAGAGAGTGAGAGATCATTACAAACTATCTGAGGAAGAGCAAGGTATTGAAGGACCACTATTATAATTATAATCATAATCATATTTCCAATCAGCATTAATTTGTGCATTTTTGATTGGCAAGTTAGGAATGCACCATGTGAGTTAATAGACAGTAACCTACAGTTCTATTCTCGTCCATAGCAAATATTTGACATGGTCAAGAATTAACTTCCCATGTTTATGCCTTCCATCTATCCTACTGCCTAAACCTCTTTTCGGTGCTTTCTAGAGTTATCTATTTTTTCTTAACACCAT
>Ga0247807_10001543_pt1 | contig 13388 bp, 10 predicted proteins | sample UWRJL074202C1_FD_179931 | JGI IMG/M metagenome (GOLD analysis project Ga0247807, IMG submission 179931) | Plant litter microbial communities from Arlington Agricultural Research Station in Wisconsin, United States - UWRJ-L074-202C-1 | ecosystem: Environmental > Terrestrial > Plant litter >...
GAGCCGCCGCACACCGAGCCCGGCCGCCGCGAACCGCAGCCACAGGTCGTAGTCCTCTGCGGGCACCGCGCGGTAGCCGCCCACCCGATCGAGCGCGCTGCGCCGGGCGAGCATCGTGGGGTGCGACACGGGATTGGTGAGCAGCAGGTGGAAGGGGAACGCGGCGAGACCGATCGGGATGGGCGCGGCGGGTGACACGGCCGGCCGACGTTCCGGACGCCAGTCGAGCACCGTGCTGAAGACCACGTCCGTGCCCGGGCGCATCGCCGCGAGCTGCGCCCGGAATCGCGAGCGCAGCACCAGATCGTCGGCGTCCATGCGCGCGACGAGGTCGCTGTCACTGGCATCCAGCAGCGCGCCGAGGCCACCGGTCACACCGGTCGCGGTGCTCGAGCGGATGACGCGGAGCCGCGGATCCCCGATCGCGTCGAGAGCGGCGGCCGTGGCATCCTCACTGCGGTCATCGAAGACCAGCACCTCGGCGTCGACCGCGGCCGCATCGAGAGAGGCGAGCGTGCTGCGCACCGCGCGGTCGATGGTCGACTCGGCGTTCCGCGCCGGCACCAGCACGCTGAGACGGGGCATAAGCGCTCAGAGTCCCCGGCCGCGACGGTTCACCGCGGCGACCAGGAACGACGCGGGAACCAGCCGCGCCGAGATCGCGAGCGCCGCCCAGCCGCGCAACTGCGACCGGTCGTGGCCGATGGTGCGCCGCGCCCAGTGCCGGGCGGTCGGCCGGTCGCCGAGCGCGGCGTGGGCGAAGGCGATCTGCCCCTCGAGTCGAGCCGATCCGACCTCGGTCGACGAGAACTCCGGGTGCTTCGCGAGGATGTAACTCAGCCCGTCGGCAATCCCCTGCCAGCGGTCGCTGAAGAACGAGACGCGATTCCAGCGGATGACGACCAGCGGCTCGGGCACCCCGAGGATCGGGCCGGTTCGTGCCGCGCGCAGCAGCAGGTCGTAATCCTCACCGTAGGAGAACGGCAGCTGCTCGTCGACGAGACCGACCTCGCCCAGCAGGCTCGCCCGCCGCAGCAGGAACGTGGACGGATGGATCTCGGTGATGCGCGACTCGAGCAGGTCGGCGAAGACGGTGTGTACCGGGGGAAGGCGCACGTGCTCCGCGCCCTCGGTGACGATCGTGATCCCGACTGAGACGAGCACGGCCTCCGGTTTCTGCTCCCACTCCTCGACCTGGCGGCGCAGCTTCGCGGGCAGCCACTCGTCGTCGTCGTCGCAGAACGCCACGAGCTGGGCCGTCGAGGCGAGGATTCCCGTGTTGCGCCCGCCGGCGAGGCCAGGAGTCCGGTCGTTGTGGATCGTGCGCAGTACCCGGCCGTGTTCGGGCACCTCGATGTCGTCGAGCGCATCGATCGGCACCTGGTCGAAGACCACGATCACCTCGATCTCGCCGTCGTAGTCCTGCCCAAGGGCCGCGCGCACGGCGCAGCGCAGCAGCTCGGGTCGACCGCGCGTGGCGATCACCACACCGATGGAGGGGGTGTTCACAGGGCTGACTCCTTCACGAGGACGGGGTTCGGCACGACCGCCGCCGGGCGCAGCATCACCGCGGAGGCGATCATCGCGACGGCGAGGCCGGTGGTGAGGATGCTGTAGTAGGTCGACTGCACGATCACGACCAGCAGCACCGTGTTCGCGGCGATGTCGATCGGGTCCCGCACGCGAATCGTGCGCAGGAACACGTAGACCAGCCAGGCCAGGAAGAAGAACAGGCCGAGGAAGCCGTGCGAGAACAGCACCATCCAGACCTGGCCCTGGGTGCCCGCGGCGGGCTGGCCCTCCGACTCGGACGGACGCGGGGCGCCGTAGCCGAAGACCGGCGCCTCGAGCGTGCGCTCGAAGGTCTCCCGGTAGAGCGCGGCTCGGTCCTCGGTGCTCGGGCTGGACGCGAGCCGGTCGGTGAGCCGGTCGGCCACCGGGAAGACGGCGAAGACCATTCCGGCGAGCGCGACGACCACGGTGATGCCGAGCAGTACCCTCAGGTGGCCGCGCACGAGGGCCCGCGCGCCCACGTAAGCGAGTGAGAGACCGATACCGATGAACATGCCGCGGTTGAGGGTGAGGAAGGCCGGAACGAACGACAGCGGCACGAGCGCAGCCAGCCACCAGAACCGGCGCTCGCGGCGCACCTCCACGAGGTAGGCGATGACGAACGGGGTCAGCACCGAATAGGCATTGCCCCAACCGTTCGTGTACAGGAACGGGGCACTCGGGCGCGGCTCGAGCGGGGCGAACGCGTCGGGGTTGTACTGGGTGACCCTCCGGCGCACCATCTCCTGCACGAGCTCGTTGCTCGCGATCGACTGCGGCAGCACGAGCCCGAACGGGGTGTTGAACGCGAGCAGCGGGAAGAAGATGCCGACGTAGCCGCCGATCACGACCACGATCCAGAACAGCGACAGCACTCCGGCCAGGTAGCGGGCGGTGAGCGTGCTGCGCGCGTTGTACACGTAGACGAAGATCACCGTCACCGTCGCGTACAGCAGCGCACGGTAGACGAAACCGGTGAGCCGCCCACCGGAGTCGATCTCGATCACCGAGCAGAGCATCCAGAGCAGGAACAGCAGCCACAGGCCGAAGCCGCGCGGCACCTCGATGCCGCCGCGACGCACCATGAAGAACACCATGACGGCGGCCAGGATGATCCAGATCGCCTCGCCCGGACCGAGAATCCACCAGATCGGGAACAGCACGAACATCGTGGCGAGAGGCCAACGAGGCAGGTCTGGAGCGGGCATTCTTTTTATGATCCGCCCGAAAAAAGCTTCTGTCACCCCTCTCGAAATCCGTTCACCATATGGCTACGATGTTGTGCGCCTGTGAGCGTTGTTCACTGTCTGTCGCGCCCGCTGGCACTTTCCCGGAGCGGACCCCCGCCGTTCCGAGCCCCGGAACAGCCATTGGAGACGCCCGATGTCCGCAGCAATCGACCCCGGCTTCGGCGTGGAGTACTACGGCGAAACGCTCAAACGCCACTGGAAGCTCATCGCCATCGCGGCGGTCGTGGGGCTCCTGCTGGCGGTCGGCTACCTCGCGCTGCGACCGACGCGCACCACGGCGACCGTCGACGTCGGGCTGTCCGTCGTCTCCACCAACCCCTTCGACGCGACCAAGCAGCCCTCCGATCCGTTCGACGCGACGACCGAGACCCAGCTCGCACTCTCCTACCCGGTTGCCGCCGAGGCCTCGGAGGAGCTCGGCGGCTCGGTCTCGCCGAAGGCCATCCGGGCCGGTCTCAGCATCGATGCCGTCACCGACGCCGCCGTCGTTCACATCGCCTACGACGGGCGCGATGCGCAGCAGGCGAGACGGGTGGCGGATGCCGTTGCCCTCGCCTACATCGACTACCGGGCGACCCGGTCCCGGGACCGCCTCGCGTCGGTCATCGCGGGTGTCGACGACCGTCGGGCCACCGTGCGCGAGGAACTGGCCACGATCGACCCGGAGACCGGCAACTGGGCCAAGCGCGCGACCCGCATCGGACTCCTGCAGGAGCTCGAAGACCTCTCGACGCAGCGGGCGGGCTTCTCCCAGGTCGACTCAACCGGGGGCACGATCATCACCGCTGCGGCCGACAACGAGACCTCGCTCAGCCCGAACCCGATCGTTGTGCTGCTCGCCGGGCTGCTCGCGGGCGGAGTGGTGGGTGTGATCGTCGCGTTCTCGCTGCGGGCCGGAAGCCGCCGCTGGATGAGCGCATCCGACGTGCAGCGCAGCACGCGGGCGCCGGTGCTCGGCACCCTGACGTCCACCACGGCGCTCGCCCCGGAGACCGGTGAGAGTCTCGAGGTGCTGCTCGGCGTGCGCGAGCGGCTGCTGTCACGCCTGCCGGCGGGAGCGCGCGGCATCCTCGTCGTCGATCACAGCGACGGTGGCGCCGGCGCGGACGTGCCGCTGAACCTCGCTCTCGCACTGGCCCGGTCGGGGCGCACCGTCGACCTCGTGCTGCCCGGGTCGGAGCTCGCCGGTGCCGCGCACCTCGACGACCGCCTGCACGTCACCTATCCCGACGCGGATGGTGACGCCGTCACCGCCCACGTGCGCGATCGCCTCGGTGCGAGCCCGGACCAGCTGCTGGTGCTGGCCCTGCCCGCCGGCGCGCCGCGATCGAGTGTGCTCAGCGGCCTGCGGCAGAGCAACGCCGTGCTGCTGGTCGGAACGCTCGGCAGTTCGACCGCCGCCGATGCAACCTGGCTGCGCGACGCCGCCGCCGAGTTCGACGCGGAACTTCTCGGTACCGTGCTGGTGCCGCGGGGGCGGGTCCTCACACCACTCGCCGTCCCCGCGGCGCCGGCACCCCGGCTCGTCGCGAAGCCCGCCACCAACCCGCCCGCGAAGCAACCCGCCAAGCCGGCTCCCTCGCGCACCCCGCGGGCGAAAGCGCCCACGGCCAAGGCACCCGCCTCCCGGACAGGAACCTCCAAGCCGCCGGGCGGCGGGGCTCGAACGTCATGAGTCCCACCCGGGGCCGGGTCGTCGGCGTGCCGATCGACGCGCTCACGAGCGCTGAGCTCGTCGACACGATCTTCGGGTGGGTGGCGGATGACGCTGCGCCCGCTCGCAGTGCCGTCGGCGTCAACGCCCACGTGGTGAACCTCGCGGCCGGCGACACCCGCTTCGCCGCCGATGTGGGGCGGGCCGACCTCGCCTACGCGGACGGCCAGGCCGTGGTCTGGGCTGCGCGGCTGCTCGGCACGCCGGTGCCCGAACGAGTGGCGACCACGGACCTCATCCACCCGCTCGCCGAGCGCGCCGCCGCAGAGGGAACGCCGATGTTCTTCTACGGCGGGCGACCCGGGGTCGCCGCCCTGGCCGCGGAGCGACTGGCGCGCGCGCATCCCGGACTGTCCATCGCCGTTCGGGACGGCTACGTCCCGACCGAGCGAATGGGCGAGCTCGTGCGGCAGATCAACGAGTCGGGTGCGCGGCTGCTGTTCGTGGGGCTGGGCGACCCGCTGCAGCAGCGCTGGATCAGCGAACACCGCGATGAGCTGACCGTACCCGCCGTGCTCAGCTGCGGCGGACTCTTCGACTGGACGAGCGGTTCGAATCGCCGCGCGCCGCGCTGGATGATCCGTGCCGGCCTCGAGTGGCTCTGGCGGCTGATCATCGAACCACGGCGCCTCGCGCGGCGCTACCTCGTCGGCAACCCGGCGTTCGTTCTCCGGGTCGCCCGCGCCAAGCTCGCGGCATGACGGCCGCAGAGGAGACCCGCCAGCTCGCGCGCGGCGGTGGCATCAGCCTGCTCGGTTCGGCCACGAGCGCGCTGATGGGCTTCGTCCTGACCGTGGTACTGGCGCGCACCCTCGGCGATTCGGGATCCGGCGTTGTGCTGCAGGCGATCGCGGTGTTCACGATCGTGTTGAGCTTCGCCCGCGCGGGGCTCGATTCGGCGGCGGTGTGGATGCTGCCGCGCCTCGTCACCCGCGACCCCTCCCGCATCCGCGGCACCCTGCTCTGGATGCTCGCGGTCACCGCCGCCGCGGGCGTGCTCTGCGCGCTCATCGTGGAGGTCGCGGCGCCGCTGCTGGACGTGGCCGTCGTCGACGCCGTGCGCGTGGCCGGCTGGTTCCTGCCCGCGGGCGCCCTCGTGCTCGTCGCCCTCGCCGCGACGCGCGGCCTCGGCGGGGTCGCCCCCTACGCGCTCGTGGGCAGCGTCGCGCTCCCCACCGCGCGTCCGCTCTTCGTGGGGATCGCGGCCGCCGCGGGCGCCTCGCTCGCCCTCGTGACCCTCGCCTGGGCGCTGCCCCTGCCGCTTGCACTCGTCGCGGCCCTCGCCGTGCTGCGGGTGCAGGTGCTGCGGCACGAGCGCGGCGCCCGCGGCCCGTGGCGCATCGACAGGCCCGTGCGGCGGGAGCTGCTCGGCTACGCCTGGCCGCGCACCCTCTCGGCGGGTCTCGAACAGTCGATCATCTGGCTCGACGTGCTCATCGTCGGCGTCATCGCGGGCACCGCGGCCGCCGGCGTCTACGGGGGTGCGAGCCGATTCGTGGCCGCGGGCCTCATCATCGACTCGGCCCTGCGCATCGTGGTCTCGAGTCGCTTCAGCGCGCTGCTCTACGAGAACCGCATCGGAGACGTGCAGGCGCTCTATCGCACCGCCGCGACCTGGCTGGTGCTGTTCGGGGCGCCGATCTACCTGCTGCTCGGCATCTTCGCGCCCGTGGTGCTGCGCCTGCTCGGACCGGGCTTCGAGCAGGGGTCCACGGCGCTCGCGATCCTGTGCGCGGGAGCGGTGCTCACCTTCGCGGCCGGCAACATTCACTCGGTGCTGCTCATGAGCGGTCGGAGTGGCTGGGGCGCCTTCAACAAGGCCGTTGTGCTCGTCCTGAACATCGTCGGCAACGTGCTGCTCGTGCCCGTGCTCGGCATCGCGGGGGCCGCTCTCGTCTGGTCGCTGAGCATGGTGGTCGACGCCGCGCTGGCCGCGATCGAGGTGCGGGTGCTCCTCGGCATCCGACTCGGGTTCGCGAGCGCCGCGTACGCGCTGCTCGTGCCGCTGGCGAGCGTCGGGCTGCCGGCGATCGGCGCCCGGCTGCTGCTCGGCGAGACCCTCCTCGCGCTGTGCTCGGGTGGCGCGCTGGGCGTCATCCTGTTCCTCGGCTGGTGCCTGTTGGATCGGCGGCGGCTGAATATACACTCACTGCTGGCCCTCGCGCAATCAAAACAGAATTAATTTCGGGTGCATTGTTTGCACCCCCCGAACAGGGGTACCGTGCAAGCCAGTTGATCCGCCGCCCCGTCTCTACCCTGTTCTCCGGGATCCCCCGATCCCATTCCGGGGCGTGCTGACCGGCTCCCTGTTGTGCCCCCGTAGATGCAGGAACCGATGACCACGCACGATTCCGTCGGCGTTCAGCCGACCCCAGATGCCCCAGGCGCCTCCGGCCTCAGCCGTGCGCTCTGGGCGACACTCGTGGTCGCGCTCGCACTGCTCGGCATCGCCGTGGCCCTCGCCTCCACCCGTCCGTCGACCGATGCAGCGGATGCCCCGGCTTCCGCACCCTCGTCGGTACCGACCCCCACGGCCACCGATCCCGCCGTGCCGGCCTCGACCCTCACGACCACCGTTGCGGACACGACGGTGGCGAGTTTCCTCGCCGCAGTCGCGACCGTGCAGCCCGCGGACTTCGCGAAGGTCGCCTCGGGCGCGATTCTCGAAGAGCTGCAGAACGACGCGCAGGAGCTCGAGGCCAATGGCTGGTCGCGAACCGGAGTCGCCGAGGTCGACGGGGTGACGGTGCTCGAATCGGACGACGCGAAGGGCACAGCGACGGTCGAGGCCTGCGTCGACTCGAGCGACGTGGCCACCCTCGACCAGAACGGCGACCGCCTCAACCCGGAGGGCACCGCCCGCGCCCTCAACCTGTACTCGCTCGCGCGCACCGACGGCGCGTGGCGGGTCGTATCCCGAACCTTTCCCGACGACACCGCCTGCTGACGGCGCCCCACCCGAGTCACCTAGGAGTCCCCCATGAAGCAGTTCCGTGTGAAGACGGGCCGCGCCGCGGCCACAGCCGTCGTCCTCGGCGCCGTGCTGGCATCGACCCTCGTGCCGCTCGGCGCCGCGGCCGACCCCCTGCCGACACCCGACGGCTCTGCCGCGGACCGCGCAGCGGCATCCTGCTGGGAGATCAAGCAGAACTCGCCCGCCTCCCCGAGCGGTGTCTACTGGCTGGTCACCCCGAAGCTCGGCGCCCCGCAGCAGTTCTACTGCGACCAGGAGACGAGCGGCGGCGGTTGGGTGCTCGTCGGTCGCGGTCGCGAGGGCTGGTCCCAGTCCGACGAGGGCCAGGGCACGGCGGCACAGGTGCGGGGAACGGTCACCGGCCAGGGTGCCTTCGCTCCCCGCCAGCTCACGTCGGAGGTCATCGGCCAGCTGCTGAACGGCGGTCGCGTCGACGCGCTGCCGGACGGCGTGCGCCTGCGCCGCGCGACCAACACGGCCGGTAGCAGCTGGCAGGACGCGACATTCAAGTTCTCCTCCCCGCGCAACGCGTGGTCGTGGATGTTCGACAACGAGCAGCGCGTGGGCTCGTGGAACATCGGCGGCGCGACCGGCAGCGGCGGCCAGACCACGGGCTTCGGTTCGGGCAACACCCTGAACCGCATCGAGACCTACACGGGCTCGAGCATCGGCTACCGGGCGGGCTTCGGGTTCGGCAACGCCGCCCGCGGAACCGCGGACGCCACCAGCTACATCTGGGCGCCGAACACCTCGACCGGCAGCCCACGACCGTTCACGCAGGTCTACCTCCGTCCGCAGCTGACCTCCTCGGTCTTCGCGGCGATTCCGGATTCCGGCACCCCCGCCTATGCGCAGCCCGGAGTCGCGGAGAGCGCCGCGCTGCCCACCGTCTGGGGCCTCACCGGAATCGGCGGAGGCTCCAACCCCGAGGGCAGCGTGGAGGCCGGCGCCTTCGCGGAGGCCAACGGTATCGTCTACGTCGGGGGTAACTTCCTCCGGGTGCAGCGCAACTCGGCCGGCAGCGGCCAGGTCGCCCAGCCGTTCCTCGCCGCCTTCAACGTGAACACCGGTGAGTGGATCTCGAGCTTCCGTCCCGTGATCAACAAGCAGGTCAAGGCGATCGCCGCGTTGCCGAATGGCGGCATCGCGATCGGCGGCTACTTCGACACGGTCAACGGCCAGACCGCTCGCGGCTTCGCGGTGCTCAACCCGACGACCGGCGCGACCGATACCCGCCTCAACACGGCGCTCATCAACAACGTCGGCGGCGGTGTGCCCTTCGTGCGCTCGCTCGACGTGCAGGGAAACTGGCTCTACCTCGGCGGCAGCTTCACCCACCTCACCGGGGGGACCGCGGCCAGCCAGGTCTACGCTCGCGGCGCTGCTCGCATCTCGGTGACGAACGGCACGCCCGACCGCGACTGGAACCCCGAGTTCAACGGCACCGTGATGTCGCTCGACGCATCCGCGCAGGGCGACCGGGTCTACTTCGCCGGCTTCTTCAGCCAGTCGAAGCAGGCGGCAGCCGTCAAGGGCGCGATCATCACGACCACCGGAGCGAACGTCGTGCCGTGGAACATCCAGTTCTCTCACATCGCCAACTACCAGCAGGCGGTGAAGGAGGTCGGTTCGAAGCTGTGGATCGGTGGCTCTGAGCACATGCTGCACAGCTACGACCGCACAAGTCTCGTGCGCGAGAGCACGAACATCGGCAAGTCGGGCGGTGACTTCCAGGCCATCGCGAGCGACGGCGAAGTCGTCTACGCCGGCTGCCACTGCTACTACACGAACTACTACGGCGCCGTGAACTGGCCCAACGTGGGAACGCAGTGGACCCAGGCCGACAAGATAAGCAGCGCGGGTGCGTGGGATAACGCTACGGGGCGATACGTGCCCGCGTTCAGCCCGACGGTCAGCCAGCGTGCCGGTGCCGGCGCGTGGTCACTGTTCGTCGACTCCACCGGAACGACCTGGTTCGGGGGCGACTACTCGGCCTCCGTGACGGCTACCGGTGCATCCCAGTGGTCCGGCGGGTTCGTGCGGTTCCGTCACAATGACGCGACGGCACCGACGACACCCGCCGGGCTCACCGTGCGCGCGACGGCCACCGGCGACGCGCTCAGCTGGACCGGCTCCACGGACAACCGTGGACCGGTGACGTACCAGATCCTGCGCAACGACAGGGTGGTCGCCACGACCACCTCGCTGAGCGTTGTCCTGCAGAGTGCCCCCGCCGGCACGCGCTACTTCGTGCGTGCCGCGGACGGCGCGGGCAACTGGTCGGCCAGCACCGGGTTCGCCGTGGCGACAGCCAACCCGCCGGCGAACCCGAACACCACCCTGGTCGCTGCGGGAAGCGACTGGAAGTACTCCTACAACGAGACGGCCCCCGCCGCCGGCTGGCAGACGCCCGCCTTCGACACCTCGGGCTGGGCGACCGGGGCCGCACCGCTCGGCTACGGTCACAGCACTCTCGGAACGACGCTGGTCGCTCCGCCCGCTCCAGCGGCCAAGCCGATCACCTCCTACTACTCCAAGGAGTTCACGGTCGCGAACCCGGGCGCGTTCACGTCGGTCACGTTGACCACGAGGGCGGATGACGGCATCGTGCTCTACGTCAACGGCGTGGAAGTCGCGCGGCGCAACATCGACGCGGGAGCGGTCGGCTTCGGCACGTACGCCAACCTGGCCGTGTCCGCCGCCAACGCGGTAGCGAATCCGTTCACCGTGACGGTGCCGGCCTCCGCGTTCGTCGCCGGTCGCAACGTGATCAGCGCGGAGGTACACGCCAACTATCGTTCGACCCCGAGTGTGAGCTTCGAGCTCACCGCGACCGCCACTCCGGTGCAGGCTGCGGCCAGGGTGGCGACTCCGCCACCCGCACCCGATGAGGTGGTCGTCGACGAGAAGGCGACGGGAGGAACGGTCGACAGCGAGGTCGATCCCCCCGCGGAGGACACCGAGGACGTCACGGTCGACGCTCCGGCTCCCCCGGCGGTCGACCCCGCTCCGCCCGCCGAGCCGGCCGAGCCGGCTCCACTCGTGACAGTCGACGAGTGAGCGCCCCCACGGAGCGGCGCTACTCGGTGGCGCTCGCGGGACTCCGCGAAGCCCAGAAGCCCGGCGACGGGGTACCCGCATACACCCGATGGGTCAACCGCCGCCTCGCGCGATTCGTCGCGGCGGCTGCGTACACCGTGGGGGTGTCTCCCAACGGGGTGACGGGTATCTCCGCGCTGCTCTCGGCGGCGGGCCTCGCGCTCGTCGTCGCAGTGCCGCCGGAGCCGGCAGTAGGGCTGTGGGTGGCCCTGCTGCTGGCTGTCGGCTACGTTCTCGACTCGGCCGACGGCCAGGTCGCGCGACTCGGACGACGGGGAAGTCCCGCCGGCGAGTGGCTCGACCATGTCGTCGACGCCATCCGGACCCCCGCAATGCACCTCGCCGTGCTGGTCGGGCTGTCAGCGCTGTCCGGCATCCCGACCTGGCCGCTCGTGATCGCGCTGCTCTACTGCCTGGTCAGCGTCGGACAGTTCATGAGCCAGATCCTGTCGGAGAAGCTGTCCGGCGCCGCGGTGCCCTCGACCGAGGTCGCGGGGCTCCGCCAGTCGTGGGTGCTGCTGCCGACCGACACCGGTGTGCTCTGCCTGGCCTTTGTGCTGTGGGGTTGGCCACCACTCTTCATCGCGGCGTACACGGCGCTGTTCGCGCTCAACGCCATTCACACCGCCGTATCGATGCGACGCAAGTACACCCGCCTCGTCGCCCTGACCGTCACCGCGCAACCGAGGAGAGAGGCTGAACTGTCATGAGAGTGGGATACGCCGCCGGCGCCTTCGACCTGTTCCATATCGGGCACCTCAACATCCTGCGGCGCGCCAAGGACGAGTGCGACTACCTCATCGCCGGGGTGGTCTCGGACGAGATGCTGGAGCTCACGAAGGGCAGGCGCGCGGTCATCCCGTTGGCCGAACGCCTCGAGATCGTCTCGCACATCAGCTTCGTCGACCAGGCTCACGCCGAGGTCCTGCCCCACAAGCTCGACACCTGGCAACAGCTGAAGTTCGACATCTTCTTCAAGGGCGACGACTGGCGCGGCACCACAAAGGGCATCGCCCTGGAGGAGGAGTTCGCCAAGGTCGGCGTGGAGGTCGTCTACTTCCCGTACACGATCAACACCTCGTCGACGAAGCTGCGCGCGGCGCTGGACGCGCTCGCGCAACCGCTGCCGGAGACCGCGGTCGGTTAGCTTCAGCCCCGCTTCAGCCACGGCACGACACAATGGCAGCATGCGGATCCTTGTGGTTGAAGACGAGACCCGCCTCGCCGAGGGCCTGCGCCGCGGGCTCGAGGCCGAGGGGTTCGCCGTCGACGTGGCCGCGACCGGCACGGACGGACTGTGGCTGGCCCGCGAGCAGGACTATTCGGTCATCCTGCTCGACATCATGCTTCCCGGCATCAGCGGCTACCGCATCTGCGAGACACTGCGCGCCGAGAAGAACTGGACGCCCATTCTGATGCTCACGGCCAAGGACGGCGAGTGGGACCAGATCGAGGCCCTCGACACCGGAGCCGACGACTACCTGACCAAGCCGTTCTCCTTCGCGATCCTGCTCGCGCGGGTGCGCGCCCTGCTGCGCCGCGGCGCCGGCGAGCGCCCGTCGATCATCGAGGCCGGCGACCTCACCCTCGACCCGGCGACCAAACGTGTGGCCCGCGGCGACACCGTGATCGAGCTGACCGCGCGCGAGCACGCCGTGCTCGAATTCCTCATGCGCCGCAAGGGCGAGGTCGTGTCCAAGCGCGAGGTCGTCGACGGCGTCTGGGACTTCGACTTCGACGGCGACCCGAACATCGTCGAGGTCTACGTCGGCCACCTCCGCAACAAGGTCGACCGCCCGTTCGGCCGAGCCGCCATCGAAACGCTCCGCGGTTCGGGATACCGTCTGGCGGCTCACGGTGGCTAGGTCGATCAGGCTTCGCATCGCGTCGTTGACCGCACTCATCTTCGCGGTGATCCTGGTCGCAGCGGCGTACCTCTTCATCGTGCAGCTGCAGAGTTCGCTCTACGCGAGCGTCTCGGCCTCCGCCGAACGCGACGCCGAGGCGATCGCCGACCGGACTCCGACCCCGGAGGACTGGGACGACGACGACCGCTTCTTCCAGGTCGCCGACAACGGCACGCTCGTGGCGTCGAGTGAGGACGTCGTGGGGCTGGACGCCATCACCGATGACCGCGTCACCCTGGACGGCGATGAATACCTGGTCTTCCGCGAGTCCGACGAGGGTGAGACGGTGATCGTCGGCCACTCGCTCAGCGACGCCAAGGAGGCCGTCGGTACGGTTGTCGGCCTGCTCTTCGTCGCCGTTCCCGTGCTCGTCGTCATCGTGTTCGTCCTGATGCTCGTGGTGGTCGGTCGAGCCCTGCAGCCGGTCGAGCGGATGCGCCGGGAGGTGGACGCCGTCACCGCCACCAATCTCGACCAGCGGATCGTCGACCCCGGCTCGCGCGACGAGATCGGCCGCCTGGCCACGACGATGAACAGGATGCTGGCCCGCCTCGCCGAGTCGCAGGCCACCCAGCGAAGATTCATCTCCGACGCATCGCACGAGTTGAAGTCCCCGCTCGCCTCACTGCGCCAGTTCGCGGAGGTCTCCCGCGACTACCCCGGCCGCATCTCGGAGGCCGAGCTCGCGGACGCGGTGCTCGACGAGAGCGGCCGGCTGGAGCGCATCGTGAGCAACCTGCTGCTGTTGGCCCGGGCCGACGAGCGGTCCCTGCAGCTCTCGAACGCTCCCGTCGACCTCGACGACCTGCTGCTCGCCGAGGCCTCGCGGCTGCGCGGCTCGACCGGGATCGACGTGGACTCGAGCGGAGTCTCCGCGGTGCGGGCGACCGGCG
>Ga0247807_10001544_pt1 | contig 13377 bp, 14 predicted proteins | sample UWRJL074202C1_FD_179931 | JGI IMG/M metagenome (GOLD analysis project Ga0247807, IMG submission 179931) | Plant litter microbial communities from Arlington Agricultural Research Station in Wisconsin, United States - UWRJ-L074-202C-1 | ecosystem: Environmental > Terrestrial > Plant litter >...
GGGAACTCGTCGAACGGGCAGCCCTGCTGCTGCGCACCGGCGACGAGGATGACGACTTCCTGCGCTACCTCGGCGGACGGGCCGCGCCCGGCGTGATCGACGGCAGCTTTCCCGACTACTGGCCGCGGGCCTGGGGCGCACGGGTGCTCGAGTACTACTGGCTCGACAGGGCTAGCGGCGCCGTGATCTCCGGGCTCGACCACGAACACTGGCGGGTGCGAATGCAATGCGCCCGTGTGTGCGCCATCCGCGAGCTGGGAGCCCCCGAACAGCTCGCCGACCTGCTGCTCGACGACAACTGGCGGGTTCGGGATGCCGCCGCCTGGGCTCTCGGCCTCGTCGGCGAGTTCGAGCACGCCGAGCCCCTTCGCGCCGCGACCGACGACCCGCACGAGAGGGTGCGGGATCGCGCCACCACAGCGCTCGACGCCCTGCTCCAGCGACTGGAGCGCGAACTCGACTAGTGGGACGGGTCGTTCTTCTTGTCCTGGTCGAAGAGGGACTTGTCGAGAACGAGCTCGTCGGCCGTGACATCCGGAACATCGCCGGCGAGACGAGCCTTGCGCGCCTTCATCGTCGACTGGATGTAGTGGTACACCGTCGGCACCAGCGTGATGACGACCGCGCCGAGCAGGATCACGTCGATGTACTCGGTGACGAACGCGGCCACCGGAGGGATGAAGCCGAGCAGGTAGCCCGCAAAGGTGAGACCGGCACCCCAGATGAGCGCGCCGATCGCGTTGTAGAGCGAGTACTTCTTGTAGTCCATGTGGCCGACGCCGGCGGCAACCGGGGCGAAGGTGCGCACGATCGGAACGAAGCGGGCGATGATGATCGCGAGTCCGCCGAAGCGCTCGAAGAACGAGTTGGTGCGCTTCACATTGGCGACCGAGAACAGGCCGCTCTCCTTGCGCTCGAACACCCTCGGTCCGAGCTTGTGACCGATGAGATAACCGACCTCGCCGCCTAAGAACGCCGCAAAGGCGATCGCGAGACAGACGATCCAGATCGGCATGTCGATGATCTGCGTGGCACCCGCCGCGACCGGGAAGGTCAGCAGGCCGGTGATGATCAGGAGCGTGTCGCCGGGCAGCAGGAAGCCGACCAGCAGGCCGGTCTCGGCGAAGACGATGAAGCAGATGCCGAGCAGGGCCCAGGCACCGAAGCCGGTGATGAGGTTCTCCGGGTCCAGGAACGGAATGAGTGCGGTCGAGAGCACGAGCGAGTCTCCAGTCGTCGGTTGCCGTTGAGGTCAATCGGCGGCGGCCAAGGGGTTTGTCCAAGGGTACCGGGTGGGGGCGCGACTCTGGCTGTGAGAGCGCGGAAATCATCCGCTCGGCGTAGTCGTCTCCTCCCCAGGAGCGCACAGCGCCCGATTCTCCACCGCTGCGACCCGGGTGACGGTGGTGCTTCCTACCGTGCCGTACAGATCGGATGACATCGAGATCAGGAGGAAGAACATGAAGGTCATCGTGGCGACCCGCGAGAGCCAGGGTGCGCGGCCCAGCGACTTCAACGACTGCGTGGACGGCGAGCTCGTATGGATGCTCGACCCGTGCCCGGAGAGCAGGCGGAGACCATACGGGCCGTGCGGCTGCGGTCGATCGTTCCAGGGCATGAACTCCCACGGTTCGACGACGACGGTCATTGTGCGCGAGCTCCCGGGTCTCACGCTGGAGGACTACGCCGACGCCCTGCGCGCGAGCTTCGATGCCCAGGACTGGTGCGAGTGCTGCCGCACGCAGGGCGTCGATGACCACGTCGCCCAGCTGGCGTACCTTGCCAGTCGGTTTCCGGAGGGCGCGGTGGTGGAGCGACAACTCCGCGAGGTGCGGGTGCGGCGATGAGCGATCAGAGTGCGGAAGAAGGGACTTGAACCCTCACGCCTTTCGGCACCAGAACCTAAATCTGGCGTGTATACCAATTTCACCACTCCCGCGAGCGGCTATCAGTCTACTTACGCGTGACCTTCTCGTACTCGGCGATGAAGTCGTCGACGGATGTCCCGGCGATCGTCTCCGCGATGATCCCCAGGTCCACATCCGCGAGTGAGCGGAAGCGCAGGCAGCTCTTGCCCATGTTGAGTTTCAGGCCGGTGGCGGCCCAGGCCTCGCGGAAGGCGAAGTCCTTGTCCGAGTCGCTCACGCAGCTCATGAGGTAGAGGGAGTTGTACTGCTTCTGGGCGGCCAGGCCCACGTAGGCGAGCGGCTGTTTGTTGTAGGTGATGGGGTAGCGCGAGAGCGGCACCTGCCAGCCGGGCATGCCGTACGAGATGGCGAGCTCGTAGCCTTCGGGCATGGCCTCGAGGGCGGTGTCGAATACGGCGCGCAACGATTCGCCGCGATCGCCCTCGACGGAGTCGAGGTAGGCGCGAACGTCATCCGGAATCTGCTGCTGTGCCATAGACCTACGGTAGACCGGGCGAGCGCGAACCTTCAATACCGGCTAGTAGTCGTCCTGGTCGTCGTCGTCGAGGGTGCTGCCCGTGACGGGAGCGCCGACCGAGGCGAGCGGGGTGTTCTTGATGACCCGGTTCTGCAGCACCGCGAGCAGCCGCCCGAGCACCGTGTAGGACTGCTCGTGCTCGGCGGTCGCGAAGCCGACGAGACGGTAGTTCTCGAGCTGGCTCTCGATGCTCGACACCGTGGCCTTCAACACCCAGAGGGGCACCTCGGAGTCGGAGACCTGCGCGGTCTTGTCGTGCAGCTGCACGAGCTCGCCGGACTCGGAGTCGAACTCCTTGACGTTCCAACTGCCGCGATCGACAGCGTGCACGGTGATGACGCGGTAGAGCCCGACGCGAAGCAGCATGGTCGCGTCGGCGATGCCGAGTGCGCGCTGCTTCTCCCTTGAAGGATCGATGATGTGCGGATCGAGTTCCGCGAGCAACGCTGTTATGGGCGCGGCGATCTTATTCAGTTGCCGTCGTTGGCCTGCACTCATGGCTCGAAGGTATAACGACCTTCACGTTTTGCGTATCCCCAGTGTGGGGGTTTTGACCTGTGGACAACTCGGAGCGTCTCGTCCGAGCAGCGTGCACACTGGCCGAATGTCGCAGGCCGTCACCCTCATCGCCGACTCCGTGCGCGAGCGGGTGCGGCGTGACGGGGTCGACCTGTCCGTCGACAAGGCGCTGGCTCACGACTATGTACGGGATGAAGTCCAGCGCTACAGCGAGCGTGCGCTCGGTGGGTCCCTGCCGCTCCTCGTCGACGAGGCGGCGACCCTGCGCCAGGTGGTCGCGACGCTCACCGGCTTCGGGCCGCTGCAGCCCTTCCTCGACGACCCCGAGGTGGAGGAGATCTGGATCAACGGTCCGGCCCTCGTGTTCGTCGCCCGCGCGGGTCGGCCCGAGCTGACGAGCCTGACGCTGACCGACTCGGAGGTTCGCGACCTCGTGGAGCGAATGCTGCAGTCCTCGGGCAGGCGCGTGGACCTCAGTTCGCCGTTCGTGGACGCGTCGCTTCCGGATGGCTCGCGGCTGCACGTCGTCATCCCGGATATCACCCAGAAGCACTGGGCGGTCAACATCCGCAAGTTCACGCGGCGCATCGGCAGCCTGCACGAGCTCGTCGAGCTGGGGTCGCTCACGCGGCAGGCGGCCGAGTTCCTGCGCATGAGTGTGCTCGCGGGCAGCAACATCATCGTGTCCGGCGCGACGCAGAGCGGCAAGACCACCCTGCTCAACGCGCTGCTCTCGAGCGCACGGCCGAGCGAGCGCATCGTGACGGTCGAGGAGACTTTCGAGCTCGACTTCGGCGCCCTCGACCGCGTCGCCATGCAGTGCCGCCAGCCGTCGCTCGAGGGCACCGGTGAGATCACCCTGCGTCGCCTCATCAAGGAGTCGCTGAGGATGCGCCCCGACCGCCTCGTGGTCGGCGAGGTGCGTGAAGCCGAGTCCCTCGACCTGTTGATTGCGCTCAACTCCGGGCTGCCGGGCATGTCGAGCATCCACGCCAACAGCGCTCGCGACGCCCTGTCGAAGCTGTCCACGCTTCCGCTGCTCGCCGGACGCAATATCGACAGCGCCTTCGTGGTGCCGACCGTGGCCGGCTGCATCGACCTCGTCGTGCACTGCGAGCTGGAGCGCAGCGGGCGGCGGCGCGTGGTCGAGATCGTGGCGCCCAGCGGGAACGTCACCGGCACGGTCATCGAGGCGAGCACCATCTTCGCGCTGTCCCGGGCGCACTCCCCCCGAGGCGAGCTGGAGCCGACCGGCGGCTACCCGACCCGCGTCCACAAGTTCACGGCGGCCGGGTTCGACCCCGCGTCGGTGCTCGGGGTATCCGCGTGAGCGTGCTGTGGGGCGCCGTGCTCGGGGCGGGAGTGCTGCTGGTGGTCTCGCCGGCGCTGTGGCCCTCGGAGAGCTCCGAGTCCCCGCACCGGCCCGGGTGGTCCGCGCTGGCTCGGGACCGCCTGCGGCAAGCCGGGCTGGGTCGGGTGTCCGTTGTGGCGTTCGCCGTGGCATCCCTTCTGCTGGCGATCGTCGTCGGGGCCATCACCTTCGTGTTCCTGCCGGTCACCGCGCTGGCCGTGGCCGCGGCGCTCGTGACCCTGGTGCTTCCCGCGTTCGTCGTGGCGCAGCGCGCTCGCGCCAGGCGTCGGGCGGCTCGCGTGGTCTGGCCCGATGTCGTCGACCACCTCGTCTCGGCCGTGCGTTCGGGGCTCGCGCTGCCCGACAGCGTTGTCACGCTTGCGCACTCCGGCCCGCCCGAGACGAGGTCTTCATTCGCCCGCTTCGAGGAGGAGTACCGGGCGACCGGCAACTTCGGGCTGTGCCTCACGCAGCTGAAGGAAAGGCTGGCGGATCCGGTGTCCGACCGGATCCTCGAGACGCTGCGCATGTCGCGCGAGGTCGGGGGCAGCGAGCTCACACTCGTGTTGCGTAACCTCGCCGCGTACCTGCGGCAGGAGGCGGCGATCCGGTCGGAGGTCGAGGCGCGGCAGTCCTGGGTGCTCAACGCCGCTCGACTCGGTGTAGCGGCGCCATGGATCGTGCTGCTCCTGCTCGCCTCGCGCCCCGAGGCGGCGTCCGCGTACAACACGGCGGCCGGCGGGCTGCTCATCGTCGGCGGCCTTGGGGTGACGGTCGTCGCCTACCGGCTGATGATCGGGCTGGGTCGGATGCCCGAAGAGCGGCGGTGGTTCGAGTGACGCCCACACTCGCCCTCGCTCTCGTCTGCGGTCTCATGCTCGGGCTCGGCCTGTGGACGGTCGTCGGCACCCTGCCCCGGCTCAGCCGCCCCAGCCTCGCCATGCGTGTCGCCCCCTACCTGCGCGACGTCTCGCCGGGCGCGCGGGAGCTTCTCGACCGCCGCTCGGTCGACCCGCTGCCGGTCTTCGGGTTTCTGTTCGCACCCCTCATCGACGGGATGCGGCGTGCGCTCTCCACGCTCCTCGGCAACCCGACGCAGACCGCCCGACGACTGCGCCAGGCGGGCTCACCGCTCGGCGTCGACGAGTTCCGCTCCCGACAGCTCGCGTGGGGCGCGGGCGGTGCCGCCCTCGGTGTGCTCGCGTCCCTCGCGGTGGTCCGCACGCAGTCGATCCCCGTCATCGCCCAGGTCGTGATGGTTGTGGTCTTCGCGGCCGCGGGAGTCGTCGGCCGTGACTACCTGCTGCAGCGCCAGGCCCGGGCCCGGCTCGCACGCATGGCGGAGGAGCTGCCGACCGTGCTCGAGTTCCTCACCCTCAGCCTCTCGGCGGGCGAGGGCATCCTTGACGCGATCCGCAGGGTGTCTCGCGTGAGTTCGGGGGAGCTATCGGCCGAGCTCGCCGGCGTCATCGCGGCGGTGAACACCGGCTCGCCGTTCGGCGAGACCCTGGGCGCCCTCGCGCGGGATCTCGAACTGCCCGCCTTCACCCGCTTCACCGAGCAGCTCACGGGAGCACTCGACCGCGGCACCCCGCTGGTCGAGGTGCTGCGTGCACAGGCGCAGGACTCCCGGGATGACGCCAAGCGCCGCATGCTCGAACTCGCCGGCAAGAAGGAGGTGGCGATGCTGGTGCCGCTCGTGTTCCTGATCCTGCCGGTGACCATCGCGTTCGCGATCTTCCCGGGGATCTGGGTGCTGCAGGTGGGGTTCTGACACTATCTAGTCATGCAGTTCAGCTTTGAGATCGTCGGAACAGGGTGGGCTCGGGCATCGGTCGGCGAGGGTGACTCCGAGGTGGAGCTCACTGCCTCCTACCTCAGTGATGCCCTGGGTGATCTCTTGGAAGCGATCGGCAGTCTTCTCGAGGGAGGCGACGCTGCTCGCTGCTCGTGGGAGGAAGAGCCTGGCGAGTACCGCTGGGTTTTCACCCGTGATGGCGCTGAAGTGCACTTGTCGATTCTGGTGTTCCCGGACAACTTCCCGCCTATGCGCGATGACGAAGGTGTGGAGATTTTCCGAATATCCGAACCGCTGATCGATCTCGCAGCGAGTGTTGGTGACGCCGCGCAGAGGGTGCTGGACGATTATGGCGAGGCTGAGTACCTGCGTCGGTGGGTCGAGGCGCCCTTCCCCACGGCGCATCTGAAGATGATTCGAGAGATGTTGGCGTCACATCCCCGGTAAGCGAAAAGCGTTCTATTCCTATAACTAGCTCGCTGCCCCTCCTGATCTGCCGGTGACGATCGCGTTCGCGCTCCTCTCGGAGATCTGGGCGCAGGAGGTCGAGTTCTGAATCACACGTCCACATCCTTGGCATAGTGGGGTCTATGGAGATCCTTCGGCAGGGGAAATGGCTCTACGGCGGGGTGACTCTTCTGCCTGTCGACATCGTGAGTCTGGACTACGACTTCTGGTACTCGATGGCGGAAGCCGACGATCAGCTTGAACCCGGCGAGACGCCAACGCCCCTGAACGATGACGGCGTTCTCTACTACTACCGATTTCGACGCGCTGGTGATCTCGAGACTCCCACCTGGCCAGACTCGGGCGGTTACTCCGTCCTCGACGATGTGATGGTGGCGGCGCAGGAGAGAGCGCCGTCCCCAATCGAATGGGACTGAGCGGTCAGACCGGCGCGAAAACGCCACCACGGCGTCGTAGATCTGACCAGCCGCTCCTCAGGGCTGTGGATAGTTCACGCGTCCCGCTGGGGACAGGTTCACCATGGGCTCGTGACTCCCCACGAAAGGACGGCATCCCGTGACCAGGCTCCAGCGCGCATTGCACCGATCGATCGACGACGAGCGGGGCGACGTGCCCGGCTGGGTTTTGATCACCCTCATGACCGCGGGACTCGTGATCATCATCTGGGGGCTCGCGGGTCCGGCGCTGAGCAGCGTGTTCCAGCAGGCCATCGATCGGGTCACCGGTTTTTAGCGAGCGATGAGACCGGCTCGGCCATCGCCGAGTTCGTCATGGTGAGCGCCCTGCTCACTGTGCTGACCCTGTCGGTACTGCAACTCGGGTTCGCACTGCACATCCGCAACACGGTGCTCGATGCGGCCGCAGAGGGTGCACGCTTCGCGGCACTCGCCGACAACGAGCTGGGCGACGGGGTCGTGCGCACGCGCGACCTCATCACGAGCGCACTCGGCCCGGGCTACGCGAGGCACGTCTCGATCGCGAGCGGTGTGTATCGGGGGCATCCCGCGGCGACCGTCACGGTGCGCACCCCGCTGCCGCTGTTCGGGCTCGTCGGCATCGAGAACGGGCTGGAGGTATCGGGACATGCGGCGATCGAGGTGCTGGACTAGCGACGAGACGGGCTCGGCCTCGCTCGAATTCGTGACGACCGGGATGATCCTGCTGCTGCCGCTCGTCTACCTCGTGCTCACGGTGTCCGCGATCCGGGCCGGGGCGCTCGCCATCGAGGGGGCGGCGCGGCAGGCGGCGCGTGTCTACGTGCAGGCGCCGACCGTCGCGCAGGCGCGGGCCGACGCCTCCCGGGCCATCGACTTCGGGCTCGCCGACTACGGTCTCGACGCCGATCAGGCCACTGTGGCCATCAGCTGCAGCCCGAAACCGCGCGACTGCCTGCACCGTCGCGGCTACGTCACCGTCTCGATCGCGGTGGCGGTTCCGCTGCCTCTGGTGCCGCCGACGCTCAGCCTCAACGTGCCGCTCGCGGTAAACCTCGAGTCCTCGGCGACCCAGCAGGTGTCGCGCTTCTGGGGCGCGCCATGAGACGGTTTCGTGGCGACGAGACCGGCTCGACGTTGCCCCTGACTGTGTTCTACGGCTTCCTCGCGCTGGTGCTCGTGCTGCTCGCGGTGGCCGCGACGTCCCTCTATCTCGAGCGCAAGCGTCTTTTCACCGTGGCGGATGGCGCGGCTCTCGTCGGCGCGGAAGCCTACGACCTGGCCGACCTCGCCCCGGCCTCCGACGGTCACCCGCGGCCGAAGCTCGACGCTGCCGACGTGCGGACGGCGGTGGCGGGCTACCTCGGCTCCGCTCGGGTCGACGATCTGGAGTCCCTCACCCTCGAGCGCGCCACAAGCGTCGACGGCCGCAGTGCCACGGTCGAACTCTCCGCCTACTGGCGACCGCCGGTCGTCTCGCTGCTCGTGCCGGAAGGCCTTCGCATCGAGGTCACGGCGGTCGCCAGGTCGGTGTTCGACTAGCGCTCCACGGTGGATCTCAGGCGACGCCGACCTCAGTCGTTGGCTGCCGCTTCGAGCTCTTCCACGGTGTACCCGAACATCGAGTCTTCGTCCTTACCGCTGGAAATCCAGATGTTTGCTGCGTCGTAAACGCTTAGGCCATTGCTCATTGTCTATGTCCTGTCTGAGTGGTCCTCGCCTGCGTGACAAGAGCGCCAGCAGCGTCGATGGGGTGGAGCAACCCTATCCCGCACGCCGCGGGTGCCACCGCGTCTCGACGGTCGATTCCTCCTAGAACGCCCGACGACGGAAGAACACGATCAGGCCCGTGATGATCAGGATCAGCAGGATCGCACCGAGTGCCCACAGGATGATCGACATCGGGTCGAAGGCGGAATCCTCGGTGGGGTCGGCAGACGGGCTGGGCTCGGGGGCCGGGGGAGTCGCGGACTCCGTGGGCTCCGGAGTCGCGGTCGGCTCCTCCGTGGGCTCGGGAGTGGCCGTGTCGGTCGGGTCCGGGGTCACCGTGCCGGCGCCCGATCCAGAACCGCCGCCGGTGCCCGGGTTGGTGGGCGTCGCGGGCGGAACCACGACCGGCGCCGACGGGAGGCGCGGGGTGGTGGCTGAGCTCGAGTCGTTGGTCGCATCCGAATCACCGGTGCCCGCGAACACCGTGGCGGTGTTCGAGAGGGTCGCCGGGTATCCGCGGTAGCTGGTCACGATCGGGAACGTCAGCGTGGCGCCCGAGGCGAGCGGACCCGCCGAGACGCAGGACACCGTCTGGCCGGTGGTCGAGCACGTGACATCCGCCGACCCACCGCTCACGAAGGTGAGCGTGCTGGGCAGCACATCCGTGACCGTCACGGCCGCGGCCGTTGTATCGGGACCGGTGTTGGTCACCGCCAGGTTCCAGGTGACCCGCTTCGTGGCGGTGGTGACCGAACCGAACGTCTTCGTCACAGCGACGTCGAACGTGCGGGACATAAAGCCCGCGTCGATCGTGTCGTTGATGAGCGTCGCGTCGAGGGCGCCGTCGCCGACGACGACCGCGCGGGTGTCACCGGTGGCGGTGGCCGCGACGGTGAAGGCCGCGGTCATGCCGTTGGCGGCGAAGTTCGAGTCCGTCGCTGCGGTGCCCGCAGCCTGCGGACTGCGGACCGCGCTGCTGACCAGGCCGGAGCTCGCGATGAAGCTGCCCGGCGCAAGGTCGTCAAAGGCGTAGTAGCCGGAGGCGTTGGTCGTGGTCGCGGTGACGATCGAGCCGTCGGTGTGCCGAGCGGAAGCACCGTTGCCCGCAAGGAGCTTGACGGTCACTCCCGCGATGCCGGGCTCACCGGCGTCCTGGATGCCGTCACGGTCCGTGTCGAGCCAGACGAAGTTGCCCACGGCGACCTTCGGCGGGAAGGCCGTGGTCGTCGCGGTCGCGGAGTCGTTGGTGGCATCCGTGTCGGCCACGCCGGCCGCGACGGTCGCGGTGTTGCTGAGCGTCGCCGGGTAGCCCGCGTAGTCGGTCACGATCGGGAAGGTGAGCGAATCACCCGAGGCGAGCGGTGCGTCCGAGACGCAGGTGACGGTCTGGCCGGAGGCCTCACACGTGACGTCCGCGGAACCGCCGCTGACGTAGGTGAGGTCGGCGGCCAGCACGTCGGTGATCGTCGCGACGGCGGTGGTCGCGTCGGGGCCGTCGTTGGACACTGTCAGCTGCCACGTGATGCTCTTGTCGGTGGTGTCCACCGAGTCGACGGTCTTCTCGATCACGGCATCGAAGGCGATGATCGTGAAGCCGGCGTCGATCGTGTCGTTGATGAGCGTTGCGTCGATCACACCGTCACCGACGGCGACCGCGCGGGTGTCACCGGTGGCGGTGGCCGCCACGGTGAAGGCGGCGGTCATGCCCGTGGTTGCGACATCCGAGTCCGTCGCCCCGGTGCCCGCGCCGAGCTGCGTCTGCTGGTAACCGGAGAGCGGCCCGACGCTCACGATGTAGGTGCCGGGTTCGAGGTCGTCGAAGGCGTAGAAGCCGGCGGCGTTGGTGGTTGTCGCAGTGACGATCGATCCGTCGGTGTGACGGGCCGCGCCGCTCGGGGTCAGGAGCTTGACGGTGTGGCCAGCGACGCCGGGCTCACCGGCGTCCTGGATGCCGTCGCGGTCGGTGTCGATCCAGACGAAGTTGCCGATGGCGACCTTCGGCCGGAACGCCGTCGCGGTCGCCGTGGCCGAGTTGTTCGTGGCGTTTGCGTCGAAGACGTTCGCCGCGGTGACCGTGTTCGCGATCGTCGCGGGGTATCCCGTGTAGCTCGTGACGAAGGAGTAGGTCCCGGACGCGCCCGAGGCGAGTGGCGCCGCGAGTTCGCAGGACAGGGACTGGCCGGTGCTCGCGCACGCGACATCCGCTGAATCGTCACTGACGAAGGTCAGGGCAGGGTCGAGTGTCGACGAGACGGTGATCGGCGTCGTCGTGGCGTCGGGCCCGGTGTTCGTCACCGTGACCGTCCACGTGATGGTCTTTTCGGCATTGTCGACCGAGTCGACCGAGTGCGCGATCGACACGTCGTTCGACTGGGCGAGGTAGCCCGCGTCAACGGTGGTGTTGATGAACTTCGCCGTCACGGCGTCCGCCGGCACGGTCGCCCGCAGGGTGGGACCAAGGATGACCGTGGGAGCCACACCCGTGGAGATAACGGGGTCGGAGTCGGTCGCGTCGGTGGCCTCGACCGCGTCGGCGATGCTTCGCGAGTGATCGGCGACCGTGCCGAATCGCAGCTTGTAGCCTCCCGCGCGCAGGTTGTCGAAGACGTAGCGACCCGTAGGCGTGGTCGACGTCGTCGCCAGGACGGTATTGGTGGGGGAGAGCAGCTCGACCGTCACGGAGGAGAGCCCGGGCTCGCCCGCGTCCTGTCGCCCGTTGCGGTTGGTGTCGCTCCACACGAAGTCACCGACCGCGTACAGCGGCGCGAAACCGAAGTCGAGGCTGGTGTCGGTCGCGCCATCCGTGCTCAGAGTGGTGGATGTCGCGGCTGCGTTGGACGAGTCGGTTGCGGTCGTTCCCTGGCCGGTGAGGGTGGGGACGTAGCCCGACAGCGCCGCCTGGGAGTTGGCGATGTTCACCCGGTACTGCTGGCCCGCGGGGAGGTTGCTGAAGCTGTAGCTTCCGTCGGTGCCGGTGACCACCGGCGCGACTGCAGTGCCGAACACGGTGGACACGGGAAGCCCCGCGGGTGTGGTCAGCGTCACGGTCACGCCGCCGATGCCGGGCTCGCCGGCGTTCTGCACACCGTTCTCGTTCAGGTCGACCCAGACGAAGTCGCCGACTGAGACGGACGGATCCGCGAAACCGAAGTCGACCGTGAAGTCGCTGTCGTTCTCGCGCTCGTCGTGGCTGCCTCGTCGGAACGGCGAGTCGGCGGGGGTGTCGCCGATCGGCTCCGCGCCGACTGTCAGCACAATGGGTGACGAGATCACGCCGACGCCGGCGACGAAAGCGTCGCGTCCGTTGTCGTTGTTATCGACCTGGTTGTCTGCCGCGAGCGGATTCGGTGCGACACTCCTGCTCGACACCTTGCCTGCGAGCGGTGCTCCGGTGGCGAAGTTGGACTCCGAGACGGCAACGATGTAGGAACCCGGGGGCAGGTTGTCAAACAGGTACTGGCCGGATGAGTCGGTAGTTCTGCGCAGGCCGGTGTCCTCGCCCGCATCCACAACATTGTTTGCATTCACGTCACGGTAGAGGGCGGTTTCGACGCCCGGAACAGCCGGATCGACGCCGTCCCGCAGCCCGTTGTTGTTGGTGTCGAGCCAGACCTGGTTACCCAGGCTCATCGGGGTGCGCACGAATCCGAAGTCGATGGTGAGGTCGCTGTCCGCGTCCGCTTCGCTGAAACGGCCGCGCGGAAGGCTGGTGGCCGAGTCGGACTCGTTGGTCCGCTCGCTCAGATAGACGAGCTCGATTTGCCGCGAGCGCACGCCGGTGGTGGACTCCGGCTCAGAATCCACACCATTGTCGTTGTCATCCGACTGGTTGGTGACGTTCACCTGCGCCACGACGTCGAAGCTGCTGCGCAGGCCGCTGAGCGGCTGTCCGCTGGCGAATTCGCTGGCGAGGATGCGCACCAGGTAGCGACCGGGGGCTAGCCGGTCGAAGATGTAGTAGCCCGTGGGGTTCGTGGCCGTCGTCGCGACGAGGGTATCGCCGGCGTCGATGACCGCGTTGTTGTTCTCGTCGAAGTAGAGGTGCATGTCGACACCCGCGATACCGGGGTTCTGCAATCCGGCGCCGACCAGGTTGCCGTCATCCGTGGAATCGATGAATGCGTTGTTCCGGCTGCCGCCTGGACCCCACTGGGCCGTGTCGCCGCTGTCATCCAGCCAGACCCGATTGCCGATCGACATGGGCGGGATGAAGCCGAAGTCCACGGCGACGTTGCTCCCGTCGTCGACCGAATCCCGGCCGATCGAGTCGGCGCCGTCCCAGCCGGTGGGGTCGTTGAAGGTGTTGGTGGGGGCTCCCGGGTCGAATTGCAGGCTGAGGTCGGTTTCGCCGGTCGGCTGCTGTGCAGGTGAGAGCGGGATGACGCCGCTCGAGACCCCGTCCAGATCCGGTCGGCGGCTCGCCGGCTCCACGCCGTTATCGTCGAGGTCGCTCGCGGGCGTTCCTGTCGCACCGGCAGCGCCGACTCCCGGAACACCGTTGAATGAACTGCTGTGCCATCCGCCCAGTGGTCGGGAACTCGCGAACTCGCTCGCGGGGATGACCACCCAATAGTTGCCGGCATCCAGGTGGTCGAAAAGGTAGTAGCCACCCGGGTCGGAGCCCGGCCGCCCCGCGCCGGGGTCGCCCGAGG
>Ga0247807_10001545_pt1 | contig 13369 bp, 8 predicted proteins | sample UWRJL074202C1_FD_179931 | JGI IMG/M metagenome (GOLD analysis project Ga0247807, IMG submission 179931) | Plant litter microbial communities from Arlington Agricultural Research Station in Wisconsin, United States - UWRJ-L074-202C-1 | ecosystem: Environmental > Terrestrial > Plant litter >...
ATATTGACGAATTTTTCTATGATTCTGATGAGGAGATTATGAGAGAATTGGAGCTATCACAACGAAAGAAAGGAGATCACAATGAAGAAATACATATCGAATCTAAAGGGTCGATCCCTGCACCAGTAGACAATGGAGACAATGCAAGGTCCGAACCCAAAGTCGAGGACTCACCTCACGAGAGTGAAAATGGTATGGCCAGCCACTTGATGCTGGGGATATCTAACTCTGGCCGCGTGTCTTCTATTTCAGTAGCAGATTCTACATCCAACGATAAGTCAAATATCGACGTGGAAGCTCTAAGTTGCGGCCGAAAAAGGACGCGGTCGCCAAGTCAGCCAACACCATCCATGAAGCGCCAGAAGCTTGGCCGGAATGATTTGTTCCAAACAAGTGCGTCCAGTAACATTGCGTCCGTTAGTTTGACAGGCAGTGGCCAAACTGCGTCGAAAAATGACAGGATTGTCGAGTCCATAGAGATTCGACCCCCCAAAGTTAAAGGCCCAACAGTGAATGGTGTTTCTGGCACAACCTTCGTTACAAAAAGGTCATCCCACGAGCCTATCAGATCGAATGAAAGGTCGAATATAAAATCACTGAACTTTCAGGTTGTAAAGGATCCACACGACCCTGATACGATACTTAGGTTGAGCCAAAAGAGTCCATCTCAGTCAAGTCTATCAGAGAATGATAACAATGTATTGTTTGACCCATCAGCGAACGCATCCGATCATCAACCTCTTGTGAGCTCAGGGTCTCTATCTGGCAGTACAAACTCTACGGATTGGGTGGAAAGAATTGCTAGCAGCATCCAAATTAATTTTGGACAAGTGGAGGGGCCAATTTTGGTAGTGGGAAATTTACCGCCATCATCTGTGGCAGTGTCATCGAGTATGGATAGTTTCAAGCTTCCTAGCGTTATTTATCAAGATGCATTTTACAGCAAAGAGTCCGACGTTCCTGAAAGAGCTAGAGAATGGGCTGGGAGAGAGTTCAAACTTGAAAGTTTGACTGTTCCTTTTCTTCCTGACTTCGATCCCACGGGATCTTCCGCCGCATCTTTGGGGCAGAAGCCTGCTGTCGTGCTAGACCGGGCTAAGGAAGAGCGAGCAAATGAGATGAGAAGACGTGCGTGCACGCTACGTAGTTGGGAACTTCTAGAAGCACCGCCAACGTACGCGGCCGTGGCACACTGGTTTCAGGAAGAGGAGGCCAAAAAATCAGATACTACCAGCGAACGCCTCACTACTCGTCATTACGCAAGTCCTAGGAGGAAAAAAAGATTTTCTCAGATAGAGGGCCCAACGCAGAAGAACGAACATGGATTCAAGTATACTCAGAACCAACAGACGACTAGCATCCAACATGAGGTACAATATATGAGCACAATGAGTCTGGAGCTTCATGTCAATACTCGGGGAAGATTAGTACCAAATCCGGAGGAAGACGAAATTCAGTGTTTGTTCTGGTGTCTGCAATCAACCGAGAATGATCTTGTTAGCAATGGTATGACCGAAGGTACACACGTAGGTATTGTTGCTCTGTCCGAGGATGGTATTATGGCACGAAAAATAAATCAGCAAGTGTCTTGTGAGGTTCAAGAAGAGTCTTCTGAGCTTGATTTATTGATTCGTATGGTTGAGATTGTAAGATCTCAAGATCCGGACATTCTTACAGGATATGAAGTTCACGGTGGATCATGGGGATATTTGATAGAGCGAGCTCGCGTAAAGTATGACTATAATCTATGTGATGAATTCTCTCGCATGAAGTCTCAATCGCATGGAAGATTTGGCAAGGACAGTGATAAGTGGGGATTTAACAATACCTCGACTATTCGAATTACTGGGCGGCATATGATCAATATATGGAGAGCGATGCGTGGTGAGTTAACGCTCCTCCAGTACACGCTGGAAAATGTTGCCTTTCATTTATTGCATCGCCGAATCCCTCATTATTCCTGGAAAGATCTTACCGAATGGTACATTAATGGTAAAGCTCGAGATCTGGCAAAAGTCCTCAATCACTATATCTCCCGAGTTCAACTTGATCTCGAGATACTTGAACAAAACGAGCTCATCTCTAGAACTAGTGAACAAGCTCGTCTACTAGGCGTAGACTTCTTCTCCGTGTTCTCTCGCGGATCACAATTCAAGGTCGAATCTTTAATGTTCCGAATAGCAAAACCGGAAAGCTTTATGCTCGTATCACCCAGCAGGAAGCAAGTTGGCAGTCAAAACGCTCTGGAATGTCTTCCTTTAGTGATGGAGCCCCAAAGTGCATTTTATAATAGTCCTGTATTGGTGCTCGACTTTCAAAGTTTATACCCCAGCGTCATGATCGCCTACAACTATTGCTACTCTACATTTCTTGGACGAGTTGTCCATTGGAGGGGCACTAACAAAATGGGCTTTACCGAATATAAAAGACAACAAAGACTCCTCGAACTCCTGAAGGATCATATCAATATAGCTCCAAACGGAATCATGTACACAAAACCTGAAATAAGGAAATCGCTTTTGGCGAAGATGTTAGGTGAGATTTTGGAAACTCGAGTGATGGTTAAGAGTGGCATGAAGATCGATAGAGATGATAAAGCTCTTCAACGATTGCTCAATAACAGACAACTGGCACTTAAACTTATCGCAAATGTTACTTACGGATACACATCAGCATCGTTCTCGGGTCGCATGCCCTGCTCAGAGATCGCTGACAGTATCGTGCAAACCGGTCGAGAAACGCTCGAAAAAGCAATCGCCCTGATTCACTCTGTCAAACGCTGGGGGGCTGAGGTAGTTTATGGTGATACCGACAGCTTGTTTATTTCATTGAAAGGACGCACCAAGGACCAGGCATTCGATATCGGTGAAGAAATTTCAAAAACCGTTACGAATATGAATCCCCGACCTATCAAACTCAAGTTTGAGAAGGTTTACCTTCCATGTGTTCTATTAGCAAAGAAACGATATGTTGGGTTTAAATATGAAAGTCGAAGCCAAATCGAGCCGGAGTTCGATGCGAAAGGCATTGAAACAGTACGCAGAGACGGAACCCCAGCTGAGCAGATGATTGAAGAAAAGGCGCTAAAGATACTTTTTCGCACATCTAATCTCAGCGAGGTAAAGACCTACTTTCAAAAGCAGTGCGAAAAGATAATGAAAGGCTCCGTCTCGGTGCAAGATTTCTGCTTTGCGAAAGAAGTCAAACTTGGTACATATAGCGACAAAGGTCCTCCTCCACCTGGTGCCGTTATTAGTACTAAGCGTATGCTGGAGGACGCTAGAGCAGAGCCGCAATATGGAGAACGTGTACCTTATGTGGTTGTAACTGGCGCTCCTGGGGCAAGACTTATTGACCGATGCGTTGCGCCTGAGGAGCTTCTAGAGAGTGAGCATAGGGAGCTTGATGCTGAATACTACATAACGAAGAATCTCATTCCCCCATTGGAACGAATCTTCAATCTTGTGGGAGCAAATGTTCGAAGTTGGTACGATGAGATGCCAAAAGTCCAGCGAATACGGAGGGTTGACGCGAATCTCCAGTTGCGGGGACACTCCAAAGAAATTAGTGTTAAAAAGAAGACTTTAGAGTCATATATGAAGTCCTCCTCTTGCTTAGTATGCCGAGAAAAGCTAGACACAGCATCCCCGATATGTCCAAACTGCTTAACAAACAAGCCGACCTCTTTGTTGGCGCTGCGCACGAGATTGAATAATGAGGAAAGGAAATTCGTGGACCTAAATAAAGTTTGCCAGAGTTGCTCAGGATTCTCGCCGTTGGATGAAGTCACATGTGACAGTAAGGACTGCCCGGTCTTTTATACCAGAACGAAGCAGAAAGCTCGTTTGAAGAGAGAGAAGGCTGTTGTGGAGCCGGTAATAGATGAACTGTCAAACATAGCCGCCACTTTTGAAGACCTTGAATGGTAGTGTATGTCAACAGGGTGACCAGGAACAGGCATTTGATGGTAGACAGCGACGTTTTGAATCATGATGAAAACGGCAGGTGTTTCTGTTCTATCGTTTTGTATACAATCTGCAACTGCTAGCATAGTAATGGGAGTATCAGAGATAACGATTACTCCTGGCTTCTTAAACCCATTGAAAAAAGTTACCAAGCAGAAGTGAAGAAAGTAATGGGAATACGTAATCAGTGACAATCCAACGTGTGTTTTGACATACCTGGCAAACCGGCGTACCTCAAATAGCACGAGTGAGTACATTCAAACTTGTTACTCGTAGCTTTGATACATAACTGTCCTATTCCCCGGATGGCACAATATTGAAATATGCTCCCACTAGGATTCTCTTATGCAAATTGAGTTCGAACATTCAAAATCAAACCTTTATCTGTTTCAGTTTCTGGGAAAGGTCTTAACAAGTTTCAACACAAAAATAAGGTAGATAACACTGTGTGATGGGATTACTTAATTCAACCCTGATGTCATCGCAAGGCTATAGAAAAGCACTCCAGTTTTTGCCTGCGAAAATCTTGTTGCATCTCAGAATGCAACCTGATGGATTTCACAAACCGAATACCACTACCTTATATCCTGAGATAAAGCTGCAAAGCTGGTGTTCGTGTTCAACGCTTATTGCTGTGTGAGGCGTCCGCTTCAAGCGGCTAATCTTCAGCCTGACCCGAACAGTCCACCTCACCCGAAAACAACTCAAATAGCTGCACAACATCAGCGCGACTCTTTGAGTCCATACAGATGTAAATATGGATGGTTTGCTGCGGCTTCTTGCCGCCTATATACTAGGCGGTATAACATTTCTACCGCTCGTCATTGTTGGCATATTGATACATGGATACTTTGCATTTCCCATTCACGAAGACACAGCTTACGGAAACGACGAGTCTGCTGCAATTATCCAACCAGGCGACGACACTGATGCTATCAAACGTGCGCAGACGTCATTGGGGGAAAAGTTCCAGCTGAGGAACAATCATGAGACTGAGGTAGCTGCTGGTTACTTCGCGGTAACTAGAGAATATACTCCTGGTGGAATCAATGCTGCACCGCCCGAACGTACAACACCTATTGGTTCGACAACTGTCTCTGCCCCAAGCCAGAGTGTTTACCAAAGCATGTACAAGTCCATTTTTGAGAGAAAGCCGCAGGCAAGTCCATTGGATAATAAAGGAGTCGGAAAACCGCAGAGAAAAGGCGGCAATGTTTTTTATGTGGTTTTAAGGTAAAACCCCCTTGACTGATTCTATTAGGGGTTATTACTTACCAATACTTAAGACACGGTCATCTAATGTTGTATGACGATGAGGAGCAGCTTGATGTGCGTCATGTAGTTTCGTTGGCACACCATAAAATTAGCATATATGGAGGCGGAGACTATATACCAGAAGGCGAGCTCTTTATAAAAAGAAACGCTCTCTGCCTATCGAGGCAGACTGAGATCGAAGAGCTCAACCCAGATGCCCGAATTTCAAAGCCTTTTTACCTCTTCTCTGAGAACTGCTCTGAGAAGGAAGACTTCTATTTTGCTTTGCTTCGAAATCATGGACGAGAAGCAGACGCCAAAGACAACCCGCCAATACCCCTCCAATATGATGTAAAAGATATCATTACGCTAGTGCAAAGACTACATTCTTCTGAAGAGCATTTACAAACGCGATGGATGAATGCTATCATTGGCAGAGCCTTCCTTTCTCTATACAAAACACCAGAGGTGGAGAACTATGTTAGATCCAAAATTACCAAGAAAATATCCCGAGTAAAAACCCCTTCATTTCTTTCAAAAATAGTACTACGACATATAGATATGGGTGAAGCTGCGCCGGTTTTTACAAATCCACGCCTCAAGGATTTAACCGTGGATGGAGAACTAATCGTAGAAGCGGATGTTAGATATGCAGGCAACTTTCGCATTGAAGTCGCAGCGACGGCTAGAATTGATTTAGGTACAAGGTTTAAAGCACGAGAAGTGGAGCTATTACTCGCTGTCGTTCTGAAAAGAATCGAGGGTCATGCTATGGTTAGGATCAAACCACCTCCATCAAATCGTCTTTGGATGACGTTTGCTTCTATGCCGAAAATAGACATGACGATAGAGCCTATTGGTATGTATTGAATCTTTGCCTTTTATTCTTAGTTCATTTCACTAGTTTCGTCTTCAGAAGAGGGACTTCTGTGGTTGATCGAGACATCGAAATGGTGATATAACACTCTTCATCGCGGAATTAACCTATTTAAGAATGATAAGGTGTCTTGCAGTCTTATTTACTGATGTTTGACTATAGTCAGTTCTCGACAGATTACTTATACATTAATACTACGACAAATCGAAAACAGAATCAAGGAGGTCTTCGCTGAGAGTCTTGTGTTTCCCAAGTAAGTAAATGAAGTAGTTCGGTTTTCTGTTTAAGATCACATTTAACAATTTCTACACCAAAGTGGCTGCTTTGATCACTTATCTTTCGATACTACAAACTGACCATTGTAACCAGCTGGGATGATTCGCCTTTTTACAATACCGAGCACAAAAAATGGAGAGGTGGGATATGGGCTGATGATGTATCTCCTCCTTCAAATGACCCAGAAACAGCAGCAGCACAATCAGGCAATGTTGAAGAAGTACATCATTTAGAAGCTGAGAATAATGAGGCGATAGCAGATTTGCCTCATATGGAGAAAAGTGCAAGCATGCCCCTATCCGAAGTCTCTTCTACCGGGGGAGTTTTCTCTCGGAAAAGCAACAAAGCTACGTCAAACCTAGTAAATCTTGAGAATTCCAATATGACCGGATCTTCCACCAGTATAGATACAGGGGCAACCGAAAAGCCTAGAGCACTAAGATCAGAGTCATTTACCACTGCTTCCTCACCGATTGTAGCCACGGATAATACCAATGTAGACGCCTTCAAGGAAACTGATTCGTCGGTGCATACTCACGTTGGCAGTGCCATGGCATCTGTCGTGGCGCTTTCACAAACAAACTCGCCTATACAAACTCCGATCGGATCGCCGTCTCGGCAATCAGAAATTGAAAAGCGTGGCAGTCAATCTTCCATATCATCAAAATACTCAGCCAACTTGGAGAAGAAATCAGATAATGACATCACACCCCAGCCTTCGCCTAATAATGCAGACTTCAAAAGCGATGTCATATCGAATGCCATTCCTGAATCAAGTCTTACGGGCATAAGCAATGCCTCATTTGGATCAGATCCACTCTCAGTAAAGTCATTCGGGTCCTTTGGACGTAATCCAAAGCGCGAGAACTCTACATCTTCGTCAGGAAATTCGTCTACCGCAGAAGCAAAGCGCATATCCCTCGCAGCCGTGAGCAGTGCTGCTGCTACTGCTAAAAAATGGGGACTGAACGCTCTCCAACGTCACGGCGAATCAAAAGCAGACGGAAGTTCGGAGGGGAAAGAGGTACCGTCTCGTCCACTTGTTATGGGAAGAGGACAACCTCTTCCTCCCCCAGGAACTCCTCTTCCGCCGCCAGATAGGAAAACAAAGACCGCGCCCATTCCAGTCCCAAAGCGCAAACCAATGCCGTCGCCTTCCATATCTCACAATCAGTTTGATTCTGGCCGCGGTTCAGATGGGAGTGAGCTAGTTGAAACAAAACAGCCGCCGGTTGCTCAACCTCCTCTTCCAAAGAGGCGAAGTCGAGAATCTCAAGCAACTGAAAGTACTGACGACGGTCTTCTGGTAGTTGCAGCACCTGCGAACGATTCAGAACCTTCCACCCCAATGAGTGAGCACTTGTCAGAATACATGCCTTCTTGGGTAGATGACGCTACAAAATTGGAGCAACAGCAGCTCCAGGAACAATGGGCCGATGACCTCCACCCCCCTCGGCTTCCCAAGAGAAGGCAGGTTAGTAGAGTTCTATCAAGTAGTCCGGACGAGGACGGGCCCGAATTACCATCATGGCAAGCCGCCCAAGAAGAGGAAGCTAGAGCAAAGATTAGTTTATTAGATGAAGATATGGGTGTCTGAAAAAAACTGGCATATAACTTTGGGAGGAACATATGGGCATGGGTGCGGGTACAATTATGGAGGTGGTGTTGGTAAAGTCATCAGTAATGCCTTGGTGATGCAGAGTAGGAAGGGAGTAATGGATAACGTTGTCAATTAGCATTGTTAGGTGTCCGGGACACTTTGGAGCATTGAACATCATACACAGCAATCTTTAACGAATCAATACTGCATGAATTTGTCAAAAAAGATACAGTCACCGACCTGACTGACGATTAAGTGAAGTAGCTATAGCCCTATTATTTATTTGTCGCAATACTACACGGCGAAGAATATCCGCGTTCCATATCGACAGCCTCCTACTTCTTGATTTCATTTCAATATCATCGCATCAAAAAGAGTTTCAAGTGAATTGATTTATCACAAGCTGATTCCACGCGTCCTGGCATCATTTGACTTTAAAAGTTGGGGAGCAGAAACAGCCAAGTCTGCAGGCATTACTGTACCATGCTTGTCATGATTGCCCAACATCAGCGCCACACTTACTCGTCGTCCCGAACCTCCGCCACGACGACTCCAGGCAATACTTTATCAACGGCCTTGCACTACTGCACACGTCAGGCGTGTTGAAGTCCCCCCTTCTTTTATTTGGCTTTTCGCTTTCAAGTTCTTCCTACTCTGCTGTTGGCTGTACTCCATATTCCCTATATTCGCCATGGCTCATCTTACAGGGCGCAACACTGATCATACGAAGTCCGTAACTTTGCAACCCCCAAAGAGCGCGCACATGTACTAACATTGACATCTAGGAAGGAAGGTGACCTCGCGATCAACATCCGAAAGGCGACAAGTATCGAAGAGACTGCACCCAAGCGGAAGCATGTACGGAGCTGTATCGTCTTCACATGGGACCACAAATCTTCAGCAGCCTTCTGGGCTGGCATGAAAGTGCAGCCTATACTGGCAGATGAAGTACAGACTTTCAAAGCCCTAATCACCGTTCATAAAGTGCTGCAGGAGGGACATCCATCGACCCTGCGAGAGGCAATGAGCAACAGAAGCTGGATTGATAGTCTAAATAGAGGCATGTCCGGGGAAGGCATGCGAGGATATGCACCCCTAATAAAAGAATACGTCTATTTCTTGTTAGCAAAATTGACCTTCCATCAGCAACATCCAGATTTCAATGGCACATTCGAATATGAGGAATATATAAGCTTGAAAGGAATCAATGATCCAAACGAGGGTTATGAGACAATTTCAGACCTGATGATGCTTCAGGATCGCATAGAGCAATTCCAAAAACTCATCTTTTCGCACTTCCGGGGAGGAAATGGGAACGAATGCAGGATTTCTGCCTTGGTTCCGTTGGTGCAGGAGAGCTACGGAATTTACAAGTTTATTACCAGCATGTTACGAGCTATGCATACCAGTAGGTGAACCCCTGTTTTTATTGTTGACTGCCTTACCAAAAATTCTGTATGAGCAGACTGTTTGCAGACTCTCTCAGACGTGTCTAAACATTTCTCTTCAAGTCTGACATTCAAAATAGCAACCGGAGATGATGACGCTTTGCAACCTCTGCGTGAGAGGTATGATGCTCAGCACTACCGCCTAATCAAATTTTATTATGAATGCTCCAACCTCCGCTATCTTACAAGCTTAATTACTGTTCCAAAGCTTCCACAAGATCCGCCGAGTCTTCTTTCTGAGGACGATGCTGCTCCTAGCTTGCCACAGAGGCCAAAGCAAGAAATAGAGAGGCAGATAACCCCTGCGCCACCTCCTCAGTCCGAAGAACCGGGTGACATTGGCGAGTTCTGGCAAAATGAGCAGGCACGACAGAACCGGGAATATGAAGATCAGCAGCGAGTTTTGGAGGAGCGCCAGCAAGAGCAGTTCCGTGCTCAGCAACAAGCCCAGCTACAGGCTCAACGTGATTTCGAGGAACAACAGCGCCAGCTTGCAGAGCAGCAACGACGTGAACAGGAAGCGCTCCATTCCCAGCAATTCCAACAACAAACACAGGGCCGTATGGCACAATTAGAGCAGGAAAACTTTGACGCTAGAGCACAATACGCTCGCGACCAATTGATGCTACAGCAGTACGATCAAAAGATTAAAGGTCTGGAAGGCGAACTCCAACAGATTCAGAGCAGCTACGGCCAACAACTAGGTAGCAAGGATGACCAAATTCACGCTCTTCAGGAGCAAGTCAATACGTGGCGGACAAAATATGAGGCTCTGGCTAAATTATACTCTCAGCTGCGTACAGAACATCTGGACCTTTTGACGAAGTTCAAGGGTGTGCAGCTTAAGGCCGCTTCTGCACAAGAAGCAATTGACAAGCGGGAGAAGCTTGAGAGAGAGATCAAGACTAAAAACTTAGAGCTTGCTGATATGATTCGGGAGAGGGATCGTGCCATGCACGATAAGGATAGACAAGCTGGAGGGAACCGGGAAGAACTGGATAAACTCAAGCGAGAACTACGCATGGCGCTAGATCGTGCCGATAACCTTGAGCGAAGTAAGGGCAACGAGCTTTCATCCATGCTCTCTAAGTACAATCGAGAAATGGCAGAACTCGAGGAAGCGCTTCGAAAAAAGTCCCGCGCTTTAGATGAAGTTCACTCAAAGTACAGTGAAGGTGGATCTGATGCAGAACTTCTTTTACGTGACAAAGAGGAGGAGCTGGCTATCATGAAGCAGGTGGTAGACGAAGCCTTACTCAAACTTCACGAGCAGGAACAGTCACGTGGGGATACAGACAATGCTTTGGATGACCAAATTGATGCTATGCTCCTGGCTAATATTGGCAAAATCAACGATATCATTGACTCTGTTCTCCAAAGTGGAGTTCAGCGCGTCGATGATGCCTTATATGAGCTTGATTCTTCCATGCAAGCTGGCAATCAGAGCGCGACTCCTTCCTACGTACTGTCGCAAATCGAGAAGGCATCTTCAAGTGCAACAGAATTCGCTACCAGTTTCAACAATTTCATCGCTGATGGGCCGAATAGCACGCACGCCGAGATCATCCGTACGATCAACATCTTTTCGAGTTCTATTGCGGATGTTCTCAGCAATACCAAAGGTTTAACAAGACTAGCCTCCGATGACAAAAAGGCAGATCAATTAATTAATGGGGCCAGGCAATCCGCACAATCCACTGTTAAATTTTTCCGCAGCCTACAAAGCTTCCGCCTTGATTCCATGGACCCAGTTCAAAGAACTGAAGTTGTTATCAATTGCATGAACGAAGTGCAGGTCAATCTGCAGAAACTTAACAAGCTTGCAGACTCGTTTTCCCCTAACAGTGGCAAGCTATCTAATAACAAAGGCGATCTGGGCGATCTTGTCGATAGCGAATTGACAAAGGCAGCGGATGCTATCAGTGCCGCTGCTGCGCGCCTGGCGAAGCTCAAGAACAAACCCAAGGATGGGTATTCCACATATGAGCTACGAATTCATGACTCTATATTGGATGCCGCTGTTGCTATTACAAACGCTATTGCGAGATTGATTAAGGCTGCAACAGATACCCAACAAGAAATTGTTCAAGCTGGCCGTGGGTCATCTTCGAAAACACAGTTCTACAAGAAAAATAATCGGTGGACCGAAGGCCTTATTTCCGCTGCTAAAGCCGTTGCTTCGTCTACTAATACCTTGATCGAGACAGCAGATGGGGTCATTTCGGGTCGCAATATACCTGAGCAGCTGATTGTGGCATCAAACAATGTTGCAGCATCTACAGCACAGCTCGTCGCAGCAAGCAGAGTCAAAGCGGGCTTCATGAGTAAGAGCCAGGAGTCCTTGGAACAGGCTAGCAAAGCTGTTGGTGCAGCATGCCGAACTCTGGTGAGACAAGTTCAGAGCATGATCAAGGAACAGAATCAAGATGATGACGGTATCGACTACAAGAGCCTGGGGGCACATGAGTTCAAGGTTCGGGAGATGGAACAGCAGGTTTGTAATAAATTATCCCTTTTGTGATGCTAGCTAACACCTCGATTTCCAGGTCGAAATTCTTCAGCTGGAGAATAACTTGGCTTCGGCAAGACAGAGACTAGGAGAGATACGGAAGATATCGTATCAAGAATAGTCTGCTATTAGACCTTGGAGTTTTCTGTTCCAAGTTTCCACTAATTATTCTCGCAAGCTCTCGACAGAGGTTGCTATGGCCTGCTGCATTAACACAGCGCCTTGTTTATACTATATCCTGTAAATATATACCATTATCCTTGATCCTAGAATCAGCACATTGTGACAGAAGGAGTGCGAAGTTGTAGTATTGTTTTTGAAAGGAAGACTGCTGCTGATAAAGTTTGCATATCGAGTACATTTTTATTGTGTCATTATCCTCTTAACAAATAAGACTGTACTCATTTCCGTTCCAACACTCAACAGCGTCTTTGACATGGCATATGACATACCTCGAGTCATTACCAAGCCTGTTGTGAAGGGCGTATAGTCACGGAGATGACGGTGCCTCAGCTAGGTTGAACACGATGTTCAAGACACATTCTGGGTTAAACTTATCCGCGTATGGCTAAGTACCTACATACGCTATCATGAACATAAATTCAGGCCGTGCTTGAATCAGGGGAAGAAGCTGAAATATGTCTTTCTTTCCGGCACACTGTTATAACGGTGGCTGAGTACTGATTATTTATGTGCGATCAATGTGTCACAATTAGTCCTGTGGTCAGACCGGGTATGAAATATTGCACACAAAGAAACTGCGATCTCAAAATTGGCAGCATAATTTGGAGAAAGGAACGTAGTTGTATAATGATAAAGCTAACAAGAATGCTATAAAGTGCCAAATGGACCCCCCTATTCATTTTCCTTTAATTCTCCACTGTGCCGCAACTTTACTGGCTGAGTCATGCTTGAGGCATCCGACTTGGGCTGCATTAGCTCCCGTTCTTTATTTTCACGACATTCCGACAAAGAAATCCAATATCACATATTATAATCAAATCCACCTGACTACCTAACGCTTGGATACTACTATTCAAGAATGAATCTAAGAATAGGTGCAAATATTTTGGCAAATTATAATTAATGAACATCCACCTTCTCAAATTTCTGTTTCTATGTCTGATAATTGGAAAGCTATGCCGGCTTTTTGATCGATTGGCAACTTATTGACCACCTTAAGGAGCTGTACTACCGTCTTGCATTGTATCGGCAAACCATTCGTCATAGCTCAAAAGCTCGCCGAAGTTTAGTTCATTCCAGGTACTTGCGCCATTGGTAAGATCTTGCAAATCCAAATCTCCTGCATATGGATTGTACAGATCTGACATAATTCCTGTCCATTGGCATGGAACCTGCTCGACGGTGGTGGCGGCAGCACAGAATTGGATGACTGGCGTAGGTTTTGGCAGTACGGGACGGCAAGCAAGGAGGCCTTCC
>Ga0247807_10001547_pt1 | contig 13362 bp, 7 predicted proteins | sample UWRJL074202C1_FD_179931 | JGI IMG/M metagenome (GOLD analysis project Ga0247807, IMG submission 179931) | Plant litter microbial communities from Arlington Agricultural Research Station in Wisconsin, United States - UWRJ-L074-202C-1 | ecosystem: Environmental > Terrestrial > Plant litter >...
TTCCTCTTCGTCCGCTTCCTTCGCCTCTGCGAATAGTTCTCAGCCAGCCTCCTCGACCGTTAGAAATACTTCTCGCGCTTGCTGACTTGCAGACCGAGCTCTCCCCTGGCGCCGCCTCGTTCAATTCGACCCTGGAAGCCAAATCCGGTCATTGAGACATTGGAGCTTCCAACGACCTCGATTTGCTGCCATTGCAAGCTGAACCCGCTGATCCATTCTTGTTTCTGTCCTTACAGCTTACTAGGAAGAGCATCTACACGGACAGATACGCGCTGGGCTTGCCGGGGACAAGGCAAGAGCTAAAAGCTAGGCTGAGGTCTGTTTCACACGCGACTACACGCTGCCCACGGTGTTGCATTGTCTGACCGGTGCTACTACAAAACCCCAAAAGCATTGTGTAGCACGACGGCTTTGTGCATTCCATCGATCCCAGAACCAGGATTGGCTTCCGTTCATTTCCACTTGGCCAGAGAGTACCAGGTACCACCGGCTGTACCATCTGCCTGTCATCCCTCACCTTCTGAACCACCAACCCACGACCGATTTGCGTCTTAGGTTGCTGGTGGGCCTGCGCAGGTGTCAATTGCATCCTACCAGAGGTCCACGACTCTCTTCCGAACCTAAGGGCTTCCGGTTATTACCTTCCGTTACCCTGGATTTACTACTACTTCTGTGGTAATTGTGCGCCGAAAAAACCACCACTAACCACCATCATTATTAAGGGCGAACAGCCTTTGATAGCAGCTAGTCAGCGCCGACAGCTGTAGCACGTCCCCCCAAACTCTAATAATTTGCTATTTTATGTGTTGTCAGCCCCGCTGCTGTCATCCTGGTAGACACCCCAATCATCTTTAGTCGCAGCCGTACTTCATCTGCATTCTGCAAGCCGCAGCAAAAGGTTGCAGTTAACCTATCCACCCCTTGCTGAGCAACAGTCCAAACGTGACAGGCTCCAAGCAGAAGCGACTCGATTTCTGGGCAAGGCAGTATTGGTGCATGTGTACACACCTTTCCTTCCTCAAAAATTATACGTTCTTTCCACGAACTCCCCAGCTTCGACTCCGTCACTCGCTATATGAGCCAGCCGTTGTAATTTGTCGGAAGGTACTACCAGCCTTTCTAGCTGTACCCAATTTTATCCACACTTATTATCGCCTCCATGGTTTTAGGTATGGCTAATAATGGGTATGTTTGACTCGTCGAGGGGTTTGCTGCCCCGACGTCGCTCCCATTCCAGCAACTATGCTGTCCTCACCACTACCTGCGAGTGTAATTGTGGATGGACATCCGTAGTTGAGCTGACCGCGGAATACAAATGCTAACTCGATGTACTAGAAGATCGCACCCTATATCTTCTCCTTCTGCTACGAACCCACAAGCCCTGATGCCGGATGCTATCGAAGAAAACGGGCGCCTGTACCATGGTTTTAACAAGGGGAAATACTTGTTCCCGTGTGATGAGGTATGTTTGCATTTCCATATAACCTATGCAGTACCGGCCTGCAGCAGTGAGAGGATACTAATGTAGTAATTTGTAGGAGGAGAAGGATCGGATGGACATTTACCACAAACTCTTCTCAGTCGCAAGAAAGGGTGCAATTCATTCTGCACCGGTAATCCCAGGTTATGATAGAACCAGAATTCTAGATTTAGGCACTGGAACTGGGATATGGGCAATTGAGATGGCAGAGTACGTTTTGGAACCAGGAACACTTTGGTGCGCACTCCAGGATTACGAAACTGACTTCCGTATAATAGTAAATTTAGAGGTGCGGAAGTTTTGGGAATTGACTTAGCAGCAATACAACCGCGAGGGTATGCTCTAGATACTCATTATGATGGGAAAAAAAGCTGCGAAACTGACTGGTCTCCTAGCCACCCAGAAAACCTTAGTTTCTGTGTACGAGACATCGAACAATCATGGGACGGTCTAGGCGTAGATGGCTGGAATATAATACATATGCGAATGCTAAATGGGAGCATAGAAGACTGGGAACGGACTTACGCCGAGGTTTTCAGGTATGTAACATTTATAAAATTCCTTGCAAATCTAATAGTGCCATCAGGCATCTGAAACCTCAAATTGGATGGCTGGAACAAGTCGAGATTGATTATGAACCACGATGCGATGATAATACCATTCCACAATTCGCCGACATAAAAACCTGGTACCGTGCTCTGGAATCAGCCACGAATCTACATAACCGGCCAATACGCTATAACCACGACACGAGAGAAATGTTGGAAAACCAGGGGTTTGTAGATATTCATGAGGAAACCATCCGACTTCCTCTGAATCCGTCTTGGGAACAAGATCCTCATCTTCAGGATATTGGTCGATGGTATAATCTCGGATTGACCCAAGGACTACAGGCTCTCACATTAGCACCACTCCGCAGAAAGAGCAACTGGACCAGAGGAGCAGTGGATGACTTGGTCGACCATGTGAGAAGAGAGGTCTGCTCTAGGAAGCTTCATATTTATCATGAGATGTGAGCATCATTCTATCCTCATTTATTTGTCACAATTTGACTACCAAGATCACTGACGAGAATCCCTAACTAGGCATATCTGGACCGCTCGCCGCCCTTGAATCAGACTCAGGTCAGCGTAAGATCGGACGCTTTGGTACCTGCACGTCATTCTGTACGGCTCTATGGGTTATGGTGATTGTTTGCGACAGTCAGATGGAGATACCATTTTGAATGGGCTCATTGTTATCCGACATTGGCTCCCATTCTCAACTTCTGTTGGAATAATCCATCATCTAACCACAGCAATATATGCGCGCGCGCATGTATTTGCTTCTGCATATGCAGCTCTAAGCGCCGGCGTACCTACAACGTAGTGGTTGAAAGGCATACTTCGTATTTTTGCGGTAAATGCGGTATTGTTGGCGGCTGGCCGGGAAAATTAGTGGGTTACATCCACGCCACAGGTTAGGAAAAGAATTTGGAAGGCGGCGGCATGGCTCCCGGCTTAGCGGCATATCGGCATACACACTTCACAGATTGCAGCTTGAAGTTTCGCACAACAAAACCCAGACCGACAAGAGAATTTTGGGAGGAAACCAGACATACAGATTTTGAGGCAGCACTGATTACATCCATTGTCGCACGCCGAGTGTCACAAGGCTCATCCGCTAGGGGATGGGAACATTTATACTGGTGCCTGAGCGTGGCTTGGCGATATATCGAGACGGACGCTTGAAATTCAAGGATCGCAACGATGAGCTGGCAGAGCATGATAATGCGAAAAGAGATTTATCCCATGAATCATCTACAGCAGGAGGGGTTCCCCCCCGTCCACACCATGCAAATGCCTTGAAAGCCGCGGCGCAACGGTTGGACAAGGATAGGATAGGCTCTTTCCGACATCGTGGTAGCGAAGGACATGATTTGTTCTCTGTGTGAGATCCCCTGCCACCGTCGAAACGAGTAGTAATATCATTTCCAACTCCTTGCCCTGTTTTCTTTTGCCTCGGTCTAATTACGTCTGTGACAATTTGTTGGTTTCTAATACTGTAAAACATGAACTTCTCTTAACATCCTTATGAAACCTACATAATTACCTAAGCTTGCACGTTGCGAGTTCTTTAGCAGCAAAACTCGCTTCGCGCCGAGCCGTTCCTTGGTATAGTGGGGCGCACATTTCACGGGACTGGATGAGTTGAGTCGGCACCAGGGGAATATGTGATGGCAAAAAACGAAGGACACTGACAGGCCAGCCCGGCTTTGTTGGTTCAATTTGGTTGGAATGCTGGTGATTATCCTGGCTGCGGTAGCTCAAGGTAGCTTTACGATGTATAAGGCAGACTGCTGGAACCCACCTCCATACAGTTAGCTGCAGCACAAATAACAGCCGTTGGGTACCAACAGAATATCACATCATGCACTAGCATACATACATGACCAGACAGAGAGTGGGGTGTTTGCTTTCATGACATGTCCTGGATCGAAACCATCGCATTGTGCATCGTGCATACATATGCAAATGGCCTATACCCGGACACCATCATGACCGTGCAACACCTACCGCCCCGTGGACGGGCATTTTGGATCTGTACTCGACGGCAGGTAGCAATTTTAGGCCTATTTCCTGTTCCCGTCATCGAAATGGACCGACTATCAATCGACGCGGCTGCAGCTCTAGTTGCTATCCTCTTACGTGTCTCTGAACTAAGAATTGCGTGAAGAATAAGACAAGGAATAATAGGCTACTTGCTGCCTACTTCAAAAGCTAGACCAGGTACGCATTGACCGATGTAGAAATAAAGAGTAGGATGAGCTCACGTAGATTCACTCTCGATGAGTTCGACCCAACGATCTTAAGCCTGTTAATTAGGAGCAATGAGTATAGCAAGTGACCTTATATATGAATGAAAGATCCTCTGAGAGCTTTGATAGAAACCAGAAGTTTACCGTCAGTGTCATGTTTAGAGTAGTATGCAAATTGGATATGAGTAATGCGAGATTCACTGGTGGGAGGTGGGAGTATGTGGACTACTTTTTGCGAAAGATGTTCTTCATTTCGCTAAGTCTGTGCTACACGCAATTGGTCTCTTTTTGGAACACATCACTGTGGTGCCCTCAACCATAGACATGCATATTTCCCAATAGACCTAGTAGACACCGCAGTTCTGAGTAGCCCTAAGTTACTGGTGTGTTAAGATTGTAAGGTATGACTGTGTCAGAGAGTGAGACGATTTAAAATCTTAAGAGGTGTTCAGCAATACAAAGCCGAGAGTATGACGGGAGCAATTCGTATCTTTCCGGAGGAGCCGGAGGAGCAAGCTGACTCTGGAATGTATCAGAAAGATTGACTAACTGGGACATTCGGTTGCAACAAGGCCGATGAAACTTTAAAGGTATGATCCGAACTTACGACTGCTGAGCTCAATTTCGAAAATGGAGTATAGTTTAGACTTTTGACGCCCATATTATTCCATCCCCTTAGATGGTAACGCAGCTGTTGCAGAAATCTTGTTATGGTATCAGGATTTAGATCCGGCTCGAGCATATGGATTTTAGAGTAGACGATATAATTCGATCGCAAGTATTAGGAGATCTGTGAAGGTTAGTAACATATTATGAACTACCAATTCTGTTCTTACCGAGTTGTATGTGATCATTCCTCTCCTCCTTTTACCATCAGAGCAGCGGGCTATTTGAGTAAATCTATAACCTCTTACAAAGAGTCCAATCGCTACCCAGTCACTTCCTAGTGATTGGTGGTTTCGTGACTTTATCCAGTATTCTTAGCAGGTGTCCAGAAATACAGATCGCTTCGCCAATGTGTGGAATTGTCCCGGGTTTGCTAACATCATTGCTGAGTCTGCCCACAGCCCTGGGATCATTTTCGACAACTCGAGGTACATTAATTACGCAGTAGCGCTTGAGGCAAGCTATGTGACATATATGGGAAAATTGTGAGATTGGTAAAGCAACTGATGACTGGTGTTGTCTGAGATATGAAGTGCCCGCGAGCAACATAGATGATTCCTAAGGTATCTCAAGGATCCATGAGATATCGGCGTATCCTCTAGTGGTACTCTATGAGACTAGAAGGATTCTGCGTAAAGCTACGATAATCAACTAGTGATTATCCTGCCAAAAAGCACTGTACATGAATTCTGTGTTTCTGTGCGTGCGCCAGGGTGGTCTTGAAGTCACCGAGGTGTTAATTTGGAGCCGATTCTGTCCTATCGGATCGGGCTGTTCTGCAGAATTCACTCGTGTGAATATGAAGAGGCATCGATGCATATTTGAGGCATTGCATCCTTCTGGCAGAGTTTGGTGTGTCACAACAGGTGTATTCCCCCTGATAACCACTGCGCGATCAGAATAAGGCCGCATTCTCTGAAGAATGCTATAGGACGAGCGTAGCGCAGTAGCAATGCTTGCATACAGTTCGACTATGTCAGCTATTGTTTGACTTTGACGTAGACACACTATTTATATAGCCTCAGAGTCAGACTCCTCCCTGGCTGCTGGCGTCTCAGGCGGCTTCCCAAATCGAACAGCAAAAGCATCCAAAGATCGGAACACCAAAAATGGCTTATCACCTTCTTCTTCTTGATTCAGTACCTGTCCAACGAATTAGCCCGGCCCTTCATAGACCAATGAAATGTTAGAGTAGCTAGGAGCAGGCTTGATGGCCTGGACCAATTAATGATACTAAGGATCTGAAGGCACCAAGGTTCCCTGCTACTATACCCCCTTCGAAAGAGACATCACTCTTAAAAGATCAAGCATACCTCTTCACAAGTTCGAAGCGTCTGAATGCTATCCCATACTCCTTCTCTCCTAGGTATCGCAGTTCTAAGACATTCAACTGCCGACCATCGAATGTCTCTGTCACGGCAAACAAAGACTACCTAAAGCCCAGAAAATTAATAAAAAAAGAGCTGAGATAAGGCAATAAGGTATGGAAGGTGTGTTGAGGATGACTTCTTCCGGTCTCTCAGGAAAATAATCGCTCGAAACTGGTTGGGTAGGAAAGGGTTACCATAGGATATTCTACTTACTGAGCAAAGAGCAGCGATAATTCCAGTCTCGCATGTGAACTTCTTGTGGAAACGGGGATGCGAAACGATAAGTTGTGCTACGTTCACAATACGATCAGCGAGCTTTTCTACACTCTTAGTTCTTAGCCCTTTCTCCCCAAAATGCATGCCTCGGAGAGTAATGTCACTGCTCAGTGCTTGAATACATATAAACGAAGCATTGAGAAAATGTAGGCTATCATAGTCCCTCTCGCGAGAATATAGGGGAGCGAAAGCTCTCGCCCACTGCCTCAGATCCGACGATATTTTATTGAAGAGTTCTACTGAGAGAAGGGGACAGGGGAGCCGAAAGTCCAAATCCCCTTGGTCCTGCATGAACTGGTTCACTCTGTTAATAGTTCGACTCTCGACAAGCGAGAGATAAGCTCGAGCATCGGATAAATTTGAGAAAGAAGGAATCTAAAAACGTTAGAGGATATCGAATCCTTGTTGGGAATTTATTCTGAAGTTATGTTTGGTCATGAAAGCTGCATTGCGGTTCAACGTACCTCGAATGTGTCTTCCATGTGCGAATAATCAAGCAACGTCGTATTTTTCATTCTCTTTCCATCAACATCGGATAATTTGTCCGTAGAGTATCCAACAAAGCCCTGGTCGAGCCGAACGAGGGTTGCAACGAGCTCATATTCAGCTTCGGGAGTTGGTACGGGTCTATCTATGTTCTTGTACCTGATCTTCTTCGAGGCGAAATCTTCTCGAAGTACACTTAAGGCATTGCGAACATTCCTGATTGCAGCGTCGAACTCACCATGCTGAGCCTCGAAACAGAATATCATCAAGGAGGCGATGAGTATAATTCTAGTTGAAGTTCCTCCGGGTCCTGATGTAGATATAAAATTCTGAAACCCTTTGAGAGCCTGAGTATACTGCTTGCCTAAGGAATTCGTCAGTATGTCGTTCTTGCTTGCAGTATCGCACTTTCGACAAGTGGATAAACGTAATGGATCCGGATGTGATCATTATATTAGGCATTTTTATCATTAAAAATCATTCTGCATTTGCAACTCAACGTACGGGCAAACACTAATTGCGAGTCCTCGGGTGCTTCGAGCACACTGAGTTTGCCTAACGCTCCAACTGAAATGATTAGGTGTCGAAGAGATGGTTCTATACTACTGCACTGCTCCAACAACCTTCTCCAGAGACGAGGGGTAAAATTGAGCCACAGCTGAAGGCCGGTATTTTCTGCGAAATGGTTGAAATATTGGTACTCTTGTTGACTGGCGTACTTCATGTCCTGAGGGAAATGATGCAGTGGTAAAATGAGTATTTCTTCCAGATCTGCAGACGCAGTTCTTGGGACAACAGCACGCTCTTGGTTGCTCTGTGCTGAATTATAGTTCTGATAGCCTCCGCACTCAACCTTCAGAGCAGCACATCTCCTACATCCAGGACGACGCTCATCACACTTTAATCTTCGACCTCTGTGTTGGCCACCAAGTCAGATTTGGACCCGAAATTGCTTCAGCAGCTCAGGGACGCGTAACCATACTTGCAAGTGAGGCATCCGCTTCTGACTTTTGGCTTTGAAGCCCTTTTTCGTTTTGGGCCTGCAAGGTTAGTGGCGGTAGGGTCAACGACCTCAAAACCGGTCACGAAGCTCATGCTATGTATGTATCTTCTCAGGTTGTGAAAGGGGCACACCAATCTTTGCCGCTTACATTCGGCTACTTGACTGTGGTACAAAGCAGATTCTCTCTAATTGCGGGAGATGGGGAAAGTTATCAAACGTGCTCCTCGCTGGCACGCATAAAAACTGGGTCCATAATTCATTTGGCTTATTAGAGGTAAGCCATCTCCGTTCCTCCCAGCCCTGTTTCAATATGTCCTTGCAACCAAACAGGGCACATGGCCGTTGAGCAATTGGCCATAGCTGGTAGTCTTCGGGTGAAGCTGTTCTCATAGCGTGCAGAGAAAAGAATTTCCAAGGATTATGAAAAGCCAGCCTCAGAATGACTTGCTAATGGGGTAAGCTAATGATGTCAGCTCGGACATAGAGTTTCTTCCTCCTCCTCCTCCTCCTCCTCCACCTCCTTCTTCTCTTCTTCTTCTTCTTCTTCTACTCATGTCTTATATCCATGGCTAAGCTCCTGAGCCCCGGGTTTGCTCGTCAGGACTTCGGTACGAGCTACCTATCGCGGTATAACTCGAAGCTGACCACCAACGATCTACAATTATGCCACGCAGTCAGACCAGGCTACCGACAAGTTCGCTGCAAGACGGATGTGACAGGGCAAGCTATAGGGCTGAGAACGAAGAGATGAGATAGGCAGCAATTATCAATGGAAATTCTACCAAGTACTTTGCATTTCTCCAGCCCCGATATGGTTCCTGCATACTGTAAGGGAACTCTGGATTTTAACGTAACCTCCAGTACCCAAGGTACATTTCATTCAGATTTCCTAAGATACGAAATTTGTTATTACTAACAGAAGGTCTATTTTTGTGTGTTTACGGAGAAATACTCGGGATGAGAAAAGTAGTGCTAGTCTTCTGCAAGGGTTTGGTGGGCTGCTGTACGGCGTCTTCTTTTGTTGATTCGCACTAGCATCTTGAGGGATCATAGCATCATTCACAACGAAACTAATTAAAACAGCTTTTGCGACTGGTTTAGGAGGACTACACGGTATTCTTGGAAACATGTTTTGCAAATCTTCCTTGTGCGTGTCTAAGATAATTACTGCAACATCAAAATGATCTCCTATGTTCAGAATCTTGAATGAGTGGTTATTGATTAGCGAAGAAACTAGGGTTAAATTTAGGGGTTATTACAGTTGACCTCAGCGTACAACGCTCATTTTCAGGGATGTAAGGTAATAATAATATCTTCTTACTTCTAGCTCTACCTAGGTCATGCCATCTACGGCACAGCGCAATACAGTCATGAAGACAAGTGCTATGAGGAGTCTTGTAATCCAGCACTTGTCGGAATGTCCGAAAACTCGAAGGCTAGATGAGTTAGCCATCGCCGTGTTCATATGCACCATGAAGATCACAAAGAACAAAGAAAGCTCGGATCAAGTGCAAGTTTTATTAACTGCGTCTCCAAATGAAGATATATTGCCTGTCTGGGCGAGACTCATTCTCATAGATACCAGCACTAGGAACGTGGCGATTGTAGATCAGTGCCATCTCAAATCTGATGACAAATGCACTTCCTGCATTTCATCAGTGTAAAGTCTAGCACATTACAAACCTCGAGGAGGCTTATTATCATGAGGCTCATCTTATGTAAGTGTGCAGAGTTCCTACTTCCGCAACCTTCCTACCAGGCATTAAACTTTACTTGATCATGGTTCAGTTGCTAAAGTTCTAGCACCATCATAAATGGTGATCCGTAAGAGTAAAACAGTATAATCAGTGTAGTCTATCACTGATGGAGGCATTGATAGGATAGAATACCCCAGGCACTTTTACATTACAAAGCTCTTCAGGTGGCGGTTGTTTGACATTCTTGTTACGCAAAATTCCGTGGTAATTTTCCGCTGAATGTGGTGGCTCTGGCCCTTGCCGCAAGGAAGGCTCACCCTCTGGGGCACAACCCAACCCCTAGCTTGCTGGACAGTACTCAGTACTAAAGGTTAGTGCACAGCATGCTCTGCCACTCTCTGCACGTAAATTGCTGTGAAACCCTACATAAAATAGAGTTAATTCGGGTATTTCAAGCTTGATTGTCGCGTGCCTTCAAAGTGATGCCTGAAGCTGCAAGACCAAGTACAGGGTGTCGAGCAGCGCACAGGCTCAAGCAGGTTTCTCTCAGGCAGAGATTAGCGGCAACAATTGACCATCCAGCAGAAATCTTACATCAGAAGGAGAGCCGTGCTTCAAGTCCATGAGCATTGATTCTCGCTTGCATCTGTGGAGCTTTCTTTGTTCTCGCTTATCTAGTTGGATAAAAGGTACGAGTTTTAGCTCCTAGCTGTCATTTTCTGGTTTAGGACTAAGACTTTTACGATGTAGTAGTTCTGTAGCTCCTGCTCCTATGGCATATTTATACTGTGGAAACATATCCGAAAATAAAATATGCCCAGAGACGCTGTTGAGAAGGTGAAAAATGCACATAAAGTCAAACCTCCCGTGCTGGATATGTTTTAGGCAATCAGTTCCCATATGGTGCTTCATTCCTAATTTGTATCTTGTTATATACTCCATTAATCACTTTTGTTAGATGTGTTTTACATTATGTCACCCCCTATAACAGGATCCTATAGGAAAACACCACGAAATAGTGGACCTAAAGTCAGAACTGGTTGCCTGACATGCAAAGTAAGTTTTGAAACAACTTCTTGTTTCTTGTTAGTGCACTTGAGAACCTCAAGTCTGAAAACTTCAGTAAACTTCAGTCATGCTATTCTTGAATTATACCAGATAACAACTCGCCAAGTAGCTAACTTGTATGCAATTTAGAAGCGGCACGTCAAATGTGATGAGACAAAACCAGAATGTCTTAAATGCTCCAATTTTGGAAGGCGATGCGAGGGCTACCCTTCCGCGGAGGATGAGAAGCCGGTCGCAAAAGAAATATCCCGGTCATCAAGCAGAACTCTTCTTTCAAAGGCAATACACGAAGGTTCGCATTCACCGCAACCTTTGCCTGCAGATTACATGAAGAATATATCTTTCAATGATGATCGAGATTACCAATATTTTTGCGTATTCCGTGATCAGACCGCTTTTGAGCTAGCAGGAGGCTTTGATCCCTCACTATGGAGAACCTTAGTGGTTGAAGCATGTAACAATGAGTCTATCCGAGAACTTACAACAGCAGTTGCGGCACTCAATATTGCTGACAAGCAGAGCAAGAGCGCAACTGGGGAGTCGAGAAATTCTCAGAATGATATGAATAGTAATCTGGAATATGCGCTTCTGCAATATGGAAAGGCACTGAAGGGGATCCAAAACACGGTCTCCGCTGGACAGGATTCAATGAGAATAGCCTTAATCGCCGCACTTTTGATATTTGTCTTCGAAAGCCTTCATGGCGACACTACCCGAGCACTTACCCCAATTCAGATCTCAATTGATTTGATTCTGAAGCGACTTTCCACAATGCATCGCCCTTATCGTGGATCACTGACAAATGCCAAAAAGACTCCATCTTCTTTACCTGTGGATGAAGATCTTCTTATCGCTTTCGTAAGACTTGATGGAGTAGCCCTCTCACTTATTAGAAAACCTTCAATAAAGCTTACCCAACTGCTGGATCAACCCATTGCCTTGTCATCTACTGGCAACTACTGCGAGATTCCTAGTGGTTTTGCGACTATATCTGAAGCTAGGAAATACCTCGATGATATCTCCTGGAGATCAGAGGCGATACCAGAGCAGTTATCCGGGACCCTCCGAAGCTGTTACATCGACATTATGGACAAGAATTCTGATTCAACGGAAAACCAACTACTAAAATGGATCGAAGCATTTGCACCTCTTTTCCAGCATTCTCTAACCCCTGCAGGGTCTGCAGGTTTTATGACCGCCACAATCTTACAAGTCTCTGCTCTCTCCCAAATACTGTTCGTGACTAGCTTTGAGAATCAGGAGGCGAATCATATGACTCAAACTATCATCTCACTCACGAAACGATTGGTTGAGTACCCGGATTTCTCTAAAAGGTTTGTTTTTGACGCGGGAGTCCTCCCAGCGATGATAATATTGATAATATTCAGTCCACAGAAGGAAGCAAAGGAGGAAGCGTATGAGTTAGTGAGAGCAATGACACCAAGAAGGGAAGGTTACTGGAGCTCAGTTGCAATTGCTAAAGCAGCCAGTAAACTTCTAAAGAAGGGAGAGGAAAAGAATTTTGGGACAAGTTCAGCAGGGCAACTGATTGATTCAAGGCTCCGAGGGCTAGAGTTCGACACTTTTATGGGAGAGGACATGTACGATTTTGGAATGCAGGGAATTAATGTCGAGGACGAGGAAATGATAGATCCGATGTTGTCAGGCCCGGGGCCAAGTCAGGTTGACAAAGGCAAAGCGGGTGAGTACTATATCTTCAGAAACCATCTGAAGATGGATCCTGATTTTTTCAAAGAGTTTTTGGGAGTTAGTTAATAGATCTTTGATTGGAGTTTGTTGTAGAGAAAGGGTACCAAGCGATGCATTTCAAGTACTTTAATTTTGTTAGGTAGCAACCAACTCAGCAGGCCTGGCTACATAAACTAAACTTCCTAGCAAGGTGTAGGTGCTCAGGGGATGCTCGGTTATTTTGTTGCCAAGATATGATGCTCCTGAAGTTAGCATAGCGTAGCACTGCATTCTGTAAATGTTAAATCCAGAGACGCTGCTCCTATTTCTTCTTTTCCTTTCTTTCCAACAAAGGAGAGGGGTTACTTGAATTGTAACTCATTACTGGTAGACGACTAGCGAAGCTTCCTCGAGTACAACTACTATGAGAAGTTCTAGCTAATGAGAGGAACGTGGGAGGTTAGATCTCCAGCGCGCTAAGGCTCTTGCATCCAAATTTGAAAGTTACAATTTTGTGACAAGAGTTCTGATATTGAAGGAGTTTTAGGCACATTGAACCAATAGTTTAGTTACTCATATTCACTTGACACTTATTTGTTGTGATGTCTACCAAAGTTCCGCTCTCGTTGGTATTCATCTCCAATTAGCACTGAGAGAATCTGATTCAATAAACCCAATTCACCTTCCCGAGCCTTGCTCGCCTTCACCCATATCTATAAGTACTGAATCTACATGCCATCTCCTCACTACTCTCTTAGGGAAACAACTTCGATCAACCATAGCAGCCATTCGGGACCCAAAGAGAACCAACAAGCACATCAATCAAAAAT
>Ga0247807_10001548_pt1 | contig 13359 bp, 8 predicted proteins | sample UWRJL074202C1_FD_179931 | JGI IMG/M metagenome (GOLD analysis project Ga0247807, IMG submission 179931) | Plant litter microbial communities from Arlington Agricultural Research Station in Wisconsin, United States - UWRJ-L074-202C-1 | ecosystem: Environmental > Terrestrial > Plant litter >...
GGGGGCAGTAGGAATTTCACCCGCGGCGGGTCGCCAGCTCACTGTGTCGGCCATCTCGGGTGTTCATCTCCTTGCCGTGGTGTCGAGTGTCGGTGTGCGGGTGATCAGATCTAGCCTGCCGCGAGAATCTCTTTGAGGAACGTCGAGGTGTAGCCCTTTTTAGATCGCGCGATCTTTTCGGGGGTTCCGGTCAGCAGGATTTCTCCGCCGCCAGCACCACCCTCCGGGCCGATGTCGATGATCCAGTCCGCGGACTTAATGACGTCAAGGTTGTGCTCGATCACGATCACGGTGTTGCCCTTGTCGACGAGACCGTTGAGTACCAGGAGGAGTTTGCGCACGTCTTCGAAGTGCAGACCCGTGGTGGGCTCGTCGAGCACGTAGATGCTGCGTCCCATCGAGCGCTTCTGCAGCTCGGTAGCGAGCTTCACGCGCTGTGCCTCACCACCGGAGAGAGTCGTGGCGCTCTGGCCGAGGCGTACGTACCCGAGCCCGACGTCGACGAGGGTCTTCAGGAACCGACTGATCGCCGAGATGGCCTGGAAGAAGTCGGCCGCCTCGCTGATCGGCATGTCGAGAACCTCGGCAATACTTTTGCCCTTGTAGTGCACGGCGAGGGTTTCGCGGTTGTAGCGCGCTCCCCCACACACCTCGCAGGCGACATACACGTCGGGCAGGAAGTTCATCTCGATCTTGATGGTTCCGTCACCCGAACAGTTCTCGCAGCGACCGCCCTTCACGTTGAAACTGAAGCGGCCGGGCAGGTAGCCCCGCGCCTTGGCTTCGGCCGTCTCGGAGAACAGCGTGCGGATGCGGTCGAACACTCCCGTGTAGGTCGCGGGGTTGGAGCGAGGGGTGCGGCCGATCGGGTTCTGGTCGACGTGCACCACCTTGTCGAGGTTGTCGAGCCCGGTGACGCGGGTGTGCTTCGCGGGCATCTGGCGGGCGCCATTGAGCTCGTTGGCAAGCACCTTGTAGAGAATGTCGTTGACGAGCGACGACTTTCCTGACCCACTCACACCGGTGACGGCGGTGAGTGTTCCCAGAGGGAACGTCGCGGTGACGTTTTTGAGGTTGTTGGCGCGTGCACCCTCGACGACCACCTGGCGGTCGGGGTCGATCGGACGGCGGGTCTTTGGCACAGCGATCGACTTGCGGCCGGACAGGTAGTCACCGGTCAGCGACTCGGTGTTCGCAAGTAGGTTCTCGTACGAGCCCGAGTGCACCACTTCACCACCGTGCTCACCCGCGCCCGGACCGATGTCAACGATCCAGTCAGCGGTGCGGATGGTGTCTTCGTCGTGCTCCACCACAATCAGCGTGTTGCCGAGGTTCTTGAGCTTCACGAGCGTCTCGATGAGGCGGCGGTTATCCCGCTGGTGCAGGCCGATGCTCGGCTCGTCGAGTACGTAAAGCACCCCGGTCAGGCCGGATCCGATCTGTGTTGCCAGGCGGATGCGCTGGGCCTCACCACCGCTGAGGGTGGCAGCAGCCCGCGCGAGGTCGAGGTAACTTAGTCCCACCTCGATGAGGAACTCGAGACGGAGACGAATCTCCCGCAGAACCTGCGCCGCGATGCGGGCTTCGCGCTCGGTGAGGTCGATGGTCTGCATAAAGCCGTGGGATTCCACCAGGCTCAGCTGGCAGATGTCGGAGATGCTGTGGCCGTTGACGGTGACCGCGAGAACTTCGGGCTTCAGGCGCTTGCCGTCGCAGACGGGGCAGTTGATCTCACGCAGGTAGCTCTGGAAACGAGCACGCTGAACGTCGGTCTCCGCCTCGAGGAACTTGCGCTCGATGTACGGCATCACACCCTCAAAGCCGGTGGAGTACTTCATCTCGCGGCCGAAGCGGTTTTTCCACTTCACGGTCACTTCGAAGTTGTTGCCCTTGAGTACTGCCGTCTTGACTTCTTCGGGCAGTTTGCCCCACGGGGTATCGAGCGAGAAGTCCATCTCCTCGGCGAGGCCGCCGAGCAGCTTCTCGAAGTAGCTGAAGACTCCCTTGCCGGAGTTTGCCCACGGCAGGATGACTCCCTCAGCGAGGCTCAGAGAGGCATCGCCGATGAGCAAGTCGGAGTCAACGGACATTCGCGTACCAAGACCGGAGCACTCCGGGCAAGCGCCGAACGGGGCGTTGAACGAGAAGGTGCGGGGCTCGATTTCCGTCAGCTGAACCGGGTGCCCGTTGGGGCAGGAGAGCTTCTCGGAGAAGTTGCGCCACGCGGCATCCCCCGTCAGGTCAACATAATTGACCGACACCAACCCATCGGTCAGGCGGAGCGCCGTCTCGAGGGAGTCCGTCAGACGGGTGAGGATGTCGTCGGCCGCGACGAGGCGGTCGACCACCACGGAGATGTCGTGTTTGATCTGCTTCTTGAGGGTGGGCGGGTCGGTCAGCGAGACCTGCTTGCCGTCGACGATGGCGCGGGAGTATCCCCCGGCGGCCAGCTCCTGGAACAGGTCGACGAACTCGCCCTTTTTCTTCGAGATGATGGGGCTGACGATCTGGTAGCGGGTGCCAGCTTCCAACGTCATCAGCTGGTCGGCGATCTGCTGCACCGTCTGGCGTTCGATGGCTTCGCCACAGACGGCGCAGTGCGGGATGCCGATGCGCGCCCAGAGCAGGCGCATGTAGTCGTAGATCTCGGTGATGGTACCGACGGTCGACCGCGGGTTGCGGTTGGTCGACTTCTGGTCGATGGACACCGCCGGGCTGAGGCCCTCGATGAAGTCGACGTCAGGCCGGTCGACCTGGCCGAGGAACTGGCGGGCGTAGGCGGAGAGCGATTCGACGTAGCGACGCTGCCCCTCCGCAAAAATGGTGTCGAACGCGAGCGACGACTTACCGGAGCCCGAGAGCCCCGTGAAGACAACGAGGGAGTCACGCGGAATTTCAAGGTCAACATTTTTGAGATTGTGGACACGGGCGCCTTGGACGCTGAGCTTCGAGGAGCCCTCTACAGAAGAAATCGACACTCTATATATTCTACGGAAGCCACTGACATTGCCTGACCGTGTCCGCCCGCAGCGATAATGGTCCGATGCGAATTGTGCGCGTCACCAACTTCTACGGCTCCCCGTCTGCGGCGCTTTCTCCGACGATTCGCGAGCTCGGGGCCGGCTACCTGCGCGCTGGCCATGAGTTTGTTGTGGTCTCCGCTGGCACGTCCTATTCGACGCGGTTCACGTCATACGCCACTCTCATCACGGTGCCGTGGCAGCGTACTTCCGGTCGCCGAGCGTCGCTGGTTGGCCTGGTCTCCGCCGTGCGGCTGCTCCTCGACGACCTGCGGCCCGACCGCCTGGAGGTCGCTGACCGGCTCACCTTGCGCTCCCTCGGGGAGTGGGCCGTCGCCAATGCGGTGCCTGCCGTCGCGGTGCTCGACGATGAGCCGTCCCCCTGGGTTTTGCGCGCCGTCGGTGCGGCCGGGTACCAGCATGTGGTGGTGTCCACCGGGCAGGGTGTGGTGGATGCCGCGGCACACGCCCTTCCCCACGCCCTGCGGGTTCCGCACGGTGTTGATCTCGAAGAATTTAATCCGCTGCGATGGTCTGGTGAGGTCGGCCGTGATCTCCGCGACGGCGCAGAGATCCTGGTGGTGCTCGCTGCCGGCCGCGACTCCCCCGGTGACACCGGTGTAGTGACCTCCGCAATGCGCGAGCTGCTGCGCCGCGGAATCGACGCGCAGCTGGTTGGCCTGCAAGAGGGGATGTCCTCGCGGGATCGTGCCACCGTACTTGCCAGCGCCGACGTGTTCATTGCGTTGGGCACTCCGTCCACGGTGGTGCTTGAGGCACTGGAAGCTCTCGCCAGCGGCACTCCCGTGGTGGCACCGGCGGGAACGCCGGCGGCAGAGCTGACGGTCGGCGACGCCGGCACCAGTGCAGCGCTCGGCCCTGCCGGACTCGCCGACGCGGTAGTCCGTGTGCTGGACATTCGAGTGGAAGACCGTCGCACGGCGGCGCGCGCAGCTGCATCCGCGTTCCCGTGGAGCGCGACGGTTGAGGACATGCTGGCGCTCCACAACGAGGTCGATGAGTCGCCGCTCACCGAGCTCGTTGTGCCAATCGGCTGAGACGGCGCCGCCCGGGTAGACGGCGCCGATTCACACGGCGTTAGCGCAGGTGACCCGCCGACTCCATTTGGCGAAGCTCCTTCTTCAGGTCAGACACCTCATCGCGCAATCGTGCGGCGAGCTCGAACTTAAGTTCTGCCGCCGCGGCGAGCATCTGCTCGTTGAGGTCGGCAATGATCGTCTCGAGGTTGTTGCCGCCGACCGCCGCGAGACCTTCGCGGCGCAGGTTCGGAGTGGGCGACTTCTTTTTGCCGTTGCGCCCGGCGAGAAGTTCTGCCGTGTCTGCGCCCTCACGGAGAAGAATGTCCGTAATGTCGGCGATCTTTTTGCGCAGCGGCTGCGGGTCAACACCGCGTTCGAGGTTGTAGGCAACCTGCTTTTCGCGGCGACGGTCGGTCTCGTCGATGGCGCGCTTCATCGAGTCGGTGAGCACGTCGGCGTACATGTGCACCTCGCCCGACACGTTGCGGGCCGCACGACCAATGGTCTGGATCAGGGACGTCGCCGATCGCAGGAATCCTTCCTTGTCGGCATCGAGGATGGCGACAAGCGAGACTTCGGGAAGGTCGAGACCCTCCCTCAGCAGGTTGATGCCCACCAGTACGTCGTAGACGCCCGCGCGAAGTTCGCTCAGCAGTTCGACCCGGCGAAGGGTGTCAACGTCGGAGTGCAGGTACCGCACCCGGACCCCGGCCTCCCCGAGGTAGTCGGTCAGTTCTTCCGCCATCTTTTTGGTGAGGGTGGTCACCAGGATGCGTTCGTCTTTTTCCACCCGGGCACGGATCTGCTCGAGCAGGTCGTCGATCTGTCCCTTGGACGGCTTCACCACAATCTGCGGGTCGATGAGGCCGGTCGGACGGATGATCTGCTCCACCACGGAGTCGGTGATCCCCATCTCGTACTTGCCGGGCGTCGCCGACAGGTACACCTTCTGGCCCACACGTCCGAGGAACTCTTCCCACTTGAGCGGGCGGTTGTCCATCGCGCTGGGCAGGCGGAAGCCGTGCTCGACGAGGGTGCGCTTGCGCGAAGCATCCCCCTCGTACATTGCACCGATCTGCGGGACGGTCACGTGGGACTCATCGATCACCACAAGGAAGTCCTCGGGGAAGTAGTCGAGGAGGCAGTTGGGAGCTTCGCCGGGCGCACGACCATCGATGTGACGCGAGTAGTTCTCGATGCCGTTGCAGAACCCGATCTGCTCCATCATCTCGATGTCGAACGTGGTGCGCATACGCAGTCGCTGCGCTTCGAGAAGTTTGCCCTGACGCTCGAGCTCGCCCAGACGCTCGGCGAGCTCTTCTTTGATCGTCACGATGCCGCGCTTCATGCTGTCGGGACTCGCCGCATAGTGGGTTGCGGGGAAAACAGACACGGCATCGAGCCTGCTGATGACGTCACCGGTGAGCGGGTGCAGCGAGTAGATCGCCTCGATCTCGTTGCCAAACATCTCGATACGGATGGCGTTTTCTTCGTAGACCGGGATGATCTCGATGGTGTCGCCGCGGACGCGGAACTTGCCGCGGGAGAAGTCGACGTCGTTGCGCTGGTACTGCATGTTCACAAACTTGCGGATCAACGTTTCTTGCGGGATCTGCTCCCCCACCTGCAGGGCAACCATCGCCTCCAGGTATTCTTCTGCGGCGCCGAGGCCGTAGATGCAGGACACGGTGGAGACAACCACAACGTCGCGGCGGCTCAGCAGCGAGTTGGTGGTGGAGTGACGGAGGCGTTCAACCTCGGCGTTGACCGAGCTGTCTTTTTCGATAAACGTATCGGTCTGGGGGACGTAGGCCTCGGGCTGGTAGTAGTCGTAGTAGGAGACGAAGTACTCCACCGCGTTGTTGGGCATCAGCTCGCGGAACTCGGTGGCCAGCTGGGCGGCCAGCGTTTTGTTGTGCGCGAGCACTAGCGTCGGGCGCTGCACCTGCTCGATGAGCCAGGCGGTCGTGGCGGACTTACCCGTACCGGTTGCGCCGAGCAAAACAACGTCGGTTTCTCCCGCATTGATGCGGTGTGAAAGTTCTTTGATGGCGGCGGGCTGATCGCCACTCGGGGTGTACTCACTGATGACCTCGAAGGGGCGAACAGAGCGCGTGGGTTCCATGCTCTCAAGCTTACGGAGAGCCACCGACAGTACGTGGCGTGTTTGCCTGCAGCGGAATCCACCGCCGACAACTCGAGCGCTGGTGATGCGAACGCGGTGTTACTGGGTGAGGCGCTGCCAGAGTTCGTCGACCTGGACCAGAGTCTCCTCCAGGGTGCCATCGCTGGTGATGACGTCGTCGGCGACCGCGAGTCGCTGGTCGTCGCTGGCCTGGGAGCTGACACGGGCGTTCGCCTCCTGTTCGGTCATCCCGCGCAGCCGCACGAGCCGATCAACCCGGGTCTGGGGACTCGCGTGCACCACCACGATGCGGTCGAACTCGGTGGTGCGCGCCGGTGCACTGCCCGTCGCGGACTCGACCAGAAGTGGCACGTCATAGACCACCACCGCATCCGGGTTGGCCTCCCCCGCTGCAGCGAAGAGCTCGCGGGACCGGGCACCAACGGCGGGGTGGGTGATTGCATTGAGAACTGCTCGCTCCGCGGCATCTGCAAAAATGATCGCACCGAGTGCCGGACGATTGAGCGAGCCATCGGCAGAGATCACCGTGGGTCCGAAGTGCTCGGCGATTGCCGAGAGCGCCGGGGTGCCGGGTTCAACGACCTCGCGGGCGATACGGTCGGCATCGACCACCACCGCACCCAGCTCAGCGAGACGGGCAGCGACGACGGATTTGCCCGAGGCAATGCCTCCAGTGACAGCGATGAGTTGCATCAGGCAAGGTTAGCGAAGGCGCACGGCTCGCCGGGGTGCTATCGTCGTGCGCAACGAGAGGACCCCCGGATGCTCGAGCTGCTCGCAGGAACCGGTCTGGCGATCGCGGCGGGACTGAACGCCTATATCCCACTGTTGGTGCTCGGGCTGGCGGGGCGCTTTGTGCCGTTCATCGAGCTGCCCGCCTCATGGGAGTGGCTCAGCAACGACTGGGTGCTTATTATTCTCGGGGTTCTCGCCGTCATCGAGTTTATTGCCGACAAGATCCCCGCCGTGGACACGGTGAACGACTGGATCCAGACCCTCGTACGGCCTGCCTCTGGCGGCATCGTGTTTGGGACGGGCGCCGCAACAACCACCGACGCGATCGCTGATCCGTCCGGGTTTTTCGCGGATGGCCAGTGGACGTCGATCGCTATCGGTGCGCTGCTCGCGCTCGGGGTTCACGCGCTCAAAGCATCCATTCGTCCCGCGCTCAACGCGATGACCGGTGGAATTGCCGCACCCGTTGCCAGTGCAGCGGAGGACGTCGGGAGTGTGCTGCTGTCGCTGCTCGCGCTGCTGCTGCCGGTGTTTGTCGCCGTGGCGCTCATCGGGATCATCGTGGGCGCTATTCTGCTGGTGCGACGGCTCGCGGCGCGTCGACGGGTTCGCGCCTAAGTCGCGTCCCGCTCGCACCTAAATCGCGTTGAGTTCGCCGTTGCGCCCGGGCCGTCGCGGTCCCTACCATCCGGATACAACACAACGGCCGGCCCCCGAAGGGACCGGCCGCTGAGTTCCGGTACTGCGTTAGCTACCGGATGTTGCTGTGGTGATTAGGAGTTGCTGGAGAGCTTCTCGCGGAGCGCTGCAAGCGACTCGTCGTCGGCAAGCGTGCCGGCTCCGGTCGACTCGCTCGAGAAGGAGGAACCGGACGGAGCAGGAGTAGAGGGGTTCTCTTCTTCTGCAGCTGCCGCGGCGACCTGCTTCTTGTGCGCTTCCCAGCGAGCCTGGGCTGCAGCGTAGTCCTGCTCCCACTTCTCGCGCTGGGTCTCGAAGCCTTCGCGCCACTCGTTGGTCTCCGGGTCGAATCCCTCGGGGTACTTGTAGTTTCCCGCGTCGTCGTACTCGGTGAGCATTCCGTAGAGTGCCGGGTCGAACTCGGTGCCCTCGGGGTCAACACCCTCGTTAGCCTGCTTGAGGCTGAGCGAGATGCGGCGACGCTCGAGGTCGATGTCGATGACCTTCACGAAGACCTCGTCACCAACCGAGACAACCTGCTCGGCGAGCTCAACGTGCTTGCCGGACAGCTCGGAGATGTGAACAAGTCCCTCGATGCCCTCGGCAACGCGAACGAACGCGCCGAACGGTACGAGCTTCGTGACCTTACCCGGGGCAACCTGACCGATTGCGTGGGTACGGGCGAAGACCTGCCACGGGTCTTCCTGCGTCGCCTTGAGCGACAGGGAGACGCGCTCGCGCTCGAGGTCGACCTCGAGGATCTCGACGGTGACCTCCTGGCCAACCTCGACAACTTCGGAGGCGTGCTCGATGTGCTTCCAGGACAGCTCCGAAACGTGAACCAGTCCGTCAACGCCGCCGAGGTCCACGAACGCACCGAAGTTGACGATCGAGGAGACAACACCCTTGCGGACCTGTCCCTTGTGGAGGTTGTTGAGGAACGTGGTGCGGCTTTCGCTCTGCGTCTGCTCAAGCAGGGCACGGCGAGAAAGCACAACGTTGTTGCGGTTCTTGTCGAGCTCGAGGATCTTCGCTTCGATCTCCTGGCCGAGGTACGGCGTCAGGTCACGAACACGGCGAAGCTCGATGAGCGACGCGGGAAGGAATCCACGGAGTCCGATGTCAACGATGAGTCCACCCTTGACGACCTCGATCACGGAACCGGTGACAACGCCATCGGCTTCCTTGATCTTCTCTACATCGCCCCATGCACGCTCGTACTGAGCGCGCTTCTTGGAGAGGATGAGACGGCCTTCTTTGTCTTCCTTCTGGAGAACAAGAGCCTCAACACTGTCGCCGACCTGAACAACTTCGCTCGGGTCAACGTCGTGCTTGATGGAAAGTTCGCGGGAGGGGATTACACCCTCGGTCTTGTAGCCGACGTCGAGGAGAACCTCGTCGCGGTCGATCTTTACAACGATTCCCTCGATGAGGTCTCCGTCGTTGAAGAACTTCAGCGTCTTTTCGACCGCGGCGAGAAAGTCTTCAGCAGATCCGATGTCATTGATGGCGACCTGCTTGGGTGCCTTCGCGGTCGTTACGTTTGTCATGTAGTTAGTGCTCCAGTATGGACATAGCTAAGGCCACGAGCGAGTAGTGCAGGTGAGTTTCGCCAGTGGCAGGCGGATGTGAGTCGCTGAGTGCGACCATTCATCTTAGCGGCTACCTCCTACGGGATGCCACACCTGTGCTGTGTCGGAGAAATTCTCTGACACACTTCCCCGTCGCGCCTCCGCAGCAGCGGAAGACACCGCCTAGGTGGTCAGGTTCGCGCCGCCACGGTACCGAGTGCCGGGATGAGCCGACGGGAGACGTGCCGAGCCCGATCCGAAGAGGTGCTCGCGCAGAGTGGATGACTCGTACGACGTCCGGTACAGACCGCGCTTCTGAAGCTCGGGCACAACGTACGTGACGAAGTCCTCCACGGTGCCCGGGGTGACGAACTGGCGCAGGTTGAACCCGTCGATTCCGGTCTCGGCGACCCAGCCCTCGATGGCGTCAGCAATTTCCTCGCCCGTGCCGAGCGCGAAGAACGGACCGCGGTCGAATCGCGTGATCTGTTTCAAGGCGTCGGCGACGGTCGCGCCGGGCGCGTAGCGGGCAGTAGTCGCGGCATCGTGGCTGGTGCCCGAGGCGGCAATAATGTCCGCGATGCGGGTGGTGGGTGGATGCGCGGCGAAGTCGATGCCGCTCCCTCCACCGGCGTGCGCGAGGTATCCCTCGGCGCTCGCGAGCCGTTCGTACTCCTCCGCTTTCCGCACGGCATCCGCATGGGTTTTGCCGGGGATAAGAACGGCGCTGCCCAGGGTGCGCACGGAGTCACGTCCGCGCCCTCCCTCCTCGGCACGGCGGTGGATGTCGGCGATATTTGTGGCGAAGGCGGCGAGCGATGATCCTCCGACGAAGACGGCTTCCGCGTGTTTGGCCGCGAAAGCGCGACCGGTCTCGGAACTTCCGGCCTGAAAAAGCACGGGCGTGCGTTGGAGAGACGGCTCGGACAGGTGTGGACCGGCGACACGGAAGTACTCCCCCTCGTGGTCGATCCGTCGGACGTGCGCGGGATCGGTGTACATTCCGCCGGCAGCGTCGCGCACCACAGCGTTGTCATCCCACGATCCCTCCCACAGTTTGTAGAGAACGTCGAGGTACTCGTGGGCGCGGTCATAGCGCTGGCCGTGATCGAGTTCGTCGTCGAGACCGAAATTGCGCGCCGCGTTAGGTAGGTACGACGTAACGATGTTCCACCCGAAGCGGCCCTTCGTGAGGTGGTCCAGCGTGCTGGCCCGGCGGGCAAACGCGAACGGAGGTTCGTAGGTGGTGGAGAACGTCGCCACAAAACCGAGGTGGCTCGTCACAGCGGCCATCAGCGGGATAACGAGTAGCGGGTCGTTGTTGGGAATCTGCACCGCTTCACGAAGTGCGGTGTCGGGTGAGTCCCGATACCCGTCGTATGCCCCAATCACGTCCGCGAGGAAGACGGAGTCAAAGAGCCCTTCCTCGAGCAGTTTCGCCTGCGACTGCCAGAACTCGAGGTCGGTGTAGCGGTGCCGGGTGTTTTCCGGTGCCTTCCAGAGTCCGTGGGAGATGTGCCCCACGGTGTTCATTTCGAAGAGGTTGAAGCTCAGTTCTCGAGTCACCGGGAGTCCTTATCCGTGTGTTGCGTTGCGTCCGAGAAGCGCGGCCTTGAGGGTGTCGAGACCCACACCGCCGAGGTCGAGCGCCTGGCGGTGGAACTCCTTGATATCGAACGAAGCGCCGGCACGCGCGGCATAGTCGTCACGCAGCTGTTCCCAGATGCGCTGGCCGACCTTGTACGACGGGGCCTGGCCGGGCCAGCCGAGGTAGCGGTTCACTTCGAAGCGCACAAACGGAGCGCTCATGTTGACATTTTTCGCCATAAATTCGAACGCGTACTCGGCCGTCCAGGGGCCACTTCCGTCGGGCAGCTTCTTGCCAAGGTGCACACCAATGTCGAGAACAACCCGCGCCGCGCGCATCCGCTGGCCATCAAGCATCCCCAGCCGGTCGCCCGGGTTGTTGAGGTAGCCAAGGTCTTGCATCAGACGTTCCGCGTAGAGCGCCCAGCCTTCGGCGTGCCCTGACGTGCCCGCGAGCTGTCGGCGCCACGTGTTGAGCTTCGAGCGGTTGAAGACCGCCTGCCCGATCTGGAGGTGGTGACCCGGGACACCCTCGTGAAACACGGTGGTCTTCTCCCGCCACGTGTTGAACTCGGTGACGCCCTCTGGCACAGACCACCACATACGACCGGGGCGAGAGAAGTCATCGCTCGGACCCGTGTAGTAAATGCCGCCCTCCTGGGTCGGGGCAATCATGCACTCGATGGCGCGCACCGGGTCGGGGATATCGAAGTGGGATTGGGACAACTCGGCAACAGCGGTGTTCGTGAGCTCCTGCATCCATTCGCGGAGCGCCTCCGTACCGTGCAATGTGAGGGCGGGGTCGGCGTCGAGGATCGCCACCGCTTCCTCCACCGTCGCACCGGGAGAAATTTCAGACGCGATGCGAGTCTGTTCGTCGACCATCCGCGCGAGCTCTTCGATGCCCCACTCATAGGTCTCGTCGAGGTCGATCTCAGCGCCGAGGAACCGACGAGACTGCAGGGCATACAGTTCGCGTCCCACTCCGTCTTGCTCGCTTGCCACCGGGGCGAGCTCGCCGGACAGGAACTCGGACAACTTGCCGAACGCGGCGGCCGACACTTCCGCACCGCGGCGAAGGTCGGCGTTGAGCGACGCGGGTAGTTCGCGCCCGGATTCGAGCGCCGCACCCGCAGTGAAGTCCGCGAAGAACCCTGTCGACTCCGCATGTTTGCGCACCTGGTTCGCGACCTCGAGAACCTGGCGGCGGGCAGGCACCGTGCCATCGCTGATACCCAAACGCAGGGTCTCGATGTAGCCGTCGACGGCGCCGGGAACGTTTCCGAGCCGTTCCGCAATCGTTGACCAATCGGATTCGGTTGCGTGCGGCATGATGTCGAATGTCTCGCGGATGCTCTGGGCAGGAGAAGCGATGACGTTGAGGTCGCGCTTCCACAGACCAGCCTCGGATGACTGGACGTCGAGGGTGAGGTCGCTGCGCAGATCCGTTTTTGTGACCCAGTCGACGTCGTCGGAAACCTCGGTCGCATCGAGCTGCGCGATCACTTTTTTCGCCGCATCGATGTACTGGGTGTGCCCGGCCGGGGACAGGTCGCCGAACTCGCCGGTGCGACCGGGGATCCCGATAAAGATGGCCACGTCGGGATCGAGATCGGCGAGTGTGGTCACCCACTGCTCCGCGATGGCGTCAATCGCCGTGGGGGTGCGTGGTTCGGGTTCGACCTGTCCGGATGTCGCGTTCGAGGAAGTCATAAGGCCAGCGTAAAACACACGACCGACTTCGCCGGGTTGGCTCACACGAAGACCGCCCGGAGGTCAGGCGAAGAGCGCGTAGACCTCGGTGGGGGTTGCCGCCGAACGAAGCGCTTCTGCGCGCGTCGGGTCGAGCAGAACACTCGCGAGCTGGCTGATCAGGGCGATGTAGTGGCGCCCCCGCGCCGCGACGCCGAACACCACCGTGACGCGTTCACCGTTCCAGTCGACGCCCTCAGGAAAACGCAGAAGCACCAGCGCGTCGCTCACCACGTCGTTTTTGGCCGTGACGGTGCCGTGGGGCATCGCGATGCCCTCGCCGACATAGGTCGACACGGATTCTTCGCGTTCCAGCATCGCCTCCACGTAGGGCTCCCACACCGCACCCGCGGCAACGAGCGCCGCCCCGGCCTGCCGAACCGCGTCGCGCCAATCGGTCGCGTGCGCATCGAGGTGCACGGAACTCACCGGCATCAGTTCCTGAAGCCGGTCGAGGGTGAGGTCCATCATCGTTGTGCCGTCCTTGGTGATTCAGTGGATAAACGCGGGGCGCTGCTGGAATGGCAGCGGACAATCAGTGCGCTGCTTCGTCCCAATTCGACCCGATCCCGATCTGCACGCTGAGTGGAACCCGAAGGTCGGCCGCGTGCCCCATCCGATCGGTGACGATGGTGGTCAGCGCGTCGAGTTCGCCGTCGGCAACTTCGAAAACCAACTCGTCGTGCACCTGCATCAGCATGCGCGAGCCCAGAGCCTGGCTCTGCAGGTCGTCGGCGATGCCCATCATCGCGACCTTGAGGATGTCGGCCGCTGACCCCTGGATGGGCGCGTTCAGTGCGGCGCGCTCGGCGTTCTCACGCAAAACGCGG
>Ga0247807_10001549_pt1 | contig 13358 bp, 12 predicted proteins | sample UWRJL074202C1_FD_179931 | JGI IMG/M metagenome (GOLD analysis project Ga0247807, IMG submission 179931) | Plant litter microbial communities from Arlington Agricultural Research Station in Wisconsin, United States - UWRJ-L074-202C-1 | ecosystem: Environmental > Terrestrial > Plant litter >...
GAGTGTGAGTGAGTAAGTAGTAGTAGTAGAAAGGGAGGGAGGGGGATGGGACGGGAAGGGCGACTGCTACCACCACACTGTATCAGGCCAGGACCACCAACCAACAACAATACCTACCACACGTACGGTCCAGCCAGGCCAGTGAGGTACAGCACAGTACAGTACAGTATAGTAGAGTACTATAGCACCATAGTACCACAGTATAGGCGTACCGTTCCCCCCCCCGTCCTGGGCGACCCTGCACAAGTTTTAGCGATGGTGGTGTTGTTGATGGTGGTAGTGGTGGTGGTGCTCTTCTTCCGGTTACTGTTACTCGTTCCTCGTTACTATTGCTCGTTACTTGTTACCCGGGGCTGCTGGTGGTGTCGAGAAGGGCTGGGGCTGGGCGCGTACCACTTAAGCTTCTACCAGTATAGCGTGTAAATATAGACTTTGGAGCCCGCGCACGATCTAGGCGTCACCGACAGCACTACAGCACACTAGCACGCTTAGCCTGGAGAGGAGGGAGGGGGGGGGGATGTCGATATGATCAACTCCAAGCTCCAAGCAATTGGATTTCCATCATCTTTAACTTGAAAAAAAATAAAATAAAAAAATAATACCCCCGGTCTCTCCTGTCTATACTCTCGCGCTGGTCGTCCCAAGGGCATATCCTCCGAACAGATCTCCCGCCTCTCTCGATCCTTTCTTTTCTTTTCTTTTCTCATGCGAAATTAACCCAGATCGTCTGGCCCCCCCGTCCACTCCGTCTCCTCAACTAAACCCCATCCAGAAACAACAGATCGATCATCATAGGCACCATCTTCCGTCGTTGATTAGCTTGCAAGAGGTCTCAAGATGATGTCTTGTCCGCATTATATAGCAATATATATACACTCAACCGTACCATCCTCCTGCTTTGCTGGAAGGCAGAGCGCGTACGAGCGAGCGGTTGGCACCTATTATTTTTGCCAAAAAGTACGACTAATAACCCCAATAGGCTTAAGGGCGTGCTCCTGGAAGGCTCCGAACTTGGTACGAGTCCAATAACCGGGGCTACGCCCCGATGACATGGTTCGATGTAAGGTTTGTCGCATGTCCTGCACCCACCGTGGACTACCCTTGCTCCCAAATCCGAACCCATGATGGCTCCAAGAGATTTTGACTTGGTTTCCCTTCAGGCCAGAGAGAGGGAGCAGCTGGATAGCTAGCGAGCCAGCTAATTTCCATCAACCTTCTTCAAAGGAAAATCAATTGCTTTCGCTCGCTGTGAGATGTGGGTGAAATTGGGTAAACAGCGTTTAGTGGATAATAAACACCTCGCTAGCGTAGCCGGTACGGAGGGGACATTGCAGAAATGCATTCGTTTCTTTTTCCCGCTTCTACCTGGACGTGCAGTCTCCGTAGTGGCCAATACCGATTATCTGGAAGAGCACAATTACAGACTACCGGTTTTGATACACGGAGCTTGCCTTCTCGTCTGTGCTGTTCCTGAAACCTGTGCTTCGTCTCTCTATCAGCGCGCTATCAGACGGCCCAGCTTCAATATTCTGGTTGCATGTCCATGCTACATGCAACTGACGGACCAGGCTGGTGGTCATCGGCGCACGGAGCAGGCGACAAACAAGCGATCTAGGTTGATCTTGTGCGAGGGACTATGGTAATTGCTTTTCAATTCGCATTTTCGTTTTTCTACCATCTCTCACTAAGAGTGCTCTATATCGCAGCCAGGGTTACTGCTCAGAAAAGCGATCTGTCTCAATTCAAGATGAAGATGCATCCTGCAATCGGTCAAAAAGCGAGCGGATGGATCCGGAAGGCAGTTTACACTTTGCGCCTATGCATATCCATCGCAGAGTCTTTTAGGGATTTAAGTTGCGAAGGGATAAACGACGGGGCAGCTTGTGCCACAACCGGCTAGTTCAATACTATGTGTCGAATAAATACGCAACCGGCTCTAGCTACTTCCAGGAAGCGACTCGTGGTTCACCTGAAGACTTGGGTGGGTGGTGGGTGGGTTCACTGGGTTGGTGGTGGAAGTAGTGCGTGCTAAGGAGGTTGGTAGGATGGAAGGTAACCGAGGGAGGGGGTTGAGGGAAAATGTAAGACACACCACCATCACGACGAACAGAAATCTGGTAAGGGATGCAGCCGCGGCCGTGCATTGGCCATATGGAGGCCCGGTGGTTTTTGGGCGTCTTTAAGCTCTGGGTCGGCGAGCTACTGGAACCCTGGAGCGCACCGGCTGGTGCTTGCAACACCGTAGAGTATTGTTGTCCCCAAGATCCCACTGGGTGGAATCTGGCGGGATCAACAAGTGAGATGAGGCTTGTGGCGTGGACAGGTTCAATCGTTACCGAGTGCGTGGTTGATATGGTTCGCGACCTCTACCGGAGATGCATTTGGGCAATGGTGATGGCGATAGCGATCGCGATAGTGATAGCTCGTCGAAACAACATCCCATGCCTACAGCGACAGTCGGTAGCGACATATCCCTTTCTCCTCCGACCTCCAGACTCGCCTTCTTCAGCTTGAGCCGGGAAATGTTGGTCTTGTTTAGGCCCAGGACCATAGCGTGGGATGCCTCTGGGATGTGATCTGTCTGCATGACACCAACCTTCTGATCAAAAACCATTCCATAAATAACGTTTTCCGGATGTGTTCCATAGTTCTCAAAACCTTTCCTTTTCAGCTCGAAAGCGTACCAGTGTTGGGAAGTGTTTGGTACTTGTTCCTTGCAGAATTACAGAGCTGTATGTAATTTGATCAGATCATCATCTACAAGGACCGCAGATTGCGAGCGACCGGTGTCTTCCTACAGTATACCTTCCGCATAAACAAGAAACATGGTGAGGATGAACAGCTAAACCTCGTCTACAGCTTAAGTTTTTGCCATTGGTGCGATTTCGCTCGGCGTCGTCAAATTTATCCCATTCGGGCTGGCCCTACTTGCTCCTGACAGGCCACCGCAATTCTAGACCGCTTTCTCCAGATTTGCAGGAGCACGGAGCAGGGGCCGGGGATAGCGATGGTTACACGGGTTCACGGCGTAGTACTTACAAACCTCGTGGCCCATGAGGTAAGTTACCGATGTACGGAGTAGGCAAGGGAAGACGAATATCAACATTTGCTCATGACGGCAAGAGCAAAAATCTCAACGCATGTGGGAGCAATAGCGCACGCCCTAGCCGCCCCTGATGGCATGGTATGTTGGTCGGATGTTCGTTGGGCACTGCCGTTGGAAATATGGTTTATCCGATGTGAGATGAGGCTCCCAAAATCGCCTACCCCAATACTGGACATTCAGTCCCAAGTCTCTCGGCACATTTTTCACGGGCTTGCCTTTTGGTACCAAATCCCCAGACCTGTGGCTGCACGCCTCGTTGTCGCTACACATTATCCGCCGTGCCGAATCTGCTAGAGCCCAAAGAGGAATGCATCTTCCCAGGCGTATTCTTCTACTTGCGGTGTCTTGTACGGAGCAGATGTTTCGTCGCAAAGCGGTATACTCGCGAACGAAGGATGATGAGATAGCGTAAGAAGCAGTAGCAGCTGCCCTAGACATCTGCGTAGACCGCTCAGTGATTCACCTGAGCTTGCTGTAATCAACCACCCTTCCCTGCATTGTCACACTGGCCAGATCCAATTAAAGAACAGTGTTACACGGCTCGGAGAATCCCAGTCTCGAGCACAAGCACACTGGATATTCCCCGATTAAGGTGGGGGGGGGAGCCTGCCGTGGTCATTCTCTTTGTCTGGTCTCCTTCATCAGCTCCGTGGAGTTGCATGCAAAATCCTGAACTGTAGAAATTTGCGCTCTCTGTCTTTATTTTCGGAGCCCCTGCGGGTCGGGATGACTGAACCATGGTATTATGCGTATTTTGGGACGGTAGGATCAAAGGGTTTTTATTACTGTATCATTCGCCCTTAATAACACCTCGTAATACCACGGCCCTGGTCCGTTCAGCGATCACTCAGCTTATTCTGATTTTATTTTCGGAACCCACATTGGCCTTGGCTTGCCTGCGAACCCATATCAAACTTCTCCCAGCCTTTCGGGTGTGGCATCTTTTCCTCAACCTAGGGTGGAGCAGCTACTGTTGTGGCACCTGTGTTTGCGATGCCCTTTTGTTTGGTGTGTGTGAGACAGCATTTTGCATCCCCGTTGAGGGACTTCTGGAAGCCTGTGGGGTGCGGTTGAAGAAAGCTCGCGTTAATTACTCGATGCAAGAAAGATTACACAGATGCTCAAGGAATATAGGGTATGCACTTGGGTAACATGTAGTAATGCGGTGAGGTACCAGTCCAGCAGGTCATACCCGCTCGTGGTCATACTCTCTCGTAGTAAGCACTGTGGCGTGGCAGGAATAGGACGGTCAACTATCATAAGAGCCGCAGGTTATTCGCGAGTTCGAGAGCGGCATGTTCCAGGATCCAACGCTCGTAGTTAGTTGCATTCATTTGTTGAGGGGAAGGGGTGAAGAATTCCCAAGCTCCAAAAATCTCTCTCACTGCAGCGCTTTGGAATTCTGCACTCCACCCCCCGGGTGATTTCTTGGGCTGACATTTCCAGCACTGAAGTGTCAAAGCGAACCTTGAAAACCTTGATCCAGATAAGATTCAGCCATAAGCATCTTCGGAACGACCCCTTTTGCAGTTTTGGCTAATATGAGGGATCCCGAAAAATGCTTCCTACAGATGTAACCACACAGGTCTAAGAATAGCATAACAACTAAACAATCACTGTATCTTTCTCAGACAAGTAATCGGTATTGTGCCGGTAGAGAGCTCCTTGGTGTCGTGGTATCCTGATGGCTCATTTCGGAAGATGTTACTGCACGCCGACGGCAGGGTAATTGCCAGTGCTTTCGCAAAGTTTTACAAACAGATATCATTTGGGTTTCAGTGCCAAGAAAGAGTCTTTTCTTTTGCATATCTTCCATCCCTTCGCTTCTCGAGGACGGGATACCCATAGATGAGTAATCTGCACGTCGCTTCCCAAGCCAAATAGAGAAAGCCTTGCAGCTAGGAGTTATGAGGTTACACGTCCTAGCGTGGGATGATTCTTTCGAATTTACTTTTTGTGAACTCTGGTTGTACAAAATACGGCGAGGGTTTATAGGAAACTTATTTGGGAGCATAACCCCCAAGCAGCAAAAGAAAGCAATTAGGCCAACCATCTAGGTTGCTAGGAGAGTATCGACATACGCACGTAACTCTTCTTTCCAGCGGGGAGTGATATCGTCATGCTTTGAGCATTATCTCTCTTGGTTCCCATAGAACCATGTATCAGCTTTAAAATGCAAAGTCAAATTTGGAATTATCTGGCACTTCATGAGAAATCCGCAGCCACATCGATGGAAATCACGATAAACGTCCCATCGTTCCGAGCATGATCTGTATCATAGGACATGCCTCGATATAGCAACCCTGGTTGCTATGTCTTTCCACGGCCGTGGAGTTGTGAACGCCATGCAAGCCATCGGTCGTCAGCCCGAACAGCCCAATCCAGCCTCAGAACCTTTGACGCTGCGGGTTCTCGACAGCCAAGCGTCAAATGGAAGGATTAGAAGAAAAGAGGGTTCCAGATACCATGAGATGAGCACGAGGTAGGAATTGAAAAAAAGGGGACCTCAAAAGGAATTTCCTCTGGTCGGAAGGGCCGAGAACTTTCCTGCTTCCAAATGACCTATAAGTTTGTTCCCCTTACCAACCTCGCTGATCGACAGAGTATCTTGTCTTCTCCTTTCCATTTCCAGCATACCAAGATCCTTCTTTTAACCGCTTGAAGGAAGGTTCTTCGCGGGAGGAGCTGTGCAACTTCCCGTCGTATATAGAATTTGCTAGACAATCACACTATTTGATTAAAGCACCAACTTAGACCATCACTCTCAACTGAACCCATGCTTTTGCAATTAAAAGTAAATGATGGTACAAGAGCGGGTTCCTTAAAGGACGTGATAGCCAAATTTCAATTTAACTTGACTTCGTTAGCCGGATTGGGTTGATTAGTGAAAGTGAATGCACACATATTTGCTCTTTGGACATCGCTCGAAACTCTGTTTCTCCTTGCCATGCTAGACACACAGCTAGACACACAGGAACTGTAATTGAAAAGATTATTTTGGGGTGAATGTTATGAAGTGAATGAGGGTGACTTAGGTTCCCACACAAACTCAACGCAGATGGTTGGAAGCAAAATGCACCTTCCGCAAAAATGAACTGCGAAGCACAATCACCTTTCCTCTTTGTGCGTGGTGACAAGTTGGTAAATGAATGAAGGCTGCGAGCGTACTCGACAGCACCTTAGATCTTTATTTGTTACGTGTTACATGAGTATTTGACATCGCTGAGTACACTCTTATCCAAAAGCGAGACATGTTCTTACTCCAAATCTGCCCTATGACTTCTCCTGATACTGTTCTGGCCCAACCATCAACTCTGGTTTCACAAGCTTATCGAAATCTTCTTCGCTTAAGGCCTTCAACTCCATCGCGGACTCCTTCAATGTCAACCCCTTCTTGTGGGCATTCTTTGCGACTTTGCTGGCCATATCGTAACCGATCTTAGGATTTAGACATGTAACCAGCATCAATGACTCGTTTACGATAGAGGAAATCTTATCCTCGTTCGCAGTAAGGCCTACAACCAAATTTTTCTCGAAGCTGCGCATTCCGTCACTGAGAATTCTAATGCTGTGTAGCAGATTTCGAATCATCAGGGGCTTGAAGACGTTCAACTGGAAGTGGCCGTTCATTCCACCAATAGTAGTAGCTGCATCATTCCCGATAACTTGTGCGCAAACCATGGTTAAAGCTTCGGCTTGTGTAGGGTTGACCTTGCCAGGCATAATAGAGCTTCCAGGTTCGTTTTCAGGTAGGGATAGTTCTCCTAAACCACATCGAGGACCTGACCCTTCCATTCTAATGTTATGAGCGATGGAGAAAAGAGAAGAGGCCAGCGTCTTGAGAGAACCCGATGCTTGGACGATCGCATCATGAGCAGCCAACGCTTCAAACTTGTTTGGGGCAGTTATGAATTCTGTGCCGGTCATTCTGGTCACTTCTTCAGCTATGGCTTCCGCAAATCCTATATAGGTGTTGATTCCAGTTCCTACAGCCGTTCCTCCCTGGGCTAAAAGGCGAAGGTCTGGTAAAGAGGACTCAACTCTTTTGATGCCATAATCAAGCTGGGCTACATATCCGGAGAATTCCTGAGCAAGAGTAAGAGGTGTAGCATCTTGCAGATGTGTACGACCAATCTTAATGATATTTTTGGCTTCAAAATCGTCAACCTTGACCTGTAAAGCATCCCGAAGTGACTTAATCGCGGGTATAAGTTCGTTTTCAATCTCGAGCACTGCGGCAATGTGCATAACGGTAGGGAAGGTGTCGTTAGAGGATGCGCTCATGTTAACGTGATCGTTTGGATGGACCGGCTTCTTGCTACCCATCTTCCCACCAAGTATTTCAATTGCTCGGTTAGAGATGACTTCATTCGCATTCATATTGGATTGTGTTCCTGAGCCAGTCTGCCATACAACGAGGGGAAAGTGGTCGAGGAGCTTGAGATCTGCGACTTCTGCGGCTGCTTGCTGAATAGCTTTGCCAACCTCTGGAGCGAGTCCATATTTCATATTGACAGTTGCTGCTGCTCCCTTGAGGATTCCGAATGCCTTAATGATTGGAGGCGGCATGCGGTCCTGGGGCTGATTGATCTTGAAGTTCTCTAGAGAACGTTCCGTTTGTGCTCCCCAGTACTTGTCCGCAGGTACCTGCACCTCTCCAAACGCATCAGTTTCCGCTCTTGTTGCCATGTTGTAGGGTGTTGGGTGGAATTGTCGGTGCTGTTGTGACGATTTGGATACAATGGAGGTCGGTGTAGAGTAGATTGATCGAGATTCTTGAAGAACAGGTCTGCTTCGAGTTATTTTCGTACAGGTTTTATTGCGAGATGATATCGAGAAGAAAGCGCGAGATGTTGTAGCCGTCGGGCCAGCAGCATTAGCAGCTGATTTCGGGAAGCGTACTCCTCGTACCACAGATGTCCGAAGCATTGTGCAAGTTGTTTTGATATACAAATATTAGCTACACCAAAAGCAAACCGAGTTTTCTAAATATGTACAAACACAATTCGATAATGATACCCTCAGGGCGAATATGCTAAGTGATAGATGAGCACAATGTAGTGAGGTATAGCTAGTTTTACTACGACTTTCTAATCCGATTTTATTTTTGAAACTAGAAAGGCTGCGGCCGAAGCCGGCAGGCACGGTAAAACCCGGAAGCATGGAAGCCAAGATATTTTCGCTTAGAACATAGGGGTGTACTTACTCTTCGGTTCGTTCAAACCACTCCCTCAACTACCATTGCTCCCAATACACTGATCGATGTTAATTTCTAGCTCTAAAGCTTCGCAGGTAGTATAAAAGAACTAACCTAGTCTGAGAGACGTGCGAGATAAGCTCATGCACAACGCCAACAAATCGAAGGACAACGCTATTTATTAGATGGAACCTTTCGCCTGTTATAGATGTATAGAGTCGATTTCATCGTATATATAAATAATCCAGTGGAATGCGAAGATTACTAGAACACTGTAAAGCGAGACTTGTGCCTGTTTGACATTATCAGCGAAGGTCTAGATCATCAGATATAAGTGACTCGGGATTTAGGATGATTTGGTTAAACAGGGAAGGACGGCAGATCTGGTTGTCTTTTGGGACATTCTAGGGATCCAAAATACTAAGTAGAAATATTGATTAGAGAAGGGGTTGCTGATTGAAGAGATCGGAGTCCAATTGATAGCAAGTGCCTCATATATTTACGGAAGATTAGATAAGTCGAGGGTTATGTGATACTAGAAGCGGAATGTACTAGATATAGTAACTTGCTCAGAAGACCTTCAGACGGATTTATCCTCTGCCAGCATTTCGACTTTTGCTGACGCAGTTCGATCAATCCGTACCTGGCTACATGATTATGGATCTCAAAGAATTAGAATTTCTTGTCCTGGAAGGTTTTGAGTCGTCATGCACGTTTCGATTATCTTCACTTCAAGATTACAAAGAGTGGAAGCGGCGTTGTTATCAAATCCTACGTTCCTGAAATTTAATGTTACGACAGGTTTGCCCTAGATAAATTTGTTGTCCTGAACTACCAGCAATTATATATCTTCAAAAATAAATGTGATGGTCTTGTAATCTATCTTCTAGATCACCTTCTCCCTTAGAAACCAGCAAAAGTACAATTCGTCAAAGTTTTACGACATATTAGAATACGTTTATTTAATGGGTATAGAAGTGGAAATGGTATAAGCGTCGCTTACCCGTTTCAAACAGTCAATTACGCAGGTCCGAAACAAGTTGAGCTTAAGCTTCAGCATTGCTCACTGTTTCAAACTCCATGTTTTTCTGGGACTGCACATTGTTGTAAATATGATGTTTCTGCATTTTTCTATATCGAAAGGGCTTATCTTGTGTGTGGTTCTCTTTGTAAAAACGGGAGAACTACCGGACTACGATTCAGGGGAAGAAAGAACCTCATCGGGCAATATCCCGATTGCTAGTTGAGGCAACTTCAATTAGCAGGGGAATGCGATATTCCTCTCCACTTGTCTAACCGAAAACTGGCCCCCTAGCAAAAAGCTTGTGCGTGCTCTCTCGAAAGTGGGTTGTTGGAGGTGGGTAAAGACTACCCGGCCGGTAGCCGGCTAGTAATGACGAGCGACAATTTTATTTTCGCCGCAGCATTTAGATATTTCATCTCAATCATAGTATCAAGCAGAGTTGAGACTGCGTCTTGCAGAAATGAATATCAAAGAGTGCTACACTTCGTCGTCAAGGCATCAGCAATATTAGAGCGTAAATAGCCCCCACTCTCAGAAATCGAATCTTAAGAGACAGCTCTACAATTAAGCCAGTATGGAGGAAAAACACGATGGAAGCACTCTGGCGCCCACAGATAGATCGGAGTCTGAGTCCTTGTCTCGAACGAAAGAATTTGAGCCAATAGCCACATCTGCTAAGCCCAGTAATCGCCCGGGTTCGCAATCGCTCAACAGGACTACGTCTCTTCAGAATATTGCCAGAACAAGATCACAGAACGGATATGGCTGTGACGATGAAGAGACTGATGACCTAGAGCAGGCTACTTCTCGGGATCCTTTTGAGGTGAAATGGGATGGAGAGAATGATCCTATGAACCCGAGAAGTTGGAAAAGATCTCGGAAATGGATTGTGGTTATCATAGTTTCAGCCAGCTCTATTTGTGTGTAAGTTTTGGGTTTTAATTCGCCTTCTCGTCCCAGGGGGTTTTATTGCTTGTATGAGCAATGATGTAACTTTATCTTTCCACTTCTAAATTGTTATGTGCATGAGTGACGGATTATTCTATTTCATGGACTATTTTAACATTTCCCAGAACATGCACTTCGTCTATATACACTTCTACATATAAACAGATCACCAAGGAGTTCGGCTGTACGCGACTTGTAGCAACCGTTGGACTATCGCTTTTCATTTTCGGTCTTGGGGTCGGCCCTATGATGCTAGGTCCTCTATCGTAAGTATGCTAATACTTTAAATGTCACTTAACTGATTTGTCTTAGTGAGTTTTATGGCCGGAGACCAATCTATATTACTTCATTCACCTTCTTCTTAATCTGGCAGATCCCATCGGCTGTTGCCAAAAATATTGCAACTATGCTGGTAGCAAGATTTTTCGACGGTCTGTCAGGCAGTGCATTTCTATCTGTAGCTGGAGGAACCGTTGGCGATTTGTTTAAACGAGAGGACTTGCAACTGCCCATGATGATATATACAGCGTCTCCCTTTCTTGGTCCGGCAATCGGGCCGTTGTTTGGAGGATTCATTAACCAGTACACAACTTGGCGCTGGACGTTCTACCTCTTGCTCATCTGGACCGGCGTCAACCTCGCCATGATAATTTTCCTTGTTCCTGAGACGTATCATCCAGTGCTACTACGCCTCAAAGCACGTAAACTTCGCGCCGAGACTGGCGAGGAGAGATGGAAGGCACCAATGGAGCGCACCAAAAAATCCATTCCGCGCACTATTGGCCTATCATTGCTTCGCCCATTTCAGTTGCTACTCTTGGAGCCTATGGTCAGCAATCTCTGCCTCTTTTCAGCAATTCTATTAGGCATACTTTATCTATTCTTTGGAGCTTTCCCTCTTATCTTCCAAAAGAACCATGGGTTTACAGTCTCTCAGGTCGGTTTGACCTTTCTTGGGCTGTTGGTAGGAATGATTGCAGGCGTATCAACCGACCCCTGGTGGCATAAAAACTATGCTCGCTTGATTAAGCAAAGAGAAGAAAGAACAGGGGAAGTTGGAGGGAGCGAGCCAGAGTATCGTTTGCCGCCCGCTATTGCTGGTGCTCCGCTCGTAACTATAGGTCTTTTCATGTTTGGCTGGACATCATACGCTTCGATCCACTGGATTGTTCCTATTATTGGATCTTCTATATTTGGAATGGGGTACGTACAATCATCTCTTTAAAATCGCTCCATAATCTACTAGACTGGCTATTGGCATCAAGCAATTGTCAAGCGGTGGTAGACTTGTAGCCTTACTACTAGGTTTGAACAACCAAGTGATTCTGGCAAATTGTTCAGATCAAACAGTCTCCTTGATCTGGTACTCGCCCGTGGCTGGAATGGCCTAAAGAACATTCACCGCCATTGCCTGTGATGATTAAGGCATGGAACAGATGCATTAATCGTCATACAAAGGTCTATCGAGTCGTGGCTAACCGTTGGGGAACATTAGGGTTTTACTCGTATTCAGCGGCATATTCACTTTCCTCGTTGATGCATATCCTCTTTATGCAGCCAGTAGCTTGGCTGCCAATAGTTTTGCGAGGAGCAGTTTTGGAGGTAAGAACTTCTGCACACTACACGTTATACGTCACTAATGTACTACCTGTAGCTATCTTCCCGTTATTTGGAGGTGCGTCAGGCCAGGCGCTTCCCCCAATCCTCTCTCATTGCAGAAGCTGACAATTTCCCAAGTTCAAATGTATCAAGCTCTTGGCGAGCAATGGGCTACCTCTGTCCTAGGCTTTCTCACCCTTGCGATGATGCCTTTTCCATATATTTTCTTCAAGTATGGAAAGAAGATTCGGGGCAGGAGTCGTTTTGCAGCACCTTAACGATATGTAGTAATTACTGGACTTGAAACTTATAATTTGTCTCGGGAGAAAAATCTGCCCTGGGTTGGAAAATCGTGGCATCAAATCCATCTCGAAGAGGCAGCTCCCAAACTTCAGGGAAGGTGCCAGCATGGCAGTCGCCGACCTGTACTTGTGCAATACTAATGTATGTCTGGGAATATATTAATGCAAAGGATATTGAAAGCAGATAGATCCCGTGAAGCTGGTCCAATGCTTTTAGTTGCACAGCATCTGTTCCCAGCTAATCATGGCGATGCTAATGGAAGATACTGGATGACGCATACTCATGCTTGCTTCTGCTGGCACTTATATGAAACGTAGAACGTGACTATTTCCATCTAGGAGCACAGATGAAGTGCTCCCACATAAAACAGAGGTGTAATTGCCTCACCAAGTCAGCTCCATCCTTTATACCGAGATGCCGAACAGCAAATTGTAGCGCTGACCCCATTCCGAAAGAAGATGCCGGACATGTGCTCTCTTGTATAGTTATCCCTACGTATCTTTGCGACTCGTACGCGTGGATATTGTATGTCTGTCTAGCCCAAGGCAGTGAGCGGACTCTAGAACCGATCACCGAAATCAAGCATTAAGCATGTGTCTGGGAATAGTGCGAGGCCAGCTTTAGAGTTAAAATTTCCATCTCGTGCTGCGTCAAAATGCTGGTACCGATGGCCCGTGAACCCATGCATCAGCAGCTACAGGCCAAGAAACCCGTCCTGGGCATCCCCAGCTCTTTCGCCAAACTTTACTTCCACAGAACGAACTACCCACCTCCTCATGCCTCTTCTCCTTTCCTACTCCGGCATTGTGACAATCTCCAGGCGTTGCATAACCTCAATAACGTTACTGCCACGCGCAGGCATACACCTCAACTCTGCTGCCGTTGGTCTTGCTTACCAATTCGATAGCGTCCTTGAGCTGCTGCAGCTTTTCAACGTCAACCCCGCTGAACTCCCGGATTTACGGCTTCTCCACTCTACTGCACATCTTGGGATCTTGTCACGCAGCTTCACTTCCCGGCGCTCAGAGATTTCTTGTCTTGAACCGTCGCAGAAATTCACCATTCCGTACAATACGTCGGGGCGATATTTGGGCACCAATGCTACCAGTTGAACGGATACCTGCAGATGAGATTGGTTACACAACAGACCATTGGAAGACGAATTCCCAATTGCGAACTTG
>Ga0247807_10001556_pt1 | contig 13316 bp, 10 predicted proteins | sample UWRJL074202C1_FD_179931 | JGI IMG/M metagenome (GOLD analysis project Ga0247807, IMG submission 179931) | Plant litter microbial communities from Arlington Agricultural Research Station in Wisconsin, United States - UWRJ-L074-202C-1 | ecosystem: Environmental > Terrestrial > Plant litter >...
ATATCTCGTATGCTCGCTATAATTTTGCATCAAGAGGCACGAGAGACTCGTTACTAGCACTGTGGAGAGAAGATGTAGTTTCCAAGTAATCGGAAGCTTAATGTGAGGGATACGCGAGGGAAGCGTGTGTAAACAATAAATGCAAAATCACGCTCGTCTTTGAAAGACACTAACATATCGCTCACCATGGAATAAGGTTCCTCCGCCTCACCACGCGCGCGCGCGTCCTGGAGCAAAAAGAATTTCCGTTTTGCTTGCTCACTGTTTCTTCTTTCCAAGCATGGTAATGTAATAACAAGTAGTTAAGTCATATCAAAAAACACATATTAGCATTATCACCTTCAAAAAAGACTCCACGTGAAGAAACTCGTTATGATATACTATGAAATTCGTGAGGGAGAGCAAAAAAAGGAGGCCGCAACATCTCAATGCTGAATACGTAGCCAGGTAGGCCACGCAACGTGGTGTTTTGGACATGGGGCATTTTTATATCTCTGTATAAATATCACACAGCGCCGCGTTCTATATAGTATTGGAAGCGAGCGCTTGCGATTGGCAGTTTTTTTTATATACTCGCTTGTTGCTAGTACGAGATGACCATAGCTTTTTATTGGTTATTAGTGTGAAGGAGACATTACTTGTGGTCTTGGGGAGGTTTAGGTTGAGATAGAACCTATAGTTGTTTGCTTAGTATAAGATTGATAAGCTTGCTACTCACATTTATAGAATGAAGGTACAAGGACATGGGATCCGTAGTATGTCGCTCTTAGTCTTTACATGTAGATAATCCAGCAATACAGAAATTACACAAAGTAAAGCTCGGTTTCACCTACGCTTACTTGTATATTTGGAGACACACTCAAAGCAATAGCGAGACATCGTGGACACTTGAGCTTAGAAGCACTTTCCAGCATGTTTTGACTTCTCAGCTGCCATGAAATATTCTCAGTTCACGAAACCTAAAATCTATCAGACTGCTCACTTGATGTAATGTATTATCATGACCATATATCGTACATTAATAGCTCAGTACTGATTCCTAACTCATAGATACAATTTTTTGTCAAGCCGACCTTCGTATACCCTCTGATCCATTCCTGGAGCCTTTCTCGTGGACGGTCCCGTCACCAGTTCGGTCCGCCCCCAGTCCCATTCCTATGCCTAACTCCAATTTCAATCATAAACATTACACATCATATCGGACATGACTATTCTTCAATCACGGTCCCCACAGCCTCTCCATGACTTCTCGACCTCTCCATTGGTCCTGGCCCCGAATGCCGTCTCCCCACGCTACCCATCCTCGAAACATGTCCAGAATCTACACTGCCTACTCGACTCGCCATCGGACTGATTCCACTGTAGCTCGAGCTTCGGCTGCCTTCCATACTATTCCGCCATTTCCATTCAAAACCTTTGAGCATATCATGCGTCTTCTGCTTGTGCGGCTTAACCTCCCATTTGTCGTCCCATTCTTCAACCTTCTTGTTTTTTTTGTCTGCCGAGGGAGATTTGTCGCTGCGCCATGTGAGGCGTTTGCTCAGACGTGAAGAGGTGGTTGTTGCGGGTGTGAGAGGAGAATCGGTCGTTGTAGGTACATGGTTGAGGTTGTTCGTATTGAGGTTGTTCACCCCAGTGGACGAGACCGAGGAGTTGGATCTTGTGGTTTCCGAGGAGCGGCTCAGTGCTTTGCGAAACCGATCTTTGAAGGTCATTGCTTCTGATTATTGAAGGTGATCCCCTTGACTGAAGAGTGGTGGAGACTTGAGTTTTGTTCCTGTTCTGTCTGTTGAACGGGTACGCTTGCGAAATAGCTGTTTTAGAGTTCGCCGAGGTTAGTGCTACCGGAGACGCTGAGAACCGAGTTCGTGACACTGGTAGCTAGAATTGGGTGTAGGGTGGTGAAGTTGGTTCTTTGGAGTTGGAGAGCACATTGGATGTTGTGAGGAGAAGGAAGACAACCGGAACAAGGCCGCATCCTTCGTGAAGTGGAGGAAACATGGAGCTGATGTGCAATGACGCCGAAAGTGGGTGCGATCGGTCGATTGGTGGACTCGGCTTTTTGCAGCCTTCCATTCAATACTAGCTCCATCCTGTCAAGGCTGCAACCCCTGCACGGCCCAGCGCCAAGGTCTGGGGATTTCGAGTCAGGTGACTGCATTGACGACAGCTTTTATTTAGTTCAAGAGGTTTAATGTTGACGGGAGAAATGAAGAATAAAGTGAGAGCAACTCGGGCGATTGCAATGTGATGGATGGTTCGGCGAAATATGGCATGCTATGACATGAGACTGGCTTTGAGAAGAACCTAGAGCAATGTCTAGTGACCTAATGTTCTGGTACGAGGTGATAAATGAGCGACCTCCGAGATGGGATATGAAGAGACGGAGTCAGAACTTTTTAAGAGGGAATTATTCTCGTTTATATGCGTACTATTTATAATACTTGCATTTAGAAGCTATCTCCATAGCTACTCATTACAAATTATCAAGTTGATGATAGCAACATAAGACATCATGCTTAAGCGTTACCATAAATCCATACTCTGAAGTTGCGCCATGTCAGATAGGATTTATCTAATCTACCGTCTACTCTCAACACAGCTGTGTGATGCAAATCCGGTCTGTTTCAGTCTTTAGTTGGTGCAGATAGTCTGCGCTACTTCGCTACTTTCCAATATCTTTTCCACAAACTTTCAGGTTTTGCAAACCTAGAATTTTGGACCTACAAAAAGGAGATTCAATTACAATGAGAATGGTGAGAAGGTGCTACTCTCTAATTCAATCCTTTCTCGTCCGATAGGCTTCGCATATCTCCAAGTTCTTTTACTACGGAAAAGTCCTTAGCGCACACGTAAGACTAGAATGAGCGAGGTGAAAGGCCCCTTCGTGTTTTATTGTCGCAAGGTATATCCAACTCTCAACCGTTCTGGTTTCTACGATTAAATTCTTGACCCAACAATTGAATGCTGTGCAAATTGTGAGTACCACTAGAAGTCCTGCGTCATTCCGCAATGGAATAAACGGAATAAAACTTTGATTAAGCTGTCCTTTATTTCCTCTTTCCCAAATTCACTTTTCGAATCGCGCTTTCCTTGTAAGGCTACCAAGTCTTAGCAAACAACGTTTACCAATTACTCGAACACCAAAACCCTTACAATCATTCTTTGGCTTATAAAAACGCAACATACAAATCAACGCAAGAGACAATGGACGCCTGGCTACGACCTAGTTTTCTACGGAAAAACACAACACCCATAATTCCCTCCTCCAATAGCTTTAACGAACGTCCAGCGAGCTCTCGCTCCGAGAAAGAGGTTGATGTCGAGGATGGAAGACTTCGTGCGGGCTCGCGTGCTTCCTCCTTAATGAATCTATTGACGACGTCTCCCCTGGCTCTTACTGCTCCGGACATTTGGCCAAATATCAGCAAAGCAGATGCGGTTTGGGACAATCCTTCGCCGGATCAGATGGCCGATATGTTAAAGGTAGCAATGATGACGCAAAGTACGATGGAACCTTTACCTATCCACTTCAATTCCTGTATTCTACATGTGGTGGAGGAATATTGGAATTTGAGAGAGCAGACAAAGGTGAACGAATCGAAAATTGAGGGCCTGAAAGAGAACCATAGAAGAGATATTGATGAGTTTGAGGCCATTTCTAATGCTTGGGAAGAAACGGAGAAGAACTATAAAGCTGAAGTAAAGCGTTTGGAAGTCTTACTTTCCAAAACTCAAGGAGGTATGGCATCCGTTGCGATGGCGAGATCAAAAAGCCTCTTACATGGCTCGAAGAGAGCCTCGCAGATTATTCGGGATGGCATTGGGACCATTAGGCAACGAAATGATGTCGATAAACACCAAGTTACTCTTGAGGCGGTAAGAAACAACCGACAACAAAACCATGATCGATGTAAGTGTTATATCATAGTCCAAATCAGGGAATATGTGGTTGTTTCGCTAATTAAATCACCAAGATAAGGAGCCCTACCAACGCAAAGACAATGTCAACGGTGACACACTTGCTAAATTGACACCTCCTGACCATTTTGAGATCGCCAGGAGGACTAGGCGTAATTTTGGTATGAACGTACCAGATCTGGAGACCAAACACAACACGGATGGCGCATCGTCATATCTCTGGGGCAATTCAGTGAAGATAGAAGCAGAAGACAAAGTAGAATCTGAGCCCTTGTCCCATTCTCTCTCTACTGAGCAACCTGAAGAATACCAGAATCAAAAATCTTCCAGGGATCGTAGTAACTCCTTTGGTTCAACGTCAAATTCTACATCCAGCGGTGTTCCCGATTATTCTTCGGAAGATGAAGACAGTGACGAACTTACAATGGCAAGCCAGAGTATTTTAGGGCTCGGAATTGTTGCTGAAAGACCTGCCTCTCCGAAGAGGCCAACAATTGTTATACCTGCCACAGAGAGAAGAGAATCGGCAACACTGGAAAGATATTCAAGTGCCCCGGACGCTGTACCTGTAGAGGGCCACACTTTAATTGGGTACGTATACTCAAAATCATAGCAATACCACTTAAACCTGGCATATATGTATTAAGATAACTAACCACCTGTCCCAGTCCTCGTCAGATGTCTTTTTCGTTCGTCCCTGGTGCCAATGAAATCCTTTCCCATGCTGCGGAAGTTGCCACAGCCAACGAACCTTCGCGTTTGAAGGATGATGATAACTTGCACTTACAGGTGTGTACTCAATTGGAACTTCCTGACGAAGTTAGGAATGGCAACCGTTCGTCCGCCAATCCTGCTCCTAGAGGTGACATACACGCCAAGTTAGCCGCAACTCCTCAGATCCGGCGACCTCGCCTGGAATTACAACGTGACGACTCCAACCATTCTACGAGTAGTGTAGTAACGGCTGTGAGGCATAATTCGGGCCACAGTAGTGTGGGTGGATCATATGGTGGTTCACGGCATCACAGCCCCTCACAGAACAGTGTTCAATCTCAGCGACGCCAGTCAGGTAGAGATATTGCAAGTGGGAGCCTCGAGAAAAGTAGCAACGAAGCACTGACGGCTGCTACAAGAGCTATTGCTGCAAATGCAAGGAAGAAATAGAGCCCCGAAAATCAGACCATTTATTATTTGCAAGAACATATAGCCTTGACTTGGTTGCTAATCCTGACCAGATCATGCTTAAGTCCAGGCTCATACGAGGATATCTATGAAAAAGAAATCGTTGTATTATAGATCTTTTATTCGGCAATTGTGCGAATACTTTTGGAACTGGGCATGGTTATTGTGAAATAGCAAAGCACGTCCCGTACGGGTAAATCGGGTAGATATCATCCAAGATAGTTTTCAATATCGTACGCTCCCAGAATTAGCCACAATCTTCACATCACCCTCTAGAACAACCTGCACGTTTGGTTTGCATAATTTCATGAAATTCAGATCACCCAAAAGGTAGGAAAGTCCAATTTTTAAGAAGAAATAATTCTAAACGCGGTAAAGCTCGACAACAATCCCTGAGCTTCATTTATAAGAAACTGGCCAACTTCCGTTCAGAACCACTTGCAAATCCAAGACGGCGAAAAGAATCCACACCGTAGTAGCAAACATAGGCATGAGGGACCCCCTTTAAGGTCCCAGCCCAGAACTCCAAATTCAACGGTGTTCATCGCAAACAGCAGCGCTTATTAGCGGTTGCAGCAAACACTAACATAGCTAATCACGTCTGCCGATGGTTGAGTTCCTGTGTAGTTGGCCTTCAGGAAGCACAGCTGCTTGGAAACTACGTAGCTGGCGACGATACACTCTGGGGAGTTGTTTATATTCCACTTGCTGCACTTGCTGTTTGGTATCACACGTTAGCGTTGCCACGATACAGGTGTTGCAGTTTATAACAGATTCTTGCAAAGTGGTATGGAGACTGGGGACATTTCAGGGAGTCTATAAAGAAAGCGACTCACTTGGCACATTCTTGCGCGCTCTCAATGTTCGTGTAGGAGTCGAGATTAGTCGAAGACCAGTACTCTGTCCCCTTGGTGATGTTGTAGAGCGTTCCGTAGTAGGTTGGGCCGCAGGATGCGAGGGCGGAAGAGACGCCAAAGGCGAGGACGGGGAGGATGGTGGTGAAATGCATGATGAGGTCGCTGTTTGGCTTGAAGTGCTTTGGTGGACTTGAGCAGAAGACTGACGATAGGAATGACTGTTGATGAAATTGATTTGGATCTTGAAAGGCGGAGCGGAGACCAGTTCTTATACTCATATTTACACCATACTTACTGTTCACGATACCTTCATCTTCACATAATTAGAATCAAAGCCGCGGAGAAAGATTGCTGCTGCTTACTTTGTGGCAAGCTGATACTGTTTACTACTATCTCATTGAAAGGGGAAAATAGAAAATACAGATGGTACAGATGATCTAGGATGGTCTCAAATCGAGCTGAAATAAAACCGGCTATATGATACTGACGGAAATTACATAAGAACGGGACAGCTGATATATGTGAAAGTGCCCTTCGTTGCGTTGCTTGGGTGTAACACAAAAGTCCGCCACGGGTAGGTGTATCGTTCCGGTGTAGCTGAAGGACGGAAAACTCCATTCATATACTATCTAATTGCGAGTGGATCACTTCAGGTTGCAACGCACATAAGATCACTTTTTGCAAGTTCAGCTATCGTTTGGCCTGTGGCGATCTTACCTGTACTACTTGGCTAGCGATGACAGCAGAGCCAACGTCTTGGCATCATCAAGGAAACAACAAGATGCCTATGCAATGCAACGCATAGACGTTTCCTGAGACCTGACTCTGATTCACTCACGCTTCGAACTGACTTTTTAACATAAAATGCACGTAATGATATTACGTCTACTATCGCTGGTGGTCGTCTGGTCATTATACGTTACACCAAAGTCGTGGACATCATAATTTCATCATTCTGAAAGACAAATCAACAAATCATGCTGGAACAATACATGGTATCTTCGCCAAATAACTCTCAAAGAAGCAAAAACGGGGATAACATAACAGAAAATCGTATCCAAAGACATCTCTCAATACAGCATCGACACTACCCAGTTCCAATTCACAACCTAAACAACCTTCTCAGTTTCGACTTTGGCTTGACGGGCTCTTGGTAGGGCTCCAAGGGATAATAAGTCCGAATTGGAAATATCATCTGTCCATCTGCTGTCCCGCGTCTCGCCCACTTGTGTTCTGGGATCTCGCCAAGCTTGGTGCTGTCAGATGCAAAAGACATGATGGACTTGCGGTTGGAAGGCCGTGTTTGGAAAGGCGGCATGTATGGTACGAGCAAAGAGTGCTGCGAGGCATTGAGCTCGTAGGGTGGAGCTGGCGTTTGGGGTAAGGAAGAGTGCGTGGATTTAGAGGATGGTTTTGGAGAGGGGGCTTTTTTGGGTGCTGAGGATGGCGCCTTGGAGGAAGGTGTCGACTTGGACCGGCTGTGTTTTGGACGGCGGACCGCTCCCTCTGGAGTAATCAGAAGTGAGGGAGCGCTCTTGGAGCGACTGTGTTTGCTACCTCCTGTCGAGCTTCTCTTCTTATCTTTCTTTTTGTTGGACGGCTTGGAATCTGGGCCTTGTTTCGACGTCCTCGAAGGGGGTAGTGCTAGAGATGATTTAGACAGCCTCATTGAGAGTTGAGAGAATGTCTGAATCGCTTCACTGCGTGCAGCGTTGGAGAGACTTAAGAGAGCGGCGTAGTCAGTTGATGTGTTGTGTCCCCTGGCGAACCTCTCAATCAGGCTCACGAAACCAGCATTCAGACGAAACAAGATGGCGGAAAGGGAGGAATGCGCTTCAGCTTTCCCCAAAAGTCAGCAAATAGAGAAGTGGTAAGTATACGCCAATTGAAATTGCAGATTTACCATCTCCGTTTGCAAAACCAGGTCCAACCCGACCCATTTCCCTCCCGTACGCGGTTTGCACATCACTCCGGCTGCGTTTCAGAGATTTCTTGAGTGTAAGGTCTTTACTTTTATCGGTGGAGGATGAAATGGCTCGTTTACGTTTAATCACAGCTAGGCCCCGAGAAAAGGCCTCGAGGAGTGTCGTCACGGCGTCGTGGAATTCGCCCATGTTATTGATACGGATGCGGCGGAGTCTTGCATTGAGTTATGGAAAAGACTTTGGGAATTCGGGAATTCTTTCTAAAAAGGAGTTCTGCTTCTGGAATCTCGTTGCCGAGGAAGTGGGTGCAATGAATTGCCTTGCCGCTTGGATGTATTGGAAGAGGAAGTGGACGCTCCGAAGCAGGCGCTATCGCTAAATCGAGCAGTAATGGAGATACAAGAGACAAGAAACAAGAGACAAACAGATAAAAGACAGACGCACAACGAGAGACAGAGGGATAAATTGATTTATAGGAGTCTAAGAGCTCGGGCGGGGGTGTTCACGATGTGATGTTGAGAGGAGAGGCTAGGGAATCGCGGCTGCAGCTCTAAGCGCCCACCTGCTGCAGTCTGGCCAATCACTAGCTCACTTGTAGATGTGAAGACATGAGTAGATTGGCCAATAGTGAAGTAATTATAGAAGTGACTCACGAGATGCTGGTCTTTTTTCAGGAACAACTTTTGTGATTGTCATAGCAATCACTGAGTTTTGAAATTTGATGAACGGTGAAGGTTTTAGTGGGAAGACCCTGGAGAATTGCCGAGTTTTGGTCACGTGGACTTTGTAGCAAGAAAGCTAGTGGATGACTCAGAGGAGATTCGACAGTCGAAACAGCCATATTAGAGTCTTTAGTGGTTGAATAAAGCTTCCAAGGATCTAGAGGACGTCTTTAACTGTGAAGGAGAGTAGTATGCAATAGAAGTCGGATCGTTCCGTTTGCTAAGCGAGTATAAAAGGGGAGAATTTACTATCGAAACTTAAGCGAAGGAAAAAGGGGCAAATACATCATAGATACGTGATTAGGCTTGCAATTGCTTGTAAAGCTATAAAGTAGTAGTGTATTTTGCAAGCTTCTCTTCTTTCCCTTGGGAGAGTGCATATAGTAGCAAGCGCGTCGGGAGGGCATCGTTCAACCATATCCTGATCTTCTGATGTGCAAAGTGGATATTCTAATGTAATCACAGATATTTAAATAGTTGATCGATATATTACAGTTATAGCGGCTGATAGGCTCGTTGTCTATGACTCCATACTATAATAGAGCTCCAATCAGGAGTCTTTCTTGAATATTCTGGCTCCATCGGCCAGACATGAACACGACGGTATCAGTATACTACACAGGATTGTGCCAGAGTATCTTCACAATAGCGGTAGCCAATACGCACTTATTACTTGGATGGATAAGACATACTCTGCATTCTGGCACCCAGGAATGAGAAATCAAGCCGAGCCAAAGGAATGTATCGCATATACGGTAGACACTGGACTAGGTTGCAGCTGTGTTGTTAGGGCAAGAAAGCTTCATGCAAATAAATTGTTTTCCATTTAGTAACAAAGTACGGAGGAAATGAAACATCCATAATACTTTTGGATAGACAACATCTCATTTATTCCACCTGCGCTTGTTTTCAAGTCAAGGATCGGCGGTGATATTGATTCCTTTCTCGTCCGAAAACCGGAGGATGCAGGAATGATAAAAGGAATATCTATTAGCGGGTGATCCTAAATGACTTAAAAAACCCTCACAATTAAGTACACAGCTAGAAGCCAGCATGGATCGGACATCTTTTCATCATACGTTCTTGCTTGGTAATGTACCAGAGCCACAGAAGCTGATCAGGAGGTGATTAGCACTGAACAAACGAAAATAAAGAAAAAAAGGAATTAGCTTGACAGCCACGGCATAGTTGAATCGCTGTTGTGTAGAACTTTGTTCAAACCAACTTACCATCCGAGACTTTCAATCAGCGCAATCTGGCCGAGTAACAGCACATTCTTGGTACGGGTTCTTCTATCGTTTCTGATTTAAAGACTTTCTCGGACCGAAGAGAATGTTCTTTCACAGTTCTGTTGCTAGGGCTGGCAGTACTCACATATCATGTTATATCTACAGGCCTCATCCTTCCACAGCGAGCAGCTACGCGCGTAAAATCCGAAACCCTTAAAGTCAAAGATGCACTAATCTAGAGATATGTCGTGCAGGCAACCCACGGTCGCACGCATGCCGGCGACTGGGGGTACACGATTATCTCCCTCGTACAGTAAGCAGGCACAGTTGTAAGCATGCTCCAGGCTTGAGATAAGATATCCCCCAATTAAAACCAACAGATTTGATTCTGGGCAGGAATGAAGCAAGGTTCTGCAGATAAAACAGTTGTACACAGACAGAGGTTAGAGATATGGTAACATGCAAGTCGCCCGAGTCGTTTATTGGCTAGCTTAGCAAACATTGGGAACTCAATGAGATGCTATCAATTTTCCAAAAATTCGATTTATCGCGGAGATTTCTACGGGAGGTAGCATCACGTGAGTGTCATTCAACCATCAATCCTTTCTTTCTAATTGAGAAGTGCATGAGGCTCTGAAGGGGGCGTATTGATCTGTCACTTTTCAGCTCGCCAGAATGGGTTTGGTGGGAAGATGTGCCATCCCGCACCCGTCGCATCGTGTCGCTAAAAGAAGCCGGGCGGGAGATAGGAGTCCGATTCTGTAAATGCATATGTGGTACGACAATCGATGGGGATGGAGAAGGTAACGTGGGGGCATTGGATATGCTGCTTCTCCAGGACGGAGTAGATCTTACGAGAGACTGAAAATTTGGAAGAGGGGCTGATTTGTGAGTGTGTGCCATGGTATTTTTCGCAATTTCGGCCTTTGTATTGCTTATCCTCCGACATCCCTCTATATCGCAGTGCTTGACTAGACTGAAATTTGGGGATCCAAACCATGTTTACTAGGAAGGAAGTGGACGATAATGCTTTTCAATGGTTTTCAGGCCATCGGGAAAATTTACAGGCATCATTGTCCCGGATGACGATGGATGTGCCGTCCGGCTGTGCAAAGTAATACTCGGCATCAACGATTTCGTCAACGCAACGTCGTTGGGCAATTTCGGGGGGCCTTTTGGCTTTGGTGGCGGAGCGCAGCGCGCACCAAATACACTTCTCACACGCATCAGAGTTAGGTAGGTGGTAGTTACACAACCTTCCTGCTAGGCGTGATGTGATGGTGGTCGATTTAAGGTACGCCCACAGTAAATAGCATGAAATATTGCGGGCCCCGTCTGAATCGTGGGCGCTACATGATCGACAAGTAGCGGTTCAGACTCACTTCATCGCCCTAACATGTTGCTTTCCACGTCGGAAGTGCCGGCAGCATCGCCGGGTAATGAGCGGGAAAGGGAGACCATATTGGACGGTGTAGGCGGCGGCTTCAGCTGGGTGTGCGGGCGGGAGGCGCTGGAGCGGCTTTTGCTGGATCTGTGTGACAATTTCGTGTGGGTTGAAGGTGTACAGCAGAGTCACTGCGTTGACATCTTGCTTCGTATGCCTCCCGCGGGATTTAGATGTGTGGGAGCATTCTGTGCCTCCAAGCCTGTATCGTTTACGTGATAAGGAGCAGGCCCGAGAAAGCCGTATTTTGACGGGTTCGTGATAGATAACCAGGAAATCGTGATCTGATCAATAAATTCGGCGATATTGAACGGACAATCGATCTTTGCATGGCATGGCATGGCATGGCAAGGTTCTTACGTGTCAGTTTTGCGGTTACCGTACGCAGGGGCACGTTGCGTGATTCGAGGGACGGATTGGCGAAGGGATGGACGAAAGAAAGTCGTACTCCATAAGCAATACTGTAGCTCCGAAGTCGCAAAGGAGCAACTGAAAGATTCCCATTTCTGGTACCCTGGTGATGCGCTTTTAGATGAGGTTGTCAAACCATTGGCGTACTGACATCCTCATTTTCCTATCTCAGCCTCGACCGTACAAAAAAAGTACGTCTGCTGGAATCACAGAGAACTGTACCCTGACTTTCACATGGCCTGGCAATATACGTGCATGCGTCACAACTGTCTTGGGTTGCTTGGAGACAATCCACGCAAATCGGCAACGGGAACGGGTACGGAAATATCAGTGCCTCCCTCACCGCGCATTGGGAGCCAGAAGAATTCAGCCAGTGTCAGAATCAGAATCTATGATAACACGCCACCTTAATCTTGGGAAATGTCTCGTCGACAAAACCCTCTCGATTCTAAGAGGCTGGGAGCAAAATGAGATTGCGTTGTCCTCCACACATGTGTGCTAGAGTTGTGGTGTGCCTGGTGTTTATTTCTTCGGGCTTCAACTATGTGACACTGGTGCCGTTGCGAATATTTCAATGGCTACAAAATAACAAGTCCAATTTGATAGGCTCAATAACACACCAGGCTTGTTAATGGTTATACCGTACAGAGTTTCCGTCTCTAATCAATAAGGAGCGCGAGGTACAACTGTCACTGTGAGGATTCTAAGACATAGGTCAAGGTACTTGTGCACAGGTTCAACACCTGAAGCTAGATTAGAGAAGCGTCGATGCTCAAAGACAAAGGAACCAGAAAGCTATTGACCTCTAGTTAGTTCATCTCAAAGTATCAAATGCGTATCTAGGGTCGCAAAAAGCAACTGTCGGCGCGCCGGGCAAAGGAGCCTCACACCCGGAGCTAACTTGCTAGTAAAACGGTTTGTTCTAGACTAGAGACTTCCACTTCGTAGTCTTTCTTTTTCTTCAGGTTTACCAAATATTCTGGCTGGCGTCTGTTTGTTCTTGTTTCATTATCTTTCAAGTCACTCGTTTTTGGGCCAATGACGTGGTATCGTAGAGATGTACCGGATGGCTAATTACGGTTGGAATATCCTATAACCAAGGTATAGTTCTGTAAGTGTAGGATTTCAGGAGGGACGCGGGAAAGGGAGAGAGAACTTAGTCCTCAGACGTAATGTACCTTTAGAGGAAATCATTCTGGTACTTGGAAATATTCGAAAGTCCCCTTTGTGTATTATAATAGAGAGCTGGGTTTGCATCTTCGTGTTTAGTTAGTAGAACACACACTTTCCAGCTCAGGACAAGTAATCGTGTCTCTTGCGCTTGTCGTGATTCCCTGTCTGAGACATGTTCTTTGCTATTGGCGATGTCAGCCATTGTTCTTCGTGATGTGCTTCTCAAGAGGCACCAACCCGTTCGTGGAAGTACACTGGCTGTTGTACTGTACATCGGTTGGTGGTGTTATGTCGTGTTGTGTGGTATTGAGCTGTACTTCTCGGCGCTGCGCTGTATCCCACCCGCTCCCCGCAACCCCTGCTTATCTTTGGCCCCTGTCTCCGCTGAGCCTGTCCAGTTCCCCCCGTTGCTTTTACTTTCCCACTGATAAACTTGCAGTCACATAAACCTG
>Ga0247807_10001560_pt1 | contig 13291 bp, 12 predicted proteins | sample UWRJL074202C1_FD_179931 | JGI IMG/M metagenome (GOLD analysis project Ga0247807, IMG submission 179931) | Plant litter microbial communities from Arlington Agricultural Research Station in Wisconsin, United States - UWRJ-L074-202C-1 | ecosystem: Environmental > Terrestrial > Plant litter >...
TCATACTACTATTATACTATACTTTGTATATTAAATATACTACACTAAGTATATGAAGAATCCCAATTTATCTAAGGAACAGCAAAAAGTCCTGTTCGACAAAGCAACTGAAGCACCTTTCAGTGGTACACTTTTAAACAACCATGACGATGGTGACTACCTTTGCGCAAACTGTAACACTCCCCTGTTTCACTCTGACAACAAATTTGAAAGCGGCTCGGGCTGGCCAAGCTTCGACGACGCCATAGAAGGTGCTGTTGTCTTCGAAACCGACACAGAGTTTGGCATGGTACGCACCGAAATTACCTGTGCGCATTGTGGCGGGCACCTTGGGCATGTGTTTGAGGACGGACCACGTGATACGACCGGGTTACGATATTGCGTGAATTCCCTCTCGCTTGATTTTAAAAAGAAGTAAATAAAAAACACCCTGATTGTATAGGGTGTTTTTATTTGCGGCAGATTTCTTAGCGACGACGATTGTTCTTAGGTAAGTAGCGACGTTTACGAGAACGGATTATTAGGAAGACTACAAGCGCTGCTACGAGTAGCAAGAAGATGACAGCACCAATTGCTGCAAAGATAACCCATTGTGGAATAACCCAGAAGGACTTAGTAACTTCGATGGTTTGGTTTTTTGTACCGTAGGTGAAAGTTGCAACTACATCATAGTGTCCAAATGTACCAATATCTTCAAGTGGAACTTCCCAGCGACGAGAACTATCTGGAAGAATTACGTCTCGTGGATTCTGATCGTTGAAAGTAGTTTGATAAACAACTTTATCTCCTTGTTTGACCGACAGAATTCCAAATGGACCAATTTGTAAATTACCTTTGTTCTCAAAAGAGAAAGAAGTTTGCAGAGCGTTTGGTGTATTAAAGAAGTTTCCACTAACTCCATTTTGTTGAACATCAAAACTCTCTAGATTAATTTTTTCAACCGTGTCACCAGGAACAGTTAACAAGATTAAAGATGCGACGCTAGCGCTAAGGTTAACTTGACCACCACCATCTGGGTCACTTGGCGCAAAACGAACAGCCCCAAAATAACCACCGGCCTGTGCGGTATTTGGTACGGTAATAATTACATTTACTGTTTTAGACTGCTTAGCAGGAATTGTAAAGTTAGCTAAGGTTCCCATAAAGCGCTTCAAACTGTGCGATGGAGCATACTTGTCGGCATCAAGAATCAAAGCTGGTGTGCCACGATCGTCACCGGCAACAAAGTCATTTGTAATCGGAACAATAGACACGGCACCACCAGTTAAGTTTGTCACAGTTACGGCTACGCTCTTACTTTCACCAGGCTGAATTTCAATATCAGTACGAACAGGTGAGACCTTTAATGTATTCGCAGTGTTTGTTTTAGTGCCCGAGCTTTGCGCATAAGAATAAGGGCTTGCAATCAATATAGCAGCTACCGGAAGCGCAATCGCAAGCGCGATAAACAATTTACCCTGAATACGTTTTTTCACCAACACACCAATATCCCCTTTACCTGATTACCTTCAATCATAACAGATACGGTTACGTTTTGAAATGCTATTTAAATAAAACGATACCCTCACTAGGAGGGTATCGTTTTCAAAGCAATAGTGGGTTAGAATTTACCTGTTGCAATAAGGCTTAGGTCGGCTGAGTATAGACCTGCTGGAGTATTATTACTAACGCTCGCACCAAATGTTAGAGGCATATTAATGCTATCTGCTGGACCTTCGTCTGTATCGAGGAATGGATCACCAAAGGTGCTTGTAACACCGGTTGCGTTTCCTACAGCGTTGAAGTTGAGCAAGAATGCAGAAGTGTTGTAACCTGAAGCTGCTACAGCTTGAAGCGTACCAGGAGTACCCGTAACACCGGTAGCTGGAGCTGCAGTCCCGATTTTCACACCGAACAATGCATTACCTTGTGTGATTCCGGCTGTTGCTGGTTTAATGTCACAGTTTCCAGCGACACCACCGATACGAACCAAGCCACCACAGTCGAGAGCACTACTCTTTAGACTAATGACAGCGCCCTTAGCTGCATTGGTAGAGATTTGAGTCCACATAGTACCTTCGCTCACCGCAGTAGGTGTCAGAGCAAGTACATCACCTGTAAGTTCACCGAGCTTAAGTGTTGGAGCGACTGGATTACCACAGCCTGCAGTAATGACCGCATTCGATACACAGAAAGTCATACTTTCCATAACGGCCGCTGAAACAGCGATTGTATCAAGAATCCAAAGCGCTGCGCCACCTTCATCTTTACGATTTGTATCTTGTGCAGCAGTTTCGTCAGAATCGTAATCAGCTGCGTTCAAAGCTGTATCGTAAGTCACAATACGTGCATATAATGCACCTGCATTTGTTGGATTGTTAATATGATCAAGTGTCACTGAAACCGCAGCACCTTGTGCCACTGAATTAGCAATCAAGACCGTATTAGCATCGATATCTGATACTGTCGTAAAGTTAGTTGTCGCTGATGAAACCGTAGTTACATCTAGCCCAACCGGTGGAGTACATGTTTGACCAACTAGTGGGCTATTGCTACAAAAATCTACAACAATCGCTCCGGCTGCCTGGTTTGCAGTGAAGTTTACTGTGTAGCTTACATCATCTGCATTTGCAGATGCACTACTCAGCGAAACTGAACGTTCTGTTAATTGTGCGGCTGAAGCGATTACCGGCAATAAAATCGCTAGCAATAGCGCGCCCACTACAGCAAACAAGCCTACCTGACGGCTTTTTAATATACTAAAAGAATTCATATTCTTTATTACTCCTCTGTTCTCTTTGATTACCTTAACTATTTGTATTTGTTGTGGTGATTGTTTTCAGTGTATCACACTAGTGCTTATATTTGTCAACGAGTTTTTACAATCTTTTCCACAGGTCTGCAAGGGTGTTATTATTTAACACTATTTCGTTCTTTAAGCATTTTATTCCTAAGAGATACGGTTTGGCTAAGTCGACCAAATACAAATGCTACTGGAAGAAATGCTAATGATGCTACTGCTGGAGCCCATAACACTTGTTGTTTAGGGGTTGCTCCTTGGTTTGTATTAGCCGCAGCATCCGTTGCATCGACCTTTCCGCTCGAGACCGCAATAACCTGCAAAAAAGCGCTCACTCCATTTACATCAGTCACCTTTATGTTCGCCTGGTATATACCAGCTTTTTTATAGGTGTGCGCAATATTTACTAATCCGGCTAACGATTGGCTCTTAAGTTCAGTGGCCGTTCCATCACCCCAGTCGAGACTAAATGCATAGGGACCATTACCACCAGATAATTGTAGTGGCCAGCCTAGTTCAGTTCCGGCTGCAGCCGAACGTCGACCGTATGAACTCGTAAGAGTAATGAGTGAACCGAAGGCAGTGAAATTAGTGTCAGTATAACTAACCGTTACAGTGTTCGATACCGGTCCTGGTTGCTCAAGGGTGTCATATACAATAGCTGTCAATTCGTTAGTACCAGCAAATAGACTTACCTGCACGCTAAAGCTTCCATTCGTGCACATAACTGCGCCTACCATTACGTTATTGTTATATACCTCAACCAGTAAATCACTTGGGCATATACCGTTTACGGTTATTGGAGAGTTGCTAAACGATGCGCCGTTACCGGGAGTTGTAATAGTTGCACCAACCTCTGGAGGCGCCTGTGTCTTCGTAGCTTCAAGCCCATACGAACCCGGCTTAGGGTCTGGAGTTGGCAATGCATTAATAGCAGCAGTGGGTCGCACGAATACAAAAAGCGCAAGCAGGCACGAACCGATAATTATCGGAAATACCCACTGTACGCTTGTTTGAAGTTTACCTACCATAGTTATGCTTATTGTAACGTGCTTGTGTTGGTTACAAAAGTGTTATTGATTATTTTCGGCGACGATTGAGTTTTTTGCGTTGGTTAGCGAAGCTGCGGCCCTTAATTTTTTCAACTAATCGCCAGATACCGAATGCGACAGCTGCAAGAATGACTAGAACAGATATTACAAACCACATTGGTAAATACCAGAATGAAGCAGTACTATTAATTTCTTGGGTTCTGTTTCCGTTTTGTCCGTAATAAAGATCTAGAGATGCAGTGTAAAGGCCAGGCCAGAGACCTGAATCTGTACAAGCTGTCGTTTGTGTCGTCCCACCATTAAAATCAAGGTTTTCAGATTCTGCTTTTATACAAGCGGTAAACGTCCTGGATTGACCAATGAGAGCCAGCGAGCCATTTGGATTGATATTATTAATAACTTGTTCCTGGCCAAATATATTCTTAAGCGTAATGCTGCCAACAGGAGCCTCAGTTACATTACCTTCATTCTTTAGCGTATATGCAAGAGTTCGGGGTTTGTCACCAGTAATGAAGTAAAAGCCACCCTTTTTATTTTGGGTTGGTTGAGTATAACCACCGAACTTTTCTAACTTTAAATTCTCATCTACTTCACCAGGAATTGAGGTGAAGACCAGTGTTACACCAGACGCGCTCAAACCGACGTTACCTCCATCAGGAGCTCCTGATGAATAAAGAATTGCACTATAGTAACTACCAGCACCATGGTTAGCAGGAATAGCAACACTCATATCTAATGTCTTGCTTGACTTAGGTGGAATTTTAACCGACTTAGGAATAGTCAAGAAAGGCTTAAGTGACCATGTTGTTTGAGGAGCATCTTCAGCCAGTAAAAGCTTTGGGGTGCCGCCATCATCAGTATAAGTAAAATCCACAACTCGAAGTGTCAACTCTAACGTGCGTTCTGTATCAAGGTTACGAACAGTTAACGTGTCCTTGGCAGATTTACCTGGCTCAATAATATAATTCTTTTTAGGTACAATGCTCAATGATGCCGATGATTGAGCCGATGCCGGCATTGCAGGCAAAACTGATGCTGCGAAAATTAGAACCGCTAGACCGGCAATAACAGTGCTTTTAAAGCTTTTCATTTTTTTCTATTTCCCTCACGTTTTAGATTCATTTTAAGTATAAACAGTATTGTATCATTAAAAACGACCGCTGGCTATGAAGGTCATAGTTGTTGTATAAACCCCAGCACGCAAGCTTGGACTTGCATTCAAAATATAGCTTACTGTGAACTTTTTCATCAAGCTTACATTAGGTGAATACGCCACAACATCACCCGGGACATACATATACATATTAGGGATACTGTAATTAGGTGAAGCAATTGCGTTTGCCCATTCTCCTTCTGGATCTTGTCCGACAGCAGGGTCTGTATTCTCTACTAAATTAATACCGAATTGATTTTCGCCAGGCATGCTTTCGGTCGGGGTTGAAGGTGAGCTGATAACGTTCGTTGCGGCGCTCATTGATGTACCGTTAGCCGTAATTGCAAATCCTCCACTTGCGTTCGTGCCTACTGCCATTTGAGATTCAGCCTTAAGGGTAGACCGGGAGCTTAAGCTACCCATGTCAGTATAAAAAGTATCGTTTGTACCACTACAATTGTCTTCAACTTCTTGAGCAAGACAGAAAATAAGCATTGGAGGGACTTGAGTAATGATTTCAATTCCATTACTTACCTGTCCCTTTACAGAACCGAAGTCCACTTGCGCACCGCTTCCGTCGGAAGAAGCGAGACTTTTCAAGCGAATTGAAAAAGATTGTGACGTATCAGTTGGGTTAACGATATTATCAAATTTATATGAAGAGCTTGTAGTTGGAATTGAACTTGTAGCACGGCTTAATACTATATGATTTGTTGATTTAGATAAAATCGCGAAGTTTGACTCACCTGTTTGAGTACTCAATATTGCATTTGAAGCATCTAGACCAGGCGGTGTAACACAGGCATGATACGGAATTGGATCGACACAAAATAGCATATCGACAGAACCGACTGGCTGAGGGCTCATATAGCGGAAAGATATTTCGTATGAAGTAGTAACAGCCGGCAAAGTACTATTCATATATAAACCGCGTTCTTGAAAACGCATAGCCGCCGAAGCAGGTGCAATAAATATAAATAAAACTAACACTAAGGCTATCAATTCCTCTGTGAATATATGGCGCCAGTTAAATACAAACGCATGAAGGCGAAACAACTTATGCTGCATAACTGTTATTGTACTTGATTATAGCGGTTATGCGTAGTACAGAAACAAAAAGCCGACCCCTTTCGAGGTCGGCTTATTCTACGTTTGTAGTTCCCGTCTAAGATTGTATCTTAGTATTGAGGGGCTGCTAGGTAGTTGATCTTTGTTGTGTATACACCCGCTGGTGTATCTGCACCAATGTTAGCAATATAACGCATCTTTGCAGTGTCACAACTAATGACGTGGTCATCGTTTGTAGCAATAACTGCTGGGACGGTGTTACTTGTTTTTACAAAAGCAAATGCAGCAGTAGAACCAGAGTTGACATTAATGTCTCCAGTACCGTTTGCGTATGCAGCCTCTTCGGTTAGATATTCTAGCTGAGGATTGCTGTAGCGAGCGTTATTCGTCACAAGTGTGTCGAATGCAGAGTCGAAGTTATCAGCACCAGCATCAACGAATGCAAGCCCAAATTGTTCGGTACCACGAGTACTTGCGGTTGCCGCTGCACCAATTGGAGCAATTTCGTCACCTACGGTGTTTGCAAGTGTATTACCAGAGTAGTACACGGTTGCTCCACCAGATGAGTTAGATGATAGACGCCAGTACGAATATACGTCCCATGCTGTGTCTGTTTCTAGTGAGTATTCAGCGTCTGGGTTACCAAGTTGAAGTTGGTTTCCGTTAACTTGTTGAATTGGATCACATGTTCCGTGCACTGCTGTGTTTTGTCCAACACCAGTACCATCTTCACAACCTGCAGCTGCAAGTTCAGGAGTAGCACTAGGGTCTTGTGGATCAAAACCTGCACAGTTTAAAGCTACAGTGTCTCGGTTACGAGTACCTACTGAGAATGACATTGTTTCCAGTACCTTAGTGGTAATGTGGATTGAGTCGGTCATCACGTTCGCTACTGTTACACCACCATCGATGATGAACGCAGTACTGTTTGGAATGAGGTTAGTATTTGAATCACTACTGTAAGTATTGATTTTAACAAAGAACTCGTCATCCCCTGGGTTAGTAATGTAGTTTGTGTCTGACGCCTTGAATACAATTCGAATCTGTCCGCCACCTACAGGGCTAATTCCAGTCGAGCTCTTCAAACGAATGAAGTTGTTCTTACCAGTTAGCTCACCTGAGTGATCACTGTCTTCTAAATTAATTGTATCTAATACCCAGCCGGCAGATACATCTTCAAGTTCAGGGTCACCATCGGTGTTCATCCACACTTGGTAATCAGTACCAGCTACCGGGCTACTAAGAACAACATCAAGGTCACTCTTTTTAGTAGGGTGTGCAACTACATTTGAGTCACGGTCACCAACGCCTGGGCCAGCACCATCTGGGTCTCTTGCATCACCGTCGTTGTTACCAGGTGACTGACATTTACCTGCTGCAGCTGTACAATACTGCAACGTAAAAGCTTTGATCGGTGTTGATGTAGCTACACTATCAGTGCTTACTTTAAAGGTGAAAGTTTCACCTGATTTCGCACCGTTAGGTCCAGATCCTGGAGGCGCATAGCTTACTCCAATAGAGTTCGGATTATCGTCAGAATTACCTGAACCGTCTGTGTTCTGGTAACCAGGCGCCGAGCTACTAAGTAGCAACGAACGCTCAGTTAGCGGGTTCAGAGCATCCGCAAAAGCCGAAGCTCCTGGTAGCAAAGCAGCCACAAACAAAGCACCAGCAGCACTAAGTAAGGCTCCGCGCTTAATAGTTGATTTCAGTGTATACATTTTGTGCATATCTCCTAATTGTGTTTATTTTTAAATCCTTTTACAAGGCTTACATGCGCATTTTACCATTAGCAAGATGCTGTGTGCAATAAGATTGTTTTCCACAGCCTTCAGCTGTGTATAAGTATCGTCTAGTATGCTGGAATCAGCATAGCTGTAAAATCACCGGTATACTTACCCGCTGGGGTTGAGCTAGAGATGTTCACAATCATACTTACTGTGTAATCGGTGCGGCCGGAATCGGTTTGTCCGTGGGCAATAACATCTTCATTTTCATACATAAATTTATTTGGGGTTTTGTAATTGTCGTTAGCAACACCGAAAACCTGCTGGTCAGCTGGTACTTGCACAGGGTTAGCACCTACGGCCGGTGAAGTATTGGCAACGACATTAATACCAAACATCTCAACACCTGGAGTTGATGCCATAGGCGTACCTGAGGTGTTTAAATGATGGTCTCCATATTTAGGCGCCTCTCCAATAATTTGCAACGAATAGCCGCCAGAAATCAAATAGCTTCGAATCTTTATACTGGTTGTTTTCGTAGCCGTACGCTCTGTACTCAATACCCCTAAGTTAGAATCGCCTGGCTCGACAATCATATCTAAGAAAGGTTCGTTATTTACAATATCTTCAAACTGCGCCGTTCCATCAGTCGTATTTTTTCCATCGGTCGCCTCGCCTATTGATGCCTCGGCACAATACTGTCCCGAACAGCTTTTCTGAGTATTGCCAAACTGCGTTTCAGTCATCTGATAATTATTCGAACTTGAAGTAATGGCATTGGCTGTTCCGGCGCCACTAGCAACAACCAGCAGTACTGCCAGCATTACCTTCACACCTGTCCACAATCTCTGTTTTCGCATAAGCTTTATTTGTATATTATCCCTTACGAACAGTAAAAACACAACCTAGCGTCCGACCGGTAAGTATAGTAAGCTATACATAAGCATAAACGTAAACTTTAAAGACTTTTGAAACCCATGGAGCCAGACAAAAACACTCCCGACAGCGCTGCTAACCAGCCACCAAAAGACACAGACTCGCAGGCACCTGTTGATGCCCTGAGTTTAACTCCTGATGAACTTGAAAAAGAACAATCTGATATTGCCGCAGCTTCGCCAGACAAAGCACCTGAAGTACCCGGCGAAAAGAAGGTTTCACCGTTAAAACGTTTTATTAAAAAAATAAATGTCTATTTATTATTGTTCGTTATATTGGTAGTCGTCGCTGCTGCGATTGCTGCAGTAAGTTATTTAAATAGCCAAAAAGACCCGGTACTCCCAGAAGTTGCTAGCCAAGAACTTACCGAAGATGCTTTAAAAGACCTCGCCAATACTGATGCTTCAGTAGGCGGTGCCGCCCAAACTCTTACCATTCAAGGTAACGCTATTATTGCTGGCCAAACATTGATGCGCGGTAACTTAAATGTTGCCGGTAATATTCAAAGCGGCGGCAGCATTCAAGGTCCAACCCTCACCATTTCTGGAACTTCAAACCTTGGACAAGCCCAAATTAATAGTTTGCAAGTTGCTACCACCGTTGCTGTCCAAGGCGCTACGACATTACGTGATTTAAACGTCGCCGGAACCTCATCATTCAGTGGTCCTATAACTGCAGCGCAAATTACTGTTAGTCGCCTTATTATGAGCGGTAATGCAGTGCTTCAAATTCCTAACCATATTAGCTTTACAGGAGCATCACCCAACCGAACAGCCAACGGCGCTGTGCTAGGAAGCGGCGGTTCGGCTTCAATTAACGGCTCCGATACAACTGGAACGGTAAGTATTAATACCGGCAATAACCCGACAGCTGGTTGTTTTGTCCGTATTAATTTCCAACAAAGTTTTAGTAACGCCGCCCACGTGCTCATTAGTCCGGTCGGTGCCGGTGCAGGTGCAACCAATTACTACGTCGACCGCAATAATAGCGGCTTTAGTATCTGTAGCGTCAACGTAGCCCCAGCGAATCAAGCGTTCGCCTTTGATTACTTCGTTACTAACTAAACATCCATAAATACGACAACCCGGTTTGAGTTGACGTTCATAAGCGCACGGGCAATTTTAACAGTCTGTGGACCATCTGGTGATTGAATCGTTAGCGTACATGGCACTAACATACATAAAAAGTTGTGGTGTTGCGGCAACACGTCAAAAGGACCAGTCGCGTTAACCGCACTCACACTAAAGGCTTCACCTTCAAAGTAAACCTTAAACGGCGCGTACACTTTGACTGCAATAGTTGGCTTGCCGCTATGTTTAGCAGCCGGCTGCTCTGGTTCAGCTGAGGGGACGATTGGTGCTTCTTCAGCCATTATTTCTTCTCTGGTTCAGCTGGTGTTGCAGCATCTGGTTCTGCGGGTGGGATTGGCACTTCAGCAGGTTTAGCACTTACCGCGTCTTCGGCTAGCTGTTCGTCACTTTTACCAATAATCTCTTCAACGCCATTAAGGGTATCTTCACGGGTCATGTGTTCACCCGGAACACCAGTTACCTTTTCCATTACGTTAAAGCGTTGTTTAAAGAATTCAACCAGTAATTTGGCTTTATTGTAGTCATCGCGGTCTTCGGCAGAAAGTTCAGACTCACCAATAATAGCAATAATACCCTTCAGCGATTCGTATTTCTGCAAAATGGCAGTCGCACGAGTGGCAAGGTCATAATGACGCTCACCTACTACATCTGGTGTCAGCAGGCTAGATTTTGAGGCCAGGATATCAACTGCCGGACGAATACCTTGAGCAGCAACCGCACGCGAAAGCACAATGGTACTGTCTAATTCGTGTTGAATCATTTGTACGGCAGGGTCGGAAAGGTCGTCGGCTGGTACATAGATGGTTTGTAGCGCCGTAATTGAACCGTTAATATTTGTCGACAAACGGTCTTGGAACGTTTTAACATCCGAGAAAACCGTTGGTTGATAGCCACCCTCTGCGGGCGTTTGGTCAATAATAGTCGATACCTCATTTTTTGCTTGAATGTAACGGTACATATTGTCGGCAAACAAAAGCACATCCTTTTTCTGGTCATCGCGGAAATACTCAGCAAGCGTAATGGCGCTCAGTCCAATTAGACTACGTTGTACCGGGTTTTCATTCATCTGTCCAAAAAGCATGGCTGTCGTTTTAAGAAGGTCGTTATCACCAAGCGTCTTGAATAGTTCGTGACCTTCACGAATACGCTCACCAATACCGGCGAAGATAGACAACGCACCCGAGCCAGTAGCGACGTTGTTAATAATCTCCATAGTAAGCACCGTCTTACCCACACCGGCACCACCGACAATACCAATCTTGCGACCTTTAACGAATGGGGTAAAGAAGTCGAGCACCTTAAGCCCTGTTTCAAGCACCTCGTCTTGACGGTTTGTCAGGCCGGTTTCTTGGAAATTTGGTGAGAAGATAGGCCTTTTAATCATTTTATCGAGCACCGCTTGGTCAAGTTGTGGCTTACCATCAATTGGACGGCCCATCGCATCCCATACACGACCAACCATTTCCATACCTACTGGGAATTCCAAACTCTTGCCGCTTCGGGTAACTGACTCGCCTTTTTGAATACTATAATCACCACCAATGTTTAGACAGACAGCCATATCGCCGTGTTCCAAGGCGCTTACAAGCAGTGGTGATTTTTTCTCATTGTCCACATACACCATTTCGTTAACATCCGGCATACCTTCATCAAAACGGACTTTAATAACTAAGCCCTTAAGGGTGCGTACGATGCCTTTTTTGTAGACGGTTTGTTCACTCATTATTCTGCACCTCCAGCACGTATTTTTTTAAGACCTGACATCGATTCTTTCAACCTGGTATCAACTTGGTTGCGTTTCGCGCGGTTGTATTCAGTATGTAGCCCCATAGCATTAGCAATGGAACGTTCTTTTGCGGCTGACATTGCCTTAAAACGGCTGGCAACCTGAGCCAAACGGCTGTCGTAAATGAACTGCGAAATGGTTAGGCGAAGAATTGAATCTTCTAAGTAAGCGGCAACGGCATACGAGCTTGGTTCGAAAATATAGTTCTTTTCACTTACCATATCGTCGCCAATCGTCGATAAGTCGGCAGTACGACCTTTACTAGAAACGACTTCACTCAAATCAACTTCTTTAATTTCTTGTTGCGAAAGTGAGATGTAATTTTGATAGAAAATACGGCTTTTTGCATATTTTTTCATAATGGCCATAAGTGGATCAACGTTTATATAATCGTGTTCAGGAAGGTCGAAGTAATAGTTGTGGTCAACGTGCGCCTGTTTAAGCTTCGTCACCCCATGGTGTCCAATGACTAATATGTCGTGTTTTCGTTCATCGTAGTATTCCATAAACTTGCGGATAAGCCGGTTATCAATGTCGCCACTTAAACCACCCTTAGCGGTAATAAGAATTAAAAGCTCTTTATCGATCGGTGTCTGGTCGACCGTTCGACCATAATTGAAAATCACATCGATACGAATTTGTTTATAAATATTCCACACTTCATCAAAAAACTGGTTACTAATTAAAACCTTGTTTTTTGTTTTAGCAATTTGCATACTACTAATACTTTCAAGCGCTGAGGTTAAACTTACCACCGAACGGGCAGCAGCTTCTTCGGCTTTGATTTCAAGCGGTCGTCGCATTACTTCTTTCCCTCTTTACCATCGGACGCAGGCGCCGGTGCATTAGCCGCAGCTTCAGCTTGGGCTGCTTCTTCGGTTTGGCGCTTCTTCTCTTCTTCGGCTTTAGCAAGTTTATCAATAGCAGCCTTTTTCACTTCATCAATGGTCGTCACTTCTGCTTTGAGAGCCGCTTCTAATTCGTCGTAATTACCAACCATGTCTTTGTCTTCTTTTAGTTTGGCTGCATATTCGTGCACCTTCTTCTTCAGAAGTTCGACATTAATAATCTCCTCAGGACTACTGCCCAGTACAATACTCATTAAGAATTGCTGTTCAGCAAAACTATAAATTTCACCAATCCCTTGGTTCATCATCTTAAAGAGGACTTTACCCTTATCATAATCAGCTTGGGCTTGCGGGCTTAGTTCGGTACCAAAGTGGGCATATTCTTCGGCGGTTCGATAGCCGGCTAAGGTGAGGTTTAGTTTGTCTGCAAAGCTCTTTTGACGCTTATTTTGGCCAACACCACCTACACGAGTCACCGACAAGGCGGTACTGACAGCTGGGCGCATCGTATCTTTGAAAATCTTTTCATCCAAAATCCACTGACCATCTGTAATAGACATAATATTGGTCGGGAGGTAGGCCGTAATGTCACCACCGGGTGCATAGACAATCGGCACCAGTGTTTGGCTAGCGTGGTTTGATTCTGTCTTGCCGCCGCGTTCCAGAAGGCTAGAGTGCGTATAGAACATGTCACCTGGGTACGAGTCGCGACCCGGCGACACGCCAGCGATAAGTGAGATTTCACGGTAAGCCTGGGCGTGGGCGGTAAGGTCGTCGTAAATAACCAACGTATCCATGTTAAGTTGGTGCCAGAAATATTCACCGTGAGCAGCACCAACATATGGCACCAA
>Ga0247807_10001561_pt1 | contig 13279 bp, 11 predicted proteins | sample UWRJL074202C1_FD_179931 | JGI IMG/M metagenome (GOLD analysis project Ga0247807, IMG submission 179931) | Plant litter microbial communities from Arlington Agricultural Research Station in Wisconsin, United States - UWRJ-L074-202C-1 | ecosystem: Environmental > Terrestrial > Plant litter >...
CAGGCGGCGCCCTTAGCACATAGGTTAAGCTTGAACCAGGAACTTCTTGAGTGGGTGGGGAACGGTTAAGGAGTTGGGGACTGTCGCCGGCGACTATGCTGGGAGGCTTCTTCTGTGTATCTAATATCCTTGGTGGAGTTTAGATTACGTTACCTCGTATAAAATCACGACCACCAGAGCTGTAAATGGACATTCAAATGTGAGGCTGGAAACCAAATGCTTTGCTTAATTGTATCTATATGGTCTAGTATCTACAATCTAGTAGTAATGTACAAATTACTCCATTCCGCTCGCTTTTCTACCCATTTACTCCTTTTTAGCTCTTGGTTCATTGAAGGCCGTCTTCTGTATGAATAACGCTCTCTCAACAAACTTGAGGACTTCATCAATCAAACTATGGAAATATTAGCGACGTAAACTCTGCATTGTTGTAGGGTAAAAACACTTACATAACTGGTGCACTGATGATCAGGACCGCCTTCCACTCGTGCCAGTTCATTGGTAGGATGGAGAATAGAGTCTGGAGGATCGGAGTATAGAGAAGGGCAAAGTGAAGAGCCATGGATAAGGCGATAGCGTAGATCAACATCGGGTTCTTCCACAGAGGCAGGGTCAAAAGCGATTCACTCGACGACAGAGCATTCATAGCATTGAGCATCTCGATGACTACAAGGATAGACAAGGAAACGGTCGAGGCAGCCTTCGCGGTGTGGTTGGTGAAGATCTCGCAGCCAATTTCTGGGAATTGCGCCGAGCACTTGTGGAAATTCGAGAGTTGCGAAAAGGTGATTTGAGGACCTTGCGAATTGTACATGAAGTACCAGGCATATCCACCAACGGTAGCCAGACCAACGTACACACCGATGACCATGTAGCGGAAAAAGAGCCATCCACTGATGAGCTTCTCGTCACGCTTTCTTGGTTGCCGTTTCATGATGTCGTGATCAGCTGGGTTGAAAGAAAGAGCTGTAGCGGGAAGACCATCGGTGACGAGGTTGACCCATAGGAGTTGTACTGGAATGAGAGCCTCTGGCATACCAGCGGCTGCGGTAAGGAAAATCGAGACGACTTCTCCAATGTTGGAAGAGATGAGATAGCGAATGAACTGCTGGGTGTTGTTATAGATGGAGCGTCCTTCCTCGATAGCAGTTTCAATCGTGGCAAAGTTGTCATCAGCAAGAACCATATCAGAAGCAAGTTTTGCTACGTCAGTTCCAGATCCCATGGCAACACCGATATCAGCTTTCTTCAAAGCTGGCGCATCATTGACACCATCACCAGTCATGGCAACAACTTCTCCGGCAGTTTGTAAGAGATCGACGAGCTTTGACTTATGACTGGGCTCAACTCGAGAGAATAGAGATGCTCTTTTAGCGGCAGCCAATTGTTCACTGTCGCTGAGCTGGTCAAATTCCCGTCCAGTGTAGCTCTTACCGGTAAGATCTTCATTTTCTCCGAAAACTCCAATTTGACGACAGATTGTTTCAGCAGTGTTACGGTTGTCACCAGTGATAACAATGACCCTGATACCGGCCTCCTTACATTTTCGGATAGAACCAGCAACTTCAGGACGAGGAGGATCAAGCATGCCAACCAGACCAAGGAATGTAAGCTTCTGCTCGAGTTGAGAATACTCAGCGGTGGTCTTGGCTCTCTTCAAAAGAGGGTTAGCACCCACGTCTTCAATGCTAGCTAAGGCAATGACACGAAGGCCTCTATTTCCATACTCAACCACCTCTTTCAGGAGAAGTTCGGTGAGTTTCTTAGTCATTGGTACTTTCTTACCATTTGCTCCAAGTAATGTTTGAGTGCAGCGGTCGATAATGGCTTCTGGGGCTCCTTTGACAAGTAGTCTCTGGTGATTGTTGTTTCCAACAAGAACGGACATACTCTTTCTGTCGCGAGAAAATTCATAGGTTGCAAGACGAGGAGTTCTCTTCTCGTACCAAGAGCTTGCCAAATGGAGTTTGTCTTGAGAGGCGGTACTGGCTCTGGCCTGGTTTGCGGCAGAATCTTGGGTACCGATTTTCTCAACCAGAACGCGTAGAGCACCCTCGGTTGGTTCACCAACGTTTGAGTAAGTACCTGTTTTGGAGTCGAAGGCTAGTTGTGCGTCGTTACAAAGGGCGGCTACTTCAGCCAGTTGGAAAACAGTGCTTGAGGTCTTTGCTATATCAAATACAACAGAGCTGTTGAACTTGATGTTTCCTTGAGGCGCAAATGTAGTTCCTTCAACATCCAGCTCTTCCAAATCAGTACCAGACTCATTGAGGTAGACGACCTTGTTTACACTCATTTGGTTCGTGGTCAAAGTACCGGTCTTGTCAGAGCAAATCACACTGCAGCTACCAAGTGTTTCCACGGATGGTAAGCTTCGTACAACAGCATTCTTGGCAGCCATCTTTCGCGTTCCAAGAGCCAGGCATGTTGTAATGACAACGGCTAGGCCTTCTGGGATAGCTGCAACTCCGAGTGAAACTGCAATCTTAAGATAATAAATTGCTCCCTTGGTCCAGCTTCCATGACTAGGATCATTGAAGTGAGGAATGTTGATGAGCCAAACCACGATACAGATGACAGAAATAACTTTCGCCAAGCTGTCTCCAAAATCGTTGAGCTTCTGCTTCAAAGGCGTGGGTTCTGAAATTTGCGCTGTAATGCTCTCGTGAATGTCTCCAATGGCCGTAGAAGATCCGGTGAGTACTACAATAGCTGTAGCATGTCCAGTCACCACGGTTGTTCCGGAAAAGAGCGTATTGATTTGGTCTTGCTTCACAGCCTGTAGATCCTTGACGGCGCTGGTGTCCTTTCCAACACTTTCACTCTCTCCAGTAAGGATGGCCTGGTCAACTGCAAAGCTATTGCTCTGAATTGAGAGAACTCTGCAATCTGCAGGAATTCTGTCTCCCACAGCGATCGAAATTATGTCTCCTGGAACCAATTCTTCTGCCCGAATCCGAGTGACATGTCCATCGCGGATAACCTTGGCTTCATTCGCGGAGTATTCCTGGAGAGCAGCGATAGCCTTCTCCGCACTGCTTTCTTGCGAAACACCAACAACCGCGTTGAGGATTAAGATTGTCAGAATCTGTAGAATGTTAGTTGGAAGACAGTAGATCCGCAGAAAACGTGTACATACAACTGCAGGATCAACAAAGGCAGTCCATCCACCACCTTCTTCGAACAAGGCCAAAACGAAAGAGATAGCGGCCGACCCCAAAAGAATCAGGACAAGCTGGTCCTTGAATTGCTCCAAGATAAGTTCCCAGATGGGAGTTGGGGGTTCTTCTGCGATTGCTATGAAGTTTGTTAGCTCACTTTTGCGTGGACTGTCGCAAAGAGACTCCTACCATTGCGCCCGTGCTTTTCTCTAGACTCGATAACCTGACTTGCAGAGAGCCCTTGGGTCTCGGAGACAGAGAAGTGTTTTAACACCTGCGTGGTGTCTTGTGCGTATGCATTCTCCATTTTCCTTCAAGTGGGGTGTAAATTGTCGAGACCGACGTTGATTATCCAGATAATGCGCAACACATGTAGCTAATTATGCTAGGTAACTGGTATAAGTAAAAGAAGCACAAGCAGAAGAGACTGTCTGTTAAGAAATCTAAGGGAGAAGGAAACTCTTCAAGTGAATTTGCTTAGAAAGCACGTAGATAGTTAGTGTATAGCTCCGATAAATAAAATGTAAAGGTGTCTTCTTGAGCTGCTCATTGATTCGCTACAGATCTGGAAGCGTTCTAGAAGTATGCTCCACACTTCGACAAGCGAGGCATGCCCTTCCTCCAAACTCATTATTACTTCATTCATTCATTCGATTTTAAAAATAGAAGTGAAGCTGGGAAACTTCTAGAAACCTCCAGAACATGTCTCGTCACTATTCAGTCGGTAGTCTATTGCTGCCTAGAGAACTGATGGCCTACGCCTACCAATTTCAGCAGTCAGGCTGACCCAAGGGTTTTTTAATAGATAGCGCCACCTGTACATGCAAAACAGAGCCTCAATATATCGACTTAGTACGCCCTACCCAACCTACGAATATAGATGTAGACCTGGATACTTCTTTACTAGACTTGTTGATTACACATGCTCTTTCTGTTAGATCCAGAGACAGATTTTGCAAAGCTGTTGAAGCACGTGGAACAACCGGGATCCTACTGTATCAATAGTTCTCATGGTGTCAAACACCAGTGAAGCACTAATGATCATCTAATCCTCCCTGAGCCTTGGATCTCCCCTTCTTCGAAACCATACGCTTTGTGTTTCACGAATCTCGACATCTTTGGGACTACGCCCTACGCGCTCATTACTGACTAGCCGCAGTGCGGTGTTCAAGGAATTTAGTCAGATATTGTGGTCCCGATGTCATAGGCTGGCTAAAAAGCAAGTACCGTATTGTACCAGTCTTTCAATACTGATCGTATGGTAGAACTCCCTTCCGGCCCTCGAGAATCGTGCAACTAATCCTTCAGAGAGTTATCAGAGATCTTTCTTTACTACTTGTGAGCGGCAGAGGGTGGCCGCACGTTACTACAGTAACATTAGTCCCTGGTCAGTGGCATACTGAACTCCAAGAAGTACAAGAAAAACCGGTTCTGGTCGGGTTTTACAAGAACAGTGTCTACAGGACCGTATGCATCATTCTGCTTGTCGTAATCTCCGCTTCTAAGTCCAAGACCATTTCGTCACTCGACACGAACGCGCCAACTTGCACTGTCACTAGATTGGGATTCGATGAGCTGTTGACACCCTTGATTTGGCCAGCTGCGGAAATCGGTGAGCAATCGGAGACGTGCCAAACATCCTATTCCAGCCTTTACGGGATGATTGGTCCTGGTCGGATAACCGGTATTTGGATGGGATGTGATGCCAGCACATGGCAATATGCTTGTGACACAAGGCGGACCGCCCCTTTGCTTTGCGCTTGCAGGCAGTTTGACCACCCTTTCTGCTCTACTTCGTAAAATTGATGGATTGCATTCCTGCGATTGCGTATATGCACTATAAAGCGAAGGATTTGGGCTGTGTTGTGGAGTCAAGATGTTGTGAGGCCATGGCCGCTATCTATTTTAGGCCGCAAAACAGCCTCTGCTAAGCATCAGTCCGTGTTGGCCCGTGTTTTCACTGAATCTGCTTGTACTGTATTCAAGTTTCTGGGAGCCTTCGTGCTGTTTGATCGGATGAGTTGGCCATGCCAAGCACGTGACATCGCAGATAGTTTGTTGAGGCTACATATAAAGAAGGTTTTTGGTAGAGCCACAAAGGCAATTAGAGCAAGTAGATCAGCGAGCATCCTTAGTCGCATTCACTTGTTGCGGCTGTGTTCCTAAAGTGATTCCATTTTGTTTGTCGTTGATAAAAAATAACCACTTTGAAACCCCTCCACATACAACGACTGCCTCGCCAATCAAGGCTAGTTAGATCCCAGACCTTCATCTTCATCATCAACACAACAATCTCCCAGCACTTAACCCCAACATCACACTATCTAATCTACTTCCCTTACCACATACAATTCCTCAACGGCCTCAAACATGACAACTGAAGTAAGTTAACACCTCTCACCTACCCGTCCGCATCCCTCTCCTGCCTGGATTCCCTTCCCCTCTTACCCACTCTATGCGCTTATCGACCGCGTTTGTGGAGTCATTTCACCTCTAAACCCTTTACTTTGAGCGTATTGCTAACTCCTCTTGTCTATTACAGCGTGAAAGGTACAGATTTTCCAAACTTCTCCGCGCGAGAGGCCCTCCTATAGTCCACAACTAACTTCCGCACAGCAAGACCTTTCTCGCGAGGCTCTGCGAGCAGGCTGAGCGATACGATGAGATGGTTACATATATGAAAGAGGTTGCTAAGGTACGAAATGCGCCATTAATTCCAGCTCGGATGCGCGAAGGTTCAATACTGATGGACGTTGTGAAATAGCTAGGTGGAGAACTTACCGTCGATGAGCGAAATCTCCTATCTGTTGCCTACAAGAACGTAGTCGGTACTAGACGTGCTTCCTGGCGCATCATCTCATCGATCGAACAAAAGGAGGAGTCTAAAGGCACCGACAAGCACGTTACTACCATTCGTGATTACCGCCAAAAGATTGAGACCGAGCTCGAGAAGGTCTGCCAAGATGTTCTCGATGTCCTCGACGAGTCCTTGATCCCAAAGGCCGAATCTGGAGAGTCCAAGGTCTTCTACCACAAGATGTAAGCCTTATCGCTGACGGCAGATATTTGGTCGTTCACAATTCTCTCAAATTGGCTAACAAACGTTCTAATCTAGGAAGGGTGATTACCACCGTTACTTGGCTGAGTTTGCTTCCGGTGAGAAGCGCAAGGTTGCTGCCACTGCCGCTCATGAGGCTTACAAGGTATGTTCACTTCTCTATCATGATTTTGGCATAATTGCTAATAGAATGTATAGAACGCTACCGATGTTGCACAAACTGAACTCACCCCAACTCACCCTATTCGCCTTGGTTTGGCCCTCAACTTTTCCGTGTTCTACTACGAAATCTTGAACTCACCAGACCGTGCATGCCATCTGGCTAAGCAAGCATTTGACGACGCCATTGCTGAGCTCGATTCATTGTCCGAGGAGTCATACCGTGATAGCACCCTTATCATGCAACTGCTCCGAGACAACCTTACCCTCTGGACCTCTTCAGATAGCGCGGATGCTGAGGCTGCGCCAGCCGATGCACCAAAGGAGGCAGAGAAGGTCTCCGAGCCCGAGACAAAGCCTGAGGAACCCAAGACCGAAGCTGCGCCTACTACCGAATCTTAGATTACCCATAGTATCGGAATCTCTTCGTCTCGTTGTCATATGCTTCTTTGATCTTACCGGAAGGCCGGTATACCCGGTTTCACTCGGTGGGATTATCGCAGCATGGTTTGGGGGATGGGAGTTGTTATGAAAAGCAGAATCGAAAGCGATTTTGCGTATTGCGAATACACCATCCAGCGAAACCTGATGATCATGTTTTTCCTTCTGGTTGCGAATGTTCTATTTCCCTGCGGTCCTTTTGCGCGTCGGGGCGTGTTTTGCGGACGGGGCTTTAAAGCCTTTGGAAGCAGGCGTCTTTGATATTATGGAATGCATTACTTTTCACAGAGCCTCAACGGCATATACATAGCGTCTCAGGGAGATTCACTTGGTCAAAAGGGTACTCTAATCTCTCTATTTGCAAATGTACAACCGTAGTGCACTCTGGAGGCATGCTTTCTGGTTTAGATATCCCTCAGATTTCTTACATCCTACTTGCTTTGTCCGTCTGCCATTTTACTACATTTCAGTAGATTGGCCCATGAAATAACTCCACACTAAAAACTCCCCAATAAGACCTTTACTATGCTGTCCGTGATATTACCATGACCTGTCACTCCATTCCAAGTGACATCTTTCCAAGTCCAACGCTTAAATCACAACTAATGTAGACCCTCAGGTCGTTGTGTAATTTCGAGACTTGCTCTCATATAATCCAAAAACTAATTCGTTGAATCCCACAAACTATGCGATCTGCGCTGGATCTTCCTTAACTTGTTGCTGCTTATTCAGCTTGTTGTAGAGGTCATTCGCCCGATCTAATCTTGCTTCTCTCTGTTCCACACGATCGAATCCAAAGCCCGACAGCGCTGGCGGAGGTGCAAATCTACTATCTTCGCTTCCAAAGTTCATACTACTGCCCACACTACCCGCTATATATTGTCCTCCAGCATACATGCCTCCCTCGGGCACTCCGTCATACATGTGTGTATTAAACACCTCCTCCCCATGGCCCTCCTCGCCACTTTCGTCCGAACTCGAGTTCGTGCGCGCAAATGGCTTGGTTAACTTCTTGAAGAAGCGGGAAACACGTTTCGGGGGGATGTTGGCGGGTATTTCTGGACCGGAAGGGGGAAGTGAGGATTTGGATATCTCGGCGCTGACTTCGTCGCGCCAGGTCGAAATTCGTTGAGGGGCTTTGGGCTTCGCGCCAGCTCGCGTTAACGCAGTGTCTAGGTTTTTATGCGACAAGAGAATTGAGCCGGGTGCTCGCGAAGCAGTGGCACGGCCGTTAGAGGTCGGTGAACGGGAGAGAGTATCGGTGGGCATTTTGGCGGTAATGTTGTATTAGAAGGAGGATCGGGTGATGGATTGGTAAGGGATTCGCGTGCCGGGGAGCACTGTCAATTGTAATTGTAGAGTGGAGATGTTTTCTTTGCGGTATATTGTTGTGTTCCACGAAAGGATTCAACGCCCGGTTGGTGGTTGAAGGATTGAATACCGGTAAGAGATTCCTCGTGGTGGGGCGAGCTGTTGAAAGGTCGATGTTGTGAAGTGGACTGGCGTGATGTTGGGGAGTCACGGCGAATTTGCCGGACGGAGCGAATGGCCTTGTGGGCAGGACACCGTGAGGTGATGACTAGATATCGTGATTACATAGGAGGATTTGAGGATGGTTTGTGGGGTGAGAAGAGAGGAATTAAGTACAGGATGGAGGTTGAGACGGGGAACAAGTTTTAGTGTAGCAGTAGTTTAGTTCCCTCCTCTCAGCGGGGACGATTCAGCCGTCATTGGTCTGGGCGGCGGCTGGGCGAAGCCTTGGCATTCTTATTCATTATCCTCTAGCACGCTTTTCTTATTGGGATCTGCTGTTTGGGAAGAACAATATAAGGGATTTTGGTTCATGGCTAACCAGTTTCCCTTTGGATCGCTATTGTTTCCCTCGTTTCATTTCTTTTTGGGGAGCATAAAAGAATTGTCGTTGTTTTCCGTCGAATAGCGGGCGACGGACTCGCCGGCTACGGTATAGCCCTTGCCACCACGTCAAACCTGGTGGGATGCTGACCTTCCTTAGCTACTCAGATGCCTCACCCACCATCAGCATGCTCTGCCACCATTTGACTTTGGCTGCAACCAGGGACGATCTCGGGAGATTTTGGAAGAATTTTATGTTCTAGAATACGACCAGGATCCCAGCCCCCACGGGGGTTGCATTATGGAGTGATCGGTGAACGGTGATCGCGGTTGGGCTCCCGATTTTGGAGCACTTGGAATATAGATGGCATACGCACATTCTCTTACGTGCGCTATTCCATGCTTGAAGCAGCAGGCTTGATGTTAACGGTTGCATATGACGTTTCAAAGGCCATCCCCGAGTTGACGCATGTCGTCTACCCGTGAATGTCTCCTCAGATTGCGTTTTATCAATGGGTGTAGAGTCGAGACTCTATCCCTTGTTACTTTCCAGATTCCAATATAAGCCTTCATCTGATGGCAATAAGTGAATTGGCTGCAAGAAGAAGCCGAATGAATGCAGCATATGCCTGGATATGAAAGATTGAGATGAACCGACTTGGCTTAATTCTTTTTGGTGCAGCGATTTTCCCCCACAGCTTCTACATCTCGGCCATTATTTCATGTACGCCTTGGCCTTTTAATTGACCAAAGGCCTTGACCATATGAGAAAGGAGGGGGAATAGGAGGGGAAGGGGGAATATCAGCGCCACATGTAGACTTGGTCTAAATGTGCTACAATCAAACTAAAATATAAGTCTGTTACCATCGATATGTGTAATATGATACTTCTTTCCTTTGCCTACGAAATAAAGAAAATGTCCAACATAATCCTGATATAAACAGTCTGTGGGAAGAACTTTGGTGATCTCACTTGCTCCATAGCGCTGTAGAGTCTGTAGAGTCTATAGAGAAACATCTTCATTTATCCAGCAACTTATCAATCCCATAGCAATAAGTGCAAATATGTTGATAGAGCTCTACACCTGCTAAGCAATCCAGTCAGAAATTCCGATGTTCTCCAGTCACTGCTGAAGAAAGCTATAATTCACTAATGACAGAGAAAGTTCGGATCAGAGATTCGAGCACAGATGACCAGCATATACACCATGTAATGCCAATACATAGTATATGTCAATTAGACCATCTACCAGTATGTTATTCATAGACATTAGTAACCAACGGTCGCTGTTTACATGAGGCTGCTGGCTAAAGGCAGCCTAATGAAGTTTAGGTCTAGCCCTTATCAATCTAGCGCTAATTTTGAGCCTCCCATCGGAACTCAGCTTCTCGCTTTGAGTGCAACATCAAAACACATCTTGAACTTTTATCTATTATTCAAACCCAGACCTGAATTATTCTATACCCAGAGAAACTGCATCATTCAAAGATACACATACTTTAGTAACACATAAGGCGCCCGCCATGAGCGATTTCAACTACGAGTCGGAGGAGTTGGTGGAGATTAAAAAGCTCAATGCTGAAGTCGTAAGTCTTGGGCATCTTTCTTCTGGTACTGTCCTTTCATTTACTAATTGTACTGTAGCTTGAGAATACCGACAATTTCGAGAACTGGGAGAAACTAGTTCGCGCATCCGAATCCATTGAGGGCGGCCAGATAAATCGCAATTCCAGCCCTCAGGCAATCGCAACAGCGCGCGACGCGTACGATCGCTTTCTTGCCAAATTTCCTCTGCTGTTTGGCTATTGGAAAAAATATGCAGACTTAGAATTTGCCATTGCTGGGACTGAGGCTGCGGAAATGGTGAGGATAAGATTCGCATCTTCTAAGAGGCTGCACTAACACGATTAGGTATTTGAAAGAGGTGTTGCTAGCATCACAACTTCAGTGGACTTATGGACAGATTACTGCTCCTTCAAGGTGGAAACGAGTCATGATCCTGATGTGATCAGAGAGTAAGTATACTGGATGCTTTCCTTCCCATAACACAGGCATCTTCAGCGGATGCAGTCGCAATTACTGCAAGGCTACAATAGAGAATAATTGGCTTGCAGACGGTGAGAACTGCCAAATAAGTCTCTGTTTTGATGCCTTCTCACTCAGTTGATCAGGATCTCTCTTTTTTGCTCTACACATTCGCTCTTGCACCCTCACTCTGCACATGTGTTCGACTCTATTGGAATTCAAGGATGACTAGTTTAAGCACAATTCCCTCTTGTATTTGCACTCCGCCACACATCACATCCATCCTCCTCCAGTATGAGCTTAGCTAACACGAGATTCATAGGTTGTTTGAACGTGGCGCTGCCTATGTAGGACTTGACTTCCTGGCCCATCCCTTCTGGGACAAATACCTCGAGTTCGAAGAGCGTACAGAAGCACAAGATAAGATATTCACTATACTTGGCAGAGTCATAAAGATTCCCATGCATCAATATGCCCGCTACTTCGAACGTTTTCGCCAAATGGCGCATTCGCGCCCCTTAGCTGAGCTGGTGCCTTCTGAAACCCTTGCCCAGTTCCGCGGAGAAGTTGAGGCTGACAATGCAACATTCCAAACTGGACCCAAGGGCGAGCTAGAGATAGAGCGAGAAGTGCGAGCCAAGATCGACAGTTTCCACCTCGAAGTCTTTACACGCACACAAACGGAAACCACCAAGCGATGGACATATGAGTCTGAGGTCAAACGTCCATACTTCCACGTCACCGAACTTGACCACGCACAATTGGCTAATTGGAGAAAATACTTGGATTTTGAAGAAGCAGAGGGTGATTATTCGAGAGCCGTTTTCTTGTATGAGAGATGTCTAGTGACCTGTGCTTTCTACGATGAATTCTGGTTCCGATATGCCCGGTGGATGTCTGGTCAAGAAGGCAAACAGGAAGAGGTTCGAAACATTTACCAACGCGCATCTGGGCTCTACGTCCCAATCAGCCGCCCTGGTATCCGGTTACAATACGCTTATTTTGAAGAAATGTCCGAACGTGTTGATGTCGCTCGTGATATACACCAAGCCATTCTTGATCGCTTACCTGGTCACGTCGAAACCATCATTTCGTGGGCAAACCTTGAACGTCGTCAGATCGGTCTTGACGCTGCCATCGAAGTATACAAGACCCAGATTGACTCTACTTCTGTTGACATCTTCTCCAAAGCTGCATTGGTTGTTGAATGGGCTATCTTATTGTGGAAAGTTCGAGGCTCCGTGGAAGAAGCTCGGGAAGTGTTCCAAAAGAACCTCCAATGGTATCTGCAAAGCCGTCACTTCTGGGCGAAGTATTTCGAGTTTGAGTTAGCTCAACCAACCAATGCCGACAACGAAGCAGAACATCATGCCACGATCAAGGATATTTACACACAACTCATTGAAAAGAGTCGGATGGCCTTGGAAACCAAAAAAGATCTTTGCAACTACTATTTGACTTATCTCCAGGAACGTGGAACCAAAGAGTCGATGAAAGAATTTCTGCAAATTGACCGAGAACTCTATGGGTAAGTCCTTTCACGAATAAAACGGGGGTTTGATACTAACTCTATACAGCCCTATTTCAGTGCAGCCTGCTTCCATCAAAGTATCGCCAACCAAGGGCCAAGAGAATGGGCATTCGCCCAGCGAGATTGATGAAGCTACTTTACGGAAAGGAGAGGCTCATTATAGCACCTACTTCAAGCAACATGGCCTGATCTTACCCAACACTCAAGGCTTGGCTGCATTCCACTGAACACCTATATATACTCATATATAGACTCCAGGGTATTCCTCAGAAGTAGGGCCTTCTGAGTCCAGCTCATCGACCATATCAAATTTAATAAAAGCAATAGCGGACAGTACACGTGTAACATAGGCGAGGGGTTGTTTCTTTCGGGGCGCTCTGCTGTATTCTAACATGGATGTAACGACTCGTTGGTTTCTGAAAATTGATTCTGCATTACCACACCCTTTACTCTTCACTGACTATTTTACTATCGTGATTTTAACTTGAAATGCGTAATACCTTTGTAGAAGCGGGCATCACGCAATGACGCTCGATTTTGTTTATTGAAAGACTCCGGCTCGATACAATAGCTCAAAGGTTTTGCAGCCAATGTTGTACTATAACAAGAACTCAACTCTACCGACAGAGAAGGACCAGCAATTCCAATTACACGATTCTCTTTCTGTTACAGTCTTGCCGGCACCCTAGGCAATCACAGTCCTTTCCGTCCCCCTTCAGGATTGTTTTGCGCAGAGAGAAGCAGAAATAGTGACGGTAGGGATCGAAAAGCAGCTTGCCGGCCTTCTTCTTCTCCTTCTGCTTCGCCGTGCCGTTGACCCACGACTGCAGCGACGGGGTGATGTAGAACGAGCTGGATCCGCTCTCCGACGCCGACGACGCAGCGAGCGACAGCGGCAGACGCGGCAGCTGCTGCACATCCTGGGGCACGTCAGGGACCTGCGGATCTTGCGGCGTGCTGGTGTACATGTCGAGAACGTCGGTGACCGTGTCGTCCAGGGTGCAGATCGCAGGTGGCGTTTGGGGTTCGTTGTTGTCGTCCTCGTCGTT
>Ga0247807_10001562_pt1 | contig 13278 bp, 5 predicted proteins | sample UWRJL074202C1_FD_179931 | JGI IMG/M metagenome (GOLD analysis project Ga0247807, IMG submission 179931) | Plant litter microbial communities from Arlington Agricultural Research Station in Wisconsin, United States - UWRJ-L074-202C-1 | ecosystem: Environmental > Terrestrial > Plant litter >...
TTTGCCAAAACCGTTCAACCACTTCGCACAATCTGTCTGGGCACCAGTCCACTCTCCTACGATCGTCCATTTGTCCGTGTTCGCGAGCTTCTCTCCATTGGCACATGCTGATTGAACGTGTGCGCATGGCTTTTGGGCGACTTCCGCAGGCGAAAAGATCTGATAGATGTGAGTGTCGAGGATAACATTGTTGAGACCACTTTCGGAATTTGCGAAGCCGTTCCAGTACTGGGGCCCGAGGAATGCGTCATGCATTACAACGGCAATATCGGAGCTGGAATCACGAACAGTTCCCCATCCGTCGTAGTAGAACTTTTTGATTGTTCCCGCATCAACGCCCCAGTTTGCTGGTTCGTTAAGTAACTGAATGGATGTTACTACATCTGCCTGGCTCGAATAGCGCTCAGCCAATACACGAATTGCATCGATTGTTTGTTTTAAACTGTCGCCTTGTCCCCACCCAATTTGTCCATATTGTCCAGAGTTATCAAAGCCATTTTGGCTGAGTGGTGCACCATGTAAGTCCAACATGACCTTCAAGCCAGCGGCTCGCGCCCACTCAATGGCTTGGTCGAGGAATGGCAGCTGTCCTTGCACATAAGGATCACCTGGTAGTGGAGCAAGTGCCCAGTAGCCCACTGGGATTCGGACATGGTTGAGACCAAAGCTAGCAATTTCTGTGAAATCTGCTTGCGTTATCCAGCTGCTCCAATGAGCGTTTAGGCGATTCTGCGCAGCATCCTTTCCCAAGTTCTGGGTAAAGGTATATTCGTCCACGGCAGACCCTCCCTCAAATAGCGAAGGGGTGATCCAGGGTTCTAACACCAACCATCCCCCTAAATTTACACCGCGAACCTTGTCGCCATTGTAGTCAAAATTCAAACCTCGATATTTGAGGCTTCTCAGAGTTAGTCAAAGTGAGCAAGGGTAGGCCGCCATCGAGTGGCGAACAGTTGAAGGTACTCACGGGTTGGCATTAACTGCCGACAGACAAGCAGCCGCGACTGTAAGAGCTTTAATGAATACCATTATGGTTATTGTAGGTAAGATACAGAGTAAGAAGGAAGTGTAGACATGAATTGTCAGAAAATACAAGCCGTGGGGAGATCTAACTTGGTATGATCAGAACAGAGAAAGAGGATATGCTGAAGGTGTGGGAAGGAGCTACCTTTATCCACAAGAGCATGGCAGCAACCAAACAACGAGACATCGCATCATGATTTCGTATGGATGGGCAGAAAATGCAGCTTTGATTTGTTATGGCTCCACATTGGGCCATGGCAAGAAAGAAGTGGGCAAGTCATGCTGATCGCATAGCAAACGGGAATGCTCCCGGCCATTGTCCAGATCCAAGCAGCTCTTCTCCCTGCGTTCGTCCATATAATTAATTACTGATCATGGCATGCTATCATCTCCGTGACGAAGACGTCCTGTGGGCATTCCGCAATGAGCTCTGTGCTTTCGCTTCTCAGGCTTTGTCCTTGATTTCTGGTTCGGTTTTGAACTTGAGATTGCTCTCGGCAATGAGATGTGTTTGTTGTGTGTTGTTCCTTGAGCTTTGATATGACAGTGGACCCTTAGAATGACCGGTTAAAGCTAGGGGGCCTTGAGAGGCGGTGATGTAGGTGATGTGCATCCGTTGCTGGCTGCGTCTGCCAAGTAGCCTGTTTCTCCGATTCGATTGCTTCTTGTGAGAACGGTCCAATCACGTCCTGAAATCCCCTGAGGATGATGCGCTGGAGCTCGAGTGAAATGAACCTTGCAGGAACATCAACGTCGGCTCTTACTGTGCGGTACTCTAAGTACCAGCACGGCGCAGAGTGGCTCGTGGCTGCAAAGTATGCTCCGGTGGTGTTACTGTGAGTGGCTCCAAGTTCAACACCATCGTCACTTGAGCCCCACGTCATAATTAACATGCTACATACTTACCACTTCTCATATATCACAAGGAAGTCTTTTTCCCCTTAGATCCCCGCTGATCAAAAGAAAACGGACCACCGGTGAACTGTCGTAATGGTGAAGCGGTGGTTGCATGTTTGTTTATTGATATTTCACGTTTTCGTCTGTGCTGGCTTGAATGGGGGAAATGCCCAAAGTGTCTTATCACCGTCGCCCCGTGTAACCTCAATCCTACATCGTATCATCCTTTACAGTCAGCTCAATTTGAGTTGATTTAGCACCTTAGTACGTTAGTCACCTCCGCTGTTGTGGTGAATAATCACTAGCTAGCTATCTACTTGATTGAGGACGGAACCGGCTAATCAGAATCTCCTTGTACTCGTGAAGCAATCCGAGCACATCGACACTGATTGATGCTAGTAACTTCCCCAGGGCGGTCAAGCCAGTTGCATATCATGTTGAGCATCTGATGTGTGTACCCGGTCATAAGCGTAGGGCCCGGTCGAGGTAAGGTGATGTCGAATAGCTGCAAGATTCATCGCCTGACGAGCAGTCCAGTATCCAGCGTCTTGTCTTTGGATGCAAGATTTGCGGGGAAAGGAAGATCTCTCCGGTGGTTCTGTTATTAGTGCTTTGAGCTATCGTGCTTCAAGTGCGCTCGAGAAGCGTCTGCAAACAAATTTGCGGGGAAAGTGGATGTAGTTCTAATCGATCTTCTCCATGTTTTGAGTCCAAGCATACGCTTGAAGATGAAAAAAAACTAAAACTCCGAGGTTCATTGAAGGTCACCTGCAGAGTAGAGATTGAGCCCAAGTATAGTTATGTACCGCCGCATAGAAATTCTGAAGTAAAATACACTATCGGTACCCCGTGAAGAGTATAGCGAACAGCACCTATCGACATGCAGTCTCACATGACGAGACGGGATGAACACATCTTCACCGCCAACTAAATCAGCTGCCTTGCAAGTTTCAGCTCAAGCTTTCTGCACTGTGAACGCCGTTAAGAGGACCGAAGTACGGCCATTTTGAACGGGTAAATGTAGACCGAAGGAGGAGGGGTATATCATCATCTTTCGCCGGGCCAGGAATCGACTGGCTTGTGTTGGTTGTTGCCAGCTTGTTGGTAAGATCGACAAATTGCACCATGAACCTCTCATCTTCTATTCGTGCGCAGTGCTCATCTTAGTGACCCTATGTATAATTGCACACCGAGGCATCGTCCATTATGAAATGATGTACATACTGAACTTGCCCGAATCTAACTTATTCTTTCTCAGTCGCTGGGCATACGTATCACCGCAATAGACGAACCTGTGTAACTACGCCATTTCCCATCTAACATCTAAAGTGTATCTGATCTTCTACACAAGTCGGTCAAGCTCTTTTCCACTCAAGGAGTATGGGATAAGGCGCCTCTCTGCTGATTGAGCGCCCTTTTTTGTTCAAGCTTGAATTGCTGGTCAGCCTGAACTCGGCGCTGCATCTCCGCAGGATCAAGAAATGGCATTGAAGCAGCTCGAGAGGAGAACTCAATCGCTTTCACACATTAGCGTACTACGGCATATAACAGTTTTCCACTTACTTTTGTGCCCTAACTTTTTTGTACCGCTTGTTATAGATATCTCGGTACGTGAGATAGGCGCTTGTACATGCGACCGCGTAGATAGGCTGTTGTGCTTGGGAGGTCGAATAGCAGCTTTCAAGAGCTCTCTCTTTGGCGGCTCTGGTGTCATATCGATGTTCTTTTTCCGAGAGAGAGTGTTTCGTGAGCTGATGAAGCTTTGATACAGTTACTATGTTGCCGCCGTGCTGAAGAAACAATTGTGTTTGTACCCATATTTAAAGTACGGAGAATGATGTTCTCCATCTCGAGCCTCTTCTTCTTATCGAGGCTGCACCTCGCCTAATTTGGAGAACTGGCGGGCCTCGATTTCTCCAAACCTTACCTCCGTACATCCACCCCAAAGAAACTGCGAAGTCGGACCATCTCCTGCAACACCAAATTAGACCTGTTACCCGGGCTTATTCGCGGTCCTAGCAGAAGCAACCGAGCGCCAATCCCTTGCTTCAGCCGCATGGAAGCTATTCATTCCATGGGTGGTGGGGGCTCCCCCATCGGCCGACCTGGCACAGGAGGAAGCTTCAAACGCAAGAGAAGTGGAAATGAGTTCGAAAGTAGCCCAGGTAGTGCACCGGATGGCGAAGAAGATGACCACGATAGAAGGAGACTGCCAGGTGTGAAAAGGGCGTGCAATGAGTGTCGCCAGCAGAAAGTGAGTCACCATAAGAGAAAAATTCGAAACTCGACAAAAAAGAGAGAGTACGGGCTGCAATTCGGGGAACAATACTGACATTTGTTCATTGTAGTTACGGTGCGATGTTGTTCAAGACCCTTTTACAACTTGCTCGCGGTGTAATCGGTTGAAGCTGGAATGTAAAATTGAGTCGAACTTCAAGCGCGTTGGAAAGAGAAGCAAGCATGCCGAAATGGAAAAGCAAATTGAGCGTCTGCGACGAAACCTACAGAGAGCCCAAGCTCAAGGATACATGCTAGAGGATGAGGAGGAAACCGAGTCGCCAATGGCCAATGGAATGTACTCGAGGAATACCCAATCATACATGGGATCAGAGGAAGCTGTATCCTCTCTACTACATCTCAAACAAGGAGGATCATATAATATGCCGAGGATTGTCAAAGAAATTGAAAGTGTTGGGTTGACCGAAGATCAGGTAAACAACCTTTTCGGCCAATTCTGGGCTTTCTACCACCAGTATCTACCCTTTCTGGATCCTGCCCAAACCCCGGACCAGTATTATCAGCAGCACCCTTTACTTTTCTGGGCTATAGTAGCTGTTGCTGCCCGTCGATACACACTCGATCCTGGGCTTCTGAACGCACTTACTGGGCCACTTACGAGACTGCTGTGGACTACCGTCGGGGAAGTTCCCAGTAATCATTTCGTTGTTAAAGGATTATGTTTACTATGTGTATGGCCATTACCAACGAGCACAACCACAACCGACCCTACACATATTCTTAGCGGTGTTATGATGAAAACAGCGACCGGAATCGGACTTCACAGACCGAATCACACGCAAGACTTTTCCCGCGTATCAGTCGATCTAAACAAAGAACAATTGCACGACAGAGTGACAACCTGGGCAGTGTGTAATATTGTAGCTCAGAGTATTGGCACGGGTTATGGCCAGCCTGCTTCCACCTTATATGACTGGACACTCGCGATTAGACCAGGAGATAATGGACCGTTCACTCTCTCGCCTGAGCTTGAGGCTAGACTTCAAATAGAGCGATTTTGCGACAAAGTCTCAAAAGAGATGTATAGCAATGCGAGCGATCCTCGGGGAGTAGCAGGTGATGAACTGCGAGCGATGCTGACACGGGTTTATCGTCGAGAATATGGAGAACTTCAAGCCTCGATCCTGTCAAGACAAGACTTGTCACCTATTGTGAATCTTCACCTCAAAGCAGCTGGCCTCCATCTGCGTCTTTCCGCTTTCTTTGACTCAAGTACAACTGTTGGTTACATGGACGATTTGATGGGCCTATGGCGAGCCGCCACTACATTTCTTGACTTCGTCTTTGATATGGATTCTAACGATAACAACATGACTAGGCCCGGAGTCTTGAAATATGCAACAGGATATATCCTTCAGATGATTGTTGCAGCTTGTTTTACACTATTGAAACTGCTAAGTTCTTTCTTCGCTAAGGAGATTGAATTTGAACGGGGCAGATCCCTCTTCCACCGCACAATACAAGGCATCAGAAGCATGAGTATCATCAATAACGACCTTCCATGGAGGCTCGCTGAGCTCATGGTCCAAATGTGGAATGGAGCACGTGTAGAATCGCGTAGTCAGCAACAAAATTTACAGGCTATGGGCAATGGAAATATGGCCAGCAGCGGACTCGACATAATGCCAGGTATAGATGACAGTCTGCAGTTGAAAGTTCGTTGTAGGATGAGTATGAGTCTGGTATTTGACTCAATCTGGAGGTGGCGTGAGGAGTTTCAGGCCCAAGGGCGTGGAAACATTGACGGTCAGTTCTTTTTAAGCCCTTAAGCCATTTAGTCACTAACCGATGCTAAGCAAAAATCAACAATCCAACAAATCCAGAGTCATCAAATGACTCCTCAGCCTCCTCAACACATCTAGACTCAACTCTCATGCCACCCTCTCACCAAATAAACAGCCAGCTTCTTGCTGCAGCTGGAGCTATTACACCTAATCATAGCTTGTCTAACAACAGTATGCTAGGCGGCGGTGTTGGCTACACAGAAAGCAATTATGAAGTATTCGATCCACTGAATTGGATGCTTGATGGCTTAGTAGATTTCCCATATTCCTATGCAGCCGTACAGGGCTTAGAAGCTAACGGCATGGGCTAAATCTCTATCTGGCTTCCATACACCACGCTCCAAACAGTGGTAACAATGGTCACAGGCCAAACTTAATATATCTTGAAAGGAGAGTCTTTCATAGCAACTTCTATGCTCAGACTGTAGAGCAACGTACTAATGACATATGGCGCGATACCCCGTAAATTGTTTGTGGTTTTCTCTATTTGGCCATATACGAGACTGGCTTATACTACGAGTTATAATGGCTTCCTATATAGTTCACGAAATTTAATACTACTTTGTGGAAAGTTTACTTGGGAAAAGCATGATTTAGGAACAAAAGGCTTCTCGAGAGCAAGTGTGTAATCAGAATGATATTTACGAAAATAACATCTTCAAGGTGGTTAGTCGGTGTAGCTGTATGTTCTTAGAGTTCACGACAATCCTCAAGCAGTGTTTCTTCTGCCTCCTAGCTACAAACACCCGCTTTACTAAGTCCATTTCACAACCTAGAAAGAGGGTGTGCTGTATTTGGACTACAAGTAACCTAGATTTAATTCACAAGTCGTAGCTTAGAAGAATTCATTGACCACGAACACCTGCAGACCTGTGATTGTGCCGTTTTTGTCAATCTCTACCAAATTCAAGAACTATTTGACATGCTCCACTTCCTTAGATAAATCTCCTGACAGTCTTTAATGACAGATGGAAATAATGAAGGCAGTGATATTTTCACTCGTGAGTCATATCGCCACAGCTGATGTGCTATTGAGCTGAGCGAATTACACTACGCTACACAAGACAGTACACAAAGAGGTGAAAAGTAGTGCTTAGGTTATGGCACAAATAGAAGCGTACTACATGGCGGAATAGTAAGTGCAAGATAGTAAGCAAGACGAAGAAGGTAGCTAGGCAGAGAGACATGGCACCAAGAGAGATATTTTGCAGTATCCTATTTTGACCTGGCGTGACGGAATAGCAATTCTTTTCTCCCAATTCTCAAGGAGCATGAAGGTGGGGAATGATCTTGGAACAGCAGGATGCTGCACTCGATCACCTGGATGCTGGCCCGGCACTGGTGAGTTGTATCAAGATACTCTGGAGTGGCATGTGAATACTAAGATCGTTTGTTGTATAGAAGGAAGGACTAAGTGAGAATCGCTCGAAGTAGCAACCACGTCGTAGGTAATTAAAACTACGCACGATCCTAAAAAGCAGATATTTTTGAAAGACCATGTTGAGATAGGGTTGTGGGTGCAATTTCGAGTTTAGACTGTACAGACAAGGTCTTTAGTCACACATGAGCTCAAGAAGTAAACGCTCCAAGGCAATATTTCGTTTGTCACATCTCTCGAGTCTGCGCAAAAGATGTTCAAGGTGATGTTCTTTCGGGTATGTTCACTATATACTAATTATCCTATTCCTTTATAAAGTTCACGGTTGGCTTATCTATCTTTGCATATGATGTGAAAGTGCATTGGAGAGGTGACTGTATATATAGATAGAAGGCCCACAGTCTCCATGTTTCTTGCCAGTGACGGATATACCTCTCTGTGTAGTATTACTGGAGACCGGCCGTGTTTTGTTTCGTTCAGAAGCTATGCGAAGTGCTGCACGATGTTGATCTGATATTTGACAGGCTTTTTTGCTCTCCAATATAAACGGAAGTCGGCCGGCGGATTCTCCTATGTAAGTTAACACAACTCAGCTTTCTAGTCGGCGGCGCATCACAGGAGAGGTTATCTGAACTGCAGGTTCCTTGCCCCGTAGCAGAAGAATGGAATGAAAGTTGGTCACAATAACGTCCAAGAGGGCTGATAGATAGATATCTGCGCATCGTAAGTGTTGGAAGAATAAGCTAAGAACCCACTTCTTGATGGCTTACCAACTGCAACAAAGATGTACTCCACAACTCCTCTTAGTTTTTCCATCAAGGTTCCAACATCGTATCCACCTATATAGAGATGTTGGGCATAATGTTAAGCTTAAACCGAATTCCAACAGATGGCGAATCTTCTGTTTGAAGGGAGTCTTTGGGGACCGATAGGTGGTACTGCATGGGGCTTGACGAGTTAGCACAATTTGATAGATATACTAGTCACCCACTTGTAAACATCTTCTTCGATTCCATATAGCATTCTGCTTTGAATAGCTGTTCATCTTTGACGGGTTTCGCTGCTACGATGGAACATTCAAGTCGGGGGCTACGACAGTCACTGGAGTTTTGTTCGACATGCGTCCATATTTTCATCCATACCTCATCCAGCTCTCCACAATTGGCAATCACTACGAAGATTCTACGTTTACGAGGGCCTTGTTGCCGTTACATTCCCACCAATGGCTCTGAATGACGAATACAAAAGGTGAGGTTCTTTTTTAGGTTAAACTAGTCTCGAATGGCATCACAATCGCCGACCAAACCCACACTTACGACTTGTGGTCATGAGTTCGAAGATGCCGACCAGCAGTCTCATTTTTACGGAGTGATTGGCTTCAAAAGTTTACAGCAAGACGCCGAGTATTGTTTGTAAGATATCTCGAGCATCGGTAGGATACCGCTACCTACTGATCCGTGCAGTGAGTACGCGTTCAACTGAAAAGAGATCTGGGGGATTTCCCGCGATGTCAGCTTTTGCCACTTCACTATCCGGCACTACATTGCTGCTTTATTCTTTTTGTTTATCATTTCTCATGTCCATTGCAACTGGTTTTGAATTGAGCAAATGTCGGTCATACATGCACGCTGGTTTTCAGCTTTCTCGGTGAGCCACCTAGGAAGATTCGAAATCGGGGATTAAATCGTCCGGTTAATTGACGATTTAGGGCTGATAGATACCGGGTAGAAATGCAATTCGAGAATGGGTCAATCTATAGTCATTGGGTGCTACGGGTTCGAGAATATTCGCTCCCCTGATGTTTGAGATGAGCACGAATAAACTTCTGACTCAGGGAGGATCATTACACAACCTTCAATTTCGAGGCAGCCACTAACTCTATTCGGAATGGCGAACACGATATCAATGCCAGGACTGGAGGGACGGGGACGGATTTAAGATGTAATATGCGAATTTCTATATACAGCGATCGAGATACAACACGGCATAGCAGAGCTACCCCTTAGCGAACCCAACACATTTCATATCAGCTCAAGGCGAAATACCTGCCGGAAACCACTGAGGTGCGCTCTCGCGGCTTCGTCGATCGTAGATGGTTTGGACTATGTGCCTCAATTGCACAGTCGCATAATGCTACCGTAGCCCTGACGATGGTCGTACCTCGATCCTCGTTCCAAAACGTGGCAATTAAATTGCCTCCCTAGGCCCTTAGCTTTCTAGATGCTTTGGAAGCAGGGGAGATGTCAATACGCTTCGCATGCTGAGCTGGCCTATCCCTTTCATCTTTTTGTTATCTGATTGTTCAGAGAGAGGGATTGGCATTTATGGTTCTTTGGTCTGCCTCAACATGGCATCATCTGTACTTGATATGGTCCGACATGCAACGCACGCACCATCAGCCTGTCAGTCAATTGCTGAGATGGCATAGATTCATGGCCGTCTTTTGAGCGGGTCTCATTGCGTGTCCATCATTTCCATCATCTGCATCCCATCATAGTAGGTGTGAGCAAGCACACCAGCATCCGTCGTCAGTTGTCCGTAGTCGTCGTCGACTGTTAGTAAACCATATTACTCCGTACTACATCATGAGCTGCCCGTAGTCGTGGATATGGCGAGTTCCTGAGTGGCTCTCGGTGCGACAAGCGACAGTATGCTACCATGTTCCCATGCGTACTCGGCGTGCTAAGTCGGTACTAGCTAGGGATGGAAGTACCTTGCCCATTAATTTTGCGGCAGAGGTACTTTGTCTTGTGCCTCGCTTAACCGATCAATTGCTGCTGCTGCTGCCAATGTTGTATCACCTTCCCGGTCCACGGCCCCAAAATCCCCTAAATCTCGTAAGTTGCAGGCCGGCCGTTGCAATGGTATTTTTGGGATATTGGTAATGGTCAAGGAAGACTTCACCTGGATTGTGCAGGGTCACTCATCAGAAGGCTTACTTGCTCATATTTCCTGCATTTGGGGGTTTTGCCTGTCCGCTTAAGGGCGTTCGATTTAGGTTTGGAGAGCGAGCAGGGCGTTCGCCTATTGGTTATGTCGCGATTGGCTTACCTGTCTGAGCAAGTGTGCTTTCTCCATCTGCCCTGCTGAGTAATGTACCTAGTGACTATCATCCTCCTCCTCCTCCTCTATCACAATCCCCGAATCCTTGAGCTTGCCGCATGCTTTACTATGCGAATGCTGACGATGATATATGCTCCACGTAGCTATGAATGCCATGGATGGTCGCAATGATCTGCGGCCACGATGCCGTCCGTTCGCGACAGCACTGGGAGATAGCAAATCAAGCCGAGAGGGACAATAACTGATTTACACGTCGCTGTGCTATTCCCAGCCTGTGCTGCTGTTGGGGATGACCAAGATGATGACGACGGGAATAATCTTAACAATCATTAAAGTCATAAATGAATGGCCGAATAAATCAATTTCGAGAACTCGCCTATGCGCCTGCAGGATCCAGTTGGTTAGCCGCCTGGTAACGAGGGTGCAGGCGTCAAATTGCGCTTCTCAGGAGATCACTCTTCTTCCTTTTTCCCCCGCATCAAAACGTGCGCCGCTGTTGTCCAAGCAGCAGCCGCACAAAGAAAGTTCTCACCTCATATCTTTGATTCGTTTTGGCAGGTCGTGAAACCGGAGCAAAGCTCATTCGATTACCGTGCTCATCCCTTTAACAAGGCTTGACAAGGCGTGACAAGGTTTTCGCGTCCAATACGCATATCAGTGACTTAAGGACTATGGTACTACGACGTCAACGTATTTTCAGCTTTGCATACCATGCACAACTCAAGGAAATGAGAACGGGACGCCATCCAGTGCTATGCATATCGCGTGCAGCACCTGCATTGGCTTAGATCAACTACTAATCTGTAGACCCACCTGGGACACTCTGACTTTGGTCCTCGATAGTAAACTCTAGTCAGGGTGAGGAGGAGACCGAAAATGGGCTACTCAAACGGCCTCTATGGATGGTGTTGACCTCATATCGAGTTCCGCACGCTTCCCCTACTGAGCAAGCAGAATATCACATCCTTCGAACCAGCCTCAGAACAAGGCAGATTGTGGCCCCAAAACAACGGCCTCGGATCAGATCAGCGAGAACCAAGAGTCCGCCAAGATTTTCCAATGAGGTAGCATTTGCTGTCTTGAACGTGGCTCTCCCCTCTTTTCCCTAAAAAGAGTGCACACCCGCGATGTGTCCTGGACAAACCTGCCCTATCGTTTAGAGTACAAATGATGATGATATGATGCTCCATATGCCGGAGCCTGAACTGTTTGGGGAAATCCTAATAAGACCCAAATGCGAATACTGCGCCGCAACTAAACTAAAATGCGTGTATGTAGGCCATGTCACATCTCAATGCCTGTTGATGGCGCGCGCTTCTCGTTGCACTCAACCTAACAGAGCTCCGCCCCCCCTTCACCACTCTAAGCGGTCCTCGTCCGGCCACATCTATTGGCTACGAAACGGTCACGGCTGTTTATCCCTACACTTATTAGCAACGGGACAATGCCGGATGTGTGGATTGTCATGGGTTGGTTGAACTGAACCAAACTGTCGGGTTTCGTGGCGCATTGACAACAAGCAATCACGTTACGTTCGCCCACACCATTTCCATAGCTTCGGTCCCTAGGCAAACAAAAAGTTGCGGGCAAGGCGCAGAACTTGCAGCGGTCTCTTAATGTACCTAACAGAAGAAGATTGGGCCTACATTGTATCTTCACCCGTTTTAGTGGTGGAATTAGTCATTCCAACAGGGCTGAACATGCATACTGCACCCTCTGCGTTCACAACTGGACCGGTGAAAGATTCACCATTCACCATCCTCAAAGAATAATGGTATTTATGGAGTGAGTGTGCAGGTCTAGCAGATGCTATCTTCCAGTGATGTTCGAGGATTGACCCATCAAGCACTGTGAGAGTTTTTGTCACGGTCTGAGAATTAGCTGCCTATGGTTGCCTTCACACTTAGAGTACCCCGTGGAGAGCACGGAGCAGAGAGAGATTGAAGGTAAGGTGCGGCAGTCAAGCCGTCGGTCCGGGTGCGGATCGATCTTCTCATCAACGGTGTTACAGTCTCAGCTCTCTTGCTCCTAGCATGAAATGGGAAACTACCCCCCATGTCCCCCGTCTTGCTGTACTCGGCTGTCGTTTATTCACCTTGTCTGCTCCACTACCGTCCAAGAAACAGCCGCCTGGCAGGTATGATTTCTGCCCATTCCTATGAGCTAGCTTCCCTTTTCACACCTCTGCTCTTAGACGCTAAGCCAATTTGACGGTAGCTTCACTGTTTCCTCCAAAAACGTCTGTCAGCTAATGACCGTGAGTAAGTTGCCAGGGGTCACGCAACCATCCTGTTCATCCTGTATCTTATCCCTGGATTCCCATGATATACATGACCTTAATTCGCCGGTAATAAGTGCCGTCTCTGGTCTCGGTTGTGCGCTTGTGCTGCGAGATTGTCCCAAGCGCTAATTCTGCATATGAAGCTCCATTAAAACACCAATATACTGACTGCTCGTTACCTAAAGCAGCCAGAGGACTGACCCATTCCTATGGACCATGTAACAAGGTCAAACTCCCGGTACAAGATATAGACCTTCAACAGACCTTCGAATTCTCATATCACTTCGCCTTCTCCCAACTAGGCTCTTTCCCCATTTACTAGGTGCTCATGAGGCAGACTGTTTCTTCCATACATATATATACTTTGGACAGTGCGCATTCTTGGTTTGAAAGACATTTAAATAAGCTCGCTACACTTCTATCACCTTGCAACGGCCGTTGAAAAGGTACCTGAGGCGTCCTACTGCATCTTGGGACCCCAACCGAACCAACCCCTCTCGGTTTCGCGGGACCGTTATATACCAACGTCCCTTTCTAGAATGTCTTCTATGGGC